>Ga0123332_1000240_pt1 | contig 54323 bp, 44 predicted proteins | sample BioC12SIPDNA_4_FD_89958 | JGI IMG/M metagenome (GOLD analysis project Ga0123332, IMG submission 89958) | Anaerobic biogas reactor microbial communites from Washington, USA - Biogas_R2_A C12 SIP DNA | ecosystem: Engineered > Bioreactor > Anaerobic > Unclassified | place: Washington, USA... | reverse complement strand
GAGCCGGTGCAGTATATGCACCCCATGCTGGAGCCCATCCTGGCGGAAACGCTGGGGATCGTCGTCTTTCAGGAGCAGGTGATCCGCGTGGCGATGACCATGGGCGGCTTTTCCGCGGGAGAGGCGGATCTCTTGCGCCGCGCCATGTCCCGGCACCGCGCGGAGGAGGAGATGGCCCGCTTCCGGGAGCGTTTTGTGCGGGGGGCCGTGGCTCAGGGGGTGGCGGAATCGGTCGCCGATACGATGTTTACCCAGCTCTCCGGCTTTGCCTCCTACGGGTTCTGCAAGTCGCACGCGGCCGCCTTTGGCAAGACGGCGTATGACACGGTCTGGCTGCGGGCCCACTATCCCGCCGCCTGGTACTGCGGGGTGCTCAACAACGAGCCCATGGGGTTCTACGCCCCCCGCGTGGTGGTGAGCGACGCCCGCCGCCACGGCGTGCATATTCTGCCGGTGCACATCAACCAGAGCCAGGCGGCCTGCACGCTGGAGCCGGTGCCCGCGGAGGACGATCCCGGCGAGGCCTGGGGGGTGCGCATCGGCTTTCAGTACGTGGATGGCCTGGGGGAGGCGGGGGCCGACATGCTGGTGGCCTCCCGCCCGGATCGTGGCTACAGCGGGCTGGAGGAGCTTTGCCGGCGCACACGGCTGCCCCGCAAGCTGGTGGAGCGCCTGATCCTGGCGGGCGCGCTGATCGATTGGGAGCGCCGCTACACCGGCGGCCGCCGGGGGCTGCTCTGGGCCCTGGGGCGCCTGCGCTATCGCGAGGACGCCCTGCCGCTGCCCCTATCTCCCGACGGCGTGGAGCTGCAGGCCATGACGCCCCCGGAGGAGTTGATCCACGAGTACGGCATCACCGGATTCTCCGCTGAAAGGCATCTGATGGAGCTCTACCGGGAGCAGGTGGAACGGGCGGGGTTCTACACCAGCCGCGAGTTGGAGGAGGCCCGCAACGGCGAGCGGATGCGCATCGCCGGCCAGGTGGTCATTCGCCAGCAGCCGCCGACGGCCAAGGGCTTTGCCTTTTTCACGCTGGAGGATGAGTGGAACCTGATGAACGTGATCGTCCGGCCGCAGGTGTTCCGAGCCCTGCGCCCGGTGTGGACCGGCTCCGCCGTGCTGGGGGTGGAGGGCGTGGTGGAGCGCGCCCGCGGGCAGATCAACCTGATGGCGGACAAGGCCTGGCGGGTGGCCTGAGGCTCCCCGCTAGCGCGCCGCCATTGGCAGGTACACCTGATGCACGGCCATCTCCGCCGCGGTCACCGCAGCGGCAACGTTGAGCCGGCCCTGACCGTAGGCTGTATCCCAGTTCCCCGGCACATCGGCCGTGCGCAGGAGCGTCACGGCCACCTGCCAGGCCTCATACCCGGGCTGCACGGCCCACACCAGGCCCGCCGCCGCGGCCGCGAGTGGCGTCGCCATGGAGGTCCCGCTCATGTAATAGTAGCCCGGCGCGAACCCCGATGGCACGCCATACCACGAAGGCACCGTGGAGTAGATGTACACCCCCGGCGCGCCCAGATCGCCCTCCTGCGTGTAAAAGGTGGCACTGGGTGGCGCGGCGGGGCGATCGTAGCTATCCGAGGCGCTGACGGCCAGCACGCCCGGGAGAGCGGCCGGGAACATGGCTTCCCCCGGCCCATAGTTGCCGGCGGCTGCCAGAACCAGCGCGCCGTGGCTCTGGGCGGCGCGAATCGCGTCCGCCGTGACCGTATTAGGTTCGCCTCCCAGGCTCAGGTTGATGATCAGGCGTTTGCCAAGCAGCTCCGCCGCGTCCACAGCGTAGCTGATGGCATTGGCCACGTCGGACCAGGAGCCCGTGCCCGCAGAGCCCAGCACCCGGATGGCCAGGGTGGCACAGTCCGGGCAGAGCCCCGCCACGCCGGTGCCGTTATCCATGCGGGCCGCCGCGATCCCCATCACGTGCGTGCCGTGGGCGTAATCGTCCTCGGGATCGTTGTCCCCGGCGACGAAATCCCACCCCAGGAGCAGGTGCGCCGGGGCGTCGGGATGGAGCGCGTCCACACCGCTATCGATCACGGCGATCAGCACGTCCGTGGAGCCCGTGGTGATCTCCCAGGCGTCGGGCGCGGCGACCCTGGGCAGCGCCCACTGCACCGGGTAGTAGGGATCGTTCGGGAGAAGGGCGGCGCGCGCGAGGCCGTCCCGCTCGACGAGGCTCACGCCGGGGACCCGCGCCAGTTCCTCGGGCCGCAGGCCGGGCGCCCCCTCGGCGGGGCACACGCGCCACCAGCCGGGAGTCAGCAACCCCTCGGCCCGGGAGACGCCCGCCGCGCGCAGGGCCCGCTCCAGCGCGGCCGGCGAGGTGCCCTCTGCCCGCCGCACGAGGAGCGCCCCCGCGCAGCCTTCAGACGGTTGCGCCGCGGCGGCAGTGGCCGCGAGAGCGCCCGGCTCGTGCGGGGCGCTCAGGCACAGGCCGTCCTCGCGGCAGAACGGCGCACGCCCGATCGGCCCGGCGGCCGCCAGAGGGCCGCCCGCCGGCGCAAGCAGCAGCGCGGCCAGCAGCGCCAGCAGGAGGCTAACACGCCACGGGCGAGGGCGGTGTGTATGCATGGGTTCCTTCCGGCTGCGCGTCTACCAGCGTTCCTCGTGCACCATGGCGCTCAGCGGCCGGCGCTGCTTGGGCGGGCGGGCATCCGCGGGATACCCCAGCGGCGTGAACGCCACCGCCTGCACCTTCTCGGGCAGCCCCAGGATCTCCCGGGCCGCGCCGTCATCAAAGGCCCCGATCCAGCAGGTGCCTAGGCCCTCGTTCGCCGCCGCGAGGATCAGGTGATCCATGGCGATGGCTACGTCCACGTCCGCATAGCACTTGCCGTCCCAGCGCGTCCAGGCCTGTTCCATCACGGCACAGGCCGCGATGAGGATGGGGGCCTGGGTGAACCAGGGGCTGGCAAAGATGCGCGATAGCTCCTCCTCGCGGCCGGCTGTGTGGATCACCACCAGGCCCGTGGGCTGCCGGTTCCCCGCTGAGGGTGCCATGCGCGCCGCATCCAGAACGCGGGCCAGCGCCTCCTCCGGAATCGGCGTGCTCTTGTAGGCGCGGGTGCTGTAACGCTGCAGGATCAGCTCGCTGAACTCCACCGTAACCCTCCGTCTTTTGGCTGGCGCCGCCACGCGGCGAGCGTATCGTCGCTCCATTATGACGGTTTCCGCCGATTCCGTCCAGATGCGCTGCAGGTTGCCTCGGCTCGGGAGCGCGGCCGCTTGCGCGCCGGGCGGAGGCAAGGCTAGAATCCGCCCGCAATCAGCTGGAGGGGAGGGGTGATGGGCGTACCTGTGGGGTATGAGGAAACGAGTCTGCAGGCAGCCGATGGCTGCCCGCTGCACTGGCAGGCCTGGTGGCCGGCGGGCGAGGCGGCCGGGGCGGTGGTGCTGGTGCACGGCCTGGGCGAGCACGCCGGTCGCTACACCCGTGTGCGCGAGGCCCTCACCGGGGCGGGCTATCTGCTCTGTGGCTGCGATCTACGGGGCCACGGGCGCTCCGGAGGGCGCCGCGGCGCCCTCGCGCGCTGGGCGGATTTCGGCACGGACCTCTCTCTGGCCCTTGAGCGCGCCCGGCAGCTCGTGCCCGGCCGGCCGCTCTACCTCTACGCCCACAGCCTGGGCAGCCTGATCGCCCTCGATCTCATTCGGCGGGATGGCGCCGGGCTGGCGGGGGCGGTGCTCTCCGCGGCGCCCCTGGATGCCAGCCGCGTGGCGCCCGCCTGGCAGGCGGCCCTGCTCCGTGCTCTGGCGCGCGTCTGGCCGGGGTTCACCATGAAGGTCGCGCTCCCCGGCAGGCTCCTCTCGCGCGATCCGGAGGTCGCCCGCGCCTACGAGGCGGACCCCCTGGTGCACTGGAGCCGCTCGGCGAGCCTGGCGTTGGAGGGGCTGCTGGCGGTGGAACGGGTGCGGGCGAGCACGGGGCCGCTGCGCACGCCGGCGCTCTTCCTGCACGGGGAGGAGGACCCCATCGCGCCGGTGGCCGCGGTGCGGGCCTTTGTGTCGGCGCTGCCCCCGGGCGACCACACCCTGCGCGTCTACCCCGGCGGCCTGCACGAGCCTCACAACGACCTGGATCACGCCACGGTCCTGGCGGACGTGGTGCGCTGGCTGGGGAAAAGAGGCTAGGGGGCGGGGAAGGGAGCGCTAACATTCGGAGAGGCCTCAGTCTGACCCATGACAGAGGCTGAGGCTGCTGGGTGCCCGTCGAATGCCGGCCGACTCTCCCACAGGAGTGAGGCGTATAGGAGCAACAGGAATGCCCCGGTTAAGGGGTATGCCGCACTGACGTCTCCGGACAGAAGAAGCATCGGGGCCATCAAGAACACCGGCACAATGACTCCGAGGGTGGCAATGGTCCTCGAGTACCGGTATCGCGGATCCGACAGCACCTCGCAGAGTGGGGCCAGCAACAGGAGAATCCCGTGAGCGTGACTGTGGTAGCTAACCAGGACCGTTGCCATAAGCACTAATGCGCACTCCAGCGAGGTGCCCTCCTCGTTGGGCGTGGCGGTTTTACGAATGCGCACGACGAGGGGGACTAGCGTGAGCACTCCCAGCACGGTCACGATCACTATGCCTGTTGCCGAACCAACGTCGGGCCAAAGGAGTACCAGCAGAGCGCGCCAGTTTACCATTACCCCGACGTTGGCCGTGCCGCCGGTGCCGGAAAAGTCGCCCTGATCTGCCAAAGAGAGCGGATAGGTCAGGAGCGTCGAGGTACCTACCGCAGCCAACGACAACAGCGCGATCACGGCGACAGTCACCGCCAAGCCCGCAACTGCACCCCAGCGTCTCCGCACGATCAGCCACGGGCTCAGAAAGATCAGATAGTGCGGCTTGATGGCGAGGAGACCAAGCCACATCCCGGCCCGCAGATCACGTTGGCGCTGGAGCCGATCATAGGCAAATGAAAGGGCTGCTCCCAGGAGAGGTGTGGGCTGGCCATAAAAGAGCGACGCAAAGGCGGGCGTTGAGAGCAGCGCCAGAATAGTGACCAGGCCTCGTCTCTCGGGACGGAAGTGAGATGCGGCGTGGCTCGCCAACCAGACGGTCGCCGCCAGGTTGGTGATGCTCCATAGCAGCCAGGCGTGATCGACTGGGAGGTACGTTAGCGGAACCATCAGGAGGGCAAAGGCGGGAGGGTATGATACTGGGCCCACATAAAGGGGCATGCCCGGAAGCCCAGGTGCGGCGCCAGGCAGACGACCCAGTGCGGCGTGGATGTCATAGATGCGGGCGGGATCGTCGCGCAACACGAGTGCCTGAGCGTAATACGAGCCAAAGTCAAAGCCGTAGGACTGGAACGGCACGTAGGCTGTGGCCGCCCGGAGAATCCACGAGAGGCATACCAGACCAACAGCCAGTGGGATGATAACGCGACCGGCCATGTTCGGGCATCTGGCAGTGTCAACGATGTCGTCTGTCTGTGGCACGGTTGCTTCAAGCTCCCTGTGACGCGGCAGCAGTCTCGTAGCAGACCTGCTTGCCGCAAGCGGCTTCGAATCAGTTGCGGCGCCCGGGCTGCCGTCTCGGAGAAAACCGTATCAGTAGGTCGCTAACGATTTCGTCTATGTCGTTCATCGGTACACCCGCCTAAGCCCGCGCTGGCTTGCTGGCAGAGCCTGGAGAGACTATGGCCTCTGTGCCCGAGGCCGAGTACGATGCTCTGCCGGACCCTCAGGGCCGCGCACAAGGCCTCCCCGGCTCAGCGAGTTGTACACTGGCAGCCAGATCACGCCGGCACACGGACAATGCCTGTATGCGCTATTATACACCAGAATGATGGCAATGACGGGCACTTTCGGCCGTTTGTCTGCGAGCGCACCGAGCAGGCGCTATAGTTCTGAGCTCTAGCGAGTGAGGATATCGACCAGTGGCCCTGCCACTGATCTCATCAGGGTCAGGAGAGCATGGCCCTGGCGCGCGAGTCGCGACCGCCGTAGAGAGATGGGCCGCCGTCATCGGCAACGCAACCCCTCGGTGAGGACGCCGCATCTAGCCCGGCGGCCTGCACGAGCCCCATAGCGACCTGGACCACGCCACGGTCCTGGCGGACGTGGTGCGCTGGCTGGGGGAAAGGGGCTAGGGGGCGGGGAAGGGCGCGACGGCGTAGACGTGCGCGGCGGGGGAGGACAGGACGAGCCGGTACTGGCCCTCGCGATGGATTGAGGCCTCGATGCTCGTGCATGCCGGCGTGCCGGGCTCAACGTAGGGTGCCCGTTCGATGGCCTCATGTTGCGGAACGTAGATATAGTCCACGGGGATAGGCGAGCCTTCGATCCATTCCTGCAGGCATGTCGTGTCTGCCGTGTAGACGCAGTTCAGGAGCGCGTCATGGGCATCGATGCGCCGGGTGAACTCGCCGTTAGGAAGCCACTCGCTCCCCTGGACTGTCGCCACGCTGACCAGCCCGGATAGCGCCGGGAACCACTCCGACGATCGATCTGCGGCCCAATCGTCGGTGGGCAGCACTAGCACGCGGGCCTCTGGACCGATGTCGTCGGCGAGGCTTACCATCACCTGTCGCTCCCCCTCGGATAGCGGAGTCAGCACGGGCGCATTCACCAGTATATGGTCGAGCAGTGCTATCAGAAGAACGCTGACACACACCAGCCCGCCAACCGCCAGCCGCACCCGCGCTAGATTGGGGGCGATCCAGGTGACCAGGGCGTACCCTGCCAGCAGGGCCAGTGGCACTGTGGCCGTGGGGGAGGGGCCGCGTTTCGCCGTCAAGAACACCACGAGCAACCAGATCGGCAGCCAGTACTGACGCCGGTGTACGGCCAGCACGGCGCCGCACAGGCCTATGACGCTTATCACAGGCAGAAGCTCGTTGTGCATGCCTCCGCGCATCAGCATGGACAGGGCGTAGGTCCAGGGCCATTCGCCGGCGCTACCGGAGAGTGTGCCCAGGAAGACGTCCGGCCCATGGCGCGCGATCACCGTCCCCCACCAGGGGGTCGAGAGGGCCAGTGCCCCGAGGGCCGCGCCGGCGGAGAGCGCAGCAGTGCGCCAGGAGCGCACCTTCACAAGGGCGAGGGACGCTATCGCCCACGCTGCGAACCAGGCCATCTCCAGATGCGTCGCCAATGCCAGAGCGGAGAGTGCAGCCGTGGCCAGCGCATCCCGGGCCGAGCCGCGTGCGTACATGCGGTGAGCGGAGTGGATCGCGAGAACGGCCCAGAGCAGGCCCAGCGAGCGGGTGAGTCCTCCGCCCATCACGAGAAAGCGGGCTGAATCCGGGAGCAAATACCACGCCGCGGCGGAAGCCAGGGCAGTCCATCGACTGCCGAACAGCTCCCATGCGAGAGAATAGGCGGCGAGCCCGACGAAGAGGTTGATGGCGAGAGGGAGATAGGCCAGCAATGCCTCCAGTGAGACAGGCATAGTCACGTCCAGCGCACCGGCCAGGTAAAAGCCGAGAGGAGGGTAGGCGAAGGGGATGCTTCCGCCATTATACGACGCGTACTGGGGAAGACGGAAGGCATTCGCCTGCAGGTCCCGGATCATTGAGTAGAACAGCCCACCATCATTGGCTGGAAAGGTGAGATCTGTCCTATCCATCAGCCTGATCGCCATGCCAGGGCGAGGGGGAGCAACCAGATCAGCCGGTACGTAATCGGCTCACTTGTTACTGTCGAGGTGTTCCCAGTTACCTGAACGGTCATGTTCGTCTTCGCCTTCCTGACATGTCCGCGTTCGTGCGCCGCCGAATGCTCACGTTGGCCGCCTCGCAGTCGCTCCCTTGTCTTCCCTCACTCTCCCGCCTCCTGCACCGCTCGCTCCGTCACATCGACGAAGTCATACGGTCTGTCCCCAGTGGAATAGTAGCTTCGGTCCGGTAGCAGCGGGAGCTCCTCCCCGAAAAGCCCGTTCATAATGATGCGAAACGTGTTCACCGGCGTGATGGAGTCGTAGATTGCCGAAGCATCGATGCCCGCCTCACCTGGGATAAGGTACGCGTTGAGGATGCTGAGCCGTTCGCCCATGTTAGTATCTTCGGCGTCATGATTGTTCAGCAGAGAGCCAGGCCCGTGATCCGCCTGAAGAACAATCACGGGTGGTATCTCAGCCTGCTCGATGATGGACTTTAGTGTGTCAAGCGTTAACGAGTTGACGTAATGAAGCTGGTCGCGATAGGCCGTGACGAATGTGTCTCTCGTCATGCCTCCTGGTCGTATCAGATGGCTGCCGTCGTTCAGGGAGAACGGCCAGGGCCATTCCATGGGTTCCCCGTGGGCGCCATACACGAAAGGTGGGTGTGGAGCAACGATGTGTGCGAATACGAACTTGCGCCCTGCAGCGACTCCCAGGTTCGAAAGCTGGGCGAAAGTAAACTCGAGTCTCTTTCTGTGTAAATCGTAGCCTGACATTCGGTCCGTCTGAAGCAACACGGGGATCGGAGTGGCTGCAAGTATGCGGTCGACAAACGGTCCCTGAGTGAGGCCGGACATGGCTGGCCGGAGGAACGCGTCCGCGGTCGTCATGTCCGTTAGTGAATAGCCTGTTTCGAAGGCAATAGCGCGGAATCCGTGGTCCCTGAACCGCCGCATGACGGAGGAATCGCGTAGCAGACGGACGAGAGGGCTTCGGCTGCGGCCGTTCGGCTTTGCCTGAGGCAGGAGCTCAGATATGTAGTCCATGTTGAGAGACGATGCCAGGGAGAGAATGGACTGACAGTAGTTGGATCTGCTATCGTCGGCGATCACAAAGCCGAGGTGCTTGAGTTCTGTCAGAAACCGCTCGTTGTCGTACGAATAGAGCGCTCGAAGCACGTCTGAGCGGGCGTAGCCGTCGAGGACAATATAGTAGACGTCCGGCACCTGTCTGGTAACACCCTCTATGGCGGCTACAGGTAGACTGCTCCCCGGGCTTTCACGGCGACGGATAGAGGCCTCTGATCCCACTGATTGCAGGGCGATCAGTCCCGCCGTGATGGCCAGCAGAAAGCCCGCGGATGCGTTAAGCATAGCGGTCAAGCCGTTCAGGCGGCGGGGCGTCCGCAGTACATACAGGCTGTATAGGAGATACAGCAATGTCCACGCCGGCAACACATAGCGCCGATCCGTGTCTGGCGTAATCCAACGAATCGGAAGCATCTTCAGTCCGGAACTGATCGTGCCGTACAACGAGTAGAAGACCAGGAACACAGCGGCCGCGAGCGCCGCACGCCTTCCGTCGTGAGCGATCCCCAGGACAAGGCAGTAGATCAGGATGGTCGGCAGCACTGTGATGCCCAGGCCGATGGCCAGCTCCTGCACGGTGACCTGATCCGTGTTCTGGGCGTACAGGCTCAGCACCGGCGAGATGGCGAACAGCACCGGGTACGGGGGAAGGCTCTTGAGCGTATGCACGACCCTGCGCATGCGCGTGGTCGTCTCCTCGGGCGGCTGATCTCCTTCTTCCCTCACTCTCCCGCCTCCTGCACGGCCTGTTCCGTCACGTCCACCAGGTCCAGCGGCGCATCCCAGGGGGCATAATAGCTCACATCCGGCAGCAGGGGATAGTCCGCCCCAAAGTAGCCGTTCAGGATCACCCGGAAGGTGTTCACCGGCGTGATCGTGTCATACACGGGCGAGCCCGCCAGCCCCGGCAGCCGGTAGGCGTTCAGGATGCTCATCCGCTCGCCAGCGTGCGTGCGCTCCGCCGAGGCTTGGTCCAGCATGGAGCCGGGCCCGTGATCCGCCTGGAGGATGATCACCGTCTCGCGCTCGGCTCCGTCCAGCAGGGCCCGCAGCGTATCCAGCACGCGGCCGTTGAGATAGCTCAGCTGGTCCCGGTAGCGACGGCGGTAGTCGGCCGCGCTCAGGTGCCCCCGCGTGAGCAGGTGGCTGCCATCGCTGGTATCGGCCAGCGGGGGGACACGCAGCTCCCCCAGCGGACCGAACACAAAGGGCGGGTGCGGGCAGACGATGTGAGCCAGCACGAACTGCGGGCCAGCGCCATCCGGGCGCTCCGCCAGCAGGCTCAGGATCGTCTCGATCCGCTCGCGGTGGGCCACGGCGTAGGTATAGGCGCCCACATCATGGAACGCGGCCAGCGGCGTCCAGGAAAGCGCCCGGGCGGTGAGCGGGCGCGAGCCGGCGCTTTCGGCGCCGGTCTCCAGGTGCAGATCCGCCGTGCGGATGGCGGTGCCCTCGTAGCCCGTCTCAAAGGTCACGAAGCGGTAGCCCTCCTCGCGGAGGATGTCCGCCACGGCGCCGTAATCGATGGCGTGCATCAGCCGTGTGCGGGCGGGGCCCCAGGCATAGTCGCCGGCCAGCATGTCCGGGATGTGGCGCATGTTGAGCGACGAGGCCAGCGAGAGCAGGGTCTGCGAGTAGTTCGCTCGGGATGCGCGTGCCACGATGAACCCCATCCCCTCCAGGCTCTCGATGAAGGCGCTGTTGTCATAATCATAGTGCTGCGCCAGGATGTCCTGCCGGGCGTAGCCATCCAGGATGATATAGTAGATATCGGGCAGCGCCTCCGTTCCGGCGGCGGTCTCCCACGCCACGCCCGCGCCGGGCTCCGGCGCTGCAGGCGCCGTCTCAGCGGCGGCTGCCCGCGGCGGCGCCCATAGCAGGCCGTCCGTCAGCCCGTTCCAGGCCAGTGTCGCCAGCACGGCCAGCGTGAGAATGATCGACGTCGTCCCCAGAAAGCGCGTCAGCCCGCGGGGATCCCGGCGCGTGCGCGCGATGCAGATGCCCCCGGCGGCCATCAGGGCGGCGAGCGCGGGGAGCAGGCAGCGGCGTTCGTCGCGGGGCACGATCCAGCGCGGCAGGAGGGCGGCCAAGGCGTCGCTCGCCGCGCCAAAGAGCAGCCAGGCCGCCGCAAAGAGAAGCGCGATCAGGGCGGCCCGCTCGGGCCGCCGGGTGATCGCGAGGGCCAGCAGCCAGGCGGCCACCACGGGGAGCGCCGTGGCGGCCAGCGCCAGAGCGGCATCCTCCGCCGTAGCCTGCGCCGTGTTCTGGGCGTAGAGGCTCAGGGCCGGCGAGGCCGCCAGGAGCAGAGGGTAGAGCGGGAGGCGAGGCGGGCGCTTCATCGCGCGATGGCCTCCAGCAGGTACAGCACGCGTCCCGTGCCCGGGAGCGGCCTCCGCTCGACGGTGCGGAAATGGCCGGCAAAGGCCCGCTCAAAGCCCTCCCCGGTGTAGTCGGCAAAGATGTCCCGCCGCAGGCCCAGCAGGCGCTGTACCTGGGGATCCTCCTTCGGCACGAACTCGATGACGAGCCGGGGCGCCAGGCCGGCCAGGGTGTCCGCCAGCCGCGCCAGGGGCAGGTTGTTGGAGATCGCCAGGTGGTGCACTAGCGCCAGCGCGAGCACGAGGTCCGCCGGGCCGCGGGCCTGCAACGCGAGCCTCTCCGCGTGCGCCCAGCCCAGCGCCGGGCTGGGGTTTGTGAGGTCCATGACGAGCGGCAGGAGACGGCCGCGCCCCTCGCCCGCCCGGTAGAGTGCCTGGACGCAGGCCGCGTCCGAATCCATGGCCACGGTGTAGGCCCCGCCCTCGGCGGCGATGCGGCTGTAGCGCCCCGTGTTGGCGCCCAGATCCCATACCGTGGCGGGGTGCACGCGCTCCACCCAGGCGCGCACGGCCGCCTCCTTGGCCGCCCGGGCCTCGGCGCTATAGCTCGATTCGTAGTAATAGGCGGACCATCCGGCGCGCGGCGGGGCCCACTCCAGCCCTGCGACCGTCCCGTGGAGCGAGTCGATCAGCCCCTCCATGGCGGTCCGCCCAAAGCTGCGGCCGGCGTCCGGCTCGGGGGCCGGGCGCGTCGTATCGGCGTGGCGGGCCTGGGCTCGCGCGTGCAGGTGGAGGTGCGTGGCGAGCCCCGGCCGGAGCCAGGAGCGCGCCGGCAGGAGGGCGGCGGCCAGGTCCAGGGGGATGCCGTCGATGTGCTCTCGCAGGAGCAGCCCGAGCCGCACGTCCACCAGGGCCATGAGCGCCAGCGGCGCCAGGAACTGCTGGCAGAACTGGCGGTAGGCGTCCCACACCTGGCCCTCGCGATAGCGGGTAAAGGACAGGGTGTCCACCAGCAGCGGGCGCCCCCTGTGAAACTGGATGTTGTAGGCGCTGGCGTCCTTGAGCGTCATCCCACGGGCGAGCGCGCGCCGCTGGATATCCAGCGTGGCCAGCGCCGCATCCTGGAGCTGGCCGTAGCACCATTCGTAGGGATAAGAGATGAACGGGATGCGCTCCGGCGTGATCACGCGATAGGCCAGCTCTGGCAGGGCCGGGGGCTCGTCGCTTTCGACGTGGGGGATCAGGAGCCCGGCGCCCACCAGCTCCGCGTACAGCCCGCTCTCCCGCAGGAGCTCATAGTCCTCCCGGTAGCAGGCGTTCACCTGCCGGTGCAGGCTGCCCGCCCGCCGGAACACAAAGCCGCTTGGGTCGCGGAAGGAGGAGGGGTCGATCTCAACGCTCATCGGCGTGGCGTTCCTCTGCGGTAGCGCCCCCGGCAGCCTCCGAGTCCGCGGCCGGCTCCGCTTCGCCGCGCCGGCGCCGGAACCAGGCCCGAATCCGCTTCCAGTACACCCTGAGGGTAAATCCTCCCCCCAGGACGAGCGCCAAAGCGAGCTGGAAGAGGTAGCTGCCGGTGCCCGGGTTCAGGTAGGCGGCGCTGCGCCCCGGCGCCACCAGGCACAGGCCCGCGCCCACCGCCAGCACCATCGCCGCTCGCCGAACGCGCTCACGTGGTCTTGCCTGCATGCGGCCCTCCTTGGTCGGTTCACTCATCGGTGTTCGGCGCGGTCCGGCGCCAGATCTGCACGGTGCCGCCGGCCTCCATCGTCTCTTCCAGCGCCACCTCGGCCGCCTGCTCATAGTGCTCGGCGAACCAGGGGCTGGGCGCCAGCGTGCGTTCGAGATACCCCGGCATCGCCACGATGAACGCCGGCACATACGCCTGCGCGAACCCCAGCCGCACGGCCCCGGTCAGCGGCCCGGGGCGCTCCTCCAGAGGGATGGGGAGGTGCGCCAGCGCCGCCGGCGAGACGAGCCCGGCGGTGTCGTACACGTAACCCCCATAGGCATAGCCCAGCGCGCCGATCTCGCTGGCCATCAGGGCATCTCCGGGAGCGGCGAGCGCCCGGGCAATCCGGCCCGCTTCTGCGTAAGCCATGATGCGCGTGCGGTAGGGCGTGCGCTCGGGCAGCCGTTCGCCCGATAGCGCCCAGCACCCGAGGTCGTACAGGGTGGGCGCCGCCGCCAGCAGGATCAGGAGCGCTGTTGGGATCCAGGCGCTGCGCCAGCGGGCGCACGCCCGGAGCGTGGCCGCTGCGCCCAGGAGGAACCCGAGCCAGAGAAGCCAGGGGAGCGGCAGGTACCAGTCAAAGAGCCGCAGCCCGCGCGTCGAGTACAGGATGGCGATGAACGACGTGAGGAGCGCCACACGGGCCCAGAGCGCCCGCTGGCGCGCTCCCCGCCAGCGCAGCAGCACCCACAGGGCGCTGACCAGGGTCAGCAAGGCGATCAGTATGGCGATGGGCGCGGAGGCCTCCGCCAGCGGCGCAGGCACGGACCAGCGACTGAAGGCCGCGAGGTAGGTGAGGGCGGCTACGCCGGCGCTGATCAGGTACAGCGGCGCGTTCTTGGCCACCAGGGAGTGCGGCACCGGCGTGCCGTAATAGAGCGTGGCCCCCAGGCACCAGACGGCCAACGGCAGCGCCGCCAGCGCGGCGGCGGGCCAGTCCCACGCTCTCCCCGCCGGGCGGCCCGGCTGCCGGGCGAGCCAGCCCACACCCCAGACGAGCCCCACGAGGAGCCCCTCGGGCCGGGACATGGCGCAGAGCCCCACCAGCAGTGCCCCCAGGCGCGGCCTCGCGCTTGCCTGTGCGGCCAGCCCGCCAAGCGCCAGGGCGGCGAAGAGGAACGGCTCCATCCCCCCCAGCGAGATCTCGAGCATGCGCGGGCTGGCGGCGGCCAGAGCCCCGGCCAGGGCGCCCGCCGGGCGCGAGCCCGTTCCGGTGGCGACCAGCCAGGCCAGCGCCAGGGCGGCGGCCACGAACCAGAGGGCGTTGCTGCGCACGGCCAACTCTGGCAGATCGGCCGCGGGGAGTGCGCGCCCCAGGGCCACCAGCCAGCCGAGGTAGAGCGGCGTGGAGATGCCAAAGACGCGCTCGCCCGCGTTGTACACGGGCCCCTCGCCGGAGAGGGCGTTGCGCGCATACCGGTAGGTGATGTAGGCGTCATCCTCGGGGAGAACCGGTGCGGCCAGGTGCACCGTCAACGCGCCGATCAGGGCGGCCACCAGCAGGGCCCCCGCCAGGAAGGCTCCCGCCCGCCCGGCCGCTGTTCCGGCTGGGCCAGCGGCTCGGAGGCGCTCCTCTGGGCGTGGCCCGTTGTCCCGGCCTGTCTGGCTGCTCACCGGTCCATCCATCCTCCAGCGCTCCCGCTCATCCGGGCGCGCGGGCACAAGCATAGTGCCACCCTGCCGTGGAATCAAGAACGTGCAGCGGTCACAACCGTGACGGCGGCCCCTGCCGTGGGCTAGTTGCGGCGGTCATACACCTGCGCCATGGCGAGGGCCTCGTCGCGCACCTGCTCGCGCAGCCACTGAGGCTCGAGGACCTCCACCTGAGGGCCCCAGCTCCGGATCCAATAGAGCATCTCCTCAGGATGGGCCACCGAAAGGCTCAAGGTGCAACCCCCGCCGCCATCGGTATCCAGGGCCTGGCTGTGATGCCATTGGGTTTCGCAGATCCGCCGGGCGGCCTCATCGGCGAACCGCAGCCTCACCGGCTGTGGCTCTGGCCCGTACATCACGCCCCAGGCCTCGCTGAGCAGGTCGGCGCCGCTGAACCCCTCGGGGATCTCAAAGGTCTCCTCGGTCAGGCGGGCCTCGTGGATGCGCTCGACTCGGAAGGTGTGGATATCCTCAAAGTAATCGGCCCAGCCGATCACGTAAAAGCCGCGGTACTCCCCGCAGGCCTCGATAAAGTAGGGGTGCATCCGGTAGGTGTGGATGTTCTCGCTCCCGATGGCCTGATAGCGGATGCAGATCACGCGGCCGCTCGCCCAGCCGAGCGCCAGGGTGCTCAGGATCTCTGAGAGATCCCGCGCCGCCCGGTGGGAGGCCATCTCCCGCACGGTATCCTGCACGTGCCTGGCCACCGCCTCCGGCAGGATGCCTGCGAGTTTCGCCAGCGCCTGGACGATCTGCGGCGTGTACGGATCGGCCTGGCGCGCCAGCAGCCGGCCGGCCAGATAAAGCGCCAGGGCGTCATCCAGCGAGAGATGGATCGGCGGCAGGTAGTATCCCTCCGTGATGCCGTAGCGGGGGGGATCCTTACCGTCGACCCAGATGGGCACGCCCATCCCCTCCAGATCGCGCAGGTCGCGCTGGATGGTGCGCTTGTGTACCTGGCACAACCTGGATAGCTCCTGAACCGTCAGTCCGTGCGGGTTGCGATGCAACAAGTGGCTGATGCGTCCCAGTCGCTGAGCCTTGGTCTGCGTTCGATCGGTCATTCCGGACCTCCGCTCGGAGTGTTGTACGCTCTGTATAGCCTGTCTCTGCGACAGGTACGGTCGCGCAGGCGGCCGGTCAGGCTATGTTTCCCAGTATAGCGCAACCGCGCCGTGTGCGCGAGCGCTACCATCGTTTTGATGTAGTAAGGAGCAGAGAGGGCGAGTTTCGCCATGCGCCCGGGGGCACTACTGCGCCCGAACCTGGATCGTCCCCAGGGTTGCGTGGTCGGCTCCCTGGGCGGTGGGGAGGCGCGCGCCGGTCGTCCGGCTGTAGAGGCCCGCGATCACCGTGTAGGTGCCAGGCAAGATACCGGCGGGAAGCGTGAGCGCCCGGCAGTCATTCAGCGTCTCGCCGAGGGCCGTTGCTGCAAGCGGCGCCAGCCCGTTAGCGGCGTCCCCGTCGGCCTGCGCCACCAGCGCGCCGTCAGGGCCGAGCAACTGGAGGAACACCGTGAGGTCCTCGGGCAGGGGAGGAGTCTCCGGCGCGGCCCGCCACGCCAGGGTGAGCGTGAGCACGTCGCCCGCGGACGCCGAGTGTACGAGGGGCGCCTGCCGGAGCGCCATGCCACCCTGGAAGAGGTGCTCGATGGGCGCTTCCAGCGGCGCACACGCAGGCAGGTAGAGCGCCAGCCGCGTGTGGCCCCGCTCCCAGGCGAGGGCGCGGACCGCCTCGTTCTCCAGCCACCAGCCGGCCAGGTTGGAGGGGTGCTGCAGCGGCTGCCGGTAGGACATCAGCCAGATGCGCTCGTATTCGCGGCTCAGCGCCTGCATGGCCTCCGCCACGGAGGCCTCCGTGTACCAGCCCAGCCGCCAGCTCACGGGCAGCCGTGGGGCGTACATCCGCAGCATCCCCTCCTGCCAGATGTAGTTCACCACCAGGACGTCCCCGGGGCGTGCCAAGGCGTCGAGCCCGGCGGCCAGCTCGCGAAAGTCCTCCTCGGGCGGGGCCGGCGCGGCGTAGGCCCGCGGCAGGTTCATGCCCCAGCCCAGCGCCAGCACCAGGGTGGCGGCCAGCGTCACCCACTGCCAGCGGCCCCGCCAGCGCGCCAATCCCACGCCTGCCAGGATGCAGAGCGCCGGCACCACATAGAGCAGTAACCGCGGTATGACGATCACGGCGAGCCGCTGGGCCAGATACCCGGCGCCGACGGGGACGAGCGCCACCGCCGCCACCAGCCAGGCGCCCGCCCCATCGCCCCCACGCTCCCGGGGCGCGCCGAGCCCGGCGCCCGCCAGGAACAGGAGCGTCATGCCGGCGGCCCAGGCCCAAGCTGGCTGGGGGGCCGGACCGGCGGCCAGGCGGGTGATCATGCCGGCCAGATAGCGCCCCGCGGCGAGCGCGCCCCGCTCCAGGGGGATGGCCTCCGCCCCGGCGTAGGCGGTGCGCCAGGTCAGCCAGAGCCACGGGGCGACGAGCGCCGCCACGGCGAGTTGCGCGAGGGTCCAGGGGAGCAGCCGGCGGACCGCCGGCCTCCATCCCGGCCAGCGTCGCCCCACCGCGCCCAGTAGCCAGACGCCCTGGGCCAGGTGCACAAACAGCGCATAGTAGTGGGCGCCCACCGCCAGGGTGGAGGCGAGCACATAACCGCACCAGAGCGCCAGCCGGCGCCGGCGGCTCGCCGAGCACGGGAGCCCGTCCGCAGCGACCAGGGCCGTCAGCGCGAGCCACGCAAACAAGGTGACCCAGGGATAGCCCTTGGCCTCCCGCGAGTAGTAGATGGCCGTGGGGGAGAGTGCCAGGAGCAGCGCGGCGAGGAGCCCGGCGCTCACGCCGCCGAGCCGGCGCCCCCAGGCGTAGGCCAGGGCCACGCTGGCGGTGCCGCAGAGCGCCGAGAGCAGCCTCAGGTTGCGCGCGCTATCGCCCAGCAGACGCAGCCAGAGCCCCAGCGCCAGGCGATGGACCGGCGGGTTGGTGTCGTTGGTGAGGCGCGCCATCTCGACCAGTTGAGCCGGGGTGGCGTGGGCGAAGTAGGCGTTGTTGCCCTCGTCCCACCAGAGGGCGTGCTCGTCCAGCCGCCAGACGCGCAGGCCGAGCGCCAGGATCAGGATCGCCCCCAGGGCAACGGGCGCCCACCGGGCGATCCCCCGGGTGGCCGGCCCGCCCCTCGCGCTGTCCGGCCGGGCCGGTGCGCCGGTATCAGCGTTCACAGGCCTCACCCGGGCGAGAGCGCCGCCGCACGACTAACGGAAGAATAGAGTATACAGAGTATACAGAGTATACTAACATTGACCTCCGCCTCATGGCCTGCCTTCCTGAGCACTCTCCCAGGCCTCCAGGGCCGCCCGCACCAGCGGCTCGCTGCCCGGCCGGTCGAGATCCGCCGGGGCACGGTAGTACAGGGAGCGATGGACTCGGCCCTGGCCCTGCAGCAAGCCCTCGGGATCAGCCAGCGAGGCGCCCCGCAGCAGCCCCAGGCGGACGCCTTGTTTCCCAGGGATCAGCGTGCAGATCGTGTCGCGATAGCCCGTGCCATACCCGTATCCCACCAGGCGCCCCGGGGCATCGAGCGTCTCCTGTGCTCCCGGCAGCAGCCGGCGGAGCATCCCCCGCAGCGAGGTGGCGAGCTCCATCACCGGCGAGGGGTAACACTCCAGAAAAAGGCGGATCTCATCGGCGCGGGGCGGCCCACCCGGCGTCGGGACGACGCCCGCAGCCTCCCAGGCGTATCGCATGATCTCGCGCATCATCGCATCTTTGCCGTCGATGTAGCCCTGGCGGCGGTTCTCCAGCGCCTCGGCCAGGCGCCACTTGTGGGCGCTGAGCTGCTCGCGCCAGGACGCGTGCTCCCGCATATAGGACTGGAAGGCGCGCAGCTTGCTCAACTCGTGGGCTTCCGGCAGGCAGAGGTACAGGTGGTGGGCGGGCAGACTGGCGGCGGGCGCCTCCGCCCGTGCGCGAAAGACCTCCCGCCCTGGGATCCCCTGGTTGCCCCGGTAGTCATACCCCGCCCCGGCAAGCCGCTCCCGCGCGAGGTCGAATCGCCCCGGGTAGATCACAGCGACGAGATCGATGATCGGTTTGGCGACCATCCCCGGGATGGACGTGCTGCCCAGGTGCTCGATCTCCAGCACCAGCCCCTCCAGCGGGCCGGCCAGGTAGGCGGCGATCTGCGCGTACCACGTGGGCCAATCCGGGGAGTAACGGGCGACGAGGGTCACCGCAACCGCCGTCATGTGGCGGCGCTCTGGCCCATCAGCCGGTCCGCCAGGGCCGTGGCGTATTCGACAAAGGCGAGGGTCGCACGCACCTCTTCGGGGTCCGCGGCCAGGAACACCTTGGGCCAAATGTCCTCGCGCTCTGCCCAGGCCCGGGAGATCAAGCCATGCCAGCGGGGATCCAGGTGTTCCCTGCCCCAATCCGCACCGGCCCGTTTGCTGAACACGCCTCCTTCGGAGAGGGTATGCAGCATCCGGCAGTACGAGAGCACCACAAAGGGCTGGTACCAGCGGGTGGAGATGCGCTCCCGGGTGAGATCGGCGGCCCAATCGCGGAATACGGCGTGAACCTCCTCCCGCAGCGCGGCATCCGGCACCGGAGCCACCAGAGTCGCCGCAGATGGACCGTGGAGCGCGATACCGTGATGCTCCAGCGTCCAGCGCACGACCCGGGTGTTGTCATGGTCGGAGCGCTCCAGGCGCACCGAGCCGTTGTCCAGGTACCAGTGCTGCAGGGGACGATCTCCCAGATCGCGCAGGGCGTCGACGGTGATGTAGGAGCCCTCCAAGTGCTGCGCCCAGGGGGTGGGCCAGGCGAACAGGCGTACCGCGAGCGCCTGCAGAGCCTCCACCTGAGCGTCTGTCAGGGGCTCTGCAATCGCCGCGACCCAGTCCACGTCGCTGGAGGCGTCCCAGTCGCCGGCCGCGAAGGATCCCTGCAGATACGTGCCGATCAGCCCCTCGCCGAGGACACGGCGCTGCCCATCCACCAGCGCTGCCAGCAGCTCATTCAGTTCCGGGAGGGGGGTGGGGGGCGCGCGCATCAGGCTCTCCTTTCGCTTCACGTGCGGGCCTATTCTACGCCAGAGGCGGCGGCTGCCCAACCCGCCCCAGGCTCCTGGCGGTCGCTTCTCCGGGGCGATTCGCTCGATCGAGGCCCCTCTATTCGGGAGGGATGAGCGCCTGGAGTACCGCACCCTGGCGGGCTACGGCGTGAACCAGGTCGCGATGCCCGGCGCGTGCAGCCCGGGTCGCTCCGAGGAAACACCGGCAAGGCTCACGCCTGCGTGAACACGGCGGGTGCCTATAGCGGTACTGGAGAGAGGCCAGCCTTCCCGCTGGCGCAGCGTGGGGCTTGGCCACAACCGTTGACGTCGGGCGCTCAGGCCAGGGGGAGGCGCGGCGGGCGCTGCATCAGGTGCTCTACGCGCAGCTGCGGCCAGCGGTCCGCCAGCATGTCGGCCGCCACGTGCCTGTGGCACTCGGCCGGATCGTGTTCGCTGCACAGCAGGCAGCCACCATCCAGCAGCTCCCCGCTCAGCGAGGCCAGGGCGTTGGACTCGTTCAGCTGGCGTGCATAGGCGACCATATAGTCCTCATGGCTCAGCGTGCCCCTCCTGTGGGCGCGAAAGGTCTCCACCTGCGGCGCCAGCTGCGGGAGCGCAACATACTCGATGCCCGCGATGGCGCGCAGCAGGTAGGGCAGGTCACGCTTGATCGCAAAGCCGGAGAGGAGGGAGTTGCCCCCCCGCCGGATATCCAGCACGCGGCGCACGCCGGCCTGCTGGAGCGCGGTGAAGAACTGCTGGGCGGTCCAGCCGGAGGAGCCGATCGTGTAGAGGGTGATCACGGCGCCACGCCCGTCCCGCGCCGCTCAAAGGCGGCGCGCAAGATGGGCACGCTCTCTTCCGCTTCCTCTGCGGAGCCCACGCCCAGGGCGATGGCCTCCACGCCGGGCACTTGCGCCGCCCACGTCAGCCACTGGGCGAGTTGCCCTTCCTCCACGCGGCCGCAGGCCAGCGTCTTGATTGCCAGGATCGGGCGCCCCGCGCCGGAGACGGCTGCCAGTGCGGCCTCGCGGTCGGGCGACATCATCCAGCCCGCACGGTTGACCGGGCTGCCGATGACGGGCAGGTCGTACCCTCCGGCGACCAGCAGGTTGAGCCGGGCGCTCTCATGGGTCATGGCCCCGGGGACCAGCCCCGCGGCCCGGATGGTCGCCAACGCCTCGGGCAGATCCTGCAGCCGGCCGCCGCTGAGGGGCCAGGAGTCCGTGGTATCGCCATGGAGCAGGCAGATGCGGGCCCCGCCGGCGGCGATCTCGCGGGCCTGTTCCGCCAGGCTCTCGCGCACCATGGCGCGAGCCTCGTCCGCCCGGCCACCGGCCCGGGCCGCCGCCCAATCCCGCTCGCGACCGCGTGGCCCCTGCGTGGCGTTGGTGGTGGCCACCCACATGGGGCGTGCCCCGGTCAGCCACTCGGTGGCCTCCAGAGCCTCAAGCAGCCGCGGGAACAGCGGCCCCATGACGGCGTTCACTCCGAGCTCCATGCAGCGAGCCCACACCTCGGCGATCCGCTCGGCGGTATAGTGTCGCCGGATCCAGGCATCGCGGCCGGCGCTGACGTGGCTCCAGCCCAGCAGGGCGTTGGTCCCGCAGATGACGCGCGGGATCGCAAGCCCCTCGATCTCCAAGCTCGGGAAGGGATTCATATCGCCATCTCCTCTTCAGGCGGCCTCGCGCCGCCCGCGTGCCGGAAGGGCGCCCTCAGCGCGCCCGCGCCACCAGCAGCGTGACCGTCTCCCTGGGATTCGCGTGCTCCTGAATGTAGGTCACCGGATAGTCCATCGTGGGCGGGTGCATGGCGGCGATCCGGGCGATCGGGTTATCGCCCGTGGTCGCCAGGACGATGCGCCGGGCCCCCAGGAGCACCCGCATCCCCAGCGTCACGGCTCCCGGTGGGCACAGAGTGTACATCGGGCTGCGCAGCGCGCGCACCAGCGTCTCCGGGTTCAGGGGCAGCGCCCGCGTCGCCGAGCGCTTGAACTCTTCCGGCGTGAGATGGGCATAGTGCGTGAGAAGATCCGGAGACTCGTTAAAGGCGATGTGGCCGTGCTCGCCGATTCCGCCAAAGCAGATATCCACCCCCTGGCCGTCCGTGAGGGCGTCGATCTGGGCGTCGATCGCGCCGGGGTCGAACGGGTCCGGGAACCAGCGCTGTTCTTCGGGTATCGCCAGTTCGGGATCGAGCCGGTCAAAGAGATCCCGGCGCATGGCGCCGTGGAAGGACATCGGGTGGCTCTCGGGCACCGGGCGGCCCTCCCAGTCGAGGTACTCATCCATGTTAAAGGTCCACACGTTGCGCCAGCTCACCCGCTCCCGGTTCGATATGTCCGCAGCGATCGGGTACTGGGCGGTGGGCCCTACAGGCAGGATCAGGGTGGTGATGCGCCCCGCGGCGTTGTTCGTCCGGATGCATTCGACCATGATGCGGGCCATGGCCTCCATGGATAGTGGCGCCGTGTCGTACAGGCGCACGTCCACGGGGCTCCAGGCGTCCATCTCCTCCAGCGGCATCGCCAGCAGGCGCGCCATGTCCTCCCGGGTGAGGGTCACGGTCCGTACGACAGGCCGGAAACGGTTTGCCATGGTGTTCACCTCCGTGCCGGATCAGTCGAACTGGGGCATGAGGCCGGCATGCGCCACGAGGAGCTCATCCATGATCTCCCGGGCGGCCTTCATGTCGTGCACATAGGGCGACGCCAGGATCGCCTGGTAAAGCGTCTTTCTATCCCCGGAGAGGGCGGCATCCACGGTGAGGTGCTGCCAGGTGATGTTGTGCATCACGAGCCCGACAAAGGGCCGCGGGAGCATGCCCATCGCCAGAGGCACCTGCCCGCCGGCGCCCACGACGCAGGTGCCCTCCACCACGGCATCGTTCGGGAGGTTGCTGATGGATCCCCGGTTGAGGTAGTTGATCCCGCCCCATTCACGCCCCTCGTTGGTCAGGATGCTCACCATGATCCCGATGGCGTGCCTCGGGTGGTGCATCCGCAGCCACTGACGTTTGGGATCGTACGGGGCGCCGGCGATCATCGCGTCCACAAACGCCCAGTGCTCGCTCAGGCGGGCGCTGCGGCCGCCGATGGTCGGGTCCTCCCAGCGGTCACGCCGTTCCGCCATGGCGGCGTCATGCTCCCAGAGCATCTGCGGGTGGCCGGAGCACACCAGCATATAGCCATAGGTGTCCAGCTGGCGCATGGCAAAGGACCATTCGTCGGGGGATTCATCGGCCGGGCGGTTGGCCATCAGGCGTTCGCGGAGGAGCGGGTACACGTCCTCGCCGTGGACGCGCACCTCGGTGAGCCAGGTCAGGTGGTTCACGCCCATCGCCCGTGCGACGAGATCGCGATCCTCAACCTCCAGCATCTCGCAGAGAAGCTCCCGGAAGCCGGGCCAGCAATCGCAAACGGAGATGAACCGCGCCCGGGTGGCGCGCCAAACCGCCTCGGCGACCATGTTGGTGGGGTTGACGAAACTGATCGCCCAGGCCTGTGGGCAGATAGCCTCCATCAAGCGCGCGTAGGCCACCGTGGCCGGGATGGTGCACTGCGCCATGAAGGTTCCGCCCGGCCCCATGGTCTCGTCCCCGCAGATGCCGTGGCGCGTGGGGATCACATGGTCGGCTCTCTCGGCATCGATCCCGCCCACCCGGTAGCCGGGGAACACAAAGTCGGCGCCATCGAAGGCGGCCCGCGCGTCCGTGCCGGTGGTGACCGTCAGCTTCATGCCGGCTCGCGTCGCCAGCGCATCGCCCAGGCTCTTCATCTGCGAAAGACGCTCCTCGGAGAGGTCCAGCAGGTGGACCTGGCTGCCATCCAGGGCGGCGGCGTTCTCGACAATCGCCTGGAACACCGATGGGGTAAAGGGGCTTCCCCCACCGATCAGAACCATCTTGACCATGCTCGGCTCCTTTGCTTCACAGGTGCGGCACGCGGCTGGAATCCGGACCGCCACCATGGTAATCGGCGGAAGGAGGCGCGTCAAGGATTGCTTGCAGACGGTTGTGGAGCCGAAAGCGCGCGCTATAATCAGGCCACGGATCGGCGTTGGTGGTGATTCCTGGCGGCAGCTGCGCTCGGCGGGCAAGGGCCCGATGGCGCACTCATCGGGCGGCCTGCGGCGGGCCAGGCGCTCAAGAAGCGGGCGCGCTGAGGAGGATGCCATGAGGCTGTTGCGCGATACGGTGCTGCGCGAAGCGTACGACGTGATCGTCGTGGGCGCCGGGTTGGGGGGCATGGCGGCCGCCAGCCTGCTGGCCCACCGGGGCCTCTCCGTGCTGCTGATCGAGCAGCAGGCAAAGCCGGGCGGTTCGTGCACCTCCTTTCGCCGCAAGGGCGTCACCTACGATGTGGGTACCGCCATGCTCTATGGCTTTGGGGAGAGCGGATTCCGGCCGTTTCGCTTTCTGCTGAACGAGCTGGAGGAGGAGGTGGAGGTCCTGCAGCACTCGCCGCTCATGCGTATGACCTTTGGCGGGCGCCCGATCATCTTCTGTGCCGACGTTGAGCGCTACCTGCAGGAGTTGGATCCGCTCTTTCCTGAGGAGCACGACGGGCTGCGCGCTCTATACCGCGATCTCTACTCTCTCTATGAGCATATCGTGATCAAGAACGAGGTGGTGGTGCCGCCCTCGGAGCTCTCGCACCGGCAGGGGCTCCGCCAGCTGATGAGCGGCCCGCTCAAGGTGCTGCGTATGCAGCGCCTGCTCAACACGCCCACCCGTGTGCTGCTCGATCGCTATCTGCACACCGGGGAGGCCATCGAGTACTTTGACAAGCTCTGCTCGGCCTACTGCTACTGCACCGCCGATGAAATGCCCGCGGTGCTCGCGGCGACCCTGTTTCTGGACAACCATATCGGCGGGGCCTATTACCCCGCCGGCGGCGCGCAGATGTTGCCCAACCGCATCGAGAGGGCCTTTGAGCGCGATGGCGGCCAGGTGCTGTATCATGCCCTGGTGGATGAGATCCTGATCCGCGAGGGCGCCGCCTACGGCGTCCGCCTGACCGACGGTGCCGAGATCTATGCGCCGCGGGTGGTGGCCAACGCCACGGTCTGGAACCTGTACGGCAAACTGGTGCGGCCGGAGCACATCGCCCCTGAGCGCCTGGCCTGGGCCGCGGGCCTGGAGCCCACCTTCCCCTCGATGACGCTCTACCTGCAGGTGGATCGCGCGGCGCTTCCGCCGGATGCCCGGCCCTGGGAGGTGTTCATCGAGAACCGGAGCGAGATCGATTCCACCGACCTCACCCTGTACATCAACTCGCTGGTGGATGAGACGCTGGCGCCTCCGGGCAGCGTGTCGATCATGGCGATATCGCCGAATCTGGAGCCCTGGCCGGCGCCCGGCTCCCCGGAGGATGGCGGCGAGGCCTATCTCGCTCACAAGCAGGCCGCCGCGGAGGCGATGCTTGCGCAGATCGAGCGCCACTGGCCCGGCTTCTCCGCCGGGATTCGGGAGCGCCTGGTGGGGACTCCCACCACCATCGAGCGCTACCTGCTCAAGAATGGCGGGGCCGTGGGTGGCCCCAAGAACGCCATCGGCCAGGAGATGCTCAAGCGGCTGCACGCCCGGAGCGAGTGGAAGAACCTCTACCTCTGCGGGGATTCCACCGTGATGGCGACGGGCGCTCCGGCCACGGTGATCTCCGGTGTGGGTGCCGCCAACATGGTGCTGCGTGATCTGCGAATGCCCGAGTACGAGCCGCGCGAGCATCCACGGCAGTACGTCCGCATCCTGGAGGCGCCCTACCGGCGGCCGGCGCTTGCCCCTGGCGAGCTGCTGGATGAAGGGAACGCCTGGCTGGCCGCGGCCCAGTGCCAGGGTTGCGAACGCCCCGACTGTGTGGCCGCCTGCCCGGCCGGCATCGACATCCCCGCGATTCTGCGCCGGATGGAGGCCGGGAACTGGACCGGCGCCGCCCGGGAGCTACACCGCCGCATGCCCTTTGCCAACCTCTGTGGCACGGTGTGCCCGGCGGCGGAGCGCTGCGAGGCCGCCTGCTACCGCCGCAGCTATGCCGGGGAGCCGGTGCGGATCGCCGATCTGCTGCGCCTGGCCCGCCGTGAAGCCAGCGCCGGCGAGCGGGGCTGGATCGCGCCTCAGGGGGCGCCGCGCCCCTGGCGGATCGCCGTTCTGGGGGGCGATCTGGCGGGTCTCTCCTGCGCCCATTACTTGGCCCTCGCGGGAGCGCACGTCCTGCTGCTGGAGGAGGCTCACGAGCCTCCGGTGCCGGCTGAGGCCGTGGCGGACCTGCCCGGGGTTCTGCTGCCCGGCATCCACCACCAGGGAGGGTGCACGGCGGGCGCGCTGCCGGATACCGTCCTGGGGAGCTGCGATGCTGCGTACGTGGCGGCCCTCCCCTGGCGCAAGGGCGCAGAGCTGGCGTTGCGCCCGGGCGCGCACGTGCTCGAGGAGGCAGAGCCGGGGCTCGAGGCCGCGGCCGCCGTGGGCGCCGGCCGCCGCGCCGCACACGCGATCTACGCCCGGTTGTGCACGGCGCTCTGCTAGCTACCGGCACACCTGCGCGCGTTCTCCCGTTACCCCCTTGTGTTCGGCCGGCGCACATGCTACCCTGAGAGGGCACGCGGCCTCTGCTCGTCGATTCCGGCCGTTCATCGTGGCTGGTTGGGCCCCCGCAGGCTGCGGAGAAGGTGCCATGGCTGGACGTTCCGGCTCCGACCGGTTGCTGCTTCAGGGTGTTCCCCGGATTGCCTTTTACTCCGGTGGGGCACGCTGCCCCGAGGATATCACCTACCCGGCTTGCCTGCGCGCGGCGCTGGAGTACCTGGGTGAACTGCCGGGGTGCGCGCATCTTCCGCGGCACCAGGCAGGCAGCCCGATTCACTGCGGCTACGCCTGGCTGATGGGCCTCACGGGGCAGGCCTTCTCTCTCGTCTGGGAGCCTGGATGGTCGCCTGCCAACGGCGACGTGCGCTGGCTCGCCGCGGATCCCGCTGAGCCCCTCCGGCGCGGGCTGGAGGCGGCCGGCCACGAGGGCAGCGTGTTTGTGCGCAGCGCGCGCTGGCCCAACGAGGCCGATCTGCGCCGGATCATAATCGCGCATCTCGACGAACGCCTGCCGCTTGTGGCCATCGGCCTCGCCGGACCGCCGGAGGCGAGCCTCATCACCGGGTATGACGCCGCCGGCGACGTCCTCCTGGGCTGGTCCTTTTTCCAGGACATGGCAGAGTTCAACGTGGGCCTGTCCTTTGAGCCATCCGGGCCGTTCCGCCAGCGGGACTGGTACTCCCACCTGGAGGCTCTGGTGGCCATCGGGCAACGCATCGCCGCTCCGGCGCCCTTAGGGGAGGCTGTGCGGGAGGCCCTGCGCCGCGGCCTGGAGCAGATTCGTACGGCCCGGATCGCCGGCAGGCCCGCAGGCCTGGCCGCCTATGATGCCTGGTCGCAGGCGCTGCTGGAGGATGGCCCGGCACTGGAGCCGGATTCGGGCGATCTTTGCGCCTGCTATGACGTGCACGATAACGCCGTGGGCAACCTGGCGGAGCTGCGCTGGTACGGCTCCGTTTTCCTCTCCCAGGCGGCCAATGCGAGCCTCGCCGGCGATGTGGAGTTGCTGCGTGCCGCCGCCTGCATGGCGCAAGAGCACAGCCTGATGTGGCAGGCCTGGGCGGCCGTCGGTGGCAATGGTCGCGATGCCGCTATGGTGCGGGCCTTTGCCCAGCCGGAGGTTCGCCAGCGGCTGGCCGCTGTGATCCGCGCTTCGCGCGATGCCTGTGCGTCCACTGCGGATCACCTGGAGGCGGCTCTGCGCTGAGCCGGGTTCGCGGGAAGAACGACAGGCGCTTGGCGCCGCCCTTGGGCGGCGCGGGAGATCGAGCGGGTAGGGCTCGCCCCGCCAGATTGCCGGCTCGTTGCCGGATCCGCGTCCGCATAGGGCTTCCCTGTTTGGGAGCAGGAGGGACCATGGGCATGCATACGGACCTCCGGTGGGCCATCGCCGCGCTCCTCTGCGGCGCGCTAGCCGTCGGCGCCCTCGGCTGCAACGGCCTGCAGCGGCCTCCCGGCCAGGATGACCCCGAGAGCGAGCCGAGCGCACGGGCGATGGCCACCGCCACGGGAGCGGCGTCCATGGCTCCTTCTGCTACCTCCGGGTTGCGCCCAAGCCCGACGGTTGCGGCGGCCCGCACGGCCACGCCGCTGGCCGGCGCCTACGCCCCCGATCTCGCCTGGCTCGCAGGGCAGACCTACGCCGGCTGGGAGACTTTCGAGCATCCAACTTTCGGCTTTCTGCTGCGGTACCCGTCAAGCTGGAGCCTGACCGAGGTCACCGGTGGGGTGGACACCATGTCCGGCCATCGCCTGGACCTGACGGATGGCGCCGATCCGGCGAACCGAATCCATCTGGCCTACCGCTGGGCGGACGAGGCGGTGAGCATTCTGCCCACCGGAATGGGCCAGGGGGAGGTGGTGGCGCGCGGCAGCCTCATCTTTATGGGCGTGGCGGTCGCCCGCGAGGCTCTGGTGGATCGCGGGGCGGACGTCCGAATACTGTATGGCGGGGGCGGAGAGATCGCCCGTGGAGAGTTGCGGTTCTGGATGGACGCTTACCGGGCGCCACAGGAGGGCGGCAGCCGTGATCTGCCCGAGGAGGCCCAGCGGACCGCCGACGCCATCCTCTCCTCGCTGCGTTGGGCCGCGCCCTGAGCCCGATCCGGCCGGACGGCTTGCTTTCCCGCGAGGGCGGGCTAGAATGGGGCCGCCGGGCGGCCGGGCACGGCCATCGGCCTGATCGCGCGCCCGACACCCACGCGAAGGGCACTCTATGAAGTTCGTCCGCCAAAGCTATGACGCCAGCTATTTCGACACTCTGGGCGACCGGTTGCCCTTCTACCGGGACATCATCACGCGCCGTTACGCAAGGTTGGTGCGGGAGACGTGCGGCTCCGGGCGTGTGCTGGAGCTCGGCTGCGGCGATGGGCGCCTGCTGGCCCAGCTGCAGGGGAGCTATGAGCTGACGGGCATCGACATCTCGGAGGATGCCATCGCCAGGGCGCGCCGGCGCCTGCCCGATGCGCGGCTATTGGTCGGGGACGTCGCCACCTGTGAGACCGAGGCTCAGTACGATCTCGTTCTGGCGCTCAACGTGCTGGAACACCTGCCGGATCCGCCCGCCGTCATGGCCCGCGTGGGCGAGATGCTCGGCCAGGGGGGCAGCTTTATCTTTGCGGTGCCCAACAAGCATGGGCCCATCGCCGGGGCGATGGTCTCCCTGCTGGATCGGGCCGATCGCACGCACATCTCCTGCTACCCGCGTACCCGCTGGCTGGAACTGGCCGCCGAGTTGGGCTTTAGGGAGACGCGCGTGCTCAACGCCACCTGGCTGGGCCCCACCGAGTCCGAGTTGGCCAAGTGGATGGCGCCGATCCTCATTGTGGTCCTCTATCGCCAGCCGCAACCCCATCCGGCAGACGAGCCGCCCGGCGACCAGATCGACATCGCCATGGCTTTGGCGCGCTATCCTGAGTTTCGCTCGCCCCAGTTTGACTAGGGCAAATCGGCTAGCGCTGCACCACGCTTCCGCCTACGGTCATCTCCCCTCGCACGATCTCGATCGAATCGATCGTGACGTACTTGATGGCGGATTCCATGCCTTGCTTTAGGGCGTCCTCGAACAGCGAGCTGACCCAGCTGGGCGCGCCCACCGATCCAAGCTGCCCGCCGGCGAAGCGGAGCGTGTAGCCCTGAGCGCCGCTCTCGGGTGCGAGCACCACCCGCAGCGGGACGGCCAGGCCGGCGGCGCTGGCCTGGCCGCGAAGCACCAGCACGCCATCCGGCTTTAGGTAGGCGCGCGGCTGGCGGATGCTCCCCTGCAGGCGCACGAGCAGCGCGCCCGGCCCGCTGGTGGTGGCGTACAGGTCATCCATGGCCGTCTGCCACTGGGCATCCGTCAGAAAGACCTCAAAGCCTGGGATCTGGCGGGGTTCGGGCACGGTGCCGGCGTCCCGGGCCTGCCGGTAGTGCTCCAGCACGTCGGCGCCGATGGCCAGGAATGAACTGAGCTCGTCCTGGGTGGCCTGCACGGAGAACGAGCCGCCCGCGGGGGTGGTCTGGATCGCGGCAGCCACGCGCTCGACGATCGCCCGGCAGGCGGCCTCGGAGATTACCGGCTCGGGCCCGTCATCGGGGAGCGATCCGGCACAACCACCCAGGGCGGCCGCTGCCAGCAGCAGTGCGAACAAGAGACGGCGAGTCAGCTTTTGAAGCACATTCATGGCGCTCCTTTACCTCGAGAGGATCGAGCCGCTTTCACTCGTGGCGAGGCCATGCAGGCCAGCGGCCACTCGTCTACCAGAACCCCGCGGGGCGCTCGCCGTTGCGTGGCACGCTGCTACGCTAATCGTACAGCCCCCTGGGCCGCTTCGCAATGGTTCTAGGGGAGTCGCACAGGGAAAAGCGCCAGCCGCGGCTGGCGCCTGGGAGGTGGCCCTTCCGCGTGCCTAGAACGGCCACTCCACCCCGCGCCAGTCGCGCAGGACGAGCCGGTCTTCGTCGTTGCGCGGCGCCAGATGTGGATCATAGGCCCGATCCCGCAGAAAGTACGCCAGCGCAGGGCGCGCCGCCTCCTCCGGCTCAAGCTCGGCCTCCAGGTTCTTGCTGCCGCTCATGTAGGTCCGCATCCACCCCGGGTGGTACAGGCGAAAGGTGTAGCCGCGGGGCCGCAGCCGGTTGAACATCAACCGCACGCCCATATTCAGAGCCGTCTTGCTGGCGCAGTAGCCGAACTCGGCGCGCCTCTCCGCGCGCCCGACGCTGCCGGCCTCCGAGGAGATATAGCAGAGCCGCTTCAGGTCGCTGGATTCCAGCAGGGGCAGGAAGGCCTCGGTGACGCGCAGCGGCCCCATGGCGTTCACGCGCAGCATCCGGATCGCCTCCGCGTAATCCTGCTCCTCGCGAATCGAGCGGCGCCCCGCTTCGCGGGCATACACGCCCGCGTTGTTGATCAACAGATCCAGGCGCGCCGTCTGTGCGGCAACGGCAGCCGCGGCCGTGCGCACCGATTCGCCACTGGAGACGTCCAGCGGCACGGGGATCAGTCGCCCGGGGTGCGCCTCCGCCAGCTTGGCAAGCTCGGGCCACTCGGGCATGTACTGCCCCGCAAAGACACGCCACTCCTTCTCCAAGAGTCCCGCGCAGAGCGCCAGCCCCAGTCCGCGATCGGCGCCGGTGACCAGTGCTACCCGTCCGGAAGAGGTGATGTCTGTCATCAGAATGCCCACTCTCCTCCCATATAGTCGATCAGCACGAGCCGACCTTCGTCCTCCCGCGGCCCCGTGAAATAGGCCAGCGCCGGCACGGCAGCCTCCTCCGGCTCCATGTCTCCCTGGGTGCCCTTGGTGCCGGACATGTACCCCCTCATCCAGCCCGGATGGTACAGCCGGAACGTATAGCCCAGCGGGTGGAGGTCGTTGAACAGCAGCTTGGCGATCATGTTCAAGCCCGCCTTGCTCATTCCATACCCGAATCCGCCATCCCGGTGGGCCAGCGTGATGCAGCCCGCCTCCGAGGAGACCACGGCGATCCGCTTCATGGTGCCACGGTCCATCAGCGGCAGAAAAGCCTCCACCATCCGCAGCAGGCCGAGGGTGTTCACGTTGTAGGACTGCTCGATCCCGTCATAGTCCAGCCCGGTGTCGATATCGCCGCGGCCGGCGCCGATGCCGGCGTTGCTCACCAGCAGATCCACTCCCTCGCATCGGGCGGAAACCGCGCCGGCGGCCTCCTGAACCGAGGCAGTATCCCCCACGTCCAGCGGCACGATCGTCAGGGTGTCACCGGTCCTGGCCTGCAGGGCGCTCAGCTCGGGCCACTCGGGCAGATACTGGCCGGCAAAGACGCGCCAGCCCTCCGCCAGCAGCCCTGCGGTGAGCGCCAGTCCCAGGCCTCGGTCGGCGCCCGTCACCACCGCCACTCTGCCCATGCTACACCTCGCTCCCCTTGGTGGTGGCGCTCACGCCTGTGGCGCGCACCAGGTCAATCCGTTGGATATAAGCCGCAGAAAGCTCGGGTGTGCGAACACCTCGACGGTGTGCCCCGGCGTGAGCACGCACACCCGGCCCGCGCCCTCCTGGCGCGTCCAGCCGCCCGGCTGCTCCCCATGTTCGGAGCGCGCGATGAGGAATACCTCCGCTGCCGGGTCGTCCATGATCATGTGATAGTGCTCGTCCACCTCGGTAAAGGGCGTCACCCCGGCTGCCAGCGGGTGCCCGGGCACGGGCTCGATCGTTACAGGGCACTGCTTGGGGTGAAAGTCGAACGCGCCGCCCAAAAGGGCGCGCATGCCGGGAAGGGCTTTGTACACCGTGCCCGAATGGATCGCCAGGAGCCCGCCCCCGCCGCGGACGTACTCGCCAAAGGCCTGTTCCACGGCCGGCGTTACCCACGGGTCGCGGTTGGCCGCGGTGATGTTGTCGGACTTGGCATAGATCACCGCCGGATAGGTCGCCATGCGCTCGGCGGACCAGTCGGCGGCATCCTCGATATAGTCCAGGCTGTGCCCCTCCATCAGGCTCAGGCCCGCGTGGACGACGCTGGCCGGATGGTAGTAGTCATCACAGATCACCAGTACGCGCATGTAGGCCTCCTCCGTTGCGGTGTGGCCGGCGCTCGCCGGCACCGTCCATGATGGCCGTGGGTGGAGGAGGTGTCAAGGACGTCCGGGCGGCTTGACGTGCCAGGCCTTACGGGCGCACAATCCGCGGCGTGCCATCCGGGCCCTTTTCCCACAGGAGGAGCGATGCATCGTTTGCTGCTGGATCTGCCCTCGCGCGTAGAGACGGAGCGTCTGATGCTGCGAGCCTATGAGCGCGGCGATGGCCCCTGGTACTATGCCATGAGCCGGCGCAATCGCGAGCATCTCTCCACCTATGAATCGGGGAACGCTGCAATGTTCATCAACTCGGTGGATGACGCCGAGGTGACGGTGCGCCAGTTCGCACTGGATTGGGCGGCGCGCATCGCCTTTTTCCTGGGCGCGTTCGATCGCAAGACCGGCGAGTTCGTGGCCCAGATCTATATCGGGATCATGAACTGGGACGTCGGCAGCTTTGTCGTGGGCTACTTTTGTGACGTGGATCACCAGGGCCAGGGCTATGTGACGGAGGCCGTCCGAGGGGCGCTGAGGCTCATCTTTGGCCCCCTGCACGGGACTCGCGCGAGCATCTATTGCGATGATACGAACGGGCGCTCGGCGCGGGTGGCCGAGCGTTGCGGCTTTGCCCGCGAGGGCCACATCCGCGCGAACCACCAGCGACGGGACGCCCCGGTCAGCGGAGACTATGTCTACGGCCTCCTTCGAGAGGAGTACCTGGCCCAGGGCGCCGTGCCCTGGGAGGCGCCCCGGCCCGCCGAGCCTGAGCTGCGGCTGCTGAGTCGTGACGAGATTCTGGAGGTGCGCCGGCTGGACCGCCGCGAGCGGATCGACCGGGTGTACCATGTGGAGAGCGGCGAACTGGTGCTCCAGCCCGAGGTGTACGATATGCAGGGCTGGCCCCCCGGCGCGATGAACGGGATCGTCCGGGCGCTCCAGGCCTGCCACGATGGCGGCGGCTGGATTCTCGGGGCCTTTGTGGAGGAGCGCCTGGTCGGCATTGCCAGCCTGGAGCCGGCGCCCGTGGCCTCGGCGCCCGAGCAGGTGCAGCTCTCGCTCCTGAACGTCTCATACGGCCATCGAGACGAGGGCCTGGGCGCGCGGCTGTTCGAGGCCGCCCGAGCGGAAGCGCGCCGCCGCGGCGCGAGGGCGATGTATATCTCGGCCACGCCCTCGGAGCACACGATCGGCTTTTACCTGGCCCGCGGCTGCCGGCTCAACCCGACGCCCGACCCCGGGCTGTATGCACAGGAGCCAGAGGATATCCACCTGTTGTGCGACGTGCTCTAGGCGCTACTCGATGATCTCCAGCCCGCCAAGCACGAGGTATCCGGGATCGGCCACGGTGAGCGTTGCGGGGCCGCGGGCGATCTGCGCCTGGAACAGTGCGCCCGTCTCCGGCCACCACCAGCCGATCTCCAGTTGGTAGGCTCCGTCCGGCGCAGCAGAATCGACAGCGAGCGTGTGTGTGTCGGCAAAAAGCTTGCCCTGTTCCCACTGGCCCACCCTGTGGCTGGTGTCGCTCTGCCCCCACAGATAGTCGCCTCTCTCGGGGTTCGGCTGTGTTCCCAGCAAATGCACAAAGCTTCCCGGCATATTGGCGTCGGGGAACTCATCGGCGGACCAGTACAGCGTGATCGTCAGCGGTTCGCCGGGCTGCAGGCGCGTCTGCTCCAGGCGCCAACCGTGCAGCGTGATCGCGCCGTCGTAGCGGACGTCCACGTGCGCGGTGGCACCGTGGATGCTCTCCCGGGTGGACGCGTACCGGAGGAGCGTGGTGTGCGGATCGATCCAGAGGAGCTTGGCCGCCACCAGCACGCACAGGATGGCCGCCAGCGGCACGAGGCGGGGCTCCGCGGCGAGGGGCTCGTCCGGCGGATGGGTGACGGCATCGCGGCGCCAGGCGGCTGCCAGGATCAGGCAGCACGCCAGAGCCGCGCCACTCACCGCCGCGCTGGCGCGCTGTACCGGCGTGCCCCGGTAGATCGCAGAGATCACGTGCTCGCCTGCCGGCGCGTGTACGGTGAGATAACCGCCGCCCTCGGAGGGGTAGGCTGCCTGAGGCTCGCCATCCACGGTGACTTCCCAGCCCGGAAAGTAGAGCAGGTGCAGGCTGGCCTCGAAACCCACCGGGCTCGAGTACCGCGCCAGCCGGGTGCGCGCCGTGCGCTCGTCCGCCAGCCACTGCGCGCCCTCCGGCAGGTTGGCGATGGGCGTCCGCACGGCCCAGTACATCTCCTCCTCGGTATACGCCCATTCGCGCCAGATCGGCTGGAACTCGCCGGTGGAGAGATCGTAAGCGCCGCTTTCGTACGCCAGGTGCGTGATCTCGAGCGGGGAGACATCATCTCGAACCTGGTGGAGCACCGGCAGGATCTCAGGGTAAAGGCGCGGGGCTGAGAGGACCATGAGCGCGTAGCAGAGGGAGGTTGGGAGGGCACCGCTGGCTGCGGCCCCCCTGGGCCAGGGGATCGATGCGATGGCCAGGACCAGGCCGGGTGCCAGCAGCGAGAGCAGCCGCCACCGGAACTGGAGCAGGCGCAGGCCCGGCCAGGCGTAGAGCGGCGCGGCCCAATCGAACTGGAGCCCGATTGCGCCGGCTGCGATCCCCAGGCCGCCGAGCGTGAGGAGCCGCGCCGGCGTATCGAGCCGCCGCCAGGAGGCGGCCAGGACGATGGCGAGGCCGCACAGCGCCGCCATCTGTATGGCATCGACCTGCCGGTAGTTCAACTTGTTGAGGTTGGGTATGCCCGCATCGGGCGCACTCACGCGGAGCCCCAGATCGCTCCACGCGACCTGTTCGGCTGCGGGATCGGCCCCCTCCCACTGCGCACGCTCGGTCTGAAGCGACTCCCTTTCGAGCAGGAGGGGACTCACATGGACACTTGCGAGGCCAAGCGCCAACAGGCACGCCAGCGTTAGCCCTCGCGCGGCCCGCTGGCCACGGAGGACGATCAGGTAGAGCCCAAACTGCACGATGACGGGCGCCAAAAGGGCGGTGCTGAGGCTGTGCACCAGCGGCAGCAACGCCACAGCCAGGGAGGCCAGGGCGAGCCGCGCCCCCGAGGGCCGCTCGCACAAACGCCAGAGCGCCAGAAGGACCCACGGCAAGAGGGCCGTCGCTTGCCCCTGGGGGGATCCGCGCTGCCACAGGTCGCGCAGCAGGGCCGGGGCATAGACGTACAGCGCCGACGCAAGGAGCGCCCAGCTAACGTGTTTGCCGATGGCCAGCGCCAGCGCAAAGGCACCCAGGGCAGCGCCGCTGGCGGCCAGGGCCGCGAGCGCCCGCCACGCCACGCTGTGCGAGAGCCCCGTCCGGTGTAGCAGATCCACGGCATAGTACAGCCCGGGGGAGCAATAGGAGAACAGCGGGCTTCCCAGCCCCCCGTTGAGGGCGTCCGCCCAGCGAGGGTACAGCCAGCCCTGATCCAGCGCGTCGGAGAAGAGGATGCTGCGGTAGAGGTGAAAGGCCGCGATATCGGTACTGCGCTCCTCCAGCGGGTGCATCAGCGAGGGTATGGCCACCGGCAGGCTGAGCACAAAGGCCAGCGCCCAGCCGCAGAGCGTGCGGCCGGCGGCGGGGGGCCAGAAGCCTTTGAGGCGCGGCAAGAGCCTGGGTAGATGCATCCGTCCATCCCGATCGTGTCTGGCGTCTGTCCGCTGCCGCCCGGCGCCCATGATCATCGATCCCCGGCTGTGAACCCGCCTCAGGCCCCGAGGTGCTTGACGTACACCATCTCCGGATCGCCCTCGTCCAGGTGGTGGAGCACCCCGGCTTGCGTATACCGCAGCCGGGCCAGCAGATCCTGCATCGGATGGTTGGAGAGATTGGTGGACGTGAAAAGCTTGGGCGTCCGGCACAGGCCCTCCACATGGGCCATCAGCGCACGGCCCAGTCCCTGGCGCCGCCGTTCCCGGGCGACGATCAGCAGGCTCACAAAGCCCTGCTCGAAGAAGGAATACTCCCAAACGACGTATCCGGCGATCCGGCCCTCCACCACGCACACGGCGCAATGCCCCGCCTCCACCGCCCGGGCCACCGTGTTGCGCCTTCCGCCGTCGTGCTCGGCGATGGGGTCGAGCGCGCAGATCGCGTCGACGTCCGCGGGCCCACTCGCCATCCGTATGGTGCGTTCGTCCATCGTCCGCAGTCCTTCGGAGCCCGCGAGGCGCGGGCTCAGCGCCCTTCGCGTGCGTTCAACGCCCGCTCCACCTCATCGACGGCCTCACGGGTGGCCTGCACCTGCTGGGCGGTAGGCGCGTGGTCGCCATAGCGCACGGCCACGTACCGGTCCGTCACCTCGCGGATGCGCTGGTCCTCCCCGGGTACGAGTATGGTCAGCGAGCGCCCAAAGCTGGCCGGAGTCTGCCCGCGTGCGCGGGGCCGGCCGATGCGTCGCGCCAGCTGCAGCAGGCGGCGGTACAGGATGCGGATGGACTCCCGCGGATCGCTCGCGTCCAGGTCGTCGGTATAGATCAGGCCGCCCCGCCTCGGACGGAGGCTGGCCACCCATTCCTGGAACTGCTCTACCAGGATATCGGCCGTGAGGATGGAGGTCCGGTCTTCATCCACCGCGGCGGCCCCGCGCCGCCCGCGGCGCCGGCGCCAAACCAGATAGACGAGCAGCAATAGCACGGCGACGACGGCCACCGACAGCACGATCCGCACCAGGTCCGGCGGCAGCCCGAGGGAAATTCTGGCGCCCTGCTCGATCTCTGCGATCTGTTCCGCCATGGACCTTGGCACGGACGGTTCCATCTGCTGCCGCTGGCCGTCCTGCTGAGTCAGCTGGAGCCCGCTCAGCATCTTGCTGAGCAACCATACCAGAATGTAGCCGGCCCACTGGAAGAGAAAGAGCACCGGCGTGAGGATGACGCGCACCACGGGCCACACCACTGCGACGAGGCGGCCCACCGCCTCCGGGGTAAGGATCAGGGCCACCAGCGCGCCCAGGATGATCAGCGCCAGCGTCACCACGCCCAGCGATACCAGCCAGTAGCGCTCCAGCCCCCGGCCGCCCGCGCGTCGCCGTTCCTCCAGCACCCGCAGGAGCGATTGCAGCGCCAGGGCCAGCAGCCCGGAAAACACATAGAGCGCCATGGCGCTGCCCAACGGGATAGCGCGCTCGCCCAGCGCCCCGGCCGGCAGCAGCGCCAGCAGCGCCAGCATCAGGCTGCCGGTTACAAAGCCCCGCCAGAGGGCCTGTTCATCCGTCCAGTCGGCGGCCAGGCCCATCAGCCAGATCGCGGCGGTGGCCAGCGCGGCCAGCAGCAGCGATGGGATGCCATCGCGAAAGCGATAGATCAGCGGCCATCGCTGCGACAGCGCCCCCAGGCCCTCGGGCATCGGCACCAGGGCCACGACGGCCACCACCAGCACCAGGCCGGCGATGGCGCCGATCAGCCAGCTGCGGCGCAGATGCGCTACCCGGCTCTCCAGCCAGCCCCCGCCCAGGAGGAGCACGGGCACCAGCCACAGCGGGTAGGCGAGGGCCACCGGGTCCGTGAACGGCATGGCAAAGATGGCGCGCAGGACGGCCGTGAGCCAGATGGTGTGCATCAGGCACCAGAGGGCCGGCACGAGCGCCTCCATCAGCCGCTCAGAGATTCTCGAGGCGCTGCCACGCATCGCTACCTCCCAGGTGAATGCTGTCCAGGCGCTCGGGGACAACGGGTGGCATATCGCCTACCGTGAGCAACAGGACGGGGTGCCCGGCCTCCTGTATCAGACTGAGCGCCTCATAGGTCTCCTCCGACGGATCGGTGGTGATCGCGACGACGCTCGCCCCATAGGGCATGTTCACCCGCATGGCGCGGAGCATCTCCAGGAAAGGCGCCCCGCGGAAGGCGTCCACCATCGCCATGGCGCTGAGCAGGTCCGATGCCTGGCGCTCGTGTCTCCCCGGAGAGACCTGCACCCAACTCTCGCCCCGCAGGCCGATGGCGTTCATGAACATCCCGACCATGTAGCGCTCCTGGAGCGCGTCCACGGCGATGGAGGCCGCCGCGGAGAGCACCAGTTCCAGCAGTTCGGGCACGTAGGTGTAGGCCTGTGGCGACGTCTCCACGTCCACCGCCAGCATCAGGCTCACCGTCTCGCTCGGCTCAAAGGTTTTGGTTTGCAGATCGCCTGTGCGGGCAGAGGCGCGCCAGTGGATATAGCGGGGGTTATCGCCGGAGCGGTATTCCCGCACCGCGGAAAAGCGCAGGGGATCCTCGATCACGCGGCGGCGCCCGAGCCACTCACCCACCGGCCGGCCGGCGGGATAGGTGAGGGCCTCCACCGGCACGATCTTTGGGTAGACGGTGAGGTAATCCACGGTGCTATCGGTGCGAAAGCTCTTGCTGAACCCAAAGATGTCCGCAGAGGAGAGTTGCACCGGCCCGATGGCAAAGCGGCCCCGATGGACGCCCTTTACCCGGTGGGTGTGGCGCACCCGCTCGAACCAGCGCAGGGAGACCAGCGTCAGCAAAAGCCCGGTGTCAGAAGTCTGGGTGTACTGGATCTCGCTGGTCGAGACGGACAGGCCTAGGGGAAAGGCGTCCAGCGCCCGGATCCAGGCCAGGGGGAGCAGCTTGGCGTTGGTGATCTCGACCACCAGGCTGGTCTCCTCGCCATAGCTCAACTGGCTCTTGCCCAGGTAGCGCCGGTAGCGCACGCGGTGCAGCGAATCCCGGCCCCAACGCTCCGAAACCAGCGTTGCCAGGGCCAGGATGATGACAAACATCGCCAGGGTGTGGCGCCCCGTCGCCGTGGCCAGGGCGAACAGGACGCTCAGAAAGAGCCACCAGGCGCCGCCTCTCACCCCTCGCCGCTCCCGTCCCAGCGCTCTTCCACCGGTACCGGAACCGTTGCCAGGAGATCGGCGAGAATGCCGCGGGTGGCCTGCCCGTACAGTCGCTGCCGCGCGCTGGGTATCAGGCGGTGTGCCAGCGCCGGCTCCACCAGGGCCTGCACGTCATCGGGGATCACATAATCCCGCCCGCGCAGGGCCGCCAGCGCCTGCGCGCAATGGTACAGCGCCAGCGTGGCTCGCGGGCTGGCCCCCAGGGCCAGGTCGTCGCTCTTGCGCGTGGCCTCGATGACGCTGAGTATGTACTCCTCCATCACCGGGTGAACAAACACCTCCCGGCAGATCGCCGCCAGGCGCAGGACCTCGGCCCCCTGGAGCACCGGCTCCAGGCTCTCCATCGGGTCCTCAGTGCGGAAGCGCCGCAGGATCTCTCGCTCGTCTTCCCGACCGGGGTAGCCGAGCGCGAGGCGCAGCAGGAACCGGTCCAGCTGGGCCTCCGGGAGGGGGAAGGTGCCCTCCAGTTCGATGGGGTTCTGTGTGGCCAGCACGATAAAGGGGCGCTCCAGCGGGCGTGTCAGGCCGTCCGCGCTCACCTGGCGCTCCTGCATCGCCTCCAGCAGCGCGCTTTGCGTCCGCGGGCCGGCGCGGTTGATCTCGTCGGCCAGGACCACCTGGGCGAACACCGGCCCGGGGCGGAACTCGAACGTTTGCGTACGCTGGTTGTAGACGCTCACGCCGGTGATGTCGGAAGGAAGCAGGTCCGCGGTGAACTGCACCCGGCTGAACGAGCATCCCAGGCTGCGGGCCAGCGCCTTGGCCAGCGTCGTCTTGCCGATGCCTGGCACGTCCTCCAGCAGCACGTGTCCCTCGCAGAACAGCGCCACGAGCAGCAGCTCGATGGCCTCCTCCATCCCGATCACCACGCGCCCGATATTCTCGCGAGCGCGTTCGCCGGCCTGTTGTACCAAGGCAATATCCTGCGTCATCTGTTCTCCTGTTCACTGGCGTTGGGTTGGGCCGAGCCTGCCGGCTGCCTGCGGTAACAAAGCGCCTCTGTCGCGAGGGCGGGCCTTTGGGCCGGCTGCCACTGTGTGCGGCGTCCGGGCCCTGCAGAGCGCCTGAGCGGCAGAGGGCGTGCTTGCGCGGGAACAACGTTCGAGAGCCTGGGCTTCTTTGCCACACGGATGATAATAGCATCGCCGCCGGCCGGCCACAAATCGCCAGCGCTTCCAGCGCAGTACGCGTGGCTCCCGGACTCGTCCGCGCTAGTACAGGCCGGTGAGCCTTGGCGCCAGCAGCCAGCCGGCCAGACCCACCAGGGCGACCAGGGCGGCAGTGGGGATGAGCAGGCGTCGCAGCAGGCGGCCCTCCGCCTGGCGCAGGCCCAGGACGCCGCACACGGCGGCGATGTTCAGCACCGAGATCATGTTGCCGAGGCCGCTGCCGGCGTTCTGGAGGGCCACGATCAGCGTCCTGGGCAGGCCCAGGCTGGCGGCGGCATCGTGCTGCAGGGCGCTGAACAGGATGTTGGAGCTGGTGCTGCTTCCGGTGATAAAGGCGCCCAGCGCCCCCAGCCAGGGAGCCACCAGCGGCTGCGCCGGGCCCGCCGCTTCCGCCAGGGCGAGGCTCAGCGCCTGCATCATCCCCGGCAGCGATCGCAGGTTGCTCGCGGAGCGGATCATCATCTGAGCCATGGAGACGGCCATCAGCAGTGTGAGCGCGATCCGCGCCGTCTGGCCGAGCGAGCGCCGCCAGGCGCCCAGCGCGGTGGCCGGCGGCAGCCGGTGCACCATCGCGACGATGAGAGCCACGGGGATAAAGGGGATCACCCCGGGGATGAAGAGCGGGCGCACGGAGTAGGTGATGTCCTCGCCCAGCAGCCGCTCCCAGCGGAGCTCTGGGCGCTGCAGGAACTCGCGCAGGCCCAGGCCGGGCATCCGCGTCACAAAGAGGAGCGCCACCACCAGGATGTACGGGGCCCAGGCCAGCCAGAGGGGCAGCGACGCAGGCGGCTCCGGCACTTTAGCGGCCGGGGCATCGTCCGCGAAGGGGGCCGCCGGCAGCCGCCAGGGGTCGCGGGGGATCAGCAGCCCGCGCTTCACCAGGAACAGTCCTGCGCCCAAGGCGACGAGGCCGGCCACGGCGCTGGCCAGCTCCGGGCCCATCAGCCAGCCCACTGCAAACTGCGTCACGCCGGCCAGGCCGCCCAGCGTCAGCGCCAGCGGCGCCACCGGCCGTGTGCCGCGCCAGGCCGCCCGAACCGTACGTTCGCCGGCGTCGCCGAACCAGTAGAGCAACAGGAAAACCCCCAGGAGCCCGATGATGGCCAGGGTGCTCCCCGTGAACACGCCCGTCCAGCCCGCGACGCCCCGCAGGAAGGCCGCCGGCTCGATCGCGCCCAGGAGGACGCTCTCGTCGATGACGGAGCCGATGCCCCCGTTGACGGGCACGCCCGCGGCGCCCAGGGGAGGGTTCGGCCCGTTGAAGAAGAGACCAAAGGCGGCCGCCGCAATAAGGGGAAAGCCCAGCCCGGTGAGGAGCGGCGCGCCGAGGGCGCCCGGCGTGCCGAACCCCGCCACGCCCTCGATCAGGGTCATGAATCCCACCCCGATCAGCAGCAGCTGCACGCGGGCATCCTGCACCCTGGCGCTCAGGTGCGCCCGGATGCGGGCGATGGCTCCGCTGGCCTGCAGATGGTTCATCAGCAGGATGGCGCCAAAGACGATGAGGATGATGTCCACGGCCTGGAGGGCGCCATAGAGCGCCGCCGCCGCCCACCAGCGTGGCGTCATGCGCCACACCAGCAGGCCGAGCGCGCTGGCGACGAGCCACCCCAACGCCATGGCCCGCATGGCCGGCCAGCGCAACAGGACCATCGTGAGCAGGACGGCCAGTATCGGGGCGCTGCCCGCCAGGGCCAGCACGGCGATGCTCATCAGCGGCTCCTCCTGGCGTGAGTTGCTGGACCGGAGACGACCCCTGCAGCATACGCGCCCGGGCCAGCGCTCCAAACGAGTGCGTGCGGGCCGGGGGCGCGGCCCTTGAGCAGGACGCCGCCTGGCCGTATACTGCCCCGGTGGAGGTGCCTATGCAAACACGTTGGGATCTGCGAAGCATCTATATCTATCTGGTCTGCCTCGTGACGTTGATGATGGTCCTGTTCGGCACGGCCGGGCTGGCGCGCAGCCTGGCTGAGCTCCTCTATCCTTCCCCTCGATCGGAGGCGCCCCTGGTGACGGCGGTGGCCCCGAGGGAAACCGGATACGATCCGGATCTGTGGGAGCGCCAGCAGGAGGTCCAGCGCGCCGCCGACCGGCGCTCCTCGATCCTGAACCTGGTGGGCCAGCTCGCGCTGGTGCTCGTCGCGGGACCGCTCTACCGCTATCACTGGCGCCGGGCGGAGGCGCCACCTGAGGATCCCGGCCGATCGCCGATGTCCGGAGAGGGGGCCGAGTGACATGAAGGCGAGTTGGACGCCTCGCAACACCTATCTGTATCTGGTCTGCCTGATCACGCTCGTTATCGTGGTGTTCGCCGCCGTGGGCCTCGTGCGCGGGCTGGCCACCCTGGCCTATCCCGAGCCGCTGCGCGTGCTGACGCCGTCCGAGGCCGAGAGCGGCGTGCTGGAGGCCGACCTTGTGATGCAGCAGCGCTGGATGCAGCGCTATGCCGTGCTGGATCTGGTGAGGAACGCGGTGCTCTTTCTCCTCGCGGCGCCTCTGTACCTGATGCACTGGCGGCGGATCGAGCGCTCCTAGATTCAGGTCGTCTCGGAGAGGTCGCACATGCCGTTCCCGTTCTGATCCGTATAGCGCCGGCAGCGGCCGGGATATGGATCGTTGACCAGGCCGTACGGGCAGCGGACGCGCGGTAGCGCCGTGGGCGATGGGACGGGGGCGATCGTTGGCTCGGTAGTAGGAGCGGGCTGGACCGTTGGATCGAGCGTCGGGGCGGCGTCGGGGGCTCCGGAGGCCGCTTCCGATGGCTTGGCGGCCACCGCAGGTGTGGGGGGCTTTGCGAGGGCCTCCTCCGGGGCGGCGGCCACAGGCGGCGCCGCTGAGTCGAGCGCCGGCATCGGGGCCGGCGCGATTCGCGCCTGCCGCCAGAGGGAGAGGGCGATCGTGGCTCCCAGGCCCAGCCCGCAGGCCTTCAGGAAGCGTCGCCGGCTATAGTGCGGCCCCTCGCCCCGGGTTGCGGACGCCCTGGTGCCGCCCGGCATCCTCCAGAGCCCGCGCAGGGCGCTGCCAAGCCAGCGGGCGTGCAGAGCCAGCTTGAGGGCCACCCCGGCCAGCGAAACCCAGGCCGCCAGGCTGTGTACCCGCGCTAACAGCAAGGCAGCGTCCCCCTCCAGGCCGGCGGCAGGCAGCACCGCCTGGGAAATCCGCAGGCCCGTGGCGATGAGCGCCGTAAAGCCAAGCAGGAGCAACGCATCCAGCACGTAGCACAACCGGGTCTCCAGCGGGAGCGTGCCCCTGAGCCGTGCAGAGATCGCTCGGATCCAGCGGCGATGCCTCAGCGTGTGCACCGCGATCCCGAGGCCTACCGCGAGCCCCAGCCACTCGTGAAGGGCGATCCCCGTAAAGAAGGGATTCAGCGTGGCTGCAAAGCCCGCCGTCAGGCAGATATCGAGTATCAGGTTATGGGTCGTCGTCGCGCGGCTCTTGTGGGCCATGATCACTCCCTTTCCGGTGAAGGTCATGGCCACAGCGTAGCCTGCGTTTGTGAGGGGCCTGTGGAGAGCCGGCGTGGAACCTGTGTTTCAGGGGCGCCCTCGGCCTGCGGGGTGGGGGGACCTACCAGTCGCCGGCGTAGCGGAGGCTATAGGGGGCCGCCAGCGTCTGAAGCCGGCGATATCGCAGCCGCACGATCTGCCGCTGGTGAAAGGTATCGTGGGCGGCCCAGGAAGCCAGCAGATCGCCGGCGCGCATCGGACCCCAGGGGGCGGCGTAGGTCGCCTCCCAATCGGGAGCCTTCAAGCCCGCCAGCCAGGCGAGCGAGCGCGCCCGTTCCGCTTCCCAGGAGGCCAGCGTCTCAGCCGGGTCTGCGCTGGCGTAATCGTGGGACGTCACCCAGCCGAGGGTATCGATCGACGGCCACGCCTCACCGGGGCGTTGCAGCGTATAGGCCAGCCGCACGGCGAAATCCAGGCGTTCCTCATCGAGCAGGTGACACAGGACGTCGCGGACAGACCAGGCGTCCGGAGCGGGGCGCACGCAGGCCTCAGCCGGCGGCAGATCCGCCACCAGGGCTCGCACGATCGCCGGCGCACCGCGCAGTTCCGCGATGACGCGTTCGGGCTGCATCAGGCCCTCCCACGAAGGTCGTTGCCACAGGGCGCCCGGAGATGGACCCCGCACGGGCGGGGTGCGATCCGCCGAGCGCCCTGATCTGGCGGGCTAGTACTCGATGCCGCGGCCGAGGGACTTGGCCTGCTCGATCCAATCCTGCACGAACGATTCCGGCGGCGTGCGCTTGGCGACCTTCTGCTCGGCGTTGATCTTGGCCAGCGTTGCCGTGAGGTTGTCAGCGCGCCGCTGGGCGAGCTCGGCCACGGTATCCACGCCGGCATTCTCGAGCAGATCGCTATAGACCTGCGCGATTCCCTTGACGCGCGCCAGATCGGCCCGGTTGGTCAGCTCCAACACCAGATCGACATCGATGCCGGCCTTCTCCGCCACTTCCTTTCGTCCGGCCGGCGTGCGCGTGGCCTCCAGGAACTTGGCGCTATCGGTCAACCCGATGCCCCTGAGCTTGCCAGCGAGTTCCTCATCCACTCCCCGAAGCAATTTGATCGAGACTGTCATGCTACCTCCCTGTGATAACCTGTACGACGACCCTATCGGCACGGCCCGCCGGCGTATCCCGCCGGCTCCCGTATTCCCCATAGCCAGCTGGTGGCTGGCCTCGGACGGCTCACTGCTGTGTCCCGGGCCCGAGCTGTCGGGCTGCTAGTACACCTCCGGCACAAAGGTCTGGTCGGTGATCGGGGGCCTCACATAGCCGCCATCGGGCTGCCTGGGCGGCAGCTCGATCGCCTCCGGCGTGAGGTCCTCGTACGGGATCTGTGAAAGAAAGTGGGTGATGGTGTTCAGCCGGGCGCGCTTTTTGTTGTTCGCGTTCACCACCCACCAGGGGCACTGTTTGATGTCCGTATATTTGAACATCTCATCTTTGGCACGCGAGTACTCCACCCAGCGCGAGCGGGCGTTGAGATCCATCGGGCTCAGTTTCCAGCGACGGGTGGGATCCTCGAGCCGTGCCTGGAATCGCCGTTCCTGCTCGTCATCGCTGATGGAGAACCAGTACTTGATGAGGATGATGCCGGAGCGGACCAGCATCCGTTCGAACTCGGGGCAGCTGCGCAGGAATTCTTCGTACTGCGCGTCCGTACAAAAGCCCATCACCCGTTCCACGCCGGCACGGTTGTACCAGGACCGGTCAAAGAACACGATCTCCCCGGCAGCGGGGAGATGGGCTACGTACCTCTGAAAATACCACTGGGAGCTTTCGCGGTCTGTGGGGACGCCCAGCGCCACAACGCGGGCATACCGGGGATTGAGCGGCTCCATGAAGCGTTTGATGGTCCCGCCCTTGCCGGCGGCGTCGCGCCCCTCGCATACCACCATCACCCGGAGCCCCTCTTGCTTGACCCAGTTCTGCAGCTTGACGAGCTCAATGTGCAGCTTGCGCAGTTCCCGCTCGTAGACCTTCTTCTTGATCTTGCGGTCAGCGCCGCCTTCGACCATCTCTGCGGACGCCGCGGCGGCAGCCTGTGCCGAGTCGCTCTCAGGGCGGGCGCCGTCCTCGGGCTTTATCCCTTTGGCCATGTGTTCGGCCTCCCGGGGCGCGCTTGGCCTCGGGCTGGATCGACTGGCTTGCCCGCCGCCTTTGGCGCCACCTCTACGATGTGGTGGTGAATATAGGAGGCACCCGGCACCATGTCAACCGCAAGGCGCCGGGTGCTGAGCCTCCTCTAGGCTGCCTCTAGCTGAGACGTGCAGTTGGGGCAGCGGGTCGCTGCCAGCGGCACGTCCGAAAGGCAGAATGGACAGGGCTTGGTGGCGGGGGCCGCCGGCGCCTCCTCCTTCTTGCGGAGGGCATTGATCCCCTTGACCACAAAGAACAGCGCTATCGCAATCAGCAGAAACATGATGACGGCGTCCAGAAAGACGCCGATGTTCATCGTGACGGCGCCGGCCTCGGTGGCGGCCACCAGGGAGGCGTACGGTCCCGGCGCGCTCCCCTCGCGCAGCACGATGAACACGTCGCCAAAGTTCCCACTCCGCAGTAGCGCGATGAGCGGCATGATGATGTCCGTCACCAGCGAACCCACGATCTTGCTGAACGCGCCTCCGATGATCACGCCGATGGCCAGGTCAATCACGCTGCCCTTGAGCGCAAAGGTCCGGAACTCCTCCAGCATCTTTTTCATCGCCCTCTCCCTCTTCATTGATACGATCACGGCATCCATAAGACCACGCGTGCAACCACGCTGCGCGTATGGTATCGCCGCAGGGCGACTTGCACAAGGGCGCGCGTGTCAAGCCGGCGGCCTTTCAGCGCGCCTTTGCTAGCGGTTTTCAGCGGACGCGGATCCGGGTACACTCTCGCCAGCGCCGCAGGCAGGCCTGCGGGAACGCCGGCGCGCTCAACGATAGGGTGGGGGAGTACCATGGGGCGAATGCTGCACCGCCTTCTGATCATCCTCGGTTGCGCGGCTCTTGTGGTCGGCTGCTCGCCGATCCAATGGCCCGGCAAGGGTGCGCCGCGCCAGCCCGCGGCCACCGCTCTGCCGGCGGGTTCCGGCGCCGGCGCAGAGGCGCTCTCTCTGGCTTTCGCGGCGCCGGCTCCATTCCTGCGGGAGGGGGACCTCTGGCTGGTGCCCGCTGCCGGCGGCGTGCCCGTTCGCCTGACGGGCCATGGGCGCGCCTGGGACCCGCGCCTCTCGCCCGATGGCTCCGCCGTTGCCTACGTGGCCGCGCCGGCGGCGAGCGGCCGCCCGGCTGAGCTCCGGGTGATCTCGCTCACCACGGGCGAGGCCCGCACCGTGGCAGAGGGGGAGGGGCCCTGGAGCGCGCCCGCCTGGTCGCCCGAGGGGGCGCGCCTGGCCTGGGCCGCCGGGGAGCGCCTCGCGATCATGAGCGCCGCCGGTGGCGCGCCCGTGCGGGAGTGGACGCCCGCTTCTCTCAGCGCCTCCCGCGAGGCGCCCGTCTGGGACGCCGATGGCACGCGGATCTATGCGCCCCTCTACGCAGAAGGCGCGTCCTCGCTCTGGGCGCTGCCGCTGGTGGGGGATCCGCGTCCGCTGGCGCCCCTGGATGCCGCGGCCCCCTGGGCGCTTGCCGCGGCGCCACGTGGCGGCGTGACGCTCTGGCACGCCGCCACCCTGCGAACGCTGGGGGCTACTACGCCCGTGCCCTCGCTCCTCTCGCCGGGCGACGGCCTGCCGCAGGCGCTGGCCTGGGCGCCGGATGGCGATGCGCTGGCGCTCCTCGATACCAAGGGTAACGTGCGGATCGGCTCGGCCGCCGCGCTCCCGGAGGGGAATGGGCACCGTGCCGCGGGGGCCACGGCCCTGGCCTGGGCGGCGGATGGGGCCCTGCTCCTCTGGCAGTCCTTTGGCGGCAGCCGCGATACCGCCATCCAGCGCCTGGAGGTGCCCGCCGAGGGCGCGGCGCCGCAGGTCCGGACGCTCTCGCCTGAGCGCGTGGCTATGGCGGCTGATCCTCCCACCTCAGGCGCCCTGGGCGCGCTCGCCGCGGCCCGCCCCTATGACTATTACCGGTACCAGGGTGAGTGGGATAGCGGCCCGATGGCCTCCTCCAACTGCGGCCCCACGGGCGTCGCCATGGCGATCCAGTTCGCCCGCGCGAACCTTCGCGTGCCCGTGGCCGATATCCGCGGCTATATCGGTGGCTCCATCTGGACCTACGAGGCTCAGCTGCAGGCCGCGCTGGATCACTGGGCGGTCCCCAATCGCGCGCTGGGCTCGCTGGCCGAACTGGATGCCGCGCTGGCGCGGGGCAGCCTCGTGCTCGCCCACGTGTGGATGGTGCATCTCTCGCCCGGCGCGGACTATATGGCGGCCCTCACCGACCCGGGCGCGAACACCGGCCGCTACCACCGGTACGATCAGTCTCACTGGCTGGTGCTCAAGGGGATCTCCGCCGACGGGCAATGGGTGATCACGCATGACCCCAACGTGTGGGATGGCAACGGCGTCTACTGGTACCGGGGCCCGCTCGCCAAGGGGCGCGACCGGCTCTATCGCTACAGCGAGATGGCCGCCGCGGTAGCCTCCTACAACTATGAACTGATCGAGGTGTTCGCGGGCAGCGCGCCGCCGCCGGCCACACCGGCGCCAGCCGCGACGCCCACGCCGGCGCTGGGGCTCTGGCACACCGTGCGCGCCGGGCAGACGCTCTATGGCATCGCCCGCACGTACAACACCACCGTGGAGGCCATCGCCTCGGCCAACGGCCTGGCCGATCCCAACCGGATCATCATCGGGCAGACGCTCTGGATCCCCGGGGCCGGCGGGGCCGTGCCCTCGCCCACGCCCACGAACACGGCGCTCCCGCGGCCCTCGGCCACCGCCAAACCGAGCGCGACGTGGACTCCTTCGCCGCCGGCAGCGACGCCCACGGCGACTGCTGTACCCTCGTCGACCGCTGTTCCGACTGCGACCGCTGTTCCGACTGCGTCCGCTGTTCCCACAGGGGCCCAGGCTACGCCGCCGGCCTCCGGGCTCTGGCATACCGTCACCTACGGCGATACGGTGGGCGCCCTGGCCGCGCGCTACGGCGTGACGGTGCAGGCCATCGTGCAGGCCAACGGCCTGGGCAACGCGAACCTGATCCGCCTGGGCCAGCGCCTCTGGATTCCGCTGGGGGCGGCCCCTGCCCCCACGGGCGCACCGCCGGCGCAGACGCCGACCGCCACGCGCACGACGGCGCCCCAGGCCAGCGCGACGCCGGGGGGCGGCGCCTGGGCCTGGTACACCGTCCGCCGCGGGGATACGCTCTCGGGGATCGCCGCGCGCTACGGGATCACCTGGCAGGCCCTGGCGCAGGCCAACGGTCTCAGCGGCTGGAGTATCATCTATCCCGGCCAGCAACTGCGCATTCCCCGGGATTAGCAGGAAAGCCATTCCGCGGCGCCCGCCTGGCTTTGGCGCGAGGGGCGGGCGTCGCAGGCCAGCCGGGGCGCGTTCGGCTCGCTCCTGGCCTACCTCATCCTTTCCAGGCCTCCGCTCTCCCTTCGAACCTGCTATTGCCTCGTGCGCTCGCGCTTTACACGTGCGTGGGTTGTGATTATACTGGCTCGGATGTTGGCGTTCGTTCTTTCGCGGCATCTCGAGCGGTGTGGAGCCAAGCACGATGCAAGGGGGGTTGGGATGAAAAGAACCTGTTGGAGGATCCTGCTGCTGGTGATGTGCCTGGTGGTGGTGGCTGGCTGTAGCCCCATCCCCTGGTCCGGCAAGAGTCTGCCGTTCCAAAAGGCCGAGGAGGCCCTGCCCTCCCTGGACGGGGCCGGCACCGTGGAGGCGCAGCTCCTCTCCGAGGAGCAGATGCTGGCGATCGTTCGCCAGGGGGACGTGTGGCTTGTGCCCGCCGCAGGCGGCGACGCCATCCGCGTGACGGATAGCGGCCGGGCCTGGGATCCCGCCCTCTCCGCCGATGGACAGGCGCTGGCCTACGTGCAGGCGCCCTCCCCGGACGCTCGCCCGGCCCTCGCCGAACTCCATGTGATCGTGCTGGCCACCGGTGACGTCACCGTCGCCGCCAGCGGCGCGGCCCCCTGGGGGGCGCCGGCCTGGGCGCCCGATGGGGCGCACCTCGCCTGGCCCTCGGCGGACGCACTGCGCGTCCTGGAGGTGCCCAGCGGCGTGGAGGTGGCTTCCTATCCCACCGACCTGGCCGCCAGCGGGCTGCCCGAGGCGGTCTGGTCCGCCGATGCGACGCTGCTGTACTATCCGCTTCTCTCCGCCGGCGAGCTCGTGCTGAACGCCCTGCCCATCGCCGGTGAGCCGGAGGCCCTCGTCGTCCTGGAGGATGGCTTTGCGCCCGTGCTGGCGGCCTCCGCCGCGGGGCGTTTGGCCGTCTGGCAGCCCTCGGGCCTGATGATCCTGGCTGACGAGGCCGAGCCGGTGGCCGTGGATCTCCCCGGCCGCATGTCCGCCGTGGTCGCCATGGCCTGGTCACCCGAGGGGGATGAGCTGGCGCTGGTGGACGTCGCCGGGCAGGTCTGGGTGGGCGCTGAGAAGGGCTTTGAGCCCGAGCCGCAGTACGCCGGCCCCGGCGTGGAGGGCGTCCGCTGGATGGAGGACGGGGACCTCGCCCTCTGGGAGCGCTCCGCCCCGCAGGACCAGATGCTCGTCCGGGTGGACACCAAGCGCTTTGAGGCCACCACGCTGAGCCAGATCACCCCCGCAACCGTGGGGCCCCTGGCCGTGGAGGCGGAGGCCCTCGCGGCCGCCTCGGGCGCCGTGGGCGCCATGGCCGCCGATCGCACCTATGACTGGTACCGGCGCCAGGGCTCCGCCGAGAGCGGCGCCTGCGCCTCCACCAACTGCGGCCCGACCGCCGTGGCCATGGCGATCCAGTACTATCGCGATGGCCTGGTCGTGCCCATCGAGGAAGTCCGCACCTTTATCGGCGATTGCGGGTGGACCTCGCTGGACGATCTCAAGGGCGCCCTCACCAACTGGGCCGTGCCCTACGCCGAGCTTGGCTCCATGGCCGACCTGGATGCCGCTCTGGCGCGGGATTCCATCGTCCTGGCGCACGTCTGGATGTCCAACTTTACCCGGGGCGCCGATACCCTCGTGGCCTCGTCCCCGCCGGAGCAAAACACCGGTCGCTACACCAACTACGGTCTGTCCCACTGGCTGGTGATCAAGGGCGTCTCCACCGATGGCCTCTGGCTGGAGACCTACGATCCCGACGTCTTTGACGGCAACGGCGTCTACTTTTACGCCGGGCAGTTGCCCAAGGGCAAGGACCGGCTCTATGCCTACAGCGAGATGGCGGCCGCCGCCGGCGCCTACGAGTTCGAGCTGCTGGAGGTGCCCGCGGCGGCCACCAGCCTGCCCGATCCCACCCCCACTGGCGTCGTGGCCACCGCCACCGCAGAGCCGGAGGATGGGTTCTGGTACACCGTGGTCAGGGGCGATACCCTCTGGGGGATCGCGAACCGGTTCGGCACCAGCGTGGAGACCCTGGTGGGCCTCAACGGGATCGCCAACCCGAACCTGATCTATGTGGGCCAAAAGCTCTGGATCCCCATCGGCGCCACCCCCACGGCGACGCCCGAGGGCACCCCGAGCGGGACGGTCGTGCCCACCGAGACGGCCATCCCCACGGAGACCCTTACGCCCAGCCTCACGAGCACGTTGGGCCCGGGCGTCTGGTACACCGTCACCTGGGGTGACACGTTGAGCAAGATCGCCAGTCGCTTTGGCGTGCCCGCGGGGGAGATCGCGGAGGCCAACGACCTCGCCGATCCGAACTTCATACGGCTGGGCCAGCTGCTCTTTATCCCCGGCGGCGCGCTCACACCCACGCCTACCGCCTCGGCCACGCCGACGGTGGGGGCCACGTTTGAGTACATCGTGCAGCAGGGCGATACGCTGGCCACCATCGCGGCGCGCTTTGGCGTCACCTGGGAGGCCATCGCCCAGATCAACGGGCTCAACGCTGCCAGCGTGATCTATGTGGGCCAAAAGCTGCTGGTCCCCGAGAGCGGCACGCCCACGGCCACGCCGTCGCCCACGGCCACCACGGCCGTCGGCGAGTGGTACACCGTGAAGCCCGGCGACACCCTCGGGAGCATCGCCACGGCCTATGGCGTCCCCTGGCAGGCCATCGCGGCCGCCAACGGCCTGGGCGGTTCCACCGTCATCTACGCCGGCCAGAAGCTCTGGATCCCCTAGCAGCGGCCGGCCGCTGCCAGCGGCGCCGCTCTCGCCCTCGGGCGGGGGCGGCGCACTTTGTTGCCTCCCCCGCGCCGCCAGTACTCCGCCGCCCGTACGCCGGCGCCCGCCAGGCTGCTGGCGCCCGCCAGGCTGCTGGCGCCTTGGACAGCCCGCCGGACCGGTGTACACTTTCGCCAACGGCCGCAGGCCCGCATCTCACCGCCCGGAGGAGGGCTGCCCATGTCCAGAGAGTATCATGTGCTGCTGTGTGGAAACGTCATCGCCAGGGAGGGCACCGAACTCCTCGAGCCGGTGGCGACCCTGGCCCAGGTGGGCGATTACTGCACCGAGGCGGAGCGCATTGCCGCCGCCCGTGAGGCCGACGCGCTCCTGGTGCGCACCGGCGCCGTCACCCGCGCCCTCGTGGAGCAGTGCCCGCGCCTCAAGATCGTCGCCCGCCACGGCGTCGGGTATGACGCGGTGGATGTCCCCGCCTGCACCGAGCACGGCGTCCTGGTGACGATCACCCCCAACGCCAACGCCACCGCCGTGAGCGAGCACGCCCTGGCGCTCATGCTCGCCTGCGCCCGCAAGATCCCTCAGGCGGATGCCACCCTCAAGCGGGGCACCTGGGTGCGCGAGCCCTTCCTGGGCACCGAGCTCTCCGGCAAGACCCTGGCCCTGGTGGGCCTCGGGCGCGTGGGCACCAAGGTCGCCCGCCTTGCGCAGGCCTTTGGCATGAACGTCCTCGCCGCGGACCCGTACACCTCTCCCGAGCGCGCTGCCGAGGCCGGGGTCACCCTGCTCCCGCTGGATGAGATGCTGCCTCTGGCGGATTTCATCTCCGTGCACGCGCCGCTCACCCCGGAGACGCACCACATCATCGGGCCGCGGACCCTCCCGATGCTCAAGCCCACGGCCATCCTGGTGAACACCGCGCGCGGGCCGCTCGTCGACCCCGAGGCGCTGGCGGACGCGCTGGAGGCGGGCACGCTGGCCGCCGCCGCGCTGGATGTGTTCGAGGAGGAGCCCTTCGCCGCCGACGACCGCGTGTCCAGGCTGCCCAACGCCATCGCCACGCCCCACATCGCCGGCCAGACGGCCGAGTCGCTGGTGAACATGGCGGTGGCCGCCGCCGGCAGCATCCTGGCGGTGCTGGGCGGGCGCCTGCCCGAGGGCCTGGTGAACCCCGAGGTGCTGGAGAACCGCACGCGGGTGAGCATCGCGCGCTAGGGCCGTCGCGCTCCTCCGTCGACGAGCCACTCCGCGGGTGCCCTTCGCGGCCCCCGCCGGCCCTGTTTGACGCTCCTGATCCTCATCCACCGCGTACGATGGCTCGCAACCGAGCAAGGATCGCATCAAGGCTGCGACTTCCGTTGCGCGAAAGGTCAAGCGTCACGCCCAACGCCTTGGCGTCATCTCGATAGGAACCAGAGAACCGCGCCGGGGATGTAACGCCACGGACCGTCTTGGCCCAAACCGCATCGATGGCCTGTCTTGGGGCAACAATCGGAACCTTGTACCCCTTTTGAGCATACAGGTCGGCCACTGATAGGATCTCGCGTGTCTTGCCAACACCGGTGCCATCCGCCAGCAGGAAGCCCTTGGCCCTGTCCAGCCAACGGACAGCGGTATAGACGCCCTGACGCTGGCAAGTATCGAGCGCATCGCCCTTGCTGGCTACAAATTCAACATCGCCTTGAGCAAGCTCGCGGGGATCGACGGGGTGGGTGAACTCCCCTCTGGCGATGACGATGCCTGGTCCAGAAGATCGCAGTACACTTCCGCGGTCAGTTCCTCCAGGCTCGGAAAGTCCTCGATCTCGATCTCCTCCGGCTGGCTGCTCTCCTTCTGGGAGGAATCCGATTGGCTCATCGGGTCGGACGGGCTCTGGCTCGGCAACTCCGGCTCGCTCTCCCACCACGGCGGGGGCCAGGCCCCCTCGTCCATCATCCGTTGCGCCTGGTCGATTGTCAGCGACCGGCGCAGGGGCGACAGCTTCCGGGGAGAGACCGGCTTGCCATCGGGCAAGTCGTTCAGGTTCCTGTTCACGGGTTATTCCTCCCGTTTTGACGCGGGCCTGCTCAAAGAGGTCGTCCCTTGTCGGCGCAGGGGCGGTAAATATCGCCTGCTGAACCGGGATCGGTGAGTCTACCACCAGGTCCGCATAGCGATTCAGAAACTCTCTGATCCGCGCCGACGACTTGAGTTGGTCCAGTTGGCGCAGGATTTGGGCCTGAAAAGGCGTAATCCGGTCGTTCGGGAATAAGCCCGGCCTCAGAAACTCCTCTACGCTTGCCTTATCTTGGCGCAGCCGAACCAACACGTCAATCGCCGCCGCAAGATCGTTCCCAATGCGCAGCCCAGCCTCGCGATCTCCGGCCCGGATCAACGCCTCGGCCCGAGACATCTTTGGTAGACTGTCCCACACGCCCTTGATAATGTCCTTGACGCCCGCGTCCGGAGACTCGGTAAAGATCATGAGCATGCGCTCGGCAACCGGCCGCTCATAGATCTTCGCCAGCATCCTTTCAATCCTCATCCACCG
>Ga0123332_1000232_pt1 | contig 55557 bp, 39 predicted proteins | sample BioC12SIPDNA_4_FD_89958 | JGI IMG/M metagenome (GOLD analysis project Ga0123332, IMG submission 89958) | Anaerobic biogas reactor microbial communites from Washington, USA - Biogas_R2_A C12 SIP DNA | ecosystem: Engineered > Bioreactor > Anaerobic > Unclassified | place: Washington, USA... | reverse complement strand
GTCTCTGTACCGCGCCATGTTCCCCGCGATCCTGGCTAGGGAATCGGGGAACTCCATGGCGGGCAGGCCGGCGCTTTCGAGCTCCCGGTATATCTCCGGGACGAACGAGCCGTAGGTGACCCCGTTCAGGAGCGGCTTGCGCTCCCCCGGCTGGGACCGCCAGGCGCGGATGGTCTCGGCCACGAGTTTGCCCTGGTCCATGAACGACGTCGGCGCCACCAGATGCAGGACCATGTCGATGCCGGGGTCGCGGAAAAGGATGTCCAGGGCCTTGCCGTGCATTTCCGAGTCGGAGGCCGCCGTGACGTCGACGTACCCGTCGGGCCGGCCGATGTTGGCCATGGGCACGCAGATCTCACGGAGGGCGCGGACCGTCTCGGGCGAAAAGGACGCCATCCGCAGCTCGGGGATCTCCGAGATCTGGTCGATGCAGATCGTCCCCGGACCGCCCATCTGGGAAAGCACGCAGACGCGGTTTCCCCGGGGCATCGCCAGCCGCTCGAACACCCTCAGGGTGTCGTAGAACTCCGAGATGCTGCGGGCGCGGATCAGGCCCGCCTGGCGAAACGCCCCGTCGTAGATGGCGTCGCTTCCGGCGACGGCGCCGGTGTGGGAAAGGGCCGCGGTCGTCCCGACCTCGCTTTTGCCGCTTTTGAAGACGACCACGGGCTTTACGGCCGACACCTCCCGGGCTGTCTCGAAAAATGCCGCCGGGGCGGGCAAACCCTCGATGTAGACGCCGATAACGGTCGTGGAGGGGTCCTCCTTCAAAAACGCGAGCAGTTCGGTCATGTCGACGTCGACCATGTTGCCAACCGAAGCGAACTTGCAGAGCCCCACGAACTCCATGCTCTTCCTCCAGAACAGCACGGAGTTCCCGAGGGCCCCGCTCTGGGTCACGATGCTCAGCCCGCCCCTGGGGTAGGCGGGGATGTCGAAGTTGGTGTTGAGCCCGCTGTGCGCGTCGGTGATGCCGACGCAGTTCGGGCCGATCAGGCGCACCGAGGAGGATTTCAGGGTCTCGACCATCGTCCGCTCCATCTCCTTCGCCTCGGGCGTATTGAGCTCCCCGAACCCGGCGGACATGCAGACGGCGGCGGCCACGTCGCCGTGGCGGCGCTTTCTTTCTGCGATCTCCCCGGCGACCCGGAGGGTCAGCCCGGCCGCGACGAGCAGGACGCAGAGTTCGACCGGCTCCGGTATGTCCAGGAGGCTCCGGTAGCACCGGAGGCCCAGGATCGACTCCTCGCGGGGATTGACGGGGTAGACTTTCCCCCGGTACCCCATCGAGAGCAGGTTCTGCAGCGCCGTGTGCCCGGCCTTGCTCGGATCGGAGGAGGCGCCGATGACGGCGACGCTTGCGGGATTGAAAAACGCGTTGAGGCTCGAGATATCTGCCATGAGTCCTTCCTCTGGAAAACAGCTTCGGTTGTTGCCGCACACCCCGGCGCCCCGACACGGGTTCCCTATCCTTCCGCCGGAAATCCCGTGGATTATACGGCAAGTGCCGCCGCGGATGCGACAGGTTTCCGCCTCCCGCCCTCAGGACGGGTTCATCGGGACGGCGCGGCCCGTGCGGGCCAGAAGCACGTAGGCTTCCGAGACCTCCACGGAAAGATCCCGCAGGGCGTCGGCGTAGCCGCGGATCTGCGCCGCGTACTTCTCCTTAAGAACACCTTCGTCCGGCAGGGCGCCGTCGACCCGGTCGGTCTTGTAGTCGACAAGCACCCAGCCGTCCCCGTCTTCGAACAGCAGGTCGATCTTCCCTTCCTCGACGGAACCGTCACCCAGGGGGCGCACGAAGGGAAACTCCCTGAAAACCCTCCGGCCCGCCCGCAGTGCGGCCGCCGCCCTGCCGACGAGCTCCGAGGACAGGCTGGCCTCGAGCATCGCGTGAAACATGCGGCGGCTTTCCGGGTCGAGAGCATACTCTGTCGCGATGCCGTCGGCCCAGTCCCGGCGCCGGCTCTCGAGCAGGTCCGCCTGTTCGAGAGCCGCATGAAGCGCCGTGCCGAGCCGCCGCGCGCGCCCCGGCGCCGGATCCACTTTCGTCGGGCCCGCGCCGCCCGGGCCTCCCCCCGAGGCCGCGGCCGCGGCCTCGCGCCAGGCCCGGAGCCCCGCATATTCCCTTTCGATCTCACTGAAAATATCCGGCGCGGGGGCCGCGTTGTCCCGCCCGCCCGCCGCGGCCGCCGGGAGTCTTTCCAGGTCGATCAGCCGGACAAGGCCGCCCCCCGCCTCCAGGCACTCCTCGAGTAGGGGGCCGAGGGGTTTCAAACGCGTCGGGCCGACATCGGGCGCCCACAGGTCCGTGCCGCCGATTCTCTTCCAGCCGGCCGTGTGGGTGGAGACAACCATGTGGTCGCGCGCGCGGGTTGCGGCCACGTACAGGAGCCGGACCAGCTCGGCCTCTTCCTTGTCTTTGTCCTCTTCGGCCAGCTCCTCCCAGCTGCGGGTCGCCACGGGGCCTTCTTTGGTTACGATCCGGACGGCGAAAACCTTCCTGTTGTGCGGGTCGGCCAGGATGTCGTCGGTCCTCCCCCTTTTCTGCACGCCGAGGGCGGCCAGGATGACGATGGGGAAATCGAGCCCCTTGGCCTTGTGGACGCTCATGACGCGCACGGCGTCGCTCCGCTCCTCCATCAGCCGGCTCTCGCTCTCGGCCATCCGCTCCTGGTCCATCGTCCCGAGCAGGCCGACGACCTGGGAAAACGTCGCCTGGCCCTGCAGCGCGCGCAGGGTGCGCCCGAGCTTGCCGAGATTGGCAAGCGACTGCAGGCCCGACCCCGCCAGGACCTCCCGGGCCCCGGTCCGGTCGAGCAGCATCTCGAAAGTCTCCGACGCCCGCCTGCCGTGCCGCCCGAGATGCAGCTCCCGCAGGATGGCGAACGGCCCGCGGAGGGGGCTTCCGTCCGGGGCGGGGACGCGGTAGTCCAGGGCCTGCCCGCCGGCGCGGGCCTCGAGCAGGTCCTCGTCGGAGAGGCCGAAAAAAACCGACCGCAGGGCCCCGTAGAGCGACACGCGGTCGTTCGGGTTGGCCACCGAACGGAGCACGGTGATGGCCGAGGCCACCTCGCTGCGGGCGTAGTAGAACTTCCCCCCTTCGAGCACGTAGGGGACGCCGCGGTCGCGCAGGGCGTCCTCCAGAACGCCGGCGTGGGTGAGAACGGGCAGCAGGATGGCGATGTCGCCCCAGCGGGGCGGCCTCAGGGCCCCTTCGGGCCCGGCCGGGTCCTGGACCGCCCAGTCGCCGGACCCGCAAACGGACCGGACCAGCGCGGCGACCCTGTGCGATTCCAGTTCCAGGAACTCCCGGGAACGGCGCCGAGTCCCGTCCCCGTCCGGGGCGTCCCCGAGCAGGTGCACCGCCGGAGCGGGCGAGGCCGCCGGCCGGTGCCCGTTGCCTCCGAAGGCGAGGTAGTCCTGCTGGTAGCGGCCGGCGCCGCCCGGCGCCGGGCCGGAGCCGCCCTCGGCGCGCATGGCCCGGCAGAACGCCGCGTCCACGAATTCCAGTATCGAGGGGACGGACCGGAAGTTCGTCGAAAGCTGCAGCCGCTCGAGCCCGAGCGACCGGAGGCTCTCCTGCCGCACGATCCGGAGGTAGGTCTCGATATCGGCGTTGCGGAAGCGGTAGATCGACTGCTTCGGGTCGCCGACGATGAACAGGCGCCCCGGGCCGGGCCGGAGGCGTCCGAAATCCTTCTCATCGGCGTCGGTCGAGGTCAAAAGGAGCACGATGCGCCACTGCACCGAATCCGTGTCCTGGAACTCGTCGACGAGCAGGGTGCGGTACTCGGCCAGGCACGCGCGCCGCACCGAGGAGTTTTCCCGGAGCAGCCCGCAGGCCAGGCGCAGCTGGTCGTCAAAATCGAGCAGGCCCCGGGAGCGCTTGCGCGCCTCCCACTCCCCCGCCATGAATTCCTCCCGGATCCAGGCGACGGCCCCGCAGAGCAGCCGCTCGAGCGGCAGCCTCTCGAAATGATCGCAAAACGCGGCCACCCGGCGGAGGAAATCCCGGACCTGCCCGACGGTCTCCTTCCCCCCCGACCAGTTCGCCGCGGCCCCGGCGCTCCCGGGCATCCGCACCCCGGCGCTGTCCCTCTCGGGCGCTTCGAGCCACGCGAGGGCGTCCTCGAGGCGCGCGGCCAGCTTGTCCTCGTGCCCTAGGAGGAGGCGGCGGTATTTCTCGCCCTCCCCGAGGAGCCCCGCTGCCTCCTCGAGGATCTCTGCGTCCGAAGGGGCGGTGTCCGCGGGCAGGTCGCGCACGGTGAGCCAGCGGGAGCGCAGCGTCCGGGCCAGCCCTTCCAGGGTTTCCAGCCTGAAGCCGCCGCGCAGCGCCTCTTCGAGCGCCGGGCGGCGCTCCCGGAGGGCGCGGCCGATCCACGCCTCCCAGGCTTCCCGGAAGAACAGTTCGCTCTGGATTTCGTCGAGAGCCGCGAAGCGCGGGTCGATCCCGGCCTCGACGGGGCGCTCCTTCAGAAGCGACACCGCGAAGGAGTGAAACGTCGATATCGAGGCCGATTCCAGGTCGTACAGGGCCTGGCGCGCCCGCTCCCGGCGCTCCCGCTCCCGGCGCTCCTGGCCCGGCTGGGAGAGCGCCCGCTGGAACTGCTGCCGCAGCCGGAGCTTCATCTCGCCCGCCGCCTTCTCGGTGAAGGTGATGGCGCAGATCTGGCCGATTCGGAGCGGCGGGCCGTCCGGCCCCTCCTCGAGCACCAGGTGAAGTACCCGGTCGATCAGGGTGCGCGTCTTCCCGGTCCCGGCCGACGCCTCGACGATGAAGGAGGCGCGGGCGTCTTCGACCGCGCGGCGGCGGTCTCCGGTGTCGGTAGGCCTGGTTTGGTCGGGCGCCATCGTTCCCCCGTAAAGTATCGAGGCCTAGGCCTCGAGTTCCGTTATCGTGAAAAACCTCCGGACGCGCGGGTCCTCGGCCTTGCGCTCCTGGCGGCTGGCGCGGTCGGGGCCGCACACGGGGAGGTAGTCGCAGTAGTCGCAGTGGCCCGAGGGCCATACCGTGCCCCCGGGCCGGGCGAAAAAAAGCCCCGAGGCGATGCCGTCGCCGAGGATCTCGAGGATGCGGGGGAGCACGCCAGCGGCCGCGTCGAGCTCTTCGGCCCCGAAGGCGGCCGGGGCGATTTTGCCGTCCCGGTAGCCCAGGTGCAGGTATTCCCCTTCGACCTCCGCGGCGGAGCGGAACTCCTCCAGGACCGAGAGGGCGCCCCGGTAGAGGGCCAGCTGGATCTTCTCCCCCCCCATGAGCGGGGTGCGGGATCGGGACGCCAATGTCGGCGGCAGCGCCCCGGTCTTGTAATCGACCACCCGCGCCCTGCGGCCGTCGGCGGACCGATCGACGCGGTCGATCCTCCCCCGGAAGTCGAAGCGGTGCCTCCCGGCCGTGACGCGGTACGGGGGGGAGCCCTCCTCGCCGGGGAACCGCCCGAAGACGAGCTCGAACCGCGCGGGGGCAAGCCCCTCCGCGGCCCGCTCCCGCTCGAACGCGATCCAGTTGCCCAGCATCCCGAGAATCCCGTCCCGTTCGATCTCCCAGAGCAGGTCCGCGATCCCGGCCGGGCGGAACCGCTCCAGGACGCCCCGGGCCAGGGTGTCGATCGCGCCGCGCAGGCGCTCCTCGGACTCTCCCCGGAGGTCCGGGCGCCCGCCGAGGAAGCGCTCGAGAATCTCGTGCACCGCCTTCCCCCGTTCGAGCGGGTCGACTGCGTCGGCCGGCTCCGGCTCCTCCCACGCCTCGAGCCCCATGCCGTAGCGGAGGAAGTAGGCGTAGGGGCACCGGGCGTAGGACTCCAGCCGGCTCGCCGACACCTGGCGCCCGTGCGACCACAGCGTTTCGGCCATATGCCGGACCAGGCCGGGTTTTTGGATCAGCCCGTCGTAGGGCGTGAGGCCGCGGACGAAGCGCGCGCCGGCGTAGGCCAGGGGGCCGGCCAGGCGCTCGGGCTCCCGCCGGGCCAGCGCTTCAAGCGCCCGGGAGGGCCCGCAGGCCGCGGAGGTTACAAGGCGCAGGCGCACCTCGCCCCCGTCGATCGCCGCCAGCCCCGGGGCGGGCGCCGGCTCGTCGAGGCTCACCGACCGGAACCCCGGCACGGTGTCGGCGGCCAGCTCGCGCATTCCGAGCTCCCCGCCCCGCACGGCGGCCGCGGCGCGCAGGAAGAACTGCGAGGGGATGCGCTCCCGGTCCGACGCCTCGTCGAGGCGCGACGTCATCAAAACCAGCCGTTTGCCGGCCGACCGCGCGGCCATGTCGAAAAGCAGGCGCTCCTCGTCGAGGCGCATCTTCTTGAGCGGCAGGGGGGCCAGGCGGCTGCGCTCTGTGTCGAGAAGCAGCGGGTCCTGCCGCAGGTGTGCCGGGAAGCGCCCCTCGTCGAGCCCCGGGACGATCACCAGCGGGAAGCGGAGGCCGCGCGCGGCGGCTGCGGACAGGATATGGACCCCCGTCGGGCCTGACCGGCCTTCCGGGAGAGACAGCGACCGGAGGGCGCGGTCCAGGGCGCCGCGCAGCGCCTCCTGCGGCACCGACCGCGGGGAGAGGGCGCCCAGGGCGCCGACCGCGTCGAGCACGGAGGCGAAAACGGGCCAGTCTTCGGACGCGCCGAGCAAAGGCTCGAGGCGCCCGGCCAAAAACTCCGCCCACTGGCCCCAGCCCAGCTCCCGCGGCCAGCCGGCCGAGGCGCCGCGGAGGAGCCGCCAGCGCGCGCGCAGGTTCTCGATGGCCCCCTGCCGCCTTTCGGCCTCTTCGCGCGTCGGCCGCCGGTCCCCTTCCCCGTCATCCCCGGCGTCTTCGGCGTTCTCTCCGGAGGCGCGTTCGACCTCCCGGCCCGCCCCGGCGGCCGCAGCCTCGATGCCGGCGTCCCAGGCCCGGGCCCCGGCCAAAAAGCGCGGGTCGCACGTCAGCGCCCGCCAGGAGTCGACGTCCCACCCCGAGGCTTCCGCTTCGGGGAGGGAGGCGGCGACGAGCTCCATGGCCGACAGGATACCCTCGTGCGGGAAGCCGTCCGGTTCGAGCCGCAGGAGGGCGGCGACGGCCCTGGCCAGGAGGCTGTCGGCGAAGCGCCTCCCGCCGTGGACGCAGCAGGGGATGCCCCGCAGGCGCAGCGCCTCCTCGAGCATGGGGGCGTCGGCCTCGGGCTGGCGCACGATGACGGCCGCCTCCTGGAATCCCCTGATACTCCCGTCGCCGAAGGCCCGGACGACCTCGCGGACGACCTCCAGGGCCATGCGGGACTCCCCGGGCGCGCTGACCAGGGCGACCGACCCGTCATCGGCCATCGGCCCGCCCTCCCGGGGCCCGGCATCGGGGGCGAGGCCGAACGCGCGCGCAGCCAGCCGTTGCAGGGACGACTCGGGGGCCTTGCCGGCCAGGGGCTCCGGCTCGACGCCCAGCTCCCCGGCGCGCGCGCGGACGAACGATTCGGCGAAGGCCGACGCCTCCGTCCCGGGGATGAAGTAGGCCATATCGAGCGCGCCCCCGGCCGCGCCGAGAAGCCGCGCCTGCTGCCCGGTCGCGTCGTAGACGCCGTAGACGAGCAGCCGCCGGAGGCCCAGGACCCCCGAAGCGCGGGAACACCCGGCCGTCGCGGCGCGGAACGCGTCGTCGACGTCGTAGAACGTCGCCGACTCCCGGCGGCACCGGCCGTACAGGTCCGCGAGCGCTTCGAGACGCAGCCGGCGCTCCCGCATCTCCTGCTGCGCCGGAACGGCCTGAGGGATCCTCCCGGGCGCGATCTCCGCGTCGCGCAGGTCCCGGAAGGTCTCGAGCAGGGCGTCCTGGAATCCCGGCAGCCCGGCCAGCGGCCGGAACACCTCCGGGGTGCGCCGTTCGAGGGCGTTCTCGAGGATGAAGGCCGGGCCGAGCGCGGGCATCCGGGGCCGGTCCACCGGGGCGCCCGAAGCCGCGGCGAGGCGCCGGGCGAGGTCCAGGAAGGTGTAAAAGCGCACGTTGCCCGCGGGGCCGGCCTCGGCCGCGTACCGCCCCGCGAGGTAGTGGGCCAGGAGGTTCGACCCTACCAGGACGCTGATTTCACCGAAGGGGTCCTCCCGGCGGAGTTCCGAGACGGTCGCGATCCAGCGCGCCTCGAGCGCGGCGAAGGAACCGGTATAGATGCGGTGGCCCATATCCGAACCGTTGGTGTCCAGCTGTTTCAGGTTACCGGGGAAAAACGCGGGACCGGCATGCCGGCACCCGGCCGTCCCGGGGGAGTAATGAAACGGACGGTTCTCTGGCGGCGGGTTACTCCAGGGCCTCGCCGTAGCTCAAACCGCGGTCGAACGCCTTCAGGTTCATGACCTCGGTCCCGGGCGGGACGCTGGCCCGGACCGCGTCGCGCACCGCCCCGGCATCGACCAGGCGGGTGACCGAGGTGAAAAACCCCACCATGACGATGTTGAGGATCATCTTGCGCCCGAGCTCTTCGGCGATCCGCGTGGCGGGGATGCCGTAGACCCGCATCCCGGGCCGCACGCCGCGGGGCTCGACCAGGTCCTGCTCGATGATCAGGGTGGCGTCGTCGGCCGCCTCGGGGAGGAACCTGGTGCACGCCTCCTGCGACATCGCCATCAGGATCTCGGGCCTGGTGACGTAGGGGTAGAGCACCCGCTCGCCGGAAACAACCAGCTGCGCGCTGCAGGCGCTGCCCCGGGCTTCCGGGCCGAAGCTCTGGGTCAGCGTCGCGAACTTGCCGGCGTAGATGCTGGCGGCGCGGCCGATGATGATGCCGGCGAGGATGACCCCCTGGCCCCCGAAGCCGCTGAACTTGATCTCGGTCGTCTTCATAGCACCCCCCCGTACGGCGTGAAGGCGTGCCCCAACCGCTCCGCCATCGTTTCGTTGTACCTGTCGAGGAACGTAGGCCGCTCCCGGTCGATGAACGTCCCGCACAGGATGCCGCCCTTGAAGTCCAGGCCGGCCTCGCGCGTGTCGGCGCCGTTGCGGACGACGCTTTTTTCCTTGAACTGCCGCATCATCTCGAGCCCGTCGCCGAGCCGGTTCCTCCTCCCGTACAGGGTCGGGCAGGGGCTGAGGATCTCGACGAAACTGAAGCCCTTTTTCCGGATCGCATCCCGGATGGATTTGACCGCCTGCCGGACGTGCAGCGTCGTCCAGCGCGCCACGTAGACGGCGCCGGAGGATTCGGCCAGGTGGGGGAGGTTGAACGGGTCCTCGAAATTCCCGTAGGGGGTGGTCGAGGCGATGGCATCGAGCGGCGTGGTCGGCGTGACCTGCCCCCCCGTCATGCCGTAGGTGAAGTTGTTGACGCACAGGACCGTCATGTCCATGTTCCGCCGCGCGGCGTGGATGAAGTGGTTCCCGCCGATGGCGAACAGGTCGCCGTCGCCGCTGACCACCACCAGTTTCAGCTTCGGGTTGGCCAGCTTCAGGCCGGTGGCGAAGGGGATGGCGCGGCCGTGGGTGGTGTGGAAGCTGTCCAGGGCCAGGTACCCGGCCACCCGGCCGGTGCAGCCGATGCCCGAGACGATGCTGATGTCGTTGCGGGGGATGGCGCACGTCATCAGGGCGCGGACGAGGCAGTTGACGACCGTTCCCAGCCCGCAGCCCGGGCACCAGATGTGCGGGATCCGGTCCATCCGGAGGTAGGCGGCGACCGGGTTGACGGGTTCGTTGGCGCTGGCGGTTGGCTCGGGTTGCTTCATTGTGCGGCTTCCTTTATCTTCCGGTAGATGACCTCGGGGTCGTGGACGGTCCCCCCGCCGTGCGGCACCAGGTGCGTCCGCGACCGGCCCGCCACCACGCGCTCGAGTTCGAGATACATCTGCCCATAGTTGAGCTCGGGGAGCACGAACGCCTTCCCCGCTTCGGCCAGCCGGCGGATGCGGGTCTCGGGGAACGGCCAGACGGTGACCATCCGGAGATGGCCGACGCGGATCCCTTCGGCCCGGGCCCGGGTGATGGCCTTCAGCGCCACCCGCGACGTGATGCCGTAGGAAACGACCACCACGTCGGCGTCTGCAGTGTCGTCCTCCTCGATCGCGACGATGGCGTCGGCGTTTTTGCGTATCTTGTCGACCAGCCGGCGGACGCACGCCTCCTGGGCCTGGGCGTTCATCACGGGGTAGCCGTTCTCGTCGTGCGTCAGCCCCGTGATGTGGAAATAGTGGCCGTCGCCCGATTTGGCCATGGGGGGGACCCAGGCGCCGCCGGTTTCGTAGGGCCGGTACCGGCCCGGGGCGGCCGTGGTGAGGCGGCGCTCGACCAGGTCGATGGCGTCCGCCTCGGGGATCAGGACCTTTTCGGTCATGTGCCCGACGCACTCGTCGAGCATCATGAAAACGGGCACGCGGTAGGTCTCCGCGTCGTTGAACGCCCGGATCATCAGGTCGAAGCACTCCTGGGGGGAGTTGGGGCAGTAGGCGATGATCTCGTAGTCGCCGTGGCTCCCCCAGCGCACCTGCATCATGTCGGCCTGCGCCGGCAGGGTGGGGAGCCCGGTCGAGGGGCCGCCCCGCTGGACGTCGACGAACACGCACGGGGTCTCGAGCATGGCTGCGAGCCCTATGTGCTCCATCATGAGGGAAAACCCGGGGCCCGAGGTGACGGTCATGGCCTTGGCGCCCCCCCAGACGGCCCCCTGGATGGCGATCGACGAGGCGATCTCGTCCTCCATCTGGACAAACAGGCCCCCGACGGTCGGGAACCGGGCGGCGATGCGCTCGACCACCTCCGTCGACGGAGTGATGGGGTATCCGGCGACGAAGCGGCACCCGGCCGCGAGCGCGCCCTCGCAGCAGGCGTGGTCCCCGTCGAGGAAATGGGCGCCGGTCAGAACGCCCCTGGGATCGGCTTTCACGGAGCCTCCTTTCAAGCGGCTGTCGAGTTGAGGACGCCGAAAATGGCGAAATCGGGGCAGTACATCCCGCACAGGCCGCACCCGGTGCAGCTGTCGGGCCGCACGGCTTCGGGCGGGTGGTACCCCTTGGCGTTGAACGCCTTGGAGAACGCCAGAACGTCCGCCGGGCAGAACTCGATGCAGAACCCGCACCCCTTGCACATTTCGATGTCGATGTAGACCCGCCCGCGGGGCTCCCTGGATTTTCCGTCTGCGGCCATGGCGCGCCTCCCTGGTGATGTCGCCCATAAAAGCTACACTGCCGGAAAAAGCGCCGCAACCCAAAAGTATGCACAAAATGCAGGATGCCGGCGGCGGGCGGGCCAGATGAATCGCCACAAACAAAAGCTTTCAAAGGATTTGCCCGTTCCGGGCGCCGGGCGGCGACCCGTCAGGCTTTCCCGAGCGCCCGAAGGACCCCGGTCGGGGGTGGTGGGGTAGTCGAGGACCCATTTGCCGGTGGCGTTGTAGATGGCCGAAGCGGTGATCCCCGACATGGCCGCGCCGACATTCTCCCCGATGCCGTAGGCGCCGAAGGCCGCGTACCCGAGGCGGCTTTCGTTGATCCGGCACTGCACCGGCGGGTAGTCGTTCATCGTCCCGATAGGATAGCCGATCATGTCGCCGTCGAGGGCGACGCCCGTCGCCGGGCACCAGACGAGCCCCTCGGTAGCGCTGCGGCCGAGGCCCATCACGGCCCCGCCGTACTGCCGGGCGGCGGCTCCCTGCGGGTTGAACAGGTGCCCGACGTCGTTGACGCACACGATGCCGGTGACCTCGATCCCGCCGGTCTCGGTGTCGACCTCGATCTCGATGAAATGCGCCTGGCGCCCCATGATGTACAGGGTTGGGTCGGGTTGCCCGTCCACGGTCAGGCCCCGGAGCCTGCCGACGACGGGATGGGCGATGGCGGGGTCGGCGTCCCAGAAGACATCGGCCACTTCCCGGACGGTCCTGCGATTTCCGGGATGCGCCTTCTCGAAAACGAAGCCGTCCCGGACATCCAGGTCTTCGGCCCGGAGGCCGGGGAAGGCGGGCGGCTGCTCCTCCCTGAAGAAATGGCTGCTGTTGTAGGCCGGGGTGGGGCGCACGGCGTAGCCGAGGATCTTGGCTTTGAGCTCCCTGGCGGCCAGCACGAGCTGGGTGTTGATGTAGGGGGTCGAAAACGACCCGCCGGGCTGCCACATCGTGAAGCTGCTGTTGTCCGAGCGCCGCTGCTGCACGACCGTATCCTCGTAGCGCACCCCCAGCTCGGAGGCCACGATGTGGCGCGCCCCCGATTCGGTGTCCGACCCGATGTCGCTGCGCACGCCGACGATCGCGGCAATCCCGTCGCGCAGCATCAGGCAGGCGAAGGACATGGCCGGTTCGGGCGTCTGGTGGCCCACTCGTTGATCGAGACGAATCCCATGCCGTGCATCCTCCCGTTGGGGAGCCTCCGGGGGAATCCGTTCTCCTGCTGGTAGTGCGAGACCCAGCCGGTGTCGTGGCAGCGGCAGCCGTCGTTGCGAAGCGCCCCCTCCACCGGGTCCAGCCCGAACTCCGCGGCCACGCGGTCGAACATGACGTTGTGCGGGATGCAGGCGTGGGCTCCGTGCCGGATGCAGATCAGGCGCCCCTTGTTGACCAGGCCCCATTTGTAGGTGCCCGGGATGTTCGGGATTTTCGTGCATTCGTAGGTTTTGTCGACCACGGCGTTACGCGACCCCGCGACGTGCCAGTGGCAAGCCGTGATGGTGCCGGTAGAAATCTCCGCTCCCCGGGAGCGTCAGGATGTCGTACTGCCGGAGATCTCGTACCAGGCGCCGGTCGCGCTGTCGCCTTCGATGTCGGGATCCGAGTAGGTGAGCACGTCCCGCACGCCGGGAAGCGATGCGGCCCGGCTCGTGTCGAGGCGCGTGATCACGGCGTGCGCGTGGGGCGATGTCATGATTTTTGCGTGGAGCATGCCGGGCAGCGCGATGTCCCTGCAGTAGACGGCCTGGCCGCTCACCTTCTCGTAGGCGTCCTGGCGGGAGATGTCCGGCCGGGCGTCCCTGTAGTTTTCCGGGGGCGACCAGGTCCACGGGCGGTAGTCCATGGCGCATCCTTTCCGGCCCTGCGGCGCGGGCGGGCCCTGGACCCACTTGTAGAACGGAAAGAGATTGCGTGTCAACAGAGGAAAGGGCGGGAGCCGAAAAAAGAGCGGGAGCCGAAAAAAGAGCGGGAGCCGAAAAAAGAGCGGGAGCCGAAAAAAGAGCGGGAGCCGAAAAAAAGGCGGCCCCCGGGAGTCGCGCTCCCGGAGGCCGCCTGGAGGGTTTGCGGGCCTGCCGCCTAGGCGGCGCCCAGCTTGTTCTTCGACTGCAGGTAGTCGGCCACGTGCTTCATCTTGAGGTCCTCGAGAGTCTTGCGCGTCGGGTAGCCCGTGTCCGTATTCCACCCCTCGATCTCGTAGAAGTGGGTCTTCCACTGGTTGACCCCCTCCTCGGTGAAGTAGAGCTCCTTGCAGTCCTGCCAGTCCCACTTCGACCCGTCGTAGATGGGCTTGGAGGCGGAGAACCCGCAGTAGGAGGCCCCGGGGCGGTAGTAGTAGCCCGTGAAGTTCTCCATGTTCCTGTGCCGCCCCTGCATGACGAAGATCGCCCGCTTCAGCGTCCAGGTCCGCCAGCCGATGTGGATCCCGTCCTCGAACGTCTGGTTGTTCCCCATGACGGCGTTCAAAAACCGCGGCTCCGCCTCCGGGGTGTGGCCGTACCCCTCCGGGTGCGAGGCGCTGAACAGGCTCATGTACCCCCAGTCGCAGAAGCCGACGGATTCCTTGAAATAGTTCCAGTAGTGCTGGTGCCAGGCCGTGAACTGGGCCTTACTCTTGGAGTAGATGCCCGTTTCGTAGGCCTGCTTCCCCTGCCAGCTGTAGTCGAACCAGAACGGGTCGTTGTAGGGCGGGGTGCGCTTGGCCATGGTCTTGACGAACTCCTCGCACGTCCAGGTCTTGCCTCCGCCGCCGCCGCCGAATCCCCCGCCGGGCCGGCCCATGCTGGAGGAGTCGTGGTTGTTGATGTCGCGCGAATCCATCAGGTTCCCGTAGGCCCATTCGACCCCGGGCATGGACCAGTGGTCCATGAACCCCCACATCGTCAGGCGGCACAGGGTCTTGAAATCCTCGGTCCTCCCCAGCTTCTCGGCGAAGCGGGCGGTCCCTTCCGCCAGCAGGTCGCCGATGCCGTGGCGCGTCGCGATGGCCATCGCGTAGATTTCCATGAACTGGTTCGTGGCGAACTGCTTCATGTTGAGCGGGGCCATGTCGTACTCGGTCCCGGGGCCGATGACGCCCATGTCGTGCATCTTCTTCATGTACCACCCGAGCGCCGCGTAGGCGGGGATCTCGGGCTGGATCGGGAAGTCCGGGTTGTGCGACGTGTTGAAGCTCATGGGTCCCTGGAAGCAGGTTTCCATGGCGTTGATGCCGTACTGCTGGCACAGGTCCATCCCCCTGGCATTGGCGTCGGAGGGGATGCTCGGGGCATTCTGCCTGGTCTGGCTGAAGAAGGTGGATTCGGCGCAGTCGTCCGAATCCTGCCCGAAGACCCGGGTCCGGTTGTGGCACTTGCGGCTCGTGCCGCAGCCGGCGCAGGCCGAGCTGACGCTCGCGCCCCCGCCGAAGCCGCCGAAGCCGCCGCCGCCGCCCCGGTTCCAGATGCTGTCCCACCATTCCCTGGCGTCGCGCAGCCCCTTGGGGTCGGCGATCTTCAGGCTGCTGGTCCCGACGACGGCCACCGCCTTGAGGTTCTTCGAGCCGAAGACGCCGCCGAAGCCGCCCTGGCCCGCGCCGCTGCCGCCGCCGTGCACCAGCGAGGCCACGCGGGTGAGGTTCTCGCCGGCCGGCCCCATGGTCACGATCGCGGGCCGCTGCAGGGTGTAGCGGCCGTCGAGATCCACCCACTGCTGCCCGTAGCGGATCCCGGTGCGCTTCCATATCTCCTCCTGGGTCAGCCAGGTGGTCAGGCCCCAGAGCGCGGTGGCGTCCTCGATGGTGACCTTGTCGTCCTCGATGTTGATGTAGACGGGCTTGTCGGCCTTGCCGATGACGGCCACGCCGTCCCATCCGGCCATCTTCATCATGGTACCGAAGACGCCGCCGAAATTGCTGTGGCTGAACCACTGGATGGGGTAGCACTGGGGGGACAGTCCCGAAACGCTCGTTCTGGCGCCGAAGGGCACGCCGGTCCCGACGATGGGCCCGGTCATGAGGGAAACCATGTTGCGGGGATGGAAGGCGTCCTGCAGGTCCCAGTCCCCGGGGACGACGCAGAATTCCCAGAACAGGGCCGTGGAGATGCCGTGCCCGCCGCCGTATATCTCGTATTTTTCCGTATCCAACCGGACGATCTCGTTCTTCGTCAGGTCGACTAAAAGTATTTTTCCAGCAAATCCTGGCGTTGCCATAATCCAAATCCTCCTCTTCCTATGATTTCGGCGCCGCCTTGGGAGCGCCCTTGGGTGCCATCTTCGGGAAACTGAATTTCGGCATGGTTTTTCGAGGTGGCTGAAGGTCCCGGTCATAGCCGTTGAGGTCGGTCTGGTCGGGGAGTTCGGTCACTACCTTCAGAGCGCTGGCGGGACATACTTCGACGCATGCCTGGTTCTTGCCAGGCCCGCCCTCTTTGTTGTAGAAGGGCGTGTCCGCGCACAAGTCGCATTTGGTGGCTTTCTTCTTCCGGTGGTCCCAGATGGGACGGTACGGGATGAAGGGACAGGATTTGATGCAGGTCTTGCAGCCGATGCACTTTTCCTCGTCGATCATCCGGACATTGCCGTTTTCGGCGCTGATGTGGTTGGCCCCCGTCGGGCAGTTCTCCACGCACAGCGGCGTCGGGCACTGCCGGCAGATGTTGATCTGGATGTCGAAGGGGTATTCGTCCAGAACGGCCCGGTGCACCTGGACCCGGGACAGCGAGAAGTTGATTTCGCCCTCGTGCGCCAGCGAGCAGGCCGTCATGCAGCTGTAGCAGCCGGCGCAGTTCTTGCTGTCGCACACGAGATAGTGGGACGACAGCGGGTATTGGTCCTGCTTCTTGGCGGCCTCGGCCGCGCGGGGCGCGACAGCGGCCAGGGCCCCGCCGGCGAGTGCGGTACCGCCGCCGACGACAAAATAGCGTCTAGAAAATGTCTTCTTGTCTGCCTTTTCAGGCACGGTCTTTTTCTCTCCAGCCATGAACTACCTCCATTGGTGCCATCCATTGTACAACAAAGGTCCCGACCGAACCAAAACTCTTCTTGATCTCCTTCCCCCGGCCGACCAACCGGGGCCGCCAGCCGCGGCAATCCCCATTACTTATCTACGATCGGGCGGCCCTCCCGTTACAGCGCCCGCGGGAAATTACGGGGCCGCGCTACCGGTCCCAGACCTCGGACCGCATCCGGTAGGGGACCCCGTTGATGACGGCCTCGATCTGGTCGATGTTCCCCCTCCGGATCTGGAACAGCTCGGAAATCTGTATGGTCTGCGGGGAGTCGATGATGTTGGGCGCCATCGTCCCGTCCGGGAGCGGGTAGGTCCGGACCGCGGCGTCGTGGTCGAAATAGGCGAAGCAGAACACCAGACCGCGCTCGACGTCGACGACCGGGTAGCGCCGGTTGCGGATCTCGGTCACGAAGGCGAACCAGCCGCTCTTCTGCTGCTGCTCGCACCCCATCGAGAGGATATCGGGACCCGACGCGTTCGGGTTCGGCTGCTGGCGCGTCGTCTGCACCCCGTTCTCCCAACGCTCGCAGGTGCCGGCGAAGGGGGCGGTGTAGTTCCCGGTCTGGTTGGCCATCCCGGTGAAGTAGGCGTTGGCCACCCGGACCAGGTCCTCGCGGCTCATCCGCTCGTTGCCCGGCACCGTGGCGAGAAACTGCGGCCGCGGCACCCTCCCGTTCATCAGCTCCCCCGCGGCCGTCCCCGGCCGTCCGTCCGGGCCGGGGACGGCGGCCGAGGGCCGCGCGACGACCACCTCGATCTCCTCGATCAGCGACTCGTACACCTTCAGCCGGAGCGCGATGTAGTTGAGGTGGCCGAGTTCGGACAGCGTGCCGTAGAACCCGACCTGCCCGGCTTCGGGCTCGCACACGTACAGGCTGTACCTGCCCCGGGCGCTGGCCGTTCCCCACAGGCCGTCGCCCAGCGTGAGCTCGACGCCGTTTTCGGTGTACCGGATGTCCCGGGCCAGGCGGAGCCGCCCCGGGTCGTGCTCGGTCATGGCCTCCAGAACGGCGTCCACGTGCCGCTCCAGGCACCGGCGGTCGCACGGGTCCGCAGCGTACCCCGTGGCCAGCGCCAGCAAGGCCGAACAGATTATGGCTGCGGCGGTCGACTTTCTCATTGATGCCATCCCCTTCGTTGGAATAGATTAGGGCCTGACGAAGCATGAAAGTTGCATGGCGGCGTCACCAATCGCGGGCGGCTTTCATTCATTGGCAGGACCTGCTTGTAGAGAACCCGGGCGCACACAGATTCCTGCGCGGTACCGTATCACCCGCAGCGCGCCCCTAGCGTAAATGGCGCGCCGGGTTATTTCAAGAAAATTCAGGACGGGACGCCGCCGAGCGCGCCCCGCCCGCCCCCACAGGAGTTCGCCACTATGGACACGACACACACGCCGGAGACGGCGCCCACGCCGCAGACGGCGCCCACGCCGGAGACGGCACCCACGCCGGAGACGGCACCCACGCCGGAGACGGCGCCCACGCCGGAACAGAAACAGCAGGCATGGTTTGAGCGGTGGCTCGATGCGCCGGGGATCGATTTCGTCGACGCCGCCGCCGGCCGGGCCTACCGCGACAGGGTCACCCGCTTCATCAAGGTTTTCAGGCTGGAGCAGCCCGACCGGGTCCCGCTGATCCTCCCGGCGGGGACCTTCCCCATCTACCACGCCGGGATGACGCTCAAGGAGGCCATGGAGGACAACCGGAAGCTGTGCGACGCCTTCCGGAAATTCCTGCGGGAATTCGAGTCGGACACCTACACCGGCCCCATGATGATCCCGTCGGCCAAGGCGTCGGCCACGGTCGACACCCTCACCCTGAAATGGCCCGGCCACGGGCTCCCCGACCACGCGACGATGCTGCAGTTCGTCGAGGGCGAGTACATGAAGGCCGAGGACTACGACCTGTTTCTCGAGGACCTGACCGACTTCTGCCTCCGCCGCTACATCCCCCGCAGCATCGGCGCGCTGGCCCCCTTCGAGCATTTTCCGCCGACCCCGTTCATCCTCGGCATGGCCAACAAATTCCTCATGCCCGCCGTCTGGCCGCAGGTGCGGGCCGCCTACCAGGCTATCATCGACTACGGCGAGGAGACCGCGAAATGGATGGAGCCGCTCATGGAGTTCGAGCGCGAGGCCGTCGCCGCGGGATACCCGACCCTGTTCGGGGGGCAGGCGCACGCGCCGTTCGACATCCTGGCCGACACCCTGCGCGGGACCAAGGGGATCGTCCGGGACATGTACAGCCGCCCGGAGAAGATCCTCGCGGCCATGGACAAAGTGACGCAGATGAACATCGACTGCGGCATGGACGGGGTCCGGCTCAGCGGCAGGCCCATCGTCTTCTTCGCCCTGCACAAGGGGGCGGACAACTTCATGTCGACGAGGCAGTACGAGCGGTTCTACTGGCCCACCTTCCAGAAGGTCATCCTGGGGCTCATCGAGGAGGGGGTCGTCCCGCTGCTTTTCGCCGAGGGCCGGTACGACAGCAGGCTGGAGATCATCCGGGACCTCCCCCGGGGCAAGGTCGTGTGGCATTTCGACCAGACCGACATGGCCCGCGCGAAAAAAATCCTCGGCGACTCAGCCTGCATCGCGGGCAACGTCCCGGCCTCGCTGTTGTGCACCGGCACGCCCGCGGACGTCCGGGAGTACTGCCGCAGGCTGATCGAGGTCTGCGGCGAAGGGGGCGGATTCATCCTTACCGGAGGGGCGAGCGTGGACCGGTGCCATCCGGACAACCTGCGCGCCATGACCGAGGCCGTGATGGAGTACGGGGTCTACTGAAACGCCGGAGGCGGCCCGGCCCGACCGACCGAGCGCATCCGCGCCCGCTTCCGCTGGTCTTCGACGAAATCCTGCAGGGGGTGCAGTCCCGTCCCGGGGCGCTTCCGCTCGAGCCCGACGGTTATCCCGCACAGGAGGGTGAAGCCGGCTGCCGGGGCCGCGCGCAGCGGGAGCGTATCCAGAAACCCGGGGAGGGCGGGAACCGGGCACCCGAGGTAGCAGCCCGCCGCGGCGAGGACGAACAGGATGCCGAACAGGGCCTGGATCTCGACGATCCCCTGCTCCCGGGCCGGCGCCGCAAACGCCTCGCCGTCCTCATCGGGCACCAGTATCCTGCCGCGGTGCTCCCGGAGGCGGCGGATCCTCCTCTGGCAGGCCGATCCCGTGGCGATCCCCGTCACGGCGATGGCGAAACAGGCAAGGACCTCCAGCTCCGGCATCCGGGCGGCGCCGGTCCCGCCTGCATCCGCCGTGCCGCACAGAATGCCCGCGCCGGAGGCCACCCCCAGGATGAAGACCCCCACCATGGAGCGGCGGTAGAACCCGATCCTGCTGTCAACAGCGGCAACGATCTGCTTCTTTCTGGCTTTCATCGGCAGGCGACCCGGCATTCCCCGCGTGTCCGTCTAAGCCGCGCCCGGCGGGTCGGGCGCGGCACTTCTTTTGGAGTATCGGATGCCCCGGCCGGGGGAAAGGTTCACGGATTCCGACCCTGCAGCCGCGGCCCGGGCGCTCCCCCCCTCTGGGCCCCGCCCGACTGCGACGCGATCCTGGCCCAGGCATCCTTGAGGGAAACGCTGCGGTTGAACACCATGGCGCCGGGTTTCGAATCGGGGTCGACGCAGTAATACCCCTGGCGTTCGAACTGGAAGTTCCGGCCGGGGGGCGTCCCCTCCATCCCGGCCTCGATAAACCCCGAAATCTTCTCCAGGGACCGGGGGTTGAGGTTGTCCATGAACCGCCCCCCCTCGTCCGGGTCGGGCCGTGTGAAGAGGCGGTCGTAGAGGCGGAATTCCGCGCGGGCGGCATGGGCGGCCGACACCCAGTGGGAGGTGCCCTTCACCCTGCGCCCCCCGGGCACCCAGCCCCCCCTGGTTTCGGGGTCGTACGTGCAGCGCAGCTCCACGGGCATCCCGGTGGCGGGATCCTTGACGACCTCGTTGCAGGTGATGTAGTAGGCGTACTTGAGCCGGACCTCGCGCCCGGGCGAGAGGCGGAAAAACTTCTTGGGCGGGTTCTCCTGGAAATCGTCCGCCTCGATCCACAGCTCCCGGCCGAACGGGACCCTCCTGGTGCCCGCCGAGGGGTCTTCCGGGTTGACGGCCGCCTCGAGCTCCTCGGTCCGCCCCTCGGGGTAGTTCGTCAGAACCACCTTGAGCGGCCGCAGGACCGCCATGGTCCGGGGGGCGGTCCGGTTCAGGTCCTCGCGCAGGCAGTGCTCCAGGAGGGCGTACTCGACGACGCTGAGCGCCTTGGACACGCCGATGCGCTCGCAGAAGTTCCGGATGGCGGCCGGGGTGAACCCCCGGCGGCGCAATCCCGCCAGCGTCGGCAGGCGCGGGTCGTCCCAGCCGCGGACGCGCCCGCCCTCGACCAGCTCGAGCAGCTTGCGCTTGCTCATCACGGTGTGGTCGAGCTCAAGGCGGGCGAACTCGATCTGCCGCGGGTGGTGGATGCCCAGCCGCTCGAGGTACCAGTCGTACAGGGGGCGGTGGTCCTCGAACTCCAGGGTGCAGAGGGAGTGGCTGATCTTCTCGATCGAGTCCTCCAGCCCGTGCGCCCAGTCGTACATGGGGTAGATCTTCCAGCGGTCCCCGGTCCGGTGATGGGGGACGTCCAGGATCCGGTACATGACCGGGTCCCGGAGGTTCAGGTTGGGCGACGCCATGTCGATCTTCGCCCGCAGCACCCGGGAGCCGTCGGGGAACTCCCCGGCCCGCATGCGCTCGAACAGGCCGAGGTTCTCCCGGGCGCTCCGGTCGCGGTACGGGCTCGGCCGGCCCGGTTCTGTGAGCGTGCCGCGGTTGGCGCGGATCTCCTCGGCCGTCTGGTCGTCGACGTAGGCCAGGCCGGCCTCGATCAGCCGCAGCGCCCACGCGTACATCTGGTCGAAATAATCGGAGGCGTAATAGAGGCGGTCGCCCCAGTCGAAGCCGAGCCAGCGGACGCTGTCGAGGATGGAGTCGATGTAGTGCTGGTCCTCCCTGGTCGGGTTCGTGTCGTCGAGGCGCAGGTTGCACACGCCGCCGAACTCCGCGGCGATGCCGAAATCGATGCAGATGGCCTTGGCGTGGCCGATGTGCAGGTAGCCGTTCGGCTCGGGCGGGAACCGGGTCACAACCTCCGAAAACCGCCCCTCGTCGAGGTCTTTGCGCACCAGGTCGCTGATGAAGTTCGTTCCGCCTGCTGGCGTCATCTCGCTCACCTCCGAAACAAAAGAAGTAGTATGATGGAAAACCGCGGGGCGGGCCACCTTTTTCCTCGGGGTTCCGACCCGGCGCCTCCGGCGCCGGATTATCGTACAATTTTTCTAAGAAAAAGGGCTCCATCGTCGTCTAATAGGCATAGGCGCCTTGCAGGCATAGGCGCCTTGCAGGCGTAGGCGCCTTGCAGGCGTAGGCGCCTTGCAGGCGTAGGCGCCTTGCAGGCGTAGGCGCCTTGCAGGCGTAGGCGCCTTGCAGGCGTAGGCGCCTTGCAGGCGTAGGCGCCATTGCAGCATGAACCAAAATGGCGTGCGCCCCAGCGCACCGGCGCCCCAGGGAGGCCGACCATGATCCTCGCCAGACACGGATACACCGTCCTTTTCGTACTGCTTCTCATCCTGTGCCCCGGGCCGACCCGGGGGACCTCGCAGCCCGCCCTTGGGGGGGACGCGCCGGTGCCGTGGATCGGGGATTTCGCCGACGGGTGGCGGCAATTCGACAAGCTCCTCGAACAGCAGAAGCACGAGGCGGCGTCGGCGCTGGCCGGACAGCTGCTCGAGAAGGCCATCGAAGAGAACAACAGCACCGAGTGGACACGCGGCCTGGTCCGCCAGGCCTCCCTGCGGATAGGGCTCCATGGCTACGAGACGGCCGTCCGCGGCCTGAAGGAGCAGCCCTGGCCCCGGGACCTGGCGGGCCGGTCCGTGCTCGGGCTCTACTACGCCCACTCGCTCGCGGTCTACGCCCGCGTCTACTCCTGGGAGATCAACCGGCGCGAAACAGTGGAGTCGGCCGGGCCAGTCGACCTCAAGGCCTGGACCCGCGAACGGATCTACCAGGAGGCGCACGCGGCCTGCGAGGCCGTCTGGGGGGAGCGCGGCCGGCTCGGGGAGCATTCCAACGCCGACTGGGCCGACTTCATCGTCCCGAACACCTACCCCGAGGGGATCCGGCCGACGCTGCGCGACGCGGTCGCCTACATGTGGGTCGCGCTGCTCGAGGACACCAACGGCTGGGGGCCCGAGCAGCTCAACGAGATCCACAAGCTCGACCTCCGGCGGCTGGCCGGCGGCGGCCCGGAGGCTGTCGCGCTGGCCGATGCGGCCGTGCACCCGCTCGAGAAGATCCGCTGCATCCTGGCCGACCTGGAGGCCTGGCACCTCTCCCTGGGGAACCGCGAGGCCGCTCTCGAGGCCCGGCTCGAGCTCTCGAGGCAGCTCCACCGGCACTTCGTCGAGCCCGGCGACAGGGAGTACGTCCGCGCGGGCCTCCAGGCCCTCCTGGCGCCGCTCGGGGACCTCCCCTGGTGGTCGGAGGGCATGGCGCAGCTGGCCGAATTCACCCGCGAGGCCGAGAGCGCGGACAACCTGATCCGCGCCCGCGCGATCGCCCTCGAAGGCGAAAGGACGCACCCGGAGTCGCACGGCGCCCGGCACTGCCGGGCCATCGTCGGGTCCATCGAGGCGCCCGAGTACTTCTTGGGCGGGATGCAGACCGACGGCCCGGGCCGCCGGTCGATCGAGCTCCGGCACAAAAACCTCCCGGCCGTACACTTCCGGGCCTACGCGATCGACCTGCTCGAGACCGTGCTGGAGTCCGACGACTACAGCCTGCTGCCGACCGGCAGAACGCTCGAGGCGATCACCCGGAGGCCGCCGACCCTCTCATGGGAGGAGCCGCTGCCGGCGACGGCGGATTTTAAGAGCCACTGGACCCACATCACGCCGCCGATGACCTCCCCCGGCACCTACCTGATCACCGCCTCGGCCCGGGCGGGGTTCCCGGAGGAGGACAACCAGATCCGGGGCATGTACCTGACCGTAAGCGACCTGGTGGTGGTCGCCCGATCGAAGGCCGACGGGCTGGAGGTCACGGTCCTTTCCGGGTCGGGCGGCGGGCCCGAGGCCTCCGTGGAGGTGACGCTCTACCGGAAGGACTGGCGCCGGGGCCACAGAAAAGTCGCCGCGGCGCGCACCGACAGCCGGGGCATCGCCCGCTTCGACGGCTTCGACGACATCGGGCAGGGGGAGAGCACCTTCCTGGTCGCCCGCAAGGGGGGCCAGACGGCCCTCGGCCCCGAGCAGGCCGACCCCCGGCGCGATCCTCCGCAGCGGGAGGAGGCCTCGACGCTCCTCTACACCGACCGGAGCATCTACCGCCCCGGCCAGAAGATCCTCTGGAAGGCGGTGGCCTACGGCGGGCGCGGCGGCGATCTCCGCACCGCGCCTTCGGCCACGCTGACGGTCACCCTCCGGGACCCGAACGGCCAGGAGGTGGCGTCGAAGACCGTCGTCACCAACACCTACGGCACCGCCAGCGGGGAATTTCTTGTCCCGCCGGGGCGCATGCTCGGGGGATGGTACATGGAAAGCTCCCGCGGCGGCGGCAACCGGCCGGTCCGCGTCGAGGAGTACAAGCGCCCCACCTTCGAAGCGGAGCTCGAAGACCCCCCGGAGCCGCTGCGGCTCAACCGGGAGGCCGTGATCCGGGGCGCAGCCCGGTACTATTTCGGGCTGCCCGTGACCGGGGCGACGGCGCGGTGGCGCGTCCTGCGGGAACCGGTCTACCCGCTGCGGTGGGGGAGTCCGGGATCCCGGGGCGTGCCCCGGATCCCGGACTCCCGGCCCCAGGCGGTCGCCTCCGGGACCGCGTCGCTCGGGCCGGACGGGTCCTTTTCCTTCGCCTTCCTGCCCGAAGCCGACGAGCGGCTGGCCGCGCACCGGGACGTCACCTACCGCTACGCCGTGTCGGTCGACGTGACCGACGAGGGGGGGGAGACCCGCTCGGCAGGGCGGTCCTTCGAGCTCGGCTTCATCTCGGTCAGGGCGGCTTGGGTAATCGACCGGGAATTTTTCATGGAGAACGAGCCGCTTTCGATCGACATCCTGCGCACCAGCCTCGACGGCGCCGGCAGAAGCGGCCGGGGGCAGTGGCGCATCGTGTCGCTCCGGCAGCCGGGGAAGACCCTGCTGCCGGCCGACCAGCCGGTGGCGCCCCCGGGGGAGCCGGGCCCGGAGGAGGCCTACCAGACCCCGGGCGACCGCGTGCGCCGGCGGTCGTCGCCCGGCTACGACCACCGGGAGATCCTCGGCTGGTGGCCCGACGGCCCCGCCGCGGCCTCGGGGTCGGTCGAGCACGACGCGGCCGGGGCGGGCACCCTGGCCCACGAGGGCCTGGGCGCGGGCGCCTACCGCCTCATCTACAGGACCGAGGACGATTTCGGGGAAACCTTCGAGCTGCGGCGGGAATTCGTCGTGGCCTCCCGGTCGATGACCCTCCCCCTGCCCGCCCTGTTCAGCCTGGAAAAGCCTTCGGTGGCGGTCGGGGAGACGGCGCGGCTGCTGGTGCACTCCGGGCTCGCCGACCAGCTCATGGTGCTCGAGACGTACCGGGACGGCGCCTGCATCCGCCGCCAGGAGATCGTCTCCGGGTCCGACCCGTCGCTGGTGGAGATCCCGGTGACCGAGGACGACCGCGGCGGCCTCGGCCTGACCGTGACGATGGTGCGCGACCACCAGATCCTCGTGTTCCAGCAAGGGCTCTGGGTCCCATGGGACAACAAGGAACTCGACGTGGAGTTCTCCACCTTCCGCGACCGGCTGCGCCCCGGCTCCCGGGAGACCTGGAGCGTCCGCGTGTCCGCGCCCGCAGCCGGGGACGCCGCCGCCGTATCCGCCGAACTGCTGGCCTACATGTACGACCGCAGCCTGGACGCCTTCGTCCCCCACTGGTCCCCGTCCCCCATCGGCCAGTTCCCCTCCCGGACGCGGTGGGCCGACGCCCGCTCCAGCCTGGGCCCGGCCCGGGGCGTCTATATCCGAAGCATGGGGTTCACCCGACCCGCGGCGACGGGGTATCTGCCCGACCGGCTCCTCGACTACGGGGGCTACGCCGCCGGAGGACCGGGCGGGAGGGTGGCGCACAAGTCTCTCAGGATGGCTCATGACAAAGCCGCCGAAGTGGGCATGATGCCCTCTCCAAGCGAGGATTTGTCTCTAGCGGTGGCCGACCAGGAGTATGCGGCGGACGGGCTGGAGCGGCGGCAGGACGCCCCGGTCGAGGCGCCCGCCCCCATCTCCCTGCGCAGCGACTTCGGCGAGACCGCCTTCTGGCGCCCCCACCTGACTACCGGCCCGGACGGGTCGGCCTCCTTCGAATTCGACGTGCCCGACTCGGTCACCTCCTGGAACGTCTGGGTGCACGCCCTGACGCGGGACCTCAAGTCCGGGTCGGCCCGCCGCGAGGCCCGCTCCGTCAAGGACCTGATGGTCCGGCCCTACCTGCCGCGGTTTTTGCGCGAAGGGGACCGCGCCGAAATCAAGGTCGTCGTCAACAACGCCTCGGACCTGCCGCTCGACGGGCAGCTGGACCTGGACATCCTCGACCCGGCCACGGAACAGAGCATCCTCGCGGACTTCGGCCTGTCCCGGGCCGACGCGTCCGGGCGGCCGTTTGCGGTCGAAGCCGGCGGGGGGGTGAACCTGACGTTTCCGGTCCGGGCCCCGTCCCGCGTCGGCCCGGTCGCCTTCAGGGTCACGGCGCGCTCGGGCGGCTTCACAGACGGAGAGCTCCGCCCCCTCCCCATCCTCCCCGGCCGCATGCACCTGGCGCAGTCGCGCTTTGCCGCGCTCCGGGACAAGGACAGGCGCGTCCTGGTCTTCGAAGACCTCGAGCGCGACGACGATCCCACCCGCATCAACGAACAGATGGTCGTCACCCTGGACGCCCAGCTTTTCTACTCCGTGCTTTCGGCCCTCCCCTACCTGGCCGACTATCCCTACGAGTGCACCGAGCAGACGCTCAACCGCTTCCTGTCGACCGGCATCCTGTCGTCGCTCTACGCGCGCTACCCGGCCGTCGCGAAGATGGCCCGGGAGTTCTCGTCCCGGGAAACCCTCTACGAGCGCTGGGACGATCCGGACCCGAACCGAACGATGATGCTCGAGGAGACCCCCTGGCTCGAGGAGGCCCGGGGGGGCCCCGACGACGCCGGCGACCCGATCCGGGTGCTCGACTCCCGCGTGGCCCTCGCCCTGCGGGCGGCGTCGATCGAGAAGCTCGGCGCGTCGCAGACCGCAAGCGGCGGCTTCCCCTGGTTTGCGGGCGGGGCGCCCTCGCCCTACATGACGCTCTATATCCTCAACGGGTTCTCCAGGGCGCTCGAGTTCGGCGTCGACGTCCCCCGCGACATGATCGGGCGCGCCTGGGGCTACACCCACCGCCATTACCTGGACGACATCGTCCGGGACATGGTCGAGCGCGGCGGCAACTTCGAGTTCGTCACCTACATCAACTACGTGCTTTCGAGCTACCCGGACGGTTCCTGGTACGAGGGCTCCTTCACCCCCGCAGAGCGGCGGGCCATGCTCGATGCCAGCTTCCGCAGCTGGCGCGGGCACAGCCCCTACCTGAAGGGGTGCCTGGCGCTCACGCTGCTGCGAGCGGGCCGGGCCGACGACGCCCGGCTGGTCTGGGCAAGCGTGATGGATGCGGCCAAAACCGCCCCGGACGAGGGCACCTTCTGGGCCCCCGAGGACCGCGCCTGGCTCTGGTACAACGACACGATCGAGACCCACGCCTTCGCCCTGCGCACCGAGATGGAGCTTGCGCCCGGGAGCCCGAAGCTCGACGGCCTGGTCCAGTGGCTGTTTCTGAACAAGAAACTGAACCACTGGAAAAGCACCCGCGCCACGAGCGAAGTCGTCTATTCCCTGGCGGAGTACCTGGAGGCGACCGGCCAGCTGGGCGTGCGCGAGGACGCCACGGTCACCGTGGGCAACCGCACGACCTCGTTCGTGTTCGAGCCCGACGCCTACACGGGGAGGAAAAACCGGGTCGTCATCCCGGGCGACGGGCTCGGCCCGAAGCCGGCGTCGACCGTCACGGTGGAGAAAACCGGCCGGGGTCTGATGTTCGCCTCGGCCACCTGGCACTTCTCGACCGAGGTGCTGCCCGCCGAAGAGCGGGGCGACACCCTGGGGCTCACCCGCAGCTACTTCAAGCGGGTGCGCGACGGGGCGGACGTCACGCTGCAGCCGCTCGGGGAAGGGGCGGCCCTCGAGCCGGGCGACGAGGTCGAGGTCCGGCTGTCGCTCCGCAGCCGCCACCCGATGGAGTACATCCACCTGCGCGACCCGCGCGGCGCCGGCTTCGAACCCGCGTCGAACGTCTCGCGGCACAAGTGGGACCTGGGGATAGGCTGGTACGAGGAGATCCGCGACTCGGGCACCAACTTCTTCTTCGAGCGGCTGCCCCAGGGCGAATACACGTTCCGCTACCGCATCCGGGCGGCCACGGCCGGCACCTTCCGGGTCGCGCCCGCGACCGTGCAGCCGATGTACGCCCCGGAGTTCGCGGCAATCAGCGCGGGCGCAGAGCTGGTGATCGGCCGCGCCGCCGCAGGGGCCGCAGCAGGCGGCCTCCCCTGACGCGGCACCGGGGGGCTTACCCGGGCAGCATGCCGCCGCCTTCGTCCGGGTCGTAGGGCGTGAATCCGCGCCCGGCGAGCAGGCTGCGGGCGCGGCCCTCGTCCTGGGGCGGCAGGTAGAAATACGCGCCGATCTTCGTCGTGCGGAACAGCAGCCCGCTCTGGTAGTAGGCCGGCTCGACGGCGTAGTCCAGGCCGGCGGCGTCCAGGACCGCCTCCACGCGCAGCGACTCCTTCAGCCGCCTGGCCATGTAGACCAGGTGCAGCTGCCGGTCCTCGAAGAATTCCGGGTCGCGTCGCATGGGGGATCCTATTCAAATTCCTCGTCGCTGGGCCAATCGGTGGTGCTGCGCTTGAGGCTGCTTTCGACGGCGTCGCCGCGGCGCCATTTCTTCGGCATCAGCACGTCGCGGTAGTCCGACCAGTTGCTGACGACCATGTAGAGGCCGAAGGCGAGAACCCCGAGCACGAGAAGCGAAACGACCGCCACGGTCGAGTAGTGGAGCCCGGCCGTCTCGGCGTTCGGGTTGAAGAACAGGCGTTCGAAGGCGGCGCCGAAGTTCATGCCGAAATACCCCGTCAGGATGGCGCCGGCGCCGACGAACAGGCTCAGGATGGCCAGCCGGTTGACGGCCTCCGTGTTCCTCGAGGAGGCGTAGCTCTGCAGGAGGATGTTCAGCTTCTCGATCTCGCTGTCGATGTCGTTCTTGGTCGACTGGACCCTCAGCGCGCGGCAGTGCAGGTCGAAGTGCTCGAACTCCTCCTCCTTGTTCGATAGCTCGTCGAAGTACCAGTAGTTGGAGAAGTGCAGGAACTCGGCCCGCAGGTCGCTCGCGATGCGCACGTTCCCCTTGCTGAGCTTGCCGTCCTCCCAGTCGCGGTAGATCCGCTTGGAGATCAGGGCGGTGCGTTCGGCGAACTCGAGCAGGGTGGCCCGGTAGAACAGGGCGATCAGGGCCATCAGGTAGTACCGGGTCCGGAACATCCGGTGGATGAGGAACCCCTCCCGCAGGGTGTGCATGTCGCAGTCGGACTCCCCCAGCGTCGTCGTCGCGAGGCTGTAGCTGGTGTACCCGTAGTAGGTGCCCGAATGGGCCCAGCGGGTGTAGAGGTTGCGCGCGAGCTGCTTGCGGATGAAATCCCTGTTGTAGCGGAAGTCGTCCCCCGCCGGGTCGACGTAGAGCAGGCGGCTGAGGAAGACCCGGTACTCCTTCGACTTCACGAAATCCCGCGGAACCGACTCCGGGTCGAGGCAGGCGTAGGTGTTCACGACCATCCTCTCGTCCAGGACGGGCTCGAACTCCTGCAGCGCGTAGTCGCAGAAATACAGCAGGGACGTGATCGTGCGCGCCAGAGGCGGCAGGTAGCCGACCATCGCGCCGCGGCGGAACAGCTCCTCGGCGATGACGACGCGGCTGCCGTCGTGGTGCTCGACCAGGAGCTGCATGCGGGACGGGATGCGCGCCTCGCGGATCTGCCGGCCGCTCGACGGGTAGACCTTCCGGAAGGATTCGTTGATCCACAGGGCGTCCGACGCGGTCAGGTTGAACGCCTCCACCCCGATCGACAGGATCCCGACGCCGTTGGCGAACAAAAAGAGCCGCAGGTCGGTGATCTGCACCGAGGCTGTGCGGCCGCAGACGTCCTCGGCGCAGAACCACAGCTTCCTGTCCTCGGGAACCGGGATGCTGTAGCAGCACACCAGGGCGTCCCGCTCCTCGCTCCGGTCCGTGACCTCGCCGATGTCGAAGAACACCCTCCGCACGTAGGGGTGGAAGAACACCATGTCCTGGTAGGCGGCCGAATCCATGTCGAACCGGCGGAACGGGTCGCGGCGCCAGCAGCCCACCTGGTCCATCAGGGGGCTCCGGAGCCCCCCGTGATGCGCCCCGATCCACTCGTCCAGGCCGTCGATCCAGTGCCCGTACTTGGCCCAGAGATCCCTGTGGCTCTGCACGACCGTAATCTTGTCAATCGAGAATGGAAAGAAAAAATACGTGTGCAGATGCAGAAGTTCGACCGAATCCATTCGCATCATGGACGGGATCATATCACCGCCCCATGGGGCCTCCAAGCGCTATTGTCGGGGGGAAACCGGATTTCTCACGGGAGTCCGCGCGTCGGATTTTCCGCCCGGACGCACCGCCCGAGGGGGTATCCTGATAAGGACCCGAGGATCGGCCATGACATCCCCCGCGTTCCATGCAGGCAGCCCCGAGCACCTGGCGGCCCTGGCCGTAACGGCGGCGCTGTCGCTGGCCGTGGCGCTGGCCGCGGGCAGGATGGGCACCCGGGGGCGGGCATGGCTGGGGCGGGCCCTGGGCGGCGCGCTGGCCGCCTACGCCGCCGTGTTCTACCTCGAGCAGGCGCGATCGGGCGCCCTCTCCTGGGAGTACTCGCTCCCCCTGGACCTGTGCAGCCTGGTCGCCCTCGCCTGCATCCTCTCGCCGTGTATCCCCTCCCGGCTGCTGCGGGAAACGGCCTACTTCTGGGGGACGGGGGGCGCCCTGCAGGCGTTGATCACGCCAGATCTGGGCGGCGGGTTCCCCTCGCGGGACTGCGCCCTGTTTTTCTGGGGGCACGGCGGGATCGTCGCCTGCATCGTGTTCCTCGTCGCAGCCACGGACTTCCGCCCCGGCCGCGGCAGCGTCTGGCGCATGATGGCGGCGCTGCAGGTCTACGGGGCCTCGGTCGGGGCGATCAACGGCCTCACGGGCTGGAACTACGGGTACCTGTGCCGGAAGCCCGCGGCGCCTTCGCTGCTGGACCTTCTGGGCCCCTGGCCCTGGTACCTGCTGGCGCTCGAGGGCGTCGCCCTGGCGACGTTCTGGCTGCTGGCGCTGCCCTGGCGGGCGGGTCCCCAAAAAGGCCCGGAGCCCCGCCGGGCGCCCCCGTGAAACCTAACGGCGCCGACGATGCCGTGTCTCCCCGCGACAAGAACCTACCATGCATCCCTGCCTCCCTGCTATACTGATGGAAACTCCAACAGCAGGGCGAAGCCCGCACCGGCGGCGCTAGAGGGTCCGCCGGCGGACACACAGGAGACAGATCCATGGGGCCGGCCGCAAAAACACAACGCATACTGGTCGTCGGCCGGGATACCGGCCTTTTCGAAACCGCACGCCGGGCGGTGGCAACGCGGGCCGCCGTCGATGCCGCCGCCGATGCCGGGGAGGCCTGGGAGCGTATGGCGCAGGCCCGCCCCGACATCATCCTGATCGGGGACGTGGGGTCCCCGGAGGCCGCCGCCAGGCTCTACGGCGACCTCGGGGAACACTGGATCGCGCGCCACGCGTCCCGCCTCGCCGCCGTGCCCGAAGCCGGCGGGGCGTCCTACCGGATCCTGGGCGAGGAGGACGAATCCGGAGGCATCGGCCCCTATGCCCTCCGCGGGGGGTCGCAGGGTCTTCGCGTGCCGTCGGGCGCCCTCGGGCCGGAACTCGAGGCGATCCTCGCCCGCAAGCTCGAGGGGAGGCAAAACCGCCTGAAGAACGCCCTGCTCGATCCCGGGGGGTTCTGCACCGTCTGGGAGCAGATCCCCGGGCCCGGGGCCTTCGAGAAGCGGCAGGCCCAGGTGCTCGACAACGCCAGGGCCGCCGCGGGGCGCGGCATCGCCTGCGCCATCAGCATCACCGACAACCCCGGGGGGAACCCGGCGATAGCCACCGACGTCCTCTGCGCGGAAATCCGCAGGGCGGGCATCGACCCCCTCGTTCACATAGCGTTCCGCGACCGGAACCGCAACCTGGCCGAAAGCCTCCTGTTCCAGCTGGCGGCCCTGGACGTCCGCAACATCCTCGTCCTGACCGGGGACTACCCTTCGGACCTGGGCTACAGCGGCAGGTCCAAGCCCGTGTTCGATCTCGACTCGGTCAACGGCCTCCGGCTGGTCCGGGAGATGAACCGGGGCCTCGAGCGCACCATCCTGCGCAGGCAGACCCGGCTGGGCGCCACGGACTTTTTCGCCGGCGTCGCCTTTTCGCCCTTCAAGCAGATGGAGGCGGAGGTGATGGGGCAGTACTACAAGATGGCCAAGAAGGCGGAGGCCGGGGCCGACTTCGCGATCACCCAGGTCGGCTACGACGCCCGCAAGCTCGACGAGTTCCTCCGCTGGCTCCGGCTCCGGGGCTACAAGCTCCCGGTGCTGGCGGCCGTCTACGTGCTCTCCTACCCCGTAGCCCGGGCCATGCACGACAACCACGTCCCCGGGTGCGTGGTGACCGAAAAGCTGCTGGCGGAGCTCGCCGAGGAGAGCCGGGGCGGCGACGGGGGGGTCCGGGCGCGCCTGGACCGGGCGGCGAAGATGTACGCCGTCGCGAAGGGGCTGGGGTTCCGGGGCGCCTACGTCAGCGGCCAGAACATGCCCCTGGAGCACCTCGAATACATCGTGACGCGGGGGTCCGAACTCGCAGGCTCCTGGCGGGACCTGCTGGGGGAATTCGACTACCCGCAGAAGGACGGGTTCTACCTGTTCGAGCGCGACGACGCGACCGGCTGGAACACCCTGCGGCCGGCTCCTAGGGCCGCCTCGCCGGAAACCCCCGCCGTCTTCACCCTTTCACGGGCGTTTCACGACCTGCTGTTCGAACCCGGCTCGGCGCTTTTCGGCGCCATCCGCCGCGGCCTGGAGCGCGTCGAATCCCGCCCGCTGCTTGTCCGGATCCTGCACTCGGTCGAACGCTGGATCAAGTCGCTGCTCTACGATTGCAAGGACTGCGGGGACTGCGCCCTGTTCGACACCGCCTACCTGTGCCCCGTGTCCCAGTGCCCCAAGGACCAGCGCAACGGCCCCTGCGGCGGGAGCTACCGGGGCTGGTGCGAGGTCTACCCGGACACGCGGCAGTGCGTCTGGGTGCGGGCCTACGCCCGGTTGAAATCCGAGGGGAAGGAGGGGACCATCGAGACGAACCTGGTCCCCCCGTGCGACTGGAACCTCTGGCAGACCTCGTCCTGGATCAACTATTTCCTCGGGAGGGACCACAGCGCCCGGAGCAGGGGCATCCGGCCGCCGGGCGGCGGCCGGGGCGACCGGCCGTAGGCGCGGGATCCGGGCCGGGCTACCCCGCCTCGAGGTCGAACTCCATCATGTCGAACCAGAATCCCGTGCCCTCGACGGCGTCGATCTCGGCCTGGACGATGGCCACATGCCCCTGCTCGATCTCCACAAAGCGGGCGAACAGCTCCTGCCCCTGGCCCGGAAGCTCCCCGACCATGCGCCTGTAGAATGCCGAGGTCTCCTTTTCCGCCTCGAACGCGCTCTTGAGGTACGCCACTTCGGTCGCTTCGGGCCGGACGCGCTCGAGCTTTCCGACAAGGCTCCGGCTCTCCTGCTCGATGCGCTCCCGGTCCGGAACGGCGGTCTCGAGCCGCTCGATGCGGATGCGGCCCCCGCTGCGCCATTCGTCGAGCCGGTGCTTAAGGTAGGCGACGTGCTCGGCTTCCTCGACGGCCAGCCGCCTGAAGACGCGGCGGCCGACGGGATCCCCGATTTTGTCGGCGGCTTCGTCGTAGACCTGGTACACCTTCTTCTCGAACTCGATGGCCGTCCGCAGCGCTTCCTCCAAGTCCATGGTCATGCGTGTCCCCCTTTGTCGTGACGGATCAGATTTTCCCCCTGCCCTGGCGCACCAGGACGGGCTCGTCCCCGGTCAGGTCGACGACGGTCGACGGCTCCAGCCCCCCGGGCCCGGCGTCGAGCAGCAGGTCCGCCCTGCCGGCGAACGCCGATTCGATCGCGTCCGGGTCCGCCATGTAGGGCTGGCCGGAGAAGCGGGCGCTGGTGCTGATGATCGGAGCGCCGAACGCCCCGAGCAGCCCCAGGCAGACGGTGTTGTCCGGGACCCGGATGCCGACGGTCTTCCGCTTCTCGAGCAGGACCTTCGGGACCAGCCGCGTGGCGTTCAACAGGAACGTGAAGGGGCCGGGGGTCAGGTGGCGCATGATCTTGTAGGCCGCGTTGGAGACGTGGGCGTACTCGGAGATCCCCTTCAGGTCGGGGCAGATGAAGCTCAGGTACCTGCGCTTGTCGTTCCCCTTGATCTGGTAGATCTTTTCGATGGCCCGCTTGTTGAAAAGGTCGCAGCCGAGCCCGTAGATGGTGTCGGTCGGGTAGATGATCAGGCCCCCGTCCCGCAGGACATCGGCCGCCGCCTGCAGATGCCGCCCCTGGGGGTTGACCGGGTGTATCGCCAGTCGCTTCATAGAACATCCAGTTTAATCAAACCGCACGCGAAAGCAACAGGCAAAAAGCCTGCAGGGGCCGCCGACTGGCGGCGCCATTGCTAGCCGGGGCGCCGGACCTCCGTTTTCGACATGTCCTCGGCAAACGTCGCGATCGCCGAATGGTCCAGGTCCCCGCGCCCGCCCGCTACGAGGGAAACCAGGATCTGCTCCACCAGGCCCGTCAGCGGCAGCGGCACCCCCATCGCCTCGGCGGCCGATAGCGCGTTGCGCAGGTCCTTCCGGTGCAGCCGGATCCGGAACCCGGGCTTGAAATTGCGCGCGATCACCATGGGGGCCTTGGCGTCGAGCACGGCGCTGCCGGCCAGCCCCCCCCGGATGGCCTGGTAGACGGTTTCCGGGTCGAGCCCCGCCCTGGTCGCCAGCACCAGGGCTTCGCCCATCGCGGCGATGTTGACGGCGACGATGATCTGGTTGGCCAGCTTCGTGACGTTCCCCGCGCCGACCGGGCCGGCCAGGACCGCGCTCGAGCCCATCGCCTCGAACAGCCCGCGCATCAGGTCGAAGACCTCGGGGCTGCCCCCGGCCATGATCGACAGGGTCCCGTCGACGGCCTTGGGCTCGCCGCCGCTGACCGGGGCGTCCATGAACTCCACCCCCTTCGCGGCGCACGCCTGCCCCACCTTCTGCGCGACCAGCGGGCTGATCGAGCTCATGTCGACGATGACCGTACCCGCCGCGGCCCCCGCCAGGGCCCCCTCGGGCCCGAGGATCGCATCCTCGACCTCCGGCCCGTCGGGCACCATCGTGATGGTCACCCGGGATCGGGCGGCGGCCTCCCGGGCCGATGCGGCCGGCACCGCCCCGGCCTCGGCGACCGCGTCCACCGACGGGCGGTCGGGATCGTAGACCGTGAGCCGGTGCCCCGCCTTGAGAAGGTTGCGCGCCATGGGCCTGCCCATGATGCCTAATCCGACAAATCCTATGTCCATGCAAAACTCCTTTCAAAGGTGCTTCCCCTTGCGCCCCGGCCCCGTCCGGGGCCGGGGTGTTCTCAGCGTAAGCGTTCCCGCCGGCAAAATCAACCCGCGCCCGGCCGCCGCGCCCGGCCGCCCGCGCCCGGGGCGGAATTCTTTCCCGCCCGATGCGCCGATCGTGTAGAATGCTGGAACCGTTCCCATTACTTTTGCTGGAGGCGTGGCGTCATGAAAAATGCTGCAACCTGTGCTCTGGTGACCTGTCTGTCTTCTATCGCGTTGATCTGTGCGGCGTGTTCGACCCCGCGCGGCGGGCTTTCGGCCTACGACCCGCAGGTCGACCGGCTGCTCGGGCGGATGACGCTCGAGGAGAAAATCGGGCAGATGACGCAGCCCGAACAGGACCAGGTCCTGCGAAACCCCGGAGACATGCAGAAATACTTCATCGGCTCCGTGCTCAGCGGCGGCAATTCCGACCCGGCCGAGGGCAACAGCCTCGAGGCCTGGACCGACCTGTACGACCGGGTGCAGGCCGAGGCCATGAAGACGCGGCTCGGCATCCCCGTCCTGTACGGGATCGACGCCGTGCACGGGCACAGCAACGTCCTCGGCGCCGTCATGTTCCCGCACAACATCGCGCTCGGCTGCACCCGCGACGCGGAGCTGGTCGAAAGGATCGGGCGCGCGACGGCCGAGGAGGTGCGCGCGACCGGGATCCAGTGGACCTTCGCGCCGTGCGTGGCCGTCCCCCAGGATATCCGCTGGGGACGCACCTACGAGGGGTTCTCCGAGGACCCGGGGCTCGTCCGGCTGCTCGGCAAAGCCGCTGTCCTCGGGCTGCAGGGCACGGACCTGTCCAACCCCCTGTCGATACTGGCCTGCGCCAAGCACTACGTCGGCGACGGCGGCACGAAGGCGACGACGGCCGCCATGCCCGGGTTCCCCTCCATGGGCGCGGCCCGGACGCGGCTCGACCAGGGGAACACCGAAGCGGATGAAGCCACCCTGCGCCGGATCCACCTGCCCGGATACCAGGCCGCCATCGAGGCCGGCGTCGGCACGATCATGCCCTCCTACAGCACCTGGAACGGGGTCCGGTGCTCGGCCAGCCACCGGCTGCTGACGGAAATCCTCAAGGAGGAGCTCGGCTTCGAGGGGTTCCTCATCTCCGACTACAACGCGATCAACCAGATCGACCCGGACTACAAGAAGGCCATCGGGATTTCGATCAATGCCGGCATGGACATGGCGATGGTGCCGAGCGCCTACCGGGACTTCTTCGACACGCTCAAGGAGCTGGTCGAGGAAGGCCAGGTGCCGGTCGCCCGCATCGACGACGCCGTCCGGCGCATCCTGCGCGTCAAGTTCGCCATGGGCCTGTTCGACAAGGACCGGGCCCAGGCGGCCGACAGGACGCTGCACGCGTCGTTCGGCTCCGAACGGCACCGGGCGCTGGCCCGGGAGGCCGTGCGCGAGTCGGTCGTTCTCCTGAAGAATGAGAACGGGACCCTGCCCCTTTCGAAGGGGGCCGCGCGGATTCACCTGGCCGGCCGCAACGCCGACAACATCGGCAACCAGTGCGGCGGGTGGACCATCCTGTGGCAGGGCCGGACCGGCGACGTGACGCCGGGAGGGACGACGGTGCTCGCGGCCGTCCGGGCCGCCGCATCGCCCGGGACCGAAGTCACCTACTCCGAGGACGGGACGGGGGCCGAGGGGGCGGCGCTGGGGATCGCCGTCATCGGGGAGCTTCCCTACGCCGAGGGGATGGGGGACCGGGGGGACCTGTCGCTCGACCCGCGCGACGCCGCCACCGTCGCACGCCTCAAGAGCGCCGGGATCCCGGTGGTCGTCCTGGTGATCAGCGGGCGCCCGCTCATCCTCGGCGACGTCCTGGACGAGGCCGACGCCCTCCTGGCCGCCTTCCTGCCCGGCACGGAAGGCCAGGGGATCGCCGATGTCCTGTTCGGGGACTACAACCCGACCGGGAAGCTGTCGTTCTCCTGGCCGCGGTCGAACGACCAGCTGCCGCTGAACGCAAACATGCCCGAATCGGAATACGATCCGCTGTTCGGTTTCGGGTACGGGCTCGGCTACTGACGCGGCCGCGCCGAGCGTCTAGACGTAGTGCCGGCAGAGGGCGTACCGCACCAGGTCGGCCGTCCGGCGCACGTGGAGCCTCGCCATCATGTTCGCCCGGTGCCGCTCGACGGTGCGGACGCTGATGCAGAGCAGGTCCCCGATCTCCTTGTTCGACCTGCCCTCGGCGATGAGCTTCAAAATCTCCCGCTGCCGGACGGTCAGGCTCCCCGGGGCGAGCGCGCGGCGCTCCCCCCGCCGGATGGCCGCCCAGTTGCGCATCGACCGGTCCTTGAGCCCGGGGGAGATGCAGACTCTCCCGCGCCGGATCCCCTCGATCGCCGAGAACAGGTCGCCCTGGGCGTCCTCCTTGAGCAGGTACCCGTCGGCGCCGGCCGAGATCGCCTGGTAGAGAAACTCCTCCTCGTTGTACATCGACAGCACCAGCACCTTGATGCCCGGGCGCAGGCGCCGGATCTCCGGGATGGCCTCGATGCCGCGCATGTTCGGCATGGAGACGTCCAGGATGACCATGTCCGGGTCGGTGCCGCCGAGCAGGCCGAGCAGTTCGAGGCCGTCCCCGGCCTCGCCCACCACTTCGAGGTCCGGGCTGTCCTCCAGGATCCGCTTCAGGCCCTGACGCACCAGGACGTGATCGTCGGCCAGGACCAGGCGGTATTGTTTCGCCATGGGGCCCCCCTTCCCGGTTTCCGGGCCGGGTGCTGCCGTTGGGTCTACCATCCCACCATCGCCGGCAGCTGTCAACGCCCTTGTCTCGTGCGGCCTAGGTACCGGGGCCCAGCTTCGACGCGAGGCGGTCGAGCCGGCGGCGAAAGCCCGCGTGCAGGCGCATGTACCCAGAGGGCGCCAGCCGGCCCGCGCGGTAGGCCTCCTGCAGGCGGGCGAGAGCTTCCCGGGAGATCGCCGCCGCGCGGGCCGGATCCCCCAGCCGGTGCTCGCAGTGAATCGCCAGCTGCTCGTAGGCCCGCAGGCCTTCGGCCGTCTCCCCGAGAAGGGTCTCCCAGAGCGCGTTGGATTCCCCGAAATCCCGGCGGCGCCTCGCCGCCACGGCCAGGTCCCTCCGGGCCATGCGCGCGGCCTCCTCGGGCAGGCCCCTGGCCAGGGCCAGGCGGCCCAGGCGCTCGGCGCCGGAGGCGTCCCCCCGCTTCGCGAGCAGGCGCGAAACGCCGAAGAGCTCCGGCGCTCCGCAGCCGCTGCCTTCCGGGTCCGCCAGGATATCCAGGATGCGCAGGGCCAGCAATGCCAGCCCCCGGAGGTCCATCCTGTTGTGGTTGAGGACGTCGGCGATCCCCTCGTGCGAGCCGCCCCGGAGAAAATCGAAATAGATCCGGGGGATGGTTTCCGAGGGGATATCCCCCCCGCGCCGGAAGCCGAGCACATCGGTTTCGAGCCGGGTCAGGGCGACCGAATCCAGTTGGTGGCGCCAGAGGCGGCGCGCCGGGTGGAGCAGGTCCAGGTGGGCCAGGGGCCCGGCCCCCGGCGCCGTCCGCGTCATGCGGAAGCGGGTTTCGAGCAGGGGCCAGTCGAAGCTCTTGCCGTTGTAGGTCACCAGCACGGGGCGCCGCCGCAGGCGGCCGAGCACCCCGGCCAGCAGCGAAGGCTCCTCGCTGTGGTCCCGCATGAAGTACTGCTCGACGACGAAGCGGCCGCACTCCCACCAGCCGACGCCGACAAGAAACGCGTAGGTGCCCGTCCCCCCGGAAAGGCCGGTGGTTTCCGTATCCAAAAACAGCCACTGCCCCGGGTCGCGGGCCGCCTCGGGATGCCCGGGCTCGAGCAGGTCCAACGCCCGGCGGGACGGCCCCGGCGGGCCGGGCGTGTCGAAAAAGCGGCGCACCAGCACGTGGCTGCCCCGCGGATTGCGCTCGACGGTCCCCCCGATGAGGCGTGCGACCTCGTCGCCGTCCCGGGGGGCCGCCCCCGGGGCCGCCCGCGCCCGGGGCGGCCCCAGGGCTGCGATGCGGGAGAGCCTGTCGTCGAGCGTGCGCATAGGGTCTAGTCCTCGTCCGGGTCCGGTACGCGGGATCCCGCCCGGGACGGCCCGGCCACCGGGGCCCCGCCAGCGGCGATGCCCGGAGCCGCACGGAGCCGCCCGAGGATCGCCAGGGCGGCTTCTTTGGCGCGCTCGCTCCTCTCCCCCACGGGCCCCACGCAGGACGGGCAGCCCCGCTCGCACCCGCAGCCGGCGATCAGCTCCTCCGTCCGGTCGAGAAGCGCCCCGTGCATGCGGAACAGGGGTTCGCTCAGGCCGATGCCGCCCGGGTAGGCGTCGTACAGGTACAGGGTCGGCTCGAAAAACTCCTCTGCGCCCCCTGCCGGCAGGCCGGGCTCCGGGCTCCGGGGCTCCGGGGCCCCGGGCGCCCCCTCCCCGATCGTGGCTCCCAGGTCCGTCTGGTCGCACATCAAAAGAAGGCAGGCGACCGATTCGAGCGCGTGCAGCAGGCCGTAGAGCCCTTCCTGCCGCTCCGAAACGGTGTAGGGGAGCGACTCGAGCAGCTCCCTGCGGAGCGCCAGCCAGTAGGCGGTCGTGTGCAGCTCGTCCTCGGGAAGTTCGAGCTTCCCGTGCCCCACGTTCTCCAGGGTGTAGAATTTGATCTTCTTGAAGCCGACGACCTGGCTGCGGACCTGCACGTCGCCGTGGGCCTTCACGGCCGGTCCGGCCGTGGCCTCGCCGGCCTCCTCCTGGAGCTTCCGGACCCGTGTGTACTCGATGGCCTGGGTGAAATAGTCGACGGCGACCTGGCGCACATAGGCTTTGCGCTGCCCGAAATCGAGCCGCTCGACGTGGTACTGCTGCCCGCCGTGGATATAGATGGCCCGGGGGTGCACGGTCGTGAGAGCGCTCGTGAAATCGACTTCGCCGATCACCTCGGGCGGGCCCGTCTCGTCGATGATGACGAAGTTGTCCGAGGAAACGGACCGGAGGCTGACCGCATCGGCCGGGTAGGACTCCTGGATCCAGTGGTAGAAGTCCCCGCTTCTGTGCAGATACCCCGACTCGGCCAGGCGCTGGCAGAGGCTCTGGAGGTCCACCGCGCCGAAAACCTCCCCCGGGGCGATCGGCAGCTCGAACGCCGCGCACTTCAGGTGGTTGACCAGGATCTCCAGGTTGTCGGGCTGGATGTAGGCGTGCTCGGGGGAGGCGCCGAAAAAATACTCCGGGTGCTTGACGATGAACTGGTCCAGGGGGCGCGAGGAGGCGACCAGGACGGCGCAGGCTCCCCCCTTGCGCCGTCCCGCCCTCCCCGCGCGCTGCCAGGTGGATGCGATCGTGCCCGGGTACCCGGCCATGACCGCGACGTCGAGGCTCCCGATGTCGATCCCGAGCTCGAGCGCGTTGGTCGCGACCACGGCCTGGATGCTCCCGCCGCGCAGCCCCCGCTCGATCTCCCGCCTTTCCAGGGGGAGGTAGCCGCCCCGGTAGCCGCGGACGATATCCGGGGAGCCGGGGGGGGCGGGGTTGGCGTCTTTGAGGTAGGTCAGGAGGATCTCGGTGTGCAGGCGGCTGTTGGCGAAGACGATCGCCTGCAGACCCCGCCGGAGGAACCGCTGTGCGAGGCGCCAGGTCTCGTTGATGTAGCTGCGCCGGATGCCGAGGAACCTGTCGACCACCGGCGGGTTGTAGAAGATGAAGTACTTCTCCGCCGCGGGGGCCCCGTTGCCGTCGAGCACCTCCACGTCGTCCCCGATGAGGCGGCCGGCCAGCTCCCCCGGGTTGGCGATGGTGGCCGAACAGAAGATGAACTGGGGGGCGCTGCCGTAGAAGCGGGTGATGCGCCGGAGGCGGCGCAGGATGTTCGCCAGGTGGCTCCCGAAAACCCCCCGGTACATGTGCAGTTCGTCGATCACGACGTACCGGAGGTTTTCAAACAGGCGCGTCCATTTCGTGTGGTGGGGCAGGATGCCGGTGTGCATCATGTCCGGATTTGTCAGGACCAGGTGGCCCTTGCGGCGCACGGACTGGCGGGCGTCCGAAGGGGTGTCCCCGTCGTAGGTGAAGACGCCGAACCGGTCGGCCAGGCGCGTCCCCAGGTCGTGGAGCTCCGCGAGCTGGTCCTGGGCCAGGGCCTTGGTCGGGAACAGGTAGAGCGCGCGGGTGTCGGCGTCGCCGAGGACCGCGTCGAGCACCGGCAGGTTGTAGCACAGCGTCTTGCCCGACGCCGTGGGCGTGACGACGACGACGTTCTTCCCCCGGTGGATCCTTTCGGCGGCCTCGGCCTGGTGCGCATACAGCCGCAGGACCCCTTTCTGCCGGTAGGCTTCGGCCAGCTCGGGACGGATCCACCCGGGCATGTCGGCCCACACGGGCTCCCGGGCGGGGATGCGCCGCAGGGCGGTGACCACTTCGTTCGGCTGGCTGTTCGGGGCGATTTCCCGGACGATTTCGGGAACCGCATCCGGTGCTGTGTCGCGGCGGGCGGGATGGAGGGGCATGGCATTCACCTTTTGTTCACCTGCCGAAGTCTAGCAGGCCCCCGACGGCGAGTAAAGCGATAAAATGCCGTCCTGGGCGCACCGGCGTTCAGCCTTGCGGGGCCAGCGCGCGCAGAACCGAAGGCGTCACCAGCAGGACCATCTCCCCCCGGAGCGTGCCCTGGAAAGGCTCGAGGTCGACGGCGCACACCCCGCCCGTCTCCAGGCGGACATAGCAGCCCGGAGACCCCCAGGCAAGGTCGCCCGCAATCTCGCCGAGCGACGGCTGGTGCCCCACCAGCATCAGGCTGCCGCCCTCTTTCGAGCGCCGGGCGATCTCGCGGTAGAGGGCCGCGCGGTCGCCGCCGGGGGCCAGGTTGTCCGAGACGGCCATGGAGACGCCGGGGCCGAAGGCGCCGAGGAGGATTTCGGCCGTCTGCCGGGCCCGGACGAGGGGGCTGCACAGCAGCGCCCCGGGGATGCAGCCGGCCCGGGCCAGCCCCCGGGCCTCGAGCTCCATCTCCCGGACCCCTTCCGCGGTCAGGGCCCTGTCCCGGTCGAGCCCCGAAGAAATATTTCGCAGTTCCGCGATCCCGTGACGTACTATGTATAGGCGCATGCGTTTTGCCGTGTCCTTTTCCCCCGCCGGGGGCATGGTACCAGAAAGATACCTCCGGGACATGGCCAAAAGGAAGTCTCCGACACGATGAAAGACGCTCCCACCCAATTGATGGCGGCCATCGACATAGGGTCGAGCGCCATCCGGATGGACGTGGCCGAAGTCCGGCCCGGCAGGACCATCCGCGTGCTGGAGTCCCTCAAGAAGGGGGTCCAGCTCGGCCGCGAAACATTCACGCAGGGGTACCTCAGCCAGGAGACCATCCGGGCCGCCTGCCGGGCCCTGCAGGATTTCAAAAAGGTCCTGGACACCTACGGGGTCTCCAGCTACCGGGCCGTCTCCACGAGCGCCGTGCGCGAATCCGACAACAGCGAGACCTTCCTCGACCGGCTGCGGACCAGCAGCGGGCTCGAAGTCGAGATCATCAACGGTCCCGAGGAGAACCGGCTGACGCTCCTGGCGGTGATGCAGTCGATCCGCGGGGTCCCCGACCTCACGCGGGACACCTGCCTTCTGGTCGAAGTGGGCGGCGGGAGCACGGACGTGTCGCTTCTGGACGCCGGGGAACTCCGGCAGTCGGGCAGCTTCCCGCTCGGATCGATCCGCCTGCGCGCCGAGGCCGAGACGGGCCCGGCAAACCACGACGAGCGGGTGCGCTTCCTGCAGCGGCGGATCGGCGGGCTGCTGGCGAACATCCGCCGCGCGATAGGGTTCGAGGACGCGGCCCGCTGCGTCGCGCTCGGCGGGGACGTCCGCTTCGCGTCCCGGGTCCTGGGCGCCCCCGCGCTGGCCGGCGGGATCACCTCCATCGGGCGGGACGATTTCGAGGGTTTCGTCCGCGCCCTCTGCCCGATGCCGGTCGAGGAGCTTGTGTGCAAATACTCCATCTCCTACCTGGACGCGGAAACCCTCGTGCCGGCCCTGCTGACCTACCTCGGGCTGCTGGCCGAAACCCGCTCCGTCGACATCGCCGTCAGCGACGCGAGCATCCGGGCGGGGATCCTGGCCGACATGGCGCCGGGCTCCCGGGACGCAAGCCGCGAAAAGCTGCGGGGCCACATCCTGGCGTCGGCGCGCAGCCTGGGCCGCAAGTTCCACTGCGACGAGACGCACGCGGAGCGGGTGCGCGCCCTGGCCGCGCGGCTGTTCGACGAGCTCCGGATCGAGCACCGCATGACCGACACCCACCGCCTGTACCTGGAAATCGCCGCCCTGCTCCACGACGCGGGGCTGTTTGTCAGCCCCCGGGCCCACCACAAGCACAGCCTGTACCTGATCGCGTCCTCGGAGCTGTTCGGGCTGCGCAACCGAGAAATGGACCTGATCGCCAACATCGCGCGCTATCACCGCCGGGACCTGCCGCAGCGCTCCCACGAATCCTTCACCGCGCTGGATCGGAACGAGCGGGTGATCGTCTCCAAACTCGCCGCCATCCTCCGGGTGGCCAACGCGCTCGACAAGGACCACCTGGAGACGGCGGTCGACCTCCGGATAGCCCGGGAAGGCGACCAGATCATCCTCGAGGCGCCCGATCTCGAGGACCTGACGCTGGCCCGGTTCGCGCTCGACGGCCGGAGCAACCTGTTCGCGGAGGTGTTCGGCAAGAGCATCCTCCTCAGGGGGAGGGGGGCGCCCGCATGAAGGCGTACCCGTCGGCCCGATACCTGAACAGGGAGCTCAGCTGGCTCGAATTCGACGCCAGGGTGTTCGAGGAGGCCCGGGACAAAGACAACCCCCTGGGGGAGCGCCTGCGCTTCTTTTCCATCTTCCGCTCCAACCTCGACGAGTTCTTCATGGTGCGCGTGGCGTCGCTCGCGCACCTGGTCGCGCTCGGCGACAACAACCCGGACCCCTCCGGGCTCACGCCGAACCGGCAGCTCGAGATGGTGACCACCCGCGTGCGCGCGCTCTACCAACAGAGCCATGCGCTCTACTCGGGAGACCTGGTGCCGGCGCTCGAGGGCGAAGGCATCGGCATCGGTCCGCCCGATTGCCTGGATCCGGCGCGGCACGCCTACCTGGACGCCTATTTCGAGAAGGAGATCTACCCGGTGCTGACGCCCATCACCATCGACCGGGAGCAGCCCTTCCCGCGGCTGCCGGGGCTCGCCGTGCACCTGGCCGTCCTGCTCGACGCGGAGCGGGTCCCTTCGGAAGGCCTGCGCCTGGCCGTGGTGCAGGCGTCGGGGAGGATCCCGGGCCTGATCCGGATCCCGAACAGCCGGAAGCTCGAAATGTGCTGGACACTCGACGTGATCCGCCGGGGCCTGCCGCGCCTGTTCCCGGGCTGGCGCATCCTGGAATCGGCCGCCTTCCGGCTCACCAGGGACTCCGAGCTCGAACTCGACGACGAAGGGACCTTCGATTTCATGGGGATGCTCGAATCCGAGCTGAAGAAGAGGAAGAAGGCAAAACCGATCCGCGTGGAGCACGCGGCCATGTCGGCCCGCCTGCTCGGGCGGCTCCGGGAGTCCCTCGACATCGGGGACGCGTCCCTGTTTTCCTGCGGCGAGCCGCTGGATCCGCGGCCGCTGCTCGAGCTGGCCGAAAGCCCCGTGCTCGAGCACCTGCGCCACCGGCGCCAGATTCCCGTTCTCCCCCCGGAGTTCGAGGGGGACCGCGGGATCTTCGACATCCTCAGGGGCGGGGACATCCTGCTCCACCACCCCTACGACTCCTTCGAGCCCGTCGCGCGCTTCATCCAGGCGGCGGCCGAAGACCCGGACGTCCTCGCCATCAAGCAGACGCTGTACCGGACCGGGGGGAAAAGCTCCCCCATCGTGCGGTCGCTGATCCGCGCGGCCGAGGGCGGCAAGCAGGTGACGGTACTGGTCGAGCTGACGGCCCGCTTCGACGAGCAGCGCAACATCAGCTGGGCCCGGGAGCTCGAGGAGGCGGGCGCGCACGTGCTCTACGGGCTGGCAGGCCTGAAGGTCCACGCCAAAATCGCCCTGGTCGTCCGGCGCGAACCGTCCGGCATCCGGAGATACGTCCACCTCGGGACCGGCAACTACAACGAGCACACCGCGCGGACGTACACCGACCTGGGGCTGCTGACCTGCAGGGAGGATTTCGGCAGCGACGCATCCGCGTTTTTCAACACCATCACCGGATACTCCGAGCCCCCTTTCTTCCGGCACCTCGTCATGGCCCCGAACGGTCTGCGGGACAGGATCCTTCTGCTCATCCGCCGGGAGGCCGACTGGGCGCGGACCGGCCAGAGCTCGGAAATCCTGGCAAAGATGAACGCGCTGGTGGACCCGGAAATCATCCGGGAACTGTATGCCGCGAGCTCCGCCGGCGTCCGGATCCACCTGAATGTCCGGGGGATCTGCTGTCTGAGGCCCGCCCTGCCGGGCGTGAGCGACCGCATCCGGGTGACCTCGATCGTCGACCGGCATCTCGAGCACAGCCGCGTGTTCGTCTTCTCCAACGGGGGGAACCCGGAGGCGTACCTCTCGAGCGCCGACTGGATGCCCAGGAACCTGGACCGGCGGGTCGAACTGATGTTCCCCGTCCTGCAGGAAGACCTGAAGAAGAAAGTCATCGGCGCCCTCGGGATCCAGCTCGGGGACAACTGCAGGGCGTGGGAGCTCGGCCCCGACGGCGCCTACGCCAGGGTCTCCCCCGACGGCCGGCCGAAAGTCCGCACGCAGGAAGCCCTCTACCGGATCTCCCTGGAGGAACTCCGACGGTCCCGTTCGATCACTCCGGGCCGGTTCACGCCGATCGAAGGGGACCGGTAGCGGCCGGTGCAATCTCCCATTGCCCCGCCGGCACGAATTTGATTATGGTACGGTTCGGGGATGCGCGCAGTCCATTCGCGAACCAAACGAGGAAACGCACTTATGGACACACGGCAGGTTGTACTGGGCGTGGATATAGGCGGCACCAACACCAAGTTCGGGCTCGTCGACCGGCAGGGGCGCTGCCTGGCCGCGGCCTCGATCGGGACCGAGTCCCACCACCCCGCGGAGCGGTTCTTCGGCCGGCTGCAGGAAGCATCCCGGCAGCTGCTCGGGAGCCTCGCCGGGGACCGCGTCCTGGCGGGGATCGGCATCGGCGCCGCCAACGCCAATTTCTACAAGGGGACCATCGAGCACCCCCCCAACCTCGACTGGGATTACGTCGACATCCGGGCCGAAGTGCGCAAGCTGAGCCCGGTGCCGGTGGCCGTGACCAACGACGCCAACGCCGCCGCGCTGGGCGAAATGCTCTTCGGCGCGGCCCAAGGGATGTCCGACTTCATCGTCATCACGCTCGGGACGGGCCTCGGGAGCGGCATCGTCGCCAACGGCGAGCTGGTCTACGGCGCCGACGGCTTCGCCGGGGAGATCGGGCACACGACCGTCTTCCCCGACGGGCGCCTCTGCGGGTGCGGGCGCCGCGGCTGCCTGGAGACCTACGCGTCGGCGACGGGGTTGTGCCGCACGGTCCACGAGCTTTTCTGCAACACCAACACGCCGAGCGAACTCCGCGGCGTCAGTTTCGAAAAGATGACTTCGAAAATGGTCTACGAATCCGCGCTCCGCGAAGACCCCATCGCCCTGGAGGCCTTCAGCGTCACGGGGCGCATCCTCGGCATGAAGCTGGCCGATTCGGTGGCGTACCTGAGCCCCGAAGCCATCATTGTCTCCGGCGGCCTGGCCGCGGCCGGGGACCTGATTCTCGAGCCGACGCGGCGGTCCCTCGAGCAGCACGTGTTCCCCATCTTCCGGGGGAAGACCCGGCTGCTCGCAACCCGCCTGGCAGGGGGGAACCCGGCGGTTCTGGGAGCCGGGGCGCTGATATGGAACGTGTTGGAGAAGGGGCCGAAAACGCCCGGAACCGGCCGGGGCGCCGGGCCGGACTTTCCAGGATCGCCCGAGGCGGCCCCCCGGCCGGACGCACTATGAACGCCAAGACCCGAACGCTCCTCGCCGTCGCCGTCCTTCTGGTCACGATCGGTTGCGACCAGGCGACGAAGGCCATAGCGAAGAGGACCCTGCCCCGGCACGAGGTCATCCGCCTGCTCGGCGACACGGTCCGGCTCGAGCCGGCGGAGAACACCGGGGCGTTCCTCAGTTTCGGGTCCGGCATACCCCCGGCGGCCCGGTACCTGGTTTTCACGATCCTCGTCGGCCTGTTTCTCGCCGGCATGCTCCTGTACGTGCTGGCATCGGGCCAGCTGACGCGCCCGCAGGTGCTGGCGATGTCGCTCGTGCTGGGAGGCGGGTTCGGGAACCTGATCGACCGCCTGTGCCACCAGGGGCGCGTCTTCGATTTCCTGAACGTGGGCATCGGGTGGCTGCGCACGGGCATCTTCAACGTCGCCGACCTGGCGATCACCTCGGGCGTCCTGTGGTTTCTTTTCCTGGCCGCCAGAGCCGGGCGCGCCCACAGCCGCCGGCGGGAGTGACCATGCACCCACTGGCCCGGAAGGCCCTTGTAACCCTGCGGAAGCTGCCCCTGCTCGTGGAGGCGAGGTTCGACAGGCATTTTTTGTCCAAAGACGTCCCCCTGTCGGACCGGATCAGCCACCAGAAATGGCAGAAGCACCTGGTGGAGCTCGGGAACCGCCCCGGGATGCGGATCCTCGAGATCGGCAGCCGCGAGGTCACGGGCAGCTCGGGCTACCGCCGCCGGTTCGACCGGGCCGACTACGTCGGCTTCGACTACTACCCCGGGGAGAACGTCGACGTCACGGGCGACGCCCACCGGCTCTCCTGCTATTTCAGCGGGGAGGCGCGCTTCGACATGGTCTTCTCCAGCGCCTGCTTCGAGCATTTCGCCATGCCCTGGGTCGTGGCCTCGGAAATCGCCAAGGTGCTCCGGGTCGGGGGCTACGTTTTCGTCGAAACCCATTTCTCCTTCTCCTCGCACGAGCGCCCGTGGCACTTCTTCCAGTTCAGCGACATGGCGCTGCGCGTGCTGTTCCCCGAGGCGGCCGGATTTGAATGCATCGAAGCCGGCATGTCCAACCCCATCGTCGGCAGGTTCTCATCGCTGGCGGACGCCTACCTGAGGAACCGCCCCGTCAACGGGCTCTACTGCCACAGCGAGTACCTCGGCCGGAAAGTCCGGGACGTCGGGGATTTCGACTGGCGTACGGCCGACGTCGCCGGCCTGGTCGGCAACTCCGAGTACCCGCCGCCCCCGGGGGGCCCGGGAGGCCCGGCCGGGTGAGACCAGCGGCCGGCGACGGCCGCAGGCTCAAAAATATGGTTTTATTTGCGCCGTTTTATTGTATCTTCTACGCATCGGACGGCAGCCGGGCGCCCCGTCGCCGGGGCCTGGGCGGTTGCCATGCACCCATCAGGCTTTATTGAAACGGATTATAGGCATGTTTGAATCGGCCGGATCAGGGAACCGGGCGATTTCCACTAGGAGACAGGCACATGAATGAACCGATGCATCGATACAAATACACGAAACTGACCAAGGCCGAGGTCGACGGCAAGCTCCGGGCGACGGCGTCCGGACCCAAGTGCGCGTCCAAACTCTCGGACGCCCTCGCCGGCAAGAGCCTCAAGATCGTCACCGACGACGGGCCCGTTCTGAGCTATACCTTCAAAAGCGGCACCAAGCTCGCGCTCTCGGAGGACGGCAAGGCGGCCGTCGACGCCAGCTACGGCGCGCTCGGGCTCGAGCAGCTGATTTTCTTCTCCCACATGATCCCCAACAGTTCGAAGGGGTACAACGTCTACCTGGACACCGAAACCAACCTGGCGACCGTGTTCGAGGTATGGTTCTCCGGCGGCAAGGACAGCCAGGGCCAGGCCCTGGACGACCGCGAAGTGCAGCGCCAGATCTATTTCGGCTACGTCGCCGGGCCGTCGGGGACGACGCCCCCGGAAAAGCGCCACCACACGACCAACAGGATCGAGGGGAAGGGCATGTACTGGAAGCAGGACACCGGCATCGAAACGCTGGAGTTCTACGCCTCGATCATATCCACCAACTTCGTCGAGCTCACCCGGCACGCCGACGACCTCAGCTACTGCAGCCCGTCCGATTACGTTCTGGTCAACGACAACATGTTCCTCTACGACCGGACCGAGTGCGAATTCTCCGGCATCATGACCATGTACGCCGTGGATTTGTTCACCCAGACCCAGGTCGGCATGCGGCTCGGCTTCAACGAGAAGGACGAGCTGGAGTACTACATGTTCCGCGGAACGGGCAAAATGGTCGGGCACCTGACCTCGCTCGCGCCCTTCGACGAACACGGCCTGGTCGTCAACCTCGGCATGGGCCCCGCGCCCAAGGGGAAGCCCGCGGCCGCGGCCCCGGCCGCAGCCCCGAAAGGCCAGAGGACCGCATACCGCCCGGCAAGGTCCTTCACCAACATGACCGAGGAACAGGTCCACCAGGCGGCCGAGAAGAACACCACCACCTTCACCGGCGACCCCAACTCCCCGCAGCAACAGGCGGGCATGATGGGGGGCAACACCCTGCCCTACAGCGACCTGCTCGTGGGCAAGAAATTCACCCTGCGCTACGACTACGAAGGCCCGGTCTACGAGTACCAGGTGACCGACATCTACAACCTCCAGTGGCGCAAAGAGGGCGAGACAGCGTGGCGGAAGGAGACCTACCGGGCTTTTGAAGCCGACGAGAAGCTGGTATTTTTCGCCCACATGCTCGGCGGCTCCCGGCCGAAAGCGAGCGTGAAGATCGCCCTGGATCTCCTCAGCGGGCTCACCACCTGCATCCACTCGAAGATGGGCACGAAATACTACGGGAACGAGGTTTCCTACAGGGCCTTCTTCGGGGTGGCCGAAATGGAGGGCCTCGAAGCCCCGCAGTACGTGCGCCACGAGTTCACCGACGAGCTGGTCGGCCGCGGCTTCACGCGCACCTACTCCGACAGCATGACCTCGATGCACCTGTACACCACGCCCCATTCCTCGGCCTGGACGATCTACACGTCGAACCAGACGCTCGGGATGCAGTGGTGCGCACCGGCCCTGTACGTGAAGCTGCGCGACGGCGTCTACATCTTCGACCTGGTCGAGGAGGCCTGCAACGGCGCCGAGACCTGCATCATCGAAAACGACAAGACCATGCGCGCCAGCGGCTTCGGATTTTCCGGCGGCGCCAGGGGCGTAACCCTCGGGGTCATAGGGGCGATTGCGCGCGACCTCGGGCAATACGACGTGAAGGAATACTTCGGACCGAAAGTGAAAGGGAGAGGAGTGTAAGATGGCTATTTTCAAACCGACATCGGAATCCACCAACTGTCCGAAGCAAGACACCGGGCGCCGGTCCTTTATCCGGAAAGCGGGCGTCGCCGCCTCCGCCGCACTTGCTTCGGCTGCGGCCGGCATCGCCGGGACCGGGCGCGACAGGCACCCGGCCAAGACCGACGAAGCCCGCCAACTGGCCAACCGGATCGGGATCCTCGAAGACGCCGAGGCGGTCCGCGGGCTCTGCCGGCAGCATGCAGGGTATCTCGACCGCGGCAGGTACGAAGAAGCCGTCGGCCTGTTCGCCGACGACGGCGCGGCCGTCTACAACGGCGGCCTGTACGCCGGCAGGGAACAGGGGGTCCGGCGCCTCTACTGCGGCGCTTTCGGCCGCGGGCGCACCGGGAAATCGATGGAACCGGCCCCGGGGTTCGGCTTCGATCCCGCCGACCATCCGGAGACGGTCGAGGTGGCCTCAGACCGCACCACCGCCGTCTGCCGCTTCCCCTATTCCATGAGGGCGGGCGCACCCATGGTTTCCGACTCCTCGCTCGTGGCCCTGGCCCGCCTGCAGGGCGAAGGGATCCGCCAATGGTGGGAAGGGGGGATCCAGGAGGTGTCCTGCGTCAAGACCGGCGGCGCATGGAAGATCGGCAGGGTCGAGTACCGCCTGCTGGCCCGCGCCGACTACCGGCCCGGGCGCACCAGCGCCGAGGCGATCGACGTGCCGCCGTGCGCGCGCACGTTCCCGGCCGACCCCTCCGGGCCCGACACACTGGTGTAGGCCTGGCTGCCGGGCCGGGCCCTTGCCAAGCCCCGGGGGATACAGCGGTCCCCCCGGGGCTTTTTGTTTCCCGGCGTACGGTCAGGAAAAGATTCCCCAGAGAGACTTCACGGCGCGGCCGCATTCGTCGGCGGTGACGGACAAAACGTAGGCGATCACGGCCAGGACCGCGACGATGCAGGCGACGGCCGCAAGGTTCTTCAGGCAACCGAGGACTCTTTTGCGCCTGTATTTCTGCTTCAACCCGGTGTCCCACCCGGGATATCCCGGCCCTGCGTGCATGGGGCTCCTCCGTGTGAACGCGCTTCGGGGGCATGCGGCTGCTTCCGTTGTTCCGATCCGGGAAGGCTCCCTTCCCCCTTGATGTGCAGATGCAAACGGAGCCGCGGGCCGCCTGCGCGTCCAAATCCAAGCGGATCAGGCAGTGATGATACCCCGGGGCGGGGGGCGCTCCATGTCATCAATTGTAATGAATTGTCTCGAAATATCAGAAATATCTAATTACTAATATTCTAGTACCGCCGGCGTCGGCGCGCCCCGGGGAGCGCCGGCGCCGGGCGCCGGCGGGCGGCGGAAGGTCCCGGTTGTTTTCCAAACGCTTTTGTGGAACACTCTGGGCCTGGGGGCCGCCCGGCGCCCGGGGAGGATGCGAAGGATGATGCGACGGTCTCTTCTGCTGGTACTGCTGCTTCTGCCGTGTCTTGCCCCGGCGCAGATCCGCCTGCCGCAGCCCGACGGCTGGGTCGGGGATTTCGCCGGCGTCATTCCCGACGCCGACAAGAGCCGGATCGCCGCTATCGCCGCCGAACTCCAAAGCAAGACGGGGGCCGAGCTGGCCGTGGTCACCGTCGGAAGCCTCGACGGGCGGCCGGTCGAGGACTACGCGCAAGAACTGTTCCAGGCATGGGGCATCGGCAGGAGCGGGGAGGACGACGGGGTCCTGATCCTGCTGGCGCCCTCGGAGCGGCAGATCTGGATCGAGGTCGGGTACGGGCTCGAATCGGTGCTGCCCGACGGCAGGGTCGGGAGGATCCTGGACCAGTACGCGGTTCCGGCGCTCGGCCGGAACGATTTCGGCGACGGGCTCCTCGGGGGCGCGACGGCCGTCGCCTCTACGATCGCCGAAAGCGCCGGGGTCTCCCTGACCGGGCAGATGCCTCCTGCAGAGCGGCAGCCGGAGGGCACCCCGGCCGGCGGCATCGGCCTGGCCGTGATCCTCCTGTTTTTCATCCTGATGTTCGCGACGAAGGGCAGGATCCTCCCCTGGCTCCTGTATTTCCTGCTCGCGGGCGGCGGCCGCGGCGGCGGCGGAAGCGGCGGCTTCGGGGGCGGGGGCTTCGGCGGCGGCTTCGGCGGCGGCAGCCGCGGCGGCGGCTTCGGGGGTTTCGGCGGCGGCGCAAGCGGCGGCGGGGGGGCCGGGCGGAGCTTCTAGGCCCCTGCCGGGCCAATCGCATGCGGAGGCAACCATGAGTTCTCTTCCTGAGTCTTTAGAAAAGGTCACCCGGGGGTTTCAGGCGGACGTGCACGCGCTGTTTCCGGGCCACGTCACCTCCCTTACCGTCTACGGAAGCGCGGTGACGGAGGACTACGCGCCGGGGAAATCCGACATCGACCTGCTCGTCGTTCTCGACGAGCAGGGAATCGAGAACCTGCAGCCGGCCCAGAAGAAAATCTCGAAGTGGAGCCGGCGGCGCCTGCACCCCCTGCTTCTGACAGAGGCCTACATCGAGAGGTCGCTCGACAGCTTCCCGATAGAATTTCTGAACATGCAATCGGCCTACCACGTTCTGGAGGGGAAGGACGTCCTGCGGCATCTCGAGTTCGACCGCGGGGACCTGAGGCTGCAGTGTGAAGGGGAGCTCAAGGGGGACCTGCTGCACCTGCGCCAGAGGTTCATACAGACCCGGGGCAGAAAGAGGGACCTGACGGCATTGATCCGGGAATCCGTGGTCGCCTTCGCGGCGATCTTCAAAGCGCTGCTCTACCTCAAGGGCGAGCAGGTCCCGAGGGGCAACAGGGCCGCGGTCCTGGGCGCAGCCAGGGCCTACGGCCTCGACGAAGCGCTGATGGGCAGTCTGGCGGACATCGAGCGGGGCGCGAGGAAGCCGTCGCGCGCCGAGCTCGGCACGCTGGTCGAAGCCTACATCCGGCAGATCCGAGCCCTCTGCCAGCAGGTGGATGGGATGCGGCCGTAGGGCGCCGGTTGTGCTATCCTTGTCATTCGTGCCATGCGAGGGGCAAAGCCGTGAAGCATCGGTCCGGGAGCCGTGGATTCCCGGGGAGTGATTCGTTCAAGGAGGAGACTTATGAGCCGGAGTCTTAAAATCGGTTGCGTCGTCATCGGCGTTCTCGTCGTCATCGTTCTCGGCATGTACGCCTACGTCAAGAACACCTACAACGGGTTCGTGACCCTGGAGGAATCGGTCAACCAGGCCTGGGCCCAGGTGCAGAACGTCTACCAGCGGCGCTCCGACCTGATCCCCAACCTGGTGGAGACGGTCCGGGGGTACGCCGAGCACGAGCGGGACACCTTCACCCAAGTGACCGAGGCGCGGGCCAAAGCCGGGGGCCTCACCCAGATCCGGGCCGAAGACCTCACGCCGGAAACGATGCAGCAGTTCCAGCAGGCGCAGGACGGTCTGGGCCAGGCTCTGCAGCGGCTCATGGTGGTCGTCGAGCGGTATCCCGAGCTGAAGGCGAACCAGAACTTCATCAACCTGCAGGACGAACTGGCCGGCACGGAGAACAGGATCTCGGTCGAGCGCATGCGTTTCAACGAGTCGGTCCAGGCGTTCAACAGCACGGTCCGGCAGTTCCCCCAGAACATCATCGCCAACATCTTCGGCTTCGGGCAGAAGCCCTACTTCGAGGCCGACCGGGGGGCGGCGGAGGCGCCAAAGGTCCAGTTCTAGGCCGCCCCTCGGCGCCCCCGCGGAAATTTTCCAGTCCGCCGCCGCCGCGGTAGAGAGGGTGTGGTGTATAATCGCATCCGCAGCTTCGGACACATCCAACACGAGCCGCCCCGCCGGGCGAAAGGACCGATGCACATGGCATACAGAAAAGGGACGTTCCCATGGGCCTGCGCCGCACTTCTGCTCTGCGGGCTCCCGTGCGCCCTGGCAGGCCAGGACACGGAGGCGCCGGGGACGGCGCTCGAGGTTGAAGACTCGATCGTGAAGGTGTTCGCGACCATCCGACCCCCCGATTTCTCCCAGCCGTGGACGAAGCAGCCCGCCCGGGAGGTCAACGGCACGGGCTTCGTCATCGAAGGGGACCGCATCCTGACCAATGCCCATGTCGTGCTCTACGCCAACCAGGTGCAGATCCAGGGCAACCGCTCGAGCGCCCGCATAACGGCTTCGGTCGAGCATATCGCCCCCGGCATCGATCTCGCCGTGCTCAAGCCCGAAGACCCGTCCTTCTTCGCATCGCACGCGCCGCTGGTCTTATCCGACGCGCTGCCCCCGGTCAGGGATTCGGTGCTGGTCTACGGATATCCCTACGGCGGCGACAACCTTTCGATCACCAAGGGCATCGTGTCCCGGATCGATTTCGCCCCGTACAACTACGGGACCGCGGGACTGCGCGTGCAGATCGACGCCGCCATCAACCCGGGCAACAGCGGCGGACCGGCCCTGGTCGGGGACAGGGTGGTCGGGGTGGCCTTCAGCATGCTGGCGGAATCGCAGAATATCGGCTACATCATCCCCTCCGAGGAGGTGGATCTTTTCCTCTCGGACATCCGTGACGGCAGCTACGACGGCAAGGCCATCATGCTCGACATGCTGCAGACTCTGGAAAATCCCGCCCTGCGGGAGTACCTCAACCTCGACGGGGGCACCGAGGGCCTCGTCGTGCATGCGCCCTACGGCTCCGGATCGTCCTACCCGCTCCGGAAATGGGACGTCCTGTCCAGAATCGAGGACACGCCCGTGGACAACCAGGGGAACATCCTTCTCGACGATAACCTCAAGATCAGCTTCGCCTACATCGTCCAGAAAGCCGCGAAGGGCGCCACGGTGGGCCTGACCGTGGTGCGCGACGGCGGCCTAGTGGCCCTGGAGCTGCCGATCGTGCGCCGTCGGCCCATGCTGATGCCGTTTTTGATGGGGGACTATCCGCCCTACTTCATCCTGGGGCCGATCGTTTTCTCCGTGGCGTCCGAAGACCTGGTCGGCGCGCTCATGACCGGCCGCTCCGCCGCGGGGAACTCGCTCAGCCTCGCCGGCAGCCCGCTGGTCACCCGGCGCAACGACGCGCCCGCGTTCGACGGGGAGGAGCTCGTCGTCGTCCCCTGCCCGCTGTTTTCCCACCCGCTGGCCAAGGGGTACGGCCATCCGACGATGAACGTGGTCGAGAGTGTCAACGGCATCGCCATCCGGAACCTGCGCCACCTCGTCGAAGTCGTCCGGGACTCCTCCGACGAGTTCATCACCATCGAGTTTTTCGGCCGCGTCACGGAATCCCTGGTTTTCCGCCGCGCCGACATGATCCGGGGCACCGAGGACATCCTCAACGACAGCGGGATCCGGAACCTGGCCTCCCCCGACCTGCTCCCCGTCTGGAACGGGGGCGGCGGCGACGGCGAGGCCGGC
>Ga0123332_1000228_pt1 | contig 56323 bp, 41 predicted proteins | sample BioC12SIPDNA_4_FD_89958 | JGI IMG/M metagenome (GOLD analysis project Ga0123332, IMG submission 89958) | Anaerobic biogas reactor microbial communites from Washington, USA - Biogas_R2_A C12 SIP DNA | ecosystem: Engineered > Bioreactor > Anaerobic > Unclassified | place: Washington, USA... | reverse complement strand
TCGGAGCCCGGGGTGACGTCGGAGCCGTCGGCAGCCTCGTCAACGACCAGGTCGAGGATCGTGCGGCGCCCAATCTCGTCGGCCTCCTCCTCAGTTTCGGCCTCGGCGGGCGCGGCACGGTTGCGCAGCGTCGCCGCCGCGGCGGCGGGGCTCGAGGCGAGCGAGCGCAGCAGCGCCAGCGCGGACCACCAGCGGACGCGCTGATGGAAGGTGCCGCCACTGGTATCGAGCACCGACTCACGGGCATAGGCAAGCACCCGGTCGAAGAGCCGCCGGTAATCGGGACTCAGCTTGTAGCTCTCCTCGCGGTCCTCCCGTGCGGGGAAGGGGGTGTCCGCGTCGAGGTACGTGCGAATGTCAGCTCGGCGACGCTGGATGAAGTGCTGTGCGAGGCGCCGCCGGTGGCGGAGGTTGGCCTCGCCGGTGAGGTCCTCGGGCAACTCGGCAAAACCCGGATCCAGGAAGGCGAGCAGCGAGCGGAAGGCATGCTCCTTGCCACTGTGGGGTGTGGCGGTGACGAGGACCATGTGCCGGTCGGGGTCCTGGGCCAGGCCGCTGATCAACTCGTGGCGCTGGTGGCGCCCGCCCCGCTCGGCACCGAAGGCGCAGGTATGGGCCTCGTCGACGATCACGAACTCGGGACAGGCGCGGCGGAACTCCTCGCGGCGCCGGTCGGACTTGATGTAGTCGAGCGAGACGATGACGTAGGGATAGCGCTCGAAGAGCGACTCGCCTATGCCCAGATCGCGCTCCAGACGGGCGGCGGTGGAGGGCAACACGAGCTCGCCCTCGATGTGGAACTTGTCGCGCAGCTCGGTCTGCCACTGCTCGGCAAGCGGCGGGGGACAGAGCACGGCCAGTCGTTCGATCTCGCCCCGGTCGAGCAACTCGCGCGCGATGAGCCCTGCTTCGATGGTCTTGCCGATGCCCACGTCGTCGGCCAGAAGCAAGCGCACGGGGTCGAGCTTGAGCGCCATCAGGAGCGGGACCAGTTGGTACGGCCGCGGCTCGACGCCGAGCCGGGCGAAGGAGCGGAATGGGCCGGCGCTGGAGCGGAAGCCCAGCCGCACGGCATCACGCAGAAGCCTCGCTGACCGGTAGTCGCCCACGTGGACCGGATCGGGCAGGTCAAAGGTCGCCGGGGACACCGGCTCAAGGGGCAGGTAGACCCCGGTGATCTCGTCATCGGAGCCGCCGAGCGGCCTCAGGACGAGCAGATCGGCGGAGGAATCCGGAAGGACCACCCATTCGCGCCCGCGCGCTTTTACCAGGGAACCGACGGCGTAGGTCATGGTTGGGTGCCCCCTCCGAAGATAGAGGGATAGCGCTTGATGATGCCCTCCCAGTCCTCCTGGAGCGCGAAGCGGATCACGGTATAGCCGGTGTCTTCCATACACTCCTGTTGGGCCTGATCGCGCGCCTGGCGCTCGGGGTACCGGTGGTGTGGGCCATCGACGTAGATCGCCGCGTGCTCATTCTCATAGAAGAAGTCGGGACGCGTGTGGCAGGCCTCGAGCAGGGGCTGCGCGTGGGTCGGAAGGCGATAGTTGCCTCTGTCGATGAGGGCCAGCCACGCGCGCTCCAGGTCGGATCCGCAGAGGTTCGACAGGCGTTCGCAGTGCTCGGCGCGGGATAGCGTTTGAGGTGACGCCTCGGCGGTGGACCGGCTGCAAAGCATCAGGTATTCCTTGATGGCCTGGCGGTCGAGGAGGCGGTGGTCCATCTGGTTGTAGTAGCTCATAAGGCAATCATAGCAGGCCGCCTCACAGTCCTCCCTGGCATTGGGGGCATGCCGCAGATCCCCACCGTTATCCGGGTCGAAGTGGCACACCTGGAGGGCCTGACGCGCGATGGTCATGAACGCATCCGGGTCATCGACGAGACGGCGCAAGACGCCCGCGCCCCCCTCTGCGGACTCGTAGAAAAGAATGGCCCGCCGGTCGTCGGCGTCCGGGAGGGGCTCAGCCGCCAGCTCACTGTCCTCCAACTGGTACTGCACCTGGATGGCGGCTTTCAGGGCTGCCTGCAACGATGCCATATGGTCCAGGGCCAGGTCCGATAGTGGCTCGAAGAGCAGGCAGTTCTTGTGATCCTCGACGAAGGGCACCACGCGCATCGTGCGCGGAGACATTGGGTCATCCGAGTCGACCGTGGACTGATCGTCGTCGCTGCGGGCCCAATAGCCCCGCTCGATGTCGAGGATGAAACCGTGTTGGTCCTTGTTGGCCCGCCGGCGCCACCCGAGGTTGATCCGCCAGAGCGTGGCGGAGTGGCCGTAGGTCAGCTTGCCGATGAGATCGCCCTCGTGACGGACCTCCGTCGTGCGCGCCGAGATAACCCCACCGTGATCAGCGAAGCGAATGGCCGTGCGCAGCTCGAATCCCTGGCGGAAGCGCTCCTCCTCATCGGATGAGATACGGTCCTGCCGCTTGGTGGAAACGTTCTGCAGCCGGAAGAGGTTATCCAGTGGGGCCTCAAGGAGCGCACCACAGCGTTCGCAGCGGTCGAGTCCATCTCCACTGGTGATGGGATGCAGATAGCCGCAGAGCGGGCACTGCTTGGCGCGCGTTGTCGGGAAGCCCTCGCCGGTCGCGGACACAGGCAGGTTCACCCGGTTGATCATGTAGCGGGAGCCTTCGTGGTAGATGATCGACCGTGGCCCGAACTCGGAGATCGCCAGGAAGCGTGGGCGCGACAGGAACTCATCGCGCTCGGTCCTGATGCGCCTGGCGGGGATATAGGCCGAGAGCGGCAGGCGTGGGAAGCTGTAGCCCGGCAGGAAACCCTCACTGGCGAAGTAACGATAGGAGTAGAAATCGGACTGCATGACGTTCTCGGCCTCGGTCAGCAGCTCTAGCTGGCTCTGGGCCTCGTCGTAGAGGCGCTTGGCCTGGCGCTTGTCCTGTGCAGTCCGGCTGGCATCCCGAATGATGCCGTGCTGGACCTCGAGCTGGTTCCTGGCGGCGCGATAGAGGTCACGCCAGCGCTCGCAGGCCTTGTTGAACTCGAGGTCGACCTGAGAAAGCACGCCGTCGAGCCAGTCCTCGTTCCACCAATCCGTCCGCTGTAGCTCGGGCTCGATGTCGTGCATCGCGGCCTGCGCCTTGCGCCTGGCTTTCACGCGCGTGCCTGATGCCGCGAGGGCTGTCTGGACGTTGTCAAGACAGGGCAGGGCGGGCTCCGCGGTCAGGTCGAGCAAGTCCCTAAGCGACCTTCCCAGACCCAGACCGGACTCGGCCAGCCAGATCGCCTGGACGTGGCTGCGGACCAGGTCCTCGTTGGTCAGGTCGATGCGCGGCGGCGCGACGGCCCCCGAGACCATCAGGCGCGGACGCTTGAAGTAGTACTGGTCGTGGGGGCTGCCGATTGTGCAATAGGTGAAGACCAGGGCCGGCTGTCCGTGCCTGCCGGCGCGCCCGCTGCGCTGCGCGTAGTTGGCGGGCGTCGGTGGCACATTGCGCATGTTGACCGCGTTGAGCTCGGCGATATCCACGCCCAGCTCCATCGTGGGAGAGCAGAAGAGGATGGGGAGTGCTGCCGTACGGAAGCGCGCTTCCCGGACCTCACGCTCGGCGGCAGGGACCTGGGCGGTGTGCTCGCGCGCCTCGATGCCGAGGAACTCCCTGTCAACCGTGCGGTAGAACTGCACAAAGAAGGGGTTGGTCTTGCCCCCGCCTTCTGGCATCCGCGGCACGCGGATCGGGTCGTGGAAGGCTGTGGTTCCATCGCCGGCCCGCCAGACCATGCCCGAGGCCAGGAGCTGGTATCCCGGCTTGTGACCCGGATCGTCCTTTTCTGCGACCACCTTCTCGACCAGCCCGGCGATGCGCAGGCTGTTGAGGATCTGATCGATAAGGGTCTCGATGTCGGTAAGCGAGAGGTTGCCGTGATAATCGGGGAAGGTTCCAGTACGCCGCAGGAACTGCCCGTACCCGCCGCGAGGCGACAGGTACTCGTTGCCTGCCCGCTCTTCAGCGTCCCCCAGTCGCGCCCGAGGGAAGATGATGGAGGCGTACTCCAGCTTCTCGCTCTCGTCGAGTGCCCAGGGAGCGATCAGGCGCTGGCTGCTGAGCTGCTTGATGCTCTCTTGCGTGGCCTGGTCCAGGTAGGTCACCTTGATGGCCAGCTCGCGGCGCATGTAGTCGAGCAACACCGTAGCGATGCGCGCCCTGGTTGCCGGCGTGGCTGATGTCAGCGCCCGGTGCGTGCCCTGCCAGACGTCCTCAGCCGCGCACAGCTCATCGAGCGATACGTAATCGATCCGTAACAGACCGCTCTGCTCGAGGTTGGGGGACGTGATGCGCCAACCGCGCTTGAGGTCGCGGTAGAGCCGGTATCCCAGCACCTCCCGCAGGGCACGATCCGTCTCCACCTTCTGGGCGAAGCGCACCTCGGGGTCGCTGGCATAGTACTCGGGCTCTAGATCCAGAGATTGGTACACCCTCATCGTCAGGACATCGTGCGTGATCCCAGCCGGCTCACTGGCCACGACTGCACGATACAGGGCTGAGCGGAGCAGGGCGATCTCGACGAAGTCGTTGAAGTGGCCGGCCTGCAGCGAGGCATCCTGGCGGTTATCGGTGAACGAAAGTAGCTTTCTGGCCTCGCGCCGCAGATCGGGATCTTTGCGCAGCCGCTGGATCAGCGATAGGCTGAGGAGCGTGGTGTCCGTCGACCGCCCGCCGGAGCTGAGCTCGGTGAGTTTGGCGAAATCCGATGACTGCCGGGCACCGTACGATACGCCGCAGTGCAGGCAGAAGCGGAACGGAGCCTTGAGAAACGCCACTCGCTGGCCGAAGTCTCCGATGCTCCCGTCGGGAGCGACGACCATCGACACGGGCAGGTTCTGGCGCTGGCTCTTCTTGACGACGAGTCCATCGTCGCCCTCCTCAAGCCAATCATCCGGGATGCGGTCCAGGGCGTCACGACTGTTCTGTGGCCACGGGCTGTCCTGGCTCAGGTACAGGAAACCGGCGTCCCCGGCTTCGGAACGTCGGGTATCGCTGAGCTCCCGCGGCACGAACAGCTCTGCGCCGCTATCGCGGTCCTTGGTGCGCCGGACGACGTAGTACTCCTGACCGCACTCACGGCAGAACGCCAGAGGCAATAGGACCTTGTCGCGCTCGCCCGGGACATACTGCTGCCCATAGACCGTGACATAGCGGTCCTGCTCCGGCCCGACCGAGGCATAGACCGTGTCGCCGCGGCTGATGAACTGGTGGAGGCGAAAAGCGAACGCCGGATATCCCGTCACTGGGTTCTTGGCAGCGTACCCCGCCATCAGCGTCGCCTGAAGCGCCCGCACGCAGTCGGGCTCCGGCAGCCCAGTCAACGTGCTGAGCTCGCGTGCGGCTCCGTCTGCGCCCGTCAGGCTGCGCGGCTGCGCGCGCACAAGGCGGCCGGTGGCCGCATCCGCGGTCAGGCCCATTGTGCTCTCGACCCAGCTCGCCAAAGGGTGCCGGATGAAGGCCTCATACGGTTCTGACTGAGCTGGGACTGTGACGCTCGTCCTCAGCCGCGCCAGCGGGACCTCACCCGTAGGGACGACCTCCTCCGTGGCCCGGCGCAGTGTCTCGCCGATGACGTTCTCGGGACGGACCAGATCGCCAAACATCACCGAAGCCACCTTCGCGACCTCAGCCTGTTGCTGCTCGAGGCTGCCCGCGCCGGCAAGCGTGGCGGAGGTACCGACGCACTGTAGCGCATCGGCGCTCAGCGCCTCTCGAACGCGCCGAACGAGCATCGACACATCGGCGCCCTGGCGGCCCCGGTACGTATGCAGCTCATCGAGCACGAGGAAACGCAGCCCCTGCGCGGCGTTGACCAGCGTCTGGCGCTCATCGGGACGGGTGAGGATCAGCTCAAGCATCACGTAGTTGGTCAGCAGGATGTCCGGCGGATTGGCCATGATCCGCTTCTTCTCTTCGTCGTTCTCCTGACCGGTGTAGCGCTCGAAGGTCACCGGACCCCTACCATCGTCGTAGCCGAACTTGAGGAACTTCTCCAACTCACCGCGCTGGCTGTTGGCCAGGGCGTTCATGGGATAGACGATGATCGCCTTGACGCTGCGCCCGCTGCCGTGACGGAGTACATAGTCGACGATGGGGATGATATAGGCGAGGCTCTTACCGGAGCCGGTGCCCGTGGTCAGGACATAGTTGTGGCCCGCGCGGGCCGTACGGATGGCATCCTCCTGGTGACGGTGCAGGCGCAACGGTTGGCCGTAGTCCTGCGCATGCACCTTGCGACGGAACACCCGTTTGCAGGCAGGGTGGAGAAGCCCTTCATCACAGAGGTCGTCGATCCAGCTTCCCGGCTCGAAGGTCGGGTTGAGTTGGATGAGCGGGTCGGGCCACAGGAGGCCCTGGTCGAGCGCCTGGTCAACATAAGCGCGGATCCGGGCATCGCGGATCTGGATGAAGCTCCTGATATAGGAGGCATAGTCAGCAATCAGCGCGTTTCTAAGGTCGAAGACGTCCATTGCACCCCCTGGCGGGTCACCGCGACTCATGCCTGGCGCTCTGCTGGTTTCTTGATGCAAGCAACCCCTATCATACTCGCATTATTGTTGCAGGCCAGTCCATGGACTGATGCTAGAGGGCGTGAGGTAGCCTCCTTTGTTGGATGCGAGACTGCTCATAGCGCGCCCGGTCTCGCGAGGCTGACCCACAATGCAACCGTAATCCGTGGTGATTCCCCGACACCGGGCCTTGCCCAGTTCAGGCATCAGGGCCCCGCTCTAGCCTATACGAAGCAGTCCCCCGGGGGCCCCAGGGGACTGCTCTTGTCAAGATGGTTTGGCACGCCTTCGTGAGAAGTTCGTCTCTGGCTCATGGAAGCGTACATGGCCAGAGAAGTACTTCCCAAGTGCGACCAATCGCACTTACTCGTGGACGTTGACCAGGGTCCCCACGTCGGCGAAGTTGAAGAGCCATTCGGCCATATCGTTGGGCTGGTTCACGCAGCCGTGGCTCATTTGGTGACCGAAGTTAGCGTGCCACCAGACACCGTGGAGGCCATACCCCTGGTAGAAGTACATCACCCACGGCACATCCTCGAGATAGTATCCTGGCCCGGCCATATCGTCGTAGCGCAGCTTGATCCAGATGCGGAACTGGCCCTCGGGCGTGGGCGTCGCAGGGAGCCCCGTCGAAACCAGGTAGCTCTGTACGGGCGTTTGCCCCTCGTAAGCGGTCAGGCGCTGCTCTGAGAGGTCGACATCGATCCAGCGTGGCTCGTCAATCGCCCAGACCGGCGCGGGCTGGAAGACCGGCTGGTCAATGGTGGGCGACGGCAGCGCTGGCGGCTCGACCTCGGGAACACCGTCAACCTCGAACGGTGTCACGATTTCGCCAAAGACATATCCGGCTTCGCCACCGTAATCGATCTGCCACCAGTCGTGGCTGCGACCCAAGACGGCAACTTCCGTGCCCGGCTCGAGGAAGCCAAACTTCTCGTAGACGGTGCTCGGGCCGCGCCGCACGTTCACACCATTGGCGCCTGCGACTGCCCTGGGCCTTGGCGGCTCGGGCGTGGCGGGCACGGGCGTTGGTTCCGGTGTCGGCATCGGCGTCGGCTCCGCTGTCTGCGTGGGCGTGGGCGGCACCGGTGTGGGTGGAAGCTGGGTGGGCGCTGCCGCCGGCGGCGCTGAGGTCGCCTCGGCTGTCGGTGTGGCTGTCTCGATCGGCGCGGCGTCTGCTGACTCCGGCTGTAATACATCGACAATGCCAGAACCCAGCCTGACCGCCAGGACCAACAGGAATATGGCGACTGTCGCGGTCAAAGCCACGACAAGGAGGGTGTTGATCGTAGATAGAGGTCGGTGTTTTTCGTGCGTTACCATGGTTCCATCCCTTCGTACTTTGTCTTTTTCTCTTTATCTTTCCCTTACTCTTTATTCTGACGCGACTGCCCCGCCGAAAGTTCCACCTATCATATAGTTCTATATAGATTATATTTATCTATTAAAATGTGTCAAACGGCCAGCCTCGTGAGCAGTGCGTAAAGGCGGGGAACGGTGTACAATGCTGCCGGTGGCGAATGCCCACGCTGGGGCGGCTGTCTTGAACTGGGAGCGCCCCGAATTGAGAGTGTGCGACAGTGAACGCGAGGTGAGACCGTGGGTGACCGGGCGAGGCGACATAGCTGGGGGGCAGGAGACGACGCGGGGAAGGACCACGAGGTGGGCGGGTGAGATCGGTTGGCCTGATCGTCAATCCTATTGCCGGGATGGGCGGGAGCGTCGGCCTGAAGGGGACCGATGGCGAGATGGCCGCGCGTGCCAGAGCGCTCGGCGCCGAACCGGTGACGCCGGAACGGACCACCACATTTCTCGCCCGCCTGCGAGAGGCCGACCTGAGATGGCTGGTGGCGCCGGGGCCAATGGGCGCGGATTACGTGGTCGGCCCCAATGTGACTGTCGTGGGAGAGATCGGTGCAACAGGACCGGATGGCGCAGTGACGGACGGGGGTAGCGCAGCCGCTGTACCGGCGTCGCTGACGTCGGCGGACGACACACGAAGGATCGCCAGGGCGATTGTCGCTGCGGGGGCCGAGCTGCTGGTCTTTGTTGGCGGCGACGGAACGGCGCGCGATATCTGCGACGCTGTGGACGCGCGGGTGCCGGTTGTCGGTGTACCGGCTGGGGTCAAGGTCTACAGCGGGGCCTTCGCGCTGAGCCCCCGCGCCGCGGCTGAGATGGTCAGCGCGTTTGTTACAGGCGCCGACTTGACCGAGGCCGAGGTGCTGGACATCGATGAGGTTGCGTTCCGCGAGGACCGGCTGGACGCGCGCCACTATGGCTACCTGCTCGTGCCGAACGTGCAGTCATACCTCCAGCCGGGCAAACAGGGCTCTGCCATCACGCCGGATACCCAGGAGAACAAGCTGGAGATCGCGGCGGCGTTTGTCGAGCAGATGGATCGCGACACGCTCTACCTGTTGGGGCCGGGAACTACGGTCAAGGCGATCGCCGACGAGATGGGCATCGCCAAGACTTTGTTGGGCATCGATGCCGCCTATGGCGGGGCGCTGGTGGGAGCGGACCTCAACGAACGGGCGATCCTGGCGCTGCTGACGCAGCACCCCAAACGCAAGGTGGTGGTCACGCCCCTGGGTGGGAACGGCTTCATCTTCGGGCGGGGCAACAAGCCCTTGACCCCGCAGGTCATCCGCACCGTTGGACGAGAGCACATCCTTGTCGTCGCGACCGAGCACAAGATGCGCCAGGTGGGCGTGTTACGGGTCGACACCGGCGACCCTGCCGTCGATGCGCTGTTGAACGGCTATTGGGAGGTCATCATCGGCTATGATATCGCGCGTGTGGCCCGGGTATGCGCGCCCTAGCCGGTTTGGCGTAACCCACTCGGGCGTGATCTATTCACGCGTGACCCAGTTAGGAAGGGAGATCCCATGACGAATTCTGTGATTCCAAGACCTAACATTCTCTATATCCACACGCACGACATCGGGCGCTACGCGCAGCCCTATGGCTATGCCGTGCCCACGCCCAACATTCAGGCGTTGGCCGAGGAAGGCGTGCTCTTTCGTCAGGCGTTTTGCGCCAACCCGACATGCTCGGCAAGCCGTGCGGCTCTGCTGACGGGGATGTATCCGCATAACAACGGCATGACGGGCCTGGCCCATCGTGGCTGGTCGCTGAACGACTACAGCCAGCACATCGTGCACACGCTGCGCGCTGCCGGGTACACGACGGTGCTCACCGGCGTGCAGCACGTGGCTTCTCACCAACAGGGTGAGCCCTGGCGCGTGATCGGCTACGACCGCTGGCTGGGTAACGATGACCCTCACGAGCGTGCCATTGACTACCTGGAGTCGGAGCCCGAGGCGCCGTTCTTTCTGTCGGTGGGCTTCTTCGATACGCATCGCGAGTTCGAGCCCGTGAGCGACGCGGCGGACCCGCGCTACGTACGCCCGCCTGCCCCACTCCCAGACACGCCGGAGACCCGTGAGGATATGGCACGCTTCATCGCCAGCGCCCGCACGCTCGACGCGAAGATGGGTGCTGTCTTGGACGCGCTGGCGCGCACGGGTCTGGCGGAGAACACGCTGGTGATCTGCACGACCGATCACGGCATCGCCTTTCCCGCGATGAAGTGTACCCTTACCGACCACGGGACGGGCGTGATGCTGATCGTACGTGGGCCTGGCGGTTTCGAGGGCGGTCGTGTGATCGATAGCCTTGTGAGCCACATCGACCTCTTTCCCACCCTGTGCGACTTGCTCGAGATCGACCCGCCGGACTGGTTGCAGGGGGTCTCGCTGATGCCCCTGGTCCGGGGGGAGGTTCAGGCGGTGCGCGACGAGGTCTTCAGTGAGGTGAACTATCACGCTGCGTACGAGCCAATGCGTGCGATCCGCACGCCGCGCTGGAAGTACATCCGGCGGTTCGAGGATCGCACTCGGCCGGTGCTGCCCAATTGCGACGATGGGTTGAGCAAGACGGTCTGGTTGGAGCACGGCTGGGCCAACCTGGCGCCGGATCGTGAGGCCCTCTACGATCTCATCTTCGACCCGAATGAGGCACACAACCTCGCCGGTGAGCAGCGAGTGAGTGAGGTGCTCGACGAGCTCCGCGGGCGGCTGGATGCCTGGATGCGTGCCACCGGCGATCCGCTGCTCGAGGGTAGGGTTCCTGCGCCTTCGGGAGCCGTGGTCAACGACATCGACGGGCTATCTCCTCGCGAGCAGCCGTTGCCGGCAGAGGGCTGAGCAGAAGTCTGGATGGAGATGGGCATGAAGCTGCTGATTTGGGACTTCGACGGCACACTGGGGTATCGCGACGGAGGTGCGTGGACGGCGAGCGCCTTTGAGGTGGTTCAGCAGGTGGCCCTCCAACGTGTGGCGCCCGCAGGCCCAGTCACGTACGAGGCGCTGCAGTCCTTTATGCGCGCCGAGTTCCCCTGGCTCAAGCCTGAAGAGCCGCACCTCGAGTTGGACACCGCCGACGCCTGGTGGGCAGCGCTGGCTCCCGTCTTCGAGCGCGCCTATCGCGGTGTGGGATTCGCTGCGGACGAGGCCCGCCATCTGGCATCTCGAGTGCGCTCTACGTACCTCGCCACACCTGAGCGGTGGCGGGCCTTCGACGACGTGGTCCCGGTGCTGGAAACGTTGGCAGATGCCGGCTGGTCGCACGCGATGCTCACCAACCACGTGCCCGAGCTGCCTGATATCGTGAGATGGGTTGGGCTTACGCCCTATTTCACGCGTATCTTCAACTCCGCTGAGATCGGCTACGAGAAGCCGCATCCGTGTGCGTTCCAGACAGTGATGAAAGCGATGGGCGTTCCTGACACGTGCTGGATGATCGGCGACAGCTATGAAGCGGACGTTGTCGGCGCGGAGACGGTGGGCATTCCGGCCATCCTGGTGCGCCAGCGCCACCTGATGGCCTCACGCTACGCGGAAACCCTGTGGGACGTGCCGCGCATCGTGAGCGTCACAGCATAGGCCGGGCGGACACGACGGACTCTGGTCCGGCCACGGGCGCACACCACGACAACAGAGGCGGCATCGATGGCTCCTCCTGACGATATCACGATCCTGCGGTCCCTCGCAGCGCAGTATGCCGAGCTCTCCGCCGACCCCGTGATGGACGTCCGGCGCGACCTGTGGCGGCGCCACAACAGCCTCAAGCGCACGCGACCCCTGATCTACGTTCGGGCGTTTGCCTGGGCCGAGATGCCCCAGTCACAGCTCCAGTGCGCAGATCCGTTCTGGCGGCCCTACGAGGACTTCTTCAGGCACAGCCTCTTTCGGGCAACCTTCGAGGACGATTTCATCTTCGAGCCGTGGGTCACGGTACAGGCGGCGTGCGTGACCCCGCCCGAGGGTGTTTGGGGCCTGGCGTCACCGAAGACCCATACCCAGGAGCCGGGCGGTTCGTTCGTGTGGGATGCGCCTCTCAAGGCCGAAGACGACATCGAGCGACTCTACGATCCCCATCACATCATCGACGAGACCGAGACGGCACGGCGGTTGGAGCGCGTCACCGAAGCGTTGGGTGACATCCTCACGGTCGACCTGGACCGAGCGCCGGCTTACCGTATTTGGAATGGCGATATCTCCACCCAACTGGCCTATCTGCGGGGGCTGGAGCAGATGATGTGGGATATGATGGACCGGCCGGCGTGGCTGCACCGGCTGCTGGCCTTCATGCGCGACGGCATCCTGCGCACGCACGAGGAGGCCGAGCGCGCGGGCGACTGGTCGTTGAGCGCGCACCAGAATCAGGCGATGCCCTACGCAGAGGAGCTATTGGACCCTGCCGCTAATAGCGGTCCAGTGAAGCGCAGCCAGTTGTGGATCTTCATGGCGTCACAAGAGACGACGGCCGTGGGGCCGAGGCAGTTCGACGAGTTCATGCTCCAGTACCAGATCCCGATTTTGGCGCCGTTTGGGCTAGTCTCCTACGGCTGCTGCGAGGACCTGACGCGCAAGATCGATGCTGTGCGCCAGATCCCCAATCTACGGCGCATTGCCGTTTCGCCGATGGCCGATGTCGCACGGTGTGCCGCGCAGATTGCCCAGGACTATGTGCTCAGCTACCGCCCGAGCCCGACCGATATGGTCGGCTACGGCTTTGACCCTGCGAAGGTTCGCGAGATGCTCGTCCGTGACCTCGACGCTTGTGGCGACTGCCACGTCGATATCACGCTCAAGGACGTGGAGACCGTGCAACGCGACCCGGGGCGGATCCGCCGTTGGGTCGACGTGACGCGAGAGGTGATCGAGCAGCGGACCTGACCGCCACACGCGTCTCGCGAACGGGGAAGTGCGGGATGTAGGCGGTTCCGTGGTGGTACTCCGCTGCGCCTAGCTGTGACCGTGGCACGCGACTGCCCTGAACGGTGCACCTTCGAGTTTGCGGAGCACGGTCTCCTGGATGATCTGGTTCAGCCCCGCGGCCCTGAATCCACGGCTGATGAACTCGTAATCGCAACCGTATGTCCGCAGGTGCGCGATGAGGGGATGATAGCGTTCGGGACGATTGCGCCAGAGCTCGGTGATGAGGCGCAGCTCGAGCGCGACGGTGGGCACGCTATAGCGACCACAGGGGAGGAGTACGTAATGCTCCCACGGGCCGCGACCAAAGGTTTCGATCGTGTCCGCGTCTGAGTCTATCTCCACAGTGCTGATGCCCACCTCGACGCCCTGTACTTCGTAGTTGCCATAGTATTGCCGCGCGTGGGAAAGCCAGGCGGGCGGCTCCAGGCACTTGAACCGCGAAAGAGCCGCGCCGAAGGCGTCGACGGCCTCTCGCTCTCGTACCAGGATGTCGATGTCTCCGACCGGCAGGGATACGCCATGGAGCAGAGCGGCCCCTGTGCCGACAAGGCGGTAGTCAATATCAGCGCAGGCTGGCATCGTGTGGTCGAGGAACGCGATCAGTGCCTCTCGAAGCTGGACCAGCCCGAGCGATGGTGCTGGATCCCCCATTTCACTGTCCTCCTTTGCCTCTCCGCATCAGACGAGCGGAACGACGTGGTGCTCATTCTGCCGAACGCGCCAGATAACTCCGTCTAGCTCCTCAGCCGGAGGATGAGCGGCTCCATCGTCGCGGCGGCGACATCGCACACAAGACGCGGTCCGTCTGATCGAAACGCGACCGGCTCCCACATCCCGTGCAGCGATAGGCGCTCGACGGCGTGCACGGGTTGGCCGGGCAGCCGGAGCGTCACGCCTTCGACCGTATCTGGGTTCAGGTCGAGGAGGCACATGTACTGCTCGCCCTCTGTGGCTTTATCTCTGCCGTGCATCGCGTAGACGTCGAGATCGCTCTCCACGACGACGGGCGGCACGCCCCCTGCCAGCCAGGTAAGGGTCTCCACGAGCTGGGCTTTGCGCTGACTGTTGTAGAAGACCCACTCCAGCGGCGCCTGCATCGACAGCCCGTAGACGGCGACACGCCCGCCCAGGGCGTTCTCGTACCAGGTGAGTCCGGGCGCGACCGGCGTGTAGCCCCCCTTCGATCCCGTGGCGAAGCTGGAGACAACACGGAGGCTGCCCGATGCGACGCCGAGTCGGTAGCGGCCGCCGCCGAGGATGCTGCACGCAGCTTCGCGCGTGCGCGCCGATTCGGGGATGACGTGCAGCAGTTCGGCGGAGCATGCGAAAGGCTGGGGACTCACGTTGACGCCGAGGTGTTCGCCGAGGCCGCGCTCGCAAAGATGCCAGGCCGCCTCACCATCGAGCAGCAGGGCGCCAGAGAGGAATCCAAGCAGCTCGTCGTTGCTGAAAGCCAGGGGCGCGGTGCGGCAGAGCGCGCGGGGCGCGTCGCCGCCGCTCTCGCCGGCAGAGACGGCGAAGGGGATGCCCAGCCGGGCGAAGACACGCCAGCCCCAGTCGTCGGTGAGGAAATCGAGCGACTGCTCCTGATCCCAGGGCTTGCGCAAGACCTCGGCAGGCCGGGCGACGACCCGTGGGCCAAGCCATACCACGCGGTCGCGGATCTCTTCCACCCGATCGAGGAAGGGACGCACCCGGCCAAGCATCGCGCGGAAGGGGGCCAGTTCATCCCAGCCGGCCGCGTCGGTCTTGACGAACCAATACTTGGCCCCCTGGCAGCCTGCCAGCACGGTTGTCGTGATGTGGGCCAGGTGAGACTTGACCGAGAGGCTGTGGCGGTTGTGTGGGCAGGTGTCGGCCTCGGTGAGGACGACGGTGTCTGGCGAGAGCTGCGCGATCTCATGGAACGTGCGGCTGACGCGCTCCGGGAAGCCCTTGTGGCCGTTTTCCAGGTAATAGGCGTTGTGGATGCGAACCAGGGGGCGGTGTTGTCCGGCCAGGACGTCGGCTATCGCCTGGGCAAAGTGCACCTCCGACACGACGGTGCACAGTGAGCCGGGGATCGCGGGGTCCACGCTGTCGATTGCGCTGCGAATGACAGCGGCCATCTCGACAAGGCTCTGTTGCTTCAGCGCCTCCCACTGCTCGCGCAGAGCGATGTCTCCGGCCCGGAAGCGCGCCAGCAGGGCCTCGCGTGAAGGCTCGATGCCGGTGAGCTCGGCAAAGCGCGCCAGGTGCAGGGGGCACATGCAGCCCTTATGCGCCGGTTCGTGGTAGGCGATGCGGAAGTCATCGTCGATCATGAAGAAGGCGGGTGCTGCCCCGGCCAGCGTGGTGATGAGCTGGCGGGTGTAATCCTGAAAGGCCGGGTCCAGCGGGCAGAAGCTCTCGCGGCACGCGGCACCGTCGGCACCCACGATCTTCTGGAAAGGCAGGTCGCCCGCGATGCGGCCGCGGTCCCCGTGGCCGATGAGGGCCTGGATGAGCATCCCGACCTGCGCTAGGGTGCCCTGCAGGCCATCCCGGAGCAGGTCAAATCGATGAAGCCAGTCGCTCAGGCGGTCCTCAAGCGGCTCGTCGTTGGGCACCGCAGTGACCATAAAGGCGATGAACTTCGCCCCGACCTCGGCGACAAGGTCTCGGATGCGCGCAATGGATGCTGCTTCGTCGCCTGGCTCTACGTCGACTATACAGATGTCGTGCATGGTGTCTCTCCCAGTTGTGGTGTAGGGGTCAAAAGGCATTGGGTGTCTTGCCGCCGTCGTTGCCGTTCGGTGTCGACGGCCGCGGTGTGCGCTCCCCGGGCGGGTCATCGAGCGGCTGTAGCGGTCGCGCGACCGTGGGCAGAGCATACTCGGGATAGCCCCGCTTGGCCCAGAAAGGGTTGTAGCTCCACACTTGCCGGAGGAAGACCTCGGGGTCCAGATGCCTCTCGGCCAGAGCCGCCTCGAGTTGTGCGATGGCGGCGTGGTCCTTCTCGCGGAGCTCCCACGTTGCGTGGGTCATGCGGATATGGGTCTTGAGTGTGTAGTCGAGTTGGAGGCCCGCCGACAAGACCTTGGCGTCGTGGAAATCCGTGGGCGCGGCGTCGAGCCACGACACCGGGAAGTAGACCGTCCCCTCGTCGCCAATGTGACGCCACATCGCGATCTCGCCGTTGAGCTCCAGCCGGTTGAAGGCGGCGTGCAAGCCATCCCTGGCGATCACCAGCATATCGATATCGTCGCGGAACGAGGTCGCATAACCGCGCTGCTCGTAATGGCGGATCAAGTCCGGGAGGTGGTCGAGCAGGTCCAGCGTGAAGCCATCGAGGTCGTGGTGCTCGCGCAGGAAACGGCCCGCGAAGAGATCGAGCGTGAACCCACCCCAGATGTAAGTGACGGTGTTGCAGGCTGTCGACACCGCATAGATGTCCTTCAGGAAGGTCAGATAGCGCTGGTTGTTGGCGGATAGGGTCATTGGCTCGCTCCGAACGTGTGAGCTGAGCTCGAGGATACCGGGGGATGGTGGGAATGCAAGGGCCGCGGTTGGCCGGCCGGCTTCCTCGTGTCTCCACCTGTCGCAACCGGTATCGTCCCTGCTGAGATTTCTATCGCCTCGCGTGTACGGTGTTCTTTGTGCTCCTGGGGGACAGGGGATACACTAGAGACCGCTGGGCCGCACGTTCTCGTTACGACCTCAACCACCTCGGAAGGAGGGTACGATGCGCATCGCATTGGGAGGGATCACGCACGAGGCGAACAGCTTCTGTGCACATGTGACGGATATGAGCGACTTCGAGGGGCGCGCGGTGCTCCGCGGCGACGCCCTGCTGGCGGATTGGCAGACCACGCGCACCGAGCACGCCGGGGCGATGAGCGTGCTGGCGCACGTGCCCGGCTGCGAGGTCGTGCCGACGTTCCTGGCGCGCGCGATCTCGGGCGCGCCGATCGTCGAAGGGGTGTTCCGTGTGCTGCTGGCCGAGTTGCTGGCGTCGCTGGAGGCGGCGATGCCCGTCGACGGGGTGCTGCTGGTGCTGCACGGCGCGATGATGTCGCAGGAGACGCCCGACGCCACGGGCGAGGTGCTGGCGCAGGTTCGGGCGCTGGTGGGACCGGACGTGCCGGTTGTGGGTACGCTCGACCTGCACGCCAACGTCACGGCGCAGATGGTGGCGGAGGCGACGGCCCTGATCGGGTATCACACCGCGCCGCACGTGGATATGTATGAGACGGGGCAGAAGGCGGCACAGGTCCTGGTGGATACGCTGTCGGGGCGGATCAAGCCGGCAGCGGCGCTGGTGCGGCTGCCGATGCTGCCGCCGCCGGAAAACAGCACGCACCTCTACGGGCCGCTGTCCGAGGTGATTGGGCCGGCGCTGGCGCTGGAGGGCGCGGGCAAGATCCTGCACGCCGGTATCTACCCCGTCCAGCCGTGGATGGACACGCCCGACGTCGCGGCGTCCGTCGTCGTGATCACGGATGGCGATCGGGAAGCGGCGGAGGCGCACGCGCAGGTGCTGGGCGAGGCTTTCTGGGCGCGCCGGCATGCGTTTGTGACCGAGCTGGTGCCGCCGGACGAGGCCGTGCGTCGCGCGCTGGCGCGGGCCAGCGGAACGGTGGTGCTGTGCGACTCTGCCGACGCAACGTCGTCGGGCTCGACCGGCGACAGCACGGCGATCTTGCAGGCCCTTCTCGCGGCAGCGCCCTTTGAGGCCGTGGCATTGGCCAACGTCGTCGATCCGGAGGCAGCCGCGCAGGCGATCGCCGCGGGGATTGGCGCGACGGTCACGGCCGAGGTCGGGGGGAAGCTTGCGCCGGATACCTTTGAGCCGGTGACTTTTACCGGCACGGTCAAGACGATTTCAGATGGGACCTTTGTCTTCAAGGGGCCGGGGATGCGCGGCGTGGTGCACCATATGGGCCCGACCGTCGTGCTCGTGCACGGGAGCATCCACCTGGTGGTGATGTCGCGCGCTGTATCGCAGTGGGATCCGGAGCTCTACCGCAGCGTAGGCGAGGAGCCGGCGGACGCGCGGATGGTGCAGGTGAAGTCGCCGATGGCCTTCCGCGCGGCGTACGAGGGAATCTACGACGAGGTGATCGTGGTGCGCGCGCCGGGTGCCGCCAATCCCGACCTGGTCTCGCTGCCGTGGCGGCACGTGGGGCGGCCTATCTATCCGCTGGATCCGGAGGTGCGATGGGAACCGGGGCGAGTCTAGAGCCGGTGCAGCGGCCTAGACAGGATTCACAGGATGGCCAGAACGGACGCGGGGGAGCAGGTGGCGATCTCCCGCGTGTGGAGTTCGAAGACGTGGGAGGTGAGGATGGGTGAGATTGGAGGGAGCGCGCTAGAGCAAAGCCGGGCGTTGTGGGAGCGGGCGCGGGGCGTGATGCCGGGCGGCGTGAACGCGTCGGCGCGGATGAACGCGGCGCTGGGGCATCCGCTGTTCATGCAGCGGGGCGATGGCGCCTACGTGTGGGACGTCGATGGGCACCGCTACATCGACTACAACCTGTCGCACGGGGCCAGCCTGCTGGGGCACGGGCACCGGGGGGTCGCGGAGGCCGTGATGCGCGCGCTGGCGATGGGGGGCCTGCTGGCCTACGAGACCGAGCTCCAGGTGGACGTGGCCGAGCGGCTGTTGGCGCTCTTCCCGGGGATGGAGATGGTGCGCTATACCTGCTCCGGCACGGAGACGACGTGGCACGCGCTGCGCGTGGCGCGCGCTTACACCGGAAAACTGGGCGTGGTGAAGTTCGAGGGACACTACCACGGTGTGAATGACACGGTGGGCTACAGTCATTGGCCCGACCCGGAACAGGCCGGCCCGGCGGACGCGCCGCGGCCCGTGCCGGACTCGGCAGGCATCCCCCCGGCAAACCGCGACCTCGTGACAATCCTGCCGTTCAATGACGTGGATCTGTTCGAGCGGTGCCTGCGCCGCCAGGCGAACTCGCTCGCGGCGGTGATCATGGAGCCGATCAACTACGACTCGTGCGGGCTGGTGCCAATGCCCGAGTTCCTGCGCGTTGTGCGCGACTTGACGCGCGAGCTGGGCGTGGTGCTGATCTTCGATGAGGTGCTGTCGGGCTTTCGGGTGCGGTCGGGTGGGGCGCTGGGCGACGCGTGCATCCCGGACATGACCGTGCTGGGCAAGGCGGTGGGCGGCGGGATGCCGGTCTCGGCCTTTATGGGGACGCGCGCGATCATGGAGACGTGCACGCCGGTGGGCCCGGCGTTACATAGCGGCACCTATAACGCGCCGCCGGTACTGGTCGCTGCGATCGGGGCGCTGCTCGACGCGGTGACCCGCCCGGGGTTCTATGAACATCTGGCCACGTTGGGCAACCGCCTCTACGGTGGGATGCGCGAGATCTTCGAGCGCCGGCGGGTGCAGGCTTGGGTGCAGGGGGTCGGCGCGCGGTTTGGGCTGCTTTTCGGGCTGGATCGCGAGCCGCGGAACTATCGCGACGTGGCCCGGCAGGATCTGGCCAAGATGCGCCAGTTCCACCTGGCGTGCTTGCGTGGTGGGGTCTACCTGCACTACGTATCGCCACACCACGGCTTTTCGAGCGCGCACACGTTGGCCGACATCGAGACTACGCTCGACGTGATGGACACGGCGTCGGGGGTGCTGCGATGACGCGGCTGGAGGGCAAGGTCGCCTGGGTCACCGGATCTTCCCGCGGGATCGGCCGCGTGGTCGCCGATCACCTCGCCGGCCTGGGGGCCAAGGTCGCGATCCACGGCACGAGTCCCACCTCGACGCGAGCGTTCGGCGAGGCCGAGTCGCTGGACGCCGTCGCGCAGACGATCGCTGCAGCGCACGGTGCCGAGATCCTGCCCGTGTGGGGCGACCTGACCGACGAGCCCACGGTGCAGCGGTGTGCGGACGAGATCGTGGCGCACTTCGGCCAGATCGACATCCTGGTGGCCTGCGCGGGCGGGGACATCGGCGCGGCAGGGACCGCCGGCCCGGAGGGCGGCAAGCCCCCGGCCAACGACCCGGTCAACATCTCGCTGGAGGACCTGCGCGTTGTGCTCGATCGCAACCTGTTGACGTGCATCCTGGCGTGCCGCGCGGTGGCACCGGGGATGATGGCACGCAGATCGGGCGCGATCGTGACGATGGGCAGCATCTCGGGGATGAGCGGGCGGGCCTACGGCGCGATCTACAACACGGCCAAGGCCGCGGTCCACGAGTACTCGCGCTGCCTGGCGGCGATGCTGCGGCCGTACAACGTCACGGTGAACGTGGTGGCGCCGGGCCTGATCGTGACGCCGCGGTTCCTGGCCAGCCGTGAGACCGACGAGTCACAGAGGGTGCGCGGCGGGACGTTGGAGCGCTACGGCTGGCCCGAGGAGGTGGCGCGGGCGGTCGCGTTCCTGGTGAGCGAGGACGCGGCGTTCGTGACGGGGCAGGTGCTGCGGGTGGATGGCGGCGTGCAGTTGTGGGCGGGGTAGGGATTACCCAAACACCTCCCCAGTCATCTCCACCGCCGCCTCGCTCACAGTCTCCAAACTCCCCGGCGCGAGCTTTGCCCAGTAGGTGACCTCGGCGTTGGCCTCGTGCCCGCCGCGGCGATAGGCCTCGCGCGTGGGCAGGTAGCCGACATACTGCGTGGTGAGGTGCGCCACAAAGGTGTAGGGCGCCGCGGAGCCGACCTTGATCGCCAGCTGGCCCTCGACGAAGGGCTCGCCGGGCAGGCCGACGAGCGCCAGGTCGCCGATGCGGAAGACCTGGACCTCGTACAGGAACTCGGGCTCGCGCTGCCGGCAGAGCTCGACGCTGCTGGTGGAGGCGGCGAGGAACCAGCGCGGGTCGACCTCGCCGTTGGCCTGGCGCGGCGGCTGGGGGCTCGCCGCGAGGATGGCGTCGACCTCTTGCTGCCGGGCAGGCGGGATGTCGCGATAGGCCAGCGGGACGTGCCGGATGCGCCAGTCGAGGACGCCGCTATCGGAGTAGGTCATGCGCTCGACCACGCGCGCGGTCATATCGGCGAGCACGCGGCCCATCCGCCGGTGGTCGGGCGTGCAATCGGGATCGAAGGGGTGCCACGGGTTGATATTGCCGCAGCAGCCGTTAACGACGACCGGGACGACCTCGTTGCCCATCGCAGCCTGCATCTCGGCGGCCCAGGCGCCCGGCCAGTCGGCGGAGACGGCGGTGTACGTCTCAGGGTGGCCGAAGACGTTGACGGGGTGGCAGGTATGGTGGAGGAGCAAGGCCAGGGGACGGTCGTCCGTCCCCATCGCACAGAGGACGCCGACCTCGGGGTCGATCGGCCCCTCCAGATAGCAGAGCTCGGTGATGCCCAACGGCTGGACCGCGCGCCCCAGGGGCTTGGGCATGATGATGGCGCCATCGCGGCGCACGCCCCGGCGGTTGAAGGCCTGGTCGCCCACGATGCCACGACCGAGGCCCAAGCGCACGGACTGTAGGGTCTCCGCGGCCCGGATGGCGGCGCGCGCGGCGGCGTCGGCCGCGAAGTCGGCATAGGCGCGCTCGCAGCCGCGGAGGTATTCGGTCTCGGGAGTCGTCTCCAGCGGGAAGTCCGGGTCGAGCATGAAATAGCCCAGGCTCGGGGCGGAGTGGGTCTGGATGGCGTGCACCATGATGGCTTCGGGCGGGATGCCGGTGGCATCGGAGATCGCGGCGCGGATGCGGGCGGTGTAGTCAGCGGTGATGATCGTCACATCGAGTGTGACGATGGCCACGCGGCGGTCGCCGGAGGCGAAGACGATGGCCCGCGCGTGGAGCGGGTCGAGAACCTCGCGCGCGGGGCGGTGGTCGCCCATGCCGCTGCCGGAGAGGTGTGTGCCGAGTGGCGGGGTGATGTCTGCGGTAGCGACGCCGACACGGATCTGCCTCGGTGAGCGGTTGTCCATGCTTGCCTCCTGTCGATTCCGTGGACCCATGTTGCCAAGTCTAGTCCTGTTGCTGTCCGGTGCCAGTGCACTGAGCGGCGTCGGAGCGAGTCCCGGCATCACCGCCGCACCGGTCGTGCCGGGCTGAGACGTGGATCGCGGAAGCCTCCTGCATATCTAGGCGCTGTTCTTATGATAGTCGCGTCTTGTGATGCAATCAGTCACATATCGTGATTGCCATAAGAATGGCTATCTGAAAGGCCAATGGTCCCCAGCACGTAACAGCGCCGGGGCTCGATCACTGGCCCAGGCGCTGTTGTTCTCTGTCTGGCCCTGGCATCTACCAGCGCTGCCACAGCGATGCCAGGTCTAGTGTGCGCGCATTCCGATACGCTCGCATTCTGATGCGCACCCACCTTAGTGGGAGTGTCCGTCGTGCACGTGCCCGTGCGCCCGCTCCTCCTCGGAGGCCTCTTTCACGCCCACCACCTCGACGTCGAAGTGGAGTACCTCGCCCGCCAGCGGGTGATTGAGATCCAGCGTGGCCTGATCGGCGGTCACAGCGGTCACCGTCGCCATATGGACGCCTTGATTCGTCTGTACGTTGAACCGCGCGCCGACCTGTGCCTGTTTGGGATCCGGGAACTGCGAGAGCGCCACCGTCATGATCAGCCCTTCGTTACGTTCGCCATAACCCTGTGCGGGTGGGATCGAGACCGAGAGTGTATCGCCGGTTTCCTTGCCTTCCAGGGCAGCTTCCAGCCCCGGGATGATGTTGCCCGCGCCATGTAGATAGGCCAGAGGCTGTCGCCCCTCGGAGCTATCCAGCACCTGTCCCGCATCGTTCCGCAACGTATAATCAATCTGCGCAACTTTACCGTCGGAGATCTTCATCACAATCCTTTCGCCTTCTGTAGAACGTCAGGGCATGCTACCAGGCTTCGGGCGAAAACCAACCCCTGCTACATCGGGCATACTCACACGTCACCGGCCCTGCCCGACATCTTGACCTTCTGCCATGAGGGATCGTGGGGCCTGGCGGACCAGCGGATCTTGGGGTTGGCATTCATATCGGCGAGGTATGGCGCGTCCGGTCGCAGGAGGGGAGCGACGTCTCGATCGGGCACGAATACTAGTACATCGTACTCGAGTATGTACCTGGTCGAGGCGCGAGACTTCAGAGAGCTGCCCCAAAGCTAGTTACGAATGTACGTTACCGGAGAGTGGAACGAGCTAAAGCACGTAACTGACGACGTAGACGGCGGTGCCGCCGATGGCGGTGAGCACCCACAGGATGGCCGTGGCGCGCATCAGCCAGAGGGGCTTCGCCGGTGGGAGCTGCTTGAGCCAGTACATGCGGGCGACGGTGTAGGTCATCACGAGCTGCGTCCCGGCGCCCAGGACTCCGTGAAAGATAGGAGCGCCGGCAAAGGGACCGGTGGCGAGCGTCCTTGTGCCGGACGCGACGTCGAGCCAGGTGGGCACCATGACGAGCAATACGGGCACCCAGTTGAGAAGTGCCGCCGTCGCCATGACCGGGCAGTGGGTGGAGAAGCGCTTGCGGCGGGCCCGAATATAGCCGAAGGCCGCTACGATGACCAGGATCACGATGACTACCAGCGTCAGGTCCGCTCGAAACGGTGCTCGCGTACCCAGAAAGCCGTCCATAGGTTCCTCGCTTCCGCTAACGTTTCGTCCCCGCTGTACCCAACGTTCGCACTGTAGCCCATCCATCCCGAGATGCAAGTGCCGCTGGGCCAGCGGGGTCGCGCCCAGTTACACAGCGCAGGGCGAAGCACAACTTCGCCCTACGACCGGCGACGGCCGTTGACAGCCAAGATGCATCTTCTATACTCAGCCTCAACGTCCGGTTTCAGGGCCTCGCGGCCGAGGTGCGCTGGAGGCCGGGCGTGCAAGGCACGATCCGACTATGACGACGACTGATCGATCACCACTGGTGCTCGGGATCGACGCCAGCACCACCGCGTGCAAGGCGGTGGTGTGGGACCTGCGTGGCGAACCTGCCGCAGAAGGGCGTGCCGCGCTGCCATTGCGTAGGCCACGCCCGCTCTGGCATGAGCAGCCGGCGGAGGCGTGGTGGGAGGCGCTCGTCGCCGCGGTGCGCGCGGCTGTGGGAGACGACCCTGCCATAGCGGCGCGGATCGCGGCGCTGTGCATCGCGCCGCAGCGCGAGACCTTCGTGCCGGTCGACGATGCGGGCGCGCCACTACGCCCGGCGATTGTGTGGATGGACGAGCGGTGCCGCGCGTTGCTGCCGCGCATCGAGCGTGAGTATGGTGGCGCCCGAATCCACCGCGAGACAGGGAAGCCGCTCTCGGGCAACCTGTCGCTCGGCAAGATCCTGTGGCTGCGCGAGCAGGAACCGGAGGTTTTCGCGCGCACTGCGCGCTACCTGGATGTGGCGGCGTTCCTGAACCACAGACTGACTGGCGCGTACCGCACCGGCTGGGGCTGTGCCGGCCCGACGGGCCTCTTCGATCTGGAACACGGGTCCTGGGACGTGCCCCTGCTCAGCTATCTGGGTGTGCGTGTGGGCCAAATGCCGGAGGCGTTCCCACCGGGGGCGCTCGTCGGGCGGATCACTGCGGACGCGGCGGATGCCTGCGCGCTGCCGGTGGGGCTGCCGGTGGTGGCAGGGATCGGGGATGGGCAGGCGGGCGGCTTGGGCGCGGGCGTCGTGCGACGCGGGCAGGCGTATCTCAACTTGGGCACCGCCGTGATCTCCGGCGTGTTTTCCGGGCATATGTTGACGGACACTGCCTTCCGTACGATGGTGGGGGGCGTGCCGGGGACCTATTCGCTGGAGACGGTGATCCTCGGCGGAACATATACGGTCACCTGGTTTCTGGAGACCCTGGCAGCGCGCGAGGCTGGGGAGACGATCGAGCACGCGCTGGCGCGGTTCGATGCCGGGCTGGATGGGACGCCACCGGGCGCAGCTGGGCTCTTAGCAGTGCCCTACTGGAACAGCGCGATGAGCCCTTACTGGGACGCCGACGCGAGCGGCATAGTCGCCGGCTGGCGCGGCACGCATACCTTACACCACCTCTATCGGGCGATCCTGGAGGGGATTGCGTTCGAGCAGCGTCTCAACACGGAGGGCGTGGAGGCGGCGCTGGGGCAGGCCATCGAGGGTTACGTGGCGATGGGCGGTGGGGCGCGGAGCGACCGGTGGTGCCAGATCGTGACCGATGTGACCGGCAAGCCGCTGCGCCGTGCGGCGACGATGGAGGCCGCAGCTCTGGGCGCTGGGATCCTGGCTGCAGCGGGCGCGGGGCTGTTCGGCGAAGTACGGGATGCCGCTGCAGCGATGGCTCGGGTGGATCCACAGATCTTCGAGCCGGACTCGAGGCGGCATGCCTTCTACAGCCGGCAATACCGGGAGGTCTACCGGCAGCTATTCCCTGCGCTGCAGTCGCATCTGCAATGCCTGGCAAGCCTGACGTTCGATGGAGGGGAGTTGTGAAAGGCATTCAAATCGTGCGGTCCAACGGCCCGTCTGCCAATGGAGCGGCGGTCAAGGCGCCGCTGGCGCCGGCGCCCAAGCTCTCATCGACGCGGACGCCCGTGGTTCGCATTCTCTATTCCGACGCCGCACATCAGCTCCATACCGAGCTCACGGTCGATGACCTGCCCGAGATCCTGAAGCGTGAGGGCGGGGTCCTCTGGGTCGATCTGGTTGAGACACCACCTGCACAGGCGCGACCGGTCCTGGAGGGCATCTTCGGCTTTCACCCATTGGCCGTGGATGATGCCCTGGAGGAGATCCACATCCCGAAGGTCGATGACTGGGGGGACTACCTCTACCTTGCGTTCTATGCCGTGCGGCCCAGCGATGTGGAGGCGGACAAGGAGCTGGTCGTACTGCAAGAGCTTGACTGCTTCCTGACCTCGCGCTGTATGGTCACCTACCAGGCCGAGGCAGCGCACGCGGTCGATCGTACGTGGCAGACCGCTCAGCGCGACCCACGAGCCTTCAGTCGGGGGGCGCCACAACTGCTCTACCAACTCCTCGATACCCTGGTGGTGGATTACACGTTGGTGCTGGAGCAACTGGATGATCGGGTGGAGTGCGCAGAGGACTTGGTCTTTGAGGAGCCATCGGAGGCGCTGATTGGCGAGGTGTTCGACTACCGGCGGGCACTGCTCCATCTACGTCGTTCGCTGGCGCCCCAACGCGAGGTACTGAACGAGCTGTCCCGTGGCCATTTCGCCGCGATCGGCGAGACCTACGCGATGTACTTCCGTGACATCTACGATCACATGGTGCGCCTCTACGATGTCACCGACACAATTCGTGATGTGGTCAACGGTACACTGGAGATGTACTTATCTATGGTGAACAACCGCATGAACGACGTGATGAAGACGCTGACGATCATCACGACGCTGTTCATGCCGCTGTCGTTTCTGGCGGGGTTCTTTGGGATGAACTTCTTCCAGCCGGCCCTTATCAGGGCTGGCTGGACGAGCACGGGGGTTTTGTGGGTGGTCATCGGCGCGATGGCGGTGCTACCGTTTGTGATGTACTGGTGGATGCGCCGTCGCGACCTGATATGATACGGAAACCCGATAGGGGGATGCAGTAGTGCTTGGGAGGTGTTTCCCGAATGAGTCAGCGTTGTTGTGCATTCCGGACCGGATGGCTCGGCTGGAGCGATTGACCGGGCCGGCTAATTGGCTGTCTGGAGGGATATTGTGAGACTACTTCCACTGTTGGATACACCGAATACTGTTCTGGTTTACAAGGCGTCGCTGCCCGAAACGGTACGTTGGCAGGACTACGACTGGGTGGCACGCCAGGCGCTGGTGGCGATGCAGGTCGAGCTCGAGCCTGGCGAGAACGCCGTGCTCAAGCCCAACGTGACCGTCGGCGAGAACTACGCCGATCCCGACACGGGCATCACGACGCATCCGGGCTTTGTCCAGGGCGCCATCGAGCACCTGTTGGCACACGGCGCGCGACGTGGCGGCGTCTATATCCTGGAGGACCCCCGCAATACCAACGACAACGAGGATCGCCACTGGCAAGGCACCGGCTATCCGGAGGTGCGAGATGCGACCGGGGCCAAGCTCCGCTCCCCCAAGACGTACACGTGCGTAAAGAAGCCGGTACGGAAGCCATTGGCACTTCCCGAGATGAACGTCAGCCGCCTGGCGGTCGCGCCCAACACTGTGTTGATCAATGTGCCCAAGCTCAAGACACACAACCTGGGCATCACCACATTGTGTATGAAGAACCTGATGGGCGTCGTTAACGTCTTCGACCGCCACTTCTGCAGCCAGGCCTGGCAGGAGATGCCCGTCGATGTGCGGGACCACGAAGGGCCACGGGAGACGTGGCTGACACGGGAGATGCACGAGCTATGGCAGACGGGGCTCGCGCACCGGCTGATCGACCTGGCGCAGGTGGTGCAGCCCCGGCTCAACCTGGTCGAAGGGGTGATCGCCCGTGAGGGGACGGGGTTCAACCGGGGTCGTAATCACGCCCTGGGGTTGTGCATCGCCGGCGTGAATATGGTCGCCGTGGACAGCGTGGCGAGCTACTTGATGGGCTTCGATCCTCGCCGGCTCATCTACCTGAAGTTGGCTGCTGGGGCGGGGCTGGGAACGAACGATCTGGACCGACTGGCTATCTATGAGATGAGCGATGGGGAGATCGTGCCGTGCCGCGACGTTGAGGCCTTGCGCGCACGTCCCGCTCTCCGGGTCATCTCCAATATCAAGGGTGAAGATAACACGATCTAGCGCGACAAAACGGGGAGGTCGATTGATGGGTGGCAAGCTGTGCATCACCGATGTGGAACGGATAACATTGAGGGTTCCCTTCACACCGCGTTGCCTGGAGTGGAACGCGCGTGAGGTATGGCAGTGGCAGGTGGTCGAGGTCATTCGTGTGACGACGGACGTGCCCGATCTTGTTGGGTACGGTGAAACCCTGCCGTTCTATACCTGGGGACGTGTGACCGACGAAGCCATTGAGCGGGTCAGGGGTCGCCATCCCGGCGATTTCCTGGGCGACGACACCCTGGGCGCCGGGCTGCAGATGGCGCTATACGATGTGGCCGGGAAAGCATTGGGCGTGCCGGCCTACCGGTTGTTCGGGACCGCCAAAGTGCGCGAGTGGTGTCCCATCTCGTGGTGGAACATCGATATGCCGCCGGAAGCGCTGGCTGCCGAAGCCCAGGAGGCACTGGCCCGGGGATACACCGCCTACAAGACCAAAGCGCGCCCCTGGTGGGACGTCTTCGAGCAGGTTGCCGCCGTCAGCAACGTAACCCCGGCGCACTTCTCCCTCGAGCTGGACTGGAACCAGATGTTGATCAACGCGGGGAACGCCACCCCGGTTCTGACCGAACTGGATAGCTGCGAGCGGGTGGGCATCTACGAGTCCCCGATTATGCAGCGTGACGTCGAGGGGCACAGGCAGCTGCGCAGCAAGATCACTCACCCCATTGCCCTGCACTTCGGCAGTCCGCCATTCCCCGTCGCGGTCCGTGACGAGGTCTGTGACGGTTTCGTCGTTGGCGGTGGGGTCGCCCAGGTCCTCCGGCAGGGCGCGCTGGCTGAAGCGTTCGATAAGCCCTTCTGGCTCCAGCTGGTGGGGACAGGGCTCACGACGGCACTGTCCTTGCAGTTGGGTGCTGTGCTGCCTATGGCCCAATGGCCGGCGGTCAACTGCATGAACAACTACTCGGATGACCTGCTGGCCGAGCCGGTGGTGATCGCCGGCGGCTATGCGCGTGTGCCCGACGGCCCAGGCCTGGGCATCGAGGTGGATGAGGGGGCGCTATCGCGCTACCTGATGGCGCCGCCCTACGAGCTGGAGAAACCGCAAGCGTTGCTCTCGGTTGTCTGGCCCAGCGGTGTGGTGCGGCACTACGCAGATATCCACCAGATCTGGACCGATGGACACGCCGGCAACATCCCCGCGCAGGCGCGCGGTGTGACGATGAACGTGACGCCGGACGACGGGACGCCGGAGTGGGCCGATCTCTATGCACGAGCGCAGGTCGCGCCCGTTCACGACATCGCGTAAGCTGATTCAGGGAGAGACCGACATGCAATATGGAGAGCGCCGGTGGGTCGAGATGCGCGCTATGGTGGACAAGGTCGTGGTCCTACCGTTGGGATCGCTGGAGCAGCACGGCCACCATCTACCCCTGCTCACCGACTCACTGATCTGTGGTGAGATCATCCGCCGCGCCGAGGCGGAGTTGGGCGATCTCGCGCTGTTCCTGCCGTTGATATGGGTGGGGGCTTCGGAGCACCACAGCCGCTTCGCGGGCACCGTCAGTGTCAGCCAGGAGACCTATACCCGGATGCTGGATGAGATTCTTGAGAGCTTGATCGCCCACGGGTTCAAGCGCATCGTGCTGCTCAACGCCCACGGGGGCAACGCGCTTCCCGGCCAGACTGCACTCTACAAGGCGCAGATGCGGCACCGTGACGAGCGCGACCTATGGCTGGTCTTCGCGACGTGGTTCACGCTGGCTGCGCCGCAGATCGCGGCTCTGTCTGACTTGGAGCAGGATCACGTGACACATGCCTGTGAGCTGGAGACCAGCATGATCCTGCGTCTGCGTCCCGAGCTCGTCGACCTGGCGGCAGCCCAGGGCGCAATCGTGCCGTTCGAGTCAGCGTTCTACTGTCCTGATTCGCGCCGACCAAGTCGCGTGGCCGTAGCGCGCCCCATCGACCACGTGAGTGTGACCGGCGGATACGGTCACCCGGAGCTGGCCACCGAAGGGAAGGGCGAGTCGCTGTTCGCCGCAGCCACGGCGGAGGTGGTCGCTTGCGTGCGCGAGATCGCTGCGTGGGAGACCTTTGACGCGCGATGATCACCTCCCTCAAGAACGACAAGGTCAAGCTCGTGCGGGGCGTGATGGCGAACCGCCGCCGGCGCACGCAGGAGGGCCTTTTCTTCATTGAAGGCGTCCATGCCATCACCGCGGCCTACGCACATGGGTGGGATATCCGCTGGTTGATCGCCTGCCCGGAGAAGGCGCAGACGGACTGGGCGCGCGATATCATAGCGCGCACGCCTGCGGAGCGCCTGCTGGAGGTGAACGCCTATGTCCACGGCGAGCTGAGCGATCGTGAAGCGCCCTCGGAGCTGATGGCGCTGGTAGCAATGCGCGAGGATGATCTGTCTCGCATCCCGGTCCGGCCCGACTTGCTCGTGCTGCTGCTCGACCGTCCGCACAGTCCTGGCAACCTGGGGAGCGTGATCCGCTCGGCCGATGCGCTGGGCGCTCACGCCGTGATCGTCACCGGGCATGCGGCGGACATCTACGATCCCAAGGCGGTACGGGCGAGCATGGGCTCGCTCTTTGCGTTGCCGGCGCTGCGCGTGTCGCGCCACGAGGCTTTGGAGGACTGGCTGACGGCGATGCGGCGCGAGCTGGGCGTGGTGCAGGTGGTTGCCACCAGTTCACGTGCCGAGACGCCGATCTACGCGCACGACCTGACAGTCCCGACCGTGATTGCTATCGGCAACGAGGCCCGTGGCATTAGCACGTATTTCGAGCTCTTGTGCGATAGCTTTGTCACGATACCCATGTCCCCAAGCGTCGCCACCTCGCTCAACGCGTCGGTAGCGGCGTCGATTGTGCTCTACGAGGCCCGTCGCCAGCGAGCAGCGGCATAGATCTTCGAGCTGCTGCCACCTAGAGGGCTCTGTGACTGAGGACTTCCGACTTCGGACGTTCAATGACCCAACAATGGAGGATCTACCTACACACATGGACACTCAACACAAGGCCATCGATCCCGTTCGGATTGGATTTGTGGGTGTGGGCGGGATGGGCACCCACCATATCAAGAACTTGGTGCGCATGCCGGGCGTGAGGATCGTGGCGCTCTGCGACAGCCGCGAAGCAAACACCGCCCGCGCCAGCCAGATCGTGCAGGAGGCCGGTCAGCCCGCACCGAAGCTGTATACCCGCGGCGAGGCAGACTTCGAGCGCTTGTGCGCGGAAGAGGACCTGGACCTGGTCTACACGGCGTCGCCGTGGCAGTATCACACGCGCGTCTGCGTCACGGCGATGGAGCACGGCAAGCACGCCGCGACGGAGGTGCCGGCTGCCGTCACGCTGGACGAGTGCTGGGAACTTGTGGAGACGGCCGAGCGGACCGGGCGCTACTGCTTCATGGCCGAAAACTGCTGCTACGACCGGACCGAGATGCTGATCCTGAACATGGTGCGCCAGGGCGTTCTGGGTGAGCTGTTGCTTGCCGAGTGCGGCTACATGCACGACCTGCGCAGCCTGCTCTTTGGGAACGACGGCGAAGGCCTCTGGCGGCTGGCCCATGTCATCGAGCGCAACGGCGACCTCTATCCGACGCACGGTCTGGGTCCGGTCGCGCAATGGCTGAACATCAACCGTGGCAACCGTTTCACGCGGCTCGTCTCGATGGGCACGCAATCGCTGGGGCTGAATCTCTACGCCGCGCAGCACTTCGGCCCGGAGAGCGCTGAGGCGCGCCAGCGCTATGCCCAGAGCGACATCGTGACGACGCTGCTCCAGACTGAGCAAGGACAGACCGTACAGATCAAACACGACACGGCTTCACCACGTCCCTACAGCCGCGGTATTCTGGCGCAGGGCACCCTCGGCATCGTGCGCAAATACCCCGAGGAGAAGGTCCACCTAGAGGGGCGGTCGGCCCCGGAAATGTGGGAGCCGCTGGAGGCCTACCAGGAGGAGTTCGAGCATCCGTTGTGGAAGCAGACGCTAGAGACGCTGACCGGCGTGGGGGGCCACGGCAACATGGACTACCTGGTGGACTACCGGCTGACCCAGTGCCTGCGGGCTGGCGTGCCGCCGGATATCGACGTCTATGATGCCGCGACATGGAGCGCGGTCTCGGCGCTCAGTGCACAGTCCATTGCCAACGGCAGTCAGGCGGTCGACTTCCCGGATTTCACGCGCGGGGGGTGGAAGGAGCGCGAACCGCTAGGCATCGTAAACGCCTAGCTGAACTCTCGCAAGGAGATAGCGATGACGACGATACAGAACGTAATCGACGTGATTCTCGACCAGATTCCCGGCGGTCGCCTGGAAGAGACGGTCGACACGGTGAAGTGCGGCGATCCGGCCCGGGAGGTCAAGGGCATCGTGACGACCTTCCTGGCGAGCACCGGCGTGATCCGAAAGACGATCGAGCTGGGAGCGAACTTCATCATCACCCACGAACCCACCTTCTACAACCACCTGGACGAGGTGGAGAAGCTGGCAGACGATCCGATATACCGCGAGAAGCGCGCGTTGTTGGATGACCATGGGATCGTCGTCTGGCGGTTTCACGATCACTGGCACCGCCACGAGCCGGATGGGATTGGGATGGGCGTGGTAAAGGCGCTGGAGTGGGAGCCCTATCTCCAGGTAGATAGCCCGTCGATCACGATCCCGACGATGACGCTGTCGGAGTTAGCCAGCCACCTCAAGGCGCGGTTGGGGATTGCTACGCTACGCGTCGTCGGCGACCTGCAGATGCCGTGCCGCCGCGTGGCGCTGATGGTTGGTGCGCCCGGCGCCGAATGGCAGATGCGCTGGCTGGCCCGCGACGACGTGGACGTGTTGGTCACGGGCGAGGTGCACGAGTGGGAGACCTCGGAATACGTCCGCGACGCTGTCGCGCAGGGGCGACCCAAGGCCCTGATCGTGGCGGGCCACGCCAACAGCGAGGAGCCGGGGATGGCCTACCTCGTTGAGTGGCTGCGTCCGTTGGTGCCCGGCGTGCAGATCACGCACGTTCCCGTGGGGGACGCGTTCAGCTATCTGTAGGGGCACCGTCGAAATGGTTCCGGAGACGAGTCAAAGTCCGCCTGATTCGTCTCCGGTGGCATCCCGGGTCGAGCGGACGCGATCGAGCGCCGCCTCGCCGTAGGCGGTGTCTGTGCCGGACGGCCCACTGCGCAGCGTGGTCAGGACTTCGGCCAGTTCGAGCTGGCGGCGATAGAGCTGGCTATAGAGACCGTCGCGCGCGAGCAGCTCGTGGTGGTCGCCCACCTCGCGGATATGACCATCCTCCAACGCGATGATCTTGTCGGCGTTGCGGATGGTGCTGAGCCGGTGCGCAATGATCAGCGCGGTCCGCCCTTCTAGCACCGTCTCCAGCGCCTGCTGAATGAGGTATTCCGCTTCGGCGTCGACCGACGATGTGGCCTCGTCCAGGATCAGGATGCGCGGGTTGGTGAGGATGGCGCGGGCCAGGGCCAGCCGCTGCTTCTGCCCACCGCTGAGGCGCACGCCCCGCTCGCCAATCTCCGTATCGTAACCCTCGGGGAGCTCCAGAATGAACTCGTGTGCGTTGGCGGCTGTGGCGGCCGCGATCATCTCTGCGTCGGTCGCATTGGGCTTGCCGTAGCAGATGTTCTCCCGCACGGTCGTGTTGAAGAGGAAGGTGTCTTGCAGGACCACGGCGATGTGCTGGCGCAACGAGCGCAGGTCGAGGTCACGCAGGTCGTGGCCGTCGAGCAGGATACGCCCGTGACCGGGGTCGTAGAAGCGGCACAACAGATTCGCGATGCTGGTCTTGCCGGCGCCGCTGGGGCCGACCAGGGCCACGACCTCTCCCGGTGCCATGTGGAATTGAATGTCGTGGAGCACTTCGTCACCCTGGCCATAGCGAAAGTGCACGTTCTCGAAGTGCACCTCGCCCCGTGCCGCCTCGAGCACCAGCGCATCTGGCGCACTCTGTACCTCGGGCGTCTCGTCTAGCAGTTCAAAGATACGCTCGCCCGCGGCGATGGCTTGCTGGAAGGTGTTGTCGACCTCGGTCAGCCGCCGCACGGGTTCGTAGAAGGAAGCGATATAGCCGAGGAACGCGACCAGGGTGCCCAAGGTGATAGCCCCATTGACGACAGCGCGGGCACCGAAGCCCAATACCAGGACCCCGCCGACTGCAGTGAGGAAGTGCAGCACCGGGAAGAAGCTCGCCCACGTGCGGATCGCGTGAACGCGCTGGTCGTAGTACTCCGTGCTGATGCTGCGAAAGGCGCGCAGCTCGTGTTCTTCCTGGTCGAATGCCTGGATCACGCGAATGCCGGCAAGGTTGTCTTGCAGGCGGGCGTTGATATCGCCCAGGCGGTCGCGCACCTGCCGGTAGATGGGGCGGGCGCGCGCGTTGAAGATGCGCAGACCCACGACCAGCACCGGCAGCGGGATGAGGACGACGAGCGCCAGGCGCCAATTGAGCACGAGCAGCACGACCGACGCGCCGATCAGGCGCAACAGGTCCACGACGGTCAGCGGCACACCGTGGGTGATGAATTGCTCCATCGCGTTGACGTCGTTGGTTACCCGCGACATCAGCTCCCCCGTTGAAGTACGCTCGTAGAAGGAGAGCGAGAGCCGCTGGACGTGCTCATAGATGCGCACCCGCAGATCGAGTACAAAGCGCTCGCCCAAGGCGTGGCGGAGGAACATCTCGCCGTAGTCCGTGAGGTGGCTGGCGGCGTAGATGCCGATGAGCAGCAGCACCAGGGTGGTGAGGCGGCTGAGGTCCGCGGCGCGGATGACGTCGTCGACGATGATGCCCTGGATGAGGGGCGGTACAAGGCCGAGGCCGATGCGCACCAACAAGAGCGCCGCCGTGGCGATCAGCGTCTTCCAGTAAGGATGAAGGTATCCGAACAAGCGTCTCAATACGGTCATAACGGTTTCCTCTGCACAAGACCAGCGTTGCGTTGGGACCAGGGCGATGCTACAATGGTCCCCACCACGGACTTCTTTGTGTTGTGATTGTACCACTATGCTTCAGTAAGGAGGGTCAGCCATGGTACGTCCCCCCCAGACCGATCAACCGGCATATCGCGATCCGGATCGCCCGATCGAAGAGCGTGTGAACGACCTCGTTTCGCGCATGACGCGCGAGGAGAAGGTGTCGCAGATGGTGCACGCTGCACCCGCTATCGAGCGTCTGGGGGTGCCCGCCTACAACTGGTGGAACGAGTGTCTCCACGGCGTGGGGCGCGCGGGCATCGCCACGGTCTTCCCGCAGGCCATCGGCCTTGCGGCGACCTGGGACACGGAGTTGATGCATAGCGCAGCCGTCGCGATCTCCGACGAGGCGCGAGCCAAGCATCATGCAGCGCTGGCTGAGGATGGCACGTCTGAGCAGTACTACGGACTCACGTTCTGGACGCCCAACATTAACATCTTCCGCGATCCGCGTTGGGGACGCGGGCAGGAGACCTATGGCGAGGATCCCTATTTGACCGCAAAGATGGGGGTGGCCTTTGTCCAGGGGCTGCAGGGCAAAGATCCCCACTATCTCAAGTTGGTGGCGACGCCGAAGCACTATGCAGTGCACAGCGGGCCAGAGCACGAGCGCCATCACTTTGACGCCATCGCCAGTGAGCGGGACATGCAGGAGACCTACCTGCCGGCCTTCGAGGCCACGGTGCGCGAGGCTGGTGCCTTCTCGGTGATGGGTGCCTACAACCGCACCAACGGCGAGCCGTGCTGTGCCAGCCCCACGCTGTTGCAGAAGACCCTGCGAGACCGGTGGGGGTTCGAGGGATACGTTGTGTCGGACTGTGGCGCGATCCGCGACGTCTTTGCCCACCATCGGGTGGTCGACTCGCCCGAGGCAGCGGCTGCGCTGGCTGTCGCCAACGGCTGCGATCTCAATTGTGGCGAGGTCTACAAGTCGTTGCTGATAGCGCTGGAGAAGGGCTTGCTCGATGAGGTAACGATCGACCAGGCTGTGACCCGGCTCTTCACCGCAAGGTTCCGCCTGGGCATGTTCGATCCGCCCGAACGAGTGCCCTACGCTCAGGTCCCGATCGAGGCCAATGATTCGCCGGAGCACCGCGCGCTAGCGCTGCAGACGGCGCGTGAATCGATCGTGCTGCTCAAGAACGCGGACGGCTTTCTGCCGCTGGCCAAGGACCTGAAGAAGGTCGCTGTGGTTGGGCCCAATGCCGATGATCCGGTGGTGATGCTCGGGAACTACAACGGCTTCCCGTCCAGGTCGGTGACCCCTCTGGTGGGCATCCGGACGAGGGTGCACGATGGCACCGAGGTGGTCTACGCCCAGGGGTGCGGTGTGCGCAGTAGTGATACGTCGGGGTTCGCAGCGGCTGTCGCCGCCGCACAGGGCGCCGATGTCGTGATTGCCGTGATGGGCCTCTCGCAGTTGATCGAGGGCGAGGAGGGCCAGCAGGAGGGCGTGGAAGAGGGCCAACGTAGCACTGGCGATCGCGATACCCTCGATCTTCCCGGCCTCCAGGACGAGCTGCTTCAGGCTTTGCACGCGACGGGGACCCCCATCGTGGTGGTGCTGCAGAACGGGAGCGCCGTATCTGTCAATTGGGCCGAGGAGAATGCAGCTGCGATTGTGGAGCTTTGGTATCCAGGTGAGGAGGGGGGCACGGCGCTGGCAGACGTGCTCTTTGGCGACTACAGCCCGGCGGGGCGGCTACCCGTGACCTTCTATAAGGCCGTGGACGACCTGCCGCCGTTTCGCGACTATGCGATGGAGGGTCACACGTACCGCTACTTCCGTGGCGTCCCGCTCTATCCGTTCGGCCATGGGCTCAGCTACACGACATTCGCCTACACCGGGTTGGTGCTCAGCGAGAAGACCCTTGAACCGGGTGACTCGCTAGAGGTAAGCGTCATCGTGGAGAATACCGGGGGTGTCGCTAGCGACGAGGTCGCCCAACTCTATCTGAAGGATCAGCTCGCCTCGGTGCCGGTGCCGATTCAGCAGTTGGTTGGCTTCCAACGCATTCACCTGGCCCCTGGTGAAATGCAGCGCGTGACGTTCACCGTCACGCCACGCCAGATGAGCCTGATTCTCGATGACGGGCGTCGGGCGATCGAACCCGGGGAGTTCGTGGTCTTTGTGGGTGGCGGGCAGCCGGGGACCGGTGCTTCGGGCGCCTTCGGCACGTTCACGGTCACCAACGACGGGCCCTGGGTGATGTCGGACAGGTAGCGGGTGGCAGCGGTGTCATGATGGTTCCCGTGGGGCGGGCCTGGCTCGCCCCACGTTGTTCGGGAGTGGAGGATACACATGGATGCTCATCCGATTGTGGTTGCCGGTCACACCTGTCTCGATGTCATTCCTACCCTGCCTCCGGCGGAGAGCAATCTTGCGGCTTTGCTGATGCCCGGCACGCTGCGCCGGGTCGGACCGCTGTCAGTTGCCACTGGCGGCGCTGTCCCGAACACCGGTCTGGCGCTACACCGGCTTGGCACGGCCGTGCGCCTGGTTGGCAAGGTGGGGGACGATCTGGTGGGCCGCGCGATCCTGGAGATCATCGCCGGGCACAGCCCCTCGCTTACCGGTACGATGGTCGTCGTGCCGGGTGACAGCAGTTCATATACCGTGATCCTCAGCTCTCCGGGCCTGGATCGAGCCTTTCTGCATTACCCCGGGCCCAACGACACCTTTTGTGCCGCTGACGTGCCCGATGCCGCGCTATCCGGTGCGCGGCTGTTTCATTTCGGTTACCCCCCGCTCATGCGCGGGATCTACCTGGAGGACGGACGCGAGCTGGTCGCGCTTTTACAGCGCGCCAGGGGACATGGGCTGGTCACTTCCCTGGACATCTCGGCGCCCGATCCCGATTCCGAAGCGGGTCACGTCGACTGGCACGGCTATCTTTCGCACGTCCTGCCCTACGTCGACCTGTTCTTGCCGGGTTTTGAGGAGACCTTGTGGATGGTCGACCGGGCGCGATATGCCGACCTGGTAGCGCAGGCGGGCGAAGCAGGCCCGCTAACGCGCGCCGATGGCAAGCTGCTGGGCGAGCTATCGCGCGCGCTCCTGGACATGGGTGCGGCGGTGGTTGGGTTGAAGCTGGGCGATCAGGGCATGTACCTACGCACGACGCGTGATCCGGACCGTCTTTCAGCTGTTACCGAGCCCATGGGCCTCAGTCTGCGCCGCTGGCTGGACCGCGAGTTGTTGGCCCCGGCCTTTGAGGCACGCCTCGTGGGGACCACCGGAGCCGGTGACTGCGCCGTGGCGGGTTTCCTCATGGGGTTAGTCCAGGGCCTCGATGCTGAGGCCGTGCTCACAGCCGCCGTGGCCGTGGGCGCCTGCAACGTGGAAGCAGCCGACGCCGTTAGCGGCGTTCCTGGGTGGGGACAGGTGCAGCGGCGTATTGCCGCTGGTTGGGCCCGGCTCCCGACACGGCTGGCGCTGCGCAGCTGGGGCTGGGAGGTCGATCGGGGATTGTGGTTCGGTCCCGGGGATCGCGGGGGGACGCTTGCCTGAGGCCTGATCCACTTGCCGCTCAGGGTCATCCGGTTATACTGGTGCGACTTGGGGCGTGGCCTCCTTGCGGGGCTCACGCTTGAATAGGAGACGATATTGGCGCGCCCTAACATCCTGCTGATCTACGCCGATCAACACCGCTTCGATTGTGTGGGGGCCAACGGACATCCGTTGGTCGAGACCCCGAATCTAGACCGTCTGGCGCGTGAAGGTCTCAACTTCACGCAAGCTCATACTCCGATCCCTGTGTGCGTGCCAGCCCGCAACTGCTTTGTGCACGGGCAATGGTCGACACGGCATCTGGCCATCGCCAATCACGATACCGAGGCACCGCGCCCGCCTGACCCCGGGCTCCCAACCTTTGGACAGGTGTTGCGCGAGGCCGGCTACGCCTTGGGATGGGTGGGCAAGTGGCACGTTCATCCGCACCTGGGCCCCACCGACCCAGCCTATGGGTTCCACACCTATATCGACGAACGCGAGTACTATAGCTGGCGTGCGCAGCGGGGCTTTCCCCCGCGTCCCCGTGACGTAGGATGGACCGGGGGTCTGGACCCGGACGTCCCACCCGCGGCAACTCGCCTCGCATGGGGCGCCGACCAGACGTTGGAGCTTTTGGAGAGCCTCGCGCACCAAGACGAACCGTTCTTCATCCGGTGGGACCCCTCGGAACCGCACCTGCCCAACGTTGTACCCGAGCCGTATGCCTCGCTCTATCCGCCGGAGGCGATCGCACCGTGGCCCAGCTTCCCCGATCCACTGGTGGGCAAGCCCTACATCCAGGCACAGATGCGGCGCACCTGGGGGGTTGCTGACTGGACATGGGACCAGTGGGCCCCAATCGTGGGGCGATACCTGGGCGAGATCGCTCTGCTGGATGCACAGATAGGTCGGCTCTTGGCTGCGCTCGACAGGCTGGGGCTCGCGGACAACACGCTCGTAGTCTACTCGGCCGACCACGGCGATATGTGTGGTGGGCACGGAATGGTAGACAAGCACTTCATCATGTACGATGACGTGGTGCGGGTGCCGCTGCTCGCGCGCTGGCCTGCGCGGATCGCTCCGCGAGGGGCATGTGACGCTTTCGTGTCGAACGCGATCGACCTGGCGGCGACGTTCTGCGATGTGGCGGGCGCGCCGGTGCCCGACACCTTCCAGGGGCAGAGCCTCTCGCCGATCTTCGATGGCGCGCCGGGAAACGGACGCGAAGACATCTTCTGTGTCTACCACGGCAATCAGTTTGGGCTGTACAGCCAGCGCATGGTGCGAGACCGGCGCTGGAAATACGTGTGGAACGCAACCGCCGAGGATGAGCTCTACGATCTGAATGCAGATCCTGGGGAGATTCGCAACCTTGTGTCAGAGGTCGGGTGCCGGGCACAACGCGAGCGGCTCCAGGAGCGGTTGGTGGCGTGGATGGAACAGACCGGCGACCGGCTGCTCAACTCGGGTACGCGTGCCGCAATGACTGCGCGGTGATGCAGCGCGAGCGGTGTCGCCCGGGGGCAGCGTACGTCTGCTGGACGGAGGTGGTGTGCAGCTAGTAAGCCGGCTGGGGCAGCGGTTGCGTATCTGGTTTGCACGAATGGACCCGTACCTGGTGCGGGGCGTGGCGCGCTACTACCGGAAGGGCATGCAGCTCTTCTGGTGGTACGGGGTGTTCCTCTCACTATCCTCCGCGTTTGTTGACTCTTACATCACCCTCTTCATACTCTCGCTTGGGGGGTCCCGGCTTCAGGTCGGGTCGCTGTCTTCGCTGGCCAGTCTTTTCGGTCTCTTGCTGCCGCTACCGGGCGCCCAATGGGCGGCGCGGTGGGGCAAGCGCAAACCCGTGGTCGTTATCTCGTTCGGGTTGCGTTACGTTGCGCTCTTGGCGGCACTGAGTGCACCGCTTTTCGCGGCAGGCCCGGCCCTCGTGGGTGTCGTGATCGGGTGCTTCGCGCTGCGAGCGGCGTTCCTGCATCTGGGCAACTCGCCTTGGACGTCATTTGTGGGCGAGCTTATGCCGCCGGCAAGGCGCGGGCGTTACTTCTCGTCGCGCAAGATGGCGATGGCTATCGCCACGCTGATCTTCGTGCCGGCCGCCGGGCAGTTGATTGCCCTCTTCCGGGAGCCGACCGGCTATCAGGTCTCGTTCTTCGTGGCCCTGGTCTGCGGCGCGGTGGGGCTCTATCTGTTCAGCCGGATTCCTGAGCGCGCCCCGGTTGTACCCGCGAAGCAGGAGCGCCTGAACCTTGCCTTCTGGAAACTGCTCCGCCGCACACCGACCTTCTGGCGCTTCGCACTTACCGCCATGCTCTTCAACTTCTCGTGGCAGTTCAGCGCGCCCTACTTTGGCGTGTATCAGGTGGAGGTTCTTGGGGCGACTGCGCGTATCATCGGGTGGATGGCGATGATCCAGGCCTTTATGCGTGTGGTTGGCCAGTACATTTGGGGACGGCTGGTAGACCGGCGTGGCGCGGCCTGGACCTTCACCCTGTGTATGCTCTTTATACCGCTCTTGCCCTTTCTGTGGTTGCCGCTCACCAGCCCGTGGCAACTCGTCTTCGTTCTCGCGCCCAGTGGGTTCCTGTGGGCCGGGCAGGAGGTCGCCATTTTCAACCTGATCTTCGATCTTGCCGGCGAAGAACGGCAGACTGAGGCCATTGCGAGTTACAACACACTGCAAGCTATGGCCAACATCGCCGGGCCGCTGCTCGGTGGCCAGGTCGTGCAGCTTCTGGGATATCGCTGGGACTTCGTGCTGTCGGGGATCGGCCGGTTCGCAGCAGCGATTCTGTTTCTGGCGGTACTGAAACCTTTCGATCTGCGCAAGTTTGTGCGCTTGCGTTTGGGCCATCGCGCCGAGGCTGATAGCACCTGACAGAAGCGCCGGCAGCTCAGCGAACTGCCCGGTGAGTTGCAGATGGGACGCCACGACGTATGATAGGGGGCAAGCCCCACAGGCCGAAGCCAGGGTCGAAGACGGAGAGCATTATGCGAAACGGCACGATCCAGAAGATCATCACCCTTTTCAAAGAGGCGCTCCACGGTCTGGGGGCTGGGGTCTCCCCAACCCAGCTCGAGGCACTGGCCGCCATGGTCCACGAAGCGATGACGGTTCAGGCCCGCATCTTTCACACGCCTGAGCACATCTTCGAGCTCTCGGACGCTTCACACCCCATACAGGCATTGGCGGCGCTCTTCCACGACGTGGTTTACTACGAGATCGATCAGGGATTCACGCCCGATATCCAGCGCGTGTTAGCGCCCTATATCCAGGAGACTGACGGACAGCTCAGTCTCACCGAGGGTGTGAGCCGGAAGGATGTTCTGTACTACCTCACCCTCGATATCTTCGGGTATCGGCCGGGGCAATTGCTCGTACCTGCCCAGGGGCAGAACGAGTTCCTCAGTGCCCTGTTGATGAACGAAAAGCTGAACGGCACCGTCTCTGTCAGGGACCTGGTCAAGGTCACGGCCTGCATTGAGGCGACCATTCCGTTCCGGGGACGGAACGCCGAGGGCGAATCGCCTGCGGAGGTCTTGGAGAGCCGGCTACAGCGCGTGAGTTTCGATTACGCTCTACCGCTGTCGAGAGCTGAGATCGAGGAGGCTGTTCGGCAGGCGGTGGCCTTTTCCAACAGGGATGTGGAGAACTTCTCGGAGCGTGACACGGGACGGTTCCTGGATAATACCTGGAAGCTGCTGCCCGAAACCAATCCGTCGCTGCGCCATACGGGGATCTACACCATCACGAGCTATCGGCGTGCGCTGCAACGGATGGAAGCCTTCTTGAACCAGCTGGACCCGGAGACGGTCTTCAATCAGTACCGGGACGAGCCATCGCCGGGACAGTACCAACGTATGGTGGCGCTGGCGCACCGCAACGTGCACACGGGGCGCCAGTATCTGGGGTTGAAGCTGCTGGCGATCGGCCTCCTGGAAGGGCTGGCGATGGTCTCGGGCGGCGACGCGCCCGTGGCACTGCTTATGGGAGGCATTGAGGACGCCGAGGACGCTCGCCGGATGGAGGATCTCCTCCCTGATGTCTCGTCGGTGCCCTCGGTGGATGAATCGTCCACGCTCTTCGGCCTGCTGGCGTTTGGGCGTGCCAGTTCGTCCAGTTTCGATATGCAGAACTCACCACTCTCGCTCTTCCTGTTCAAGGTGTTGGGTTGGGAGCACGCCAGGCAGTTGCTCGGTCAGGCGAAGCTGATGTTCGATGACCAGATCGATGCGGCGACGTTCCTGGAGCGAATGCCGGCCAGCGTGGTCGTGCCGGTGGCCAAGGCTTCTGCAGAGCTAGCCAGTACGCGTCGCGCCACGCTCATGGCCTATGCCGAGATGCGCCTCCGCGTCGCGGGACTTCAGCCAGCCATCCATCGATCCTGACGCGCCGGCGGGTCGCGCGCCCGCACGTTGGCCTCCCAAGGAGCAGCTGAAGCCCTTCGCTTCGGGGCAGGCTGGACACACCGCGACCCGCGCAGCCTGGAGCGAGATCGTTCCGTCGTCAAGGAGAGGTGATGAACGTCATAGTCATCCTGTGTGATACGCTGCGGCGTGACCACTGCGGTCCCTATCATCAAGGGCGTCCGCTCAACCGTTGTTGGAGCGATGAGGCCCCCGATTGGGTTGTGCCCACGCCAAACATGGACCGGCTGGCCGCCCGCGGCACGGTGTTCGACCAGTGTTACTGCGGCAGCACCCCCTGTATGCCGGCGCGACGCGATATCTACACCGGGCGCTACGAGTTCCTGGAGCGCGGGTGGGGCCCGCTTGCTGAGGAGGATCGCGATCTTCCGCGCCAGGTCTCTGGCCCGCCCAACCGGTCGGTGCAGTGGGCGGTGGCGCAGGGCTACAAAGTAAGCTACCTGATCACCGATCACTTCCATCTTTGGGAACAAGGTTCGGGGAACTACCATATGGGCTATACCGGCTTCGACTTCGTGCGAGGTTGTGAAGCCGATGCGTTCTATACCGCCCCGGAAGGTGATTTCCCGATCCCTGAGGGCGACCGGTACAGCAAGAACGAGCGCCACTGGCGCAATGTGCACCATATCCGCCAGTCCGAAGGTGACTTCTTCTGCGCCCAAGTCTTCCAGAAGGCAGCTGCCTGGTTGGAGCAGAATCGCAGCTACCGGGACTTCTACCTGCATCTGGACATCTTCGATCCTCACGAGCCCTGGGACCCGCCTGAGGACTTGCTCAAGCTTTTCGATCCCCGCGGCTATGATGTGCCAGGTATGACGGCGGCGGCGCCTTACGCCAAGTGGCGCGAGGCGCTGACGGAATCGCAGTTCCACGCCTTCCGCGCGCGCTACGCTGCCAAGGTCGTCTTCCTCGATCGCTGGCTGGGCCACCTCTTCGACAGGCTGGACCGGCTGGATTTGTGGAAGGACACACTCGTCATTCTCACGACGGACCACGCAACCTTCAATGGAGACCATGGTCGTATCGGAAAGCTGCAAACGCACGAGTTTGACGCGGTGGGTCATATTCCGTTTATCGTGGCACACCCTACACTGGCCCACGGCGAACACCGGGCGCAGTTGGTGCAGTTGGTCGATCTGTATCCGACCGTGTTGGCTGCCACCGGGCGCCCGTTGCCTGAGCTCCCGGAGGGCCAGCGTCTCCACGGAGTCGATCTGCTCCCGGTGCTCGCGGACGCGAACGCGCCGACGCGCGACTACGCCATTTACGGTCAGTTCGGCAAGAGCGTCTCGTTCACCGATGGCGAGTGGGTGCTGCACCAGTCGCCGGTCGCGGACAACCAGCCGCTCTATTGGTATGACTACGCGCTGTCCAAGTTCCTTCATTACGATCTCGGTCCCTATATCAACGGGCGGCGCCGCGTGCTCGCTTGTGAATCCTGGCCTGAGCCCACCTGGCTCAGTTACAAGCCGGACGACATGAACGAGCTGCACAACCTCGCTGAGCGGGAGCCCCGGCGCCTGCACGAGATGCAGCGTGCGCTGAAGGATATGCTCGTTCGCCTTGGTGCGCCGTCAGAGCAGCTCGATCGGCTGGGGTTGCGGGATTTCTAGGATAGGAGAGGCACGATGTATGACGCTACGAAGCACTTTGAGTCGCTCTACGCCACAACGCCGGCGGAGTTCGGGTTTCAAGCCGAAACCCGTGGCGAGTGGCTGGCCTGGCAAGAGGCATTTCGCCCCCGGCTGAGGGCGGCGCTGGGTCTCGACACGATGGCTGCCGACCTGGCGGGCCATCTTCCCCGGGCGGAGCAGGTCGGCGCCGTCGACCTGGATGACCACATCCGCGAGTCTTGGCATCTATGGGTGGAGCCGACCGTTCCCCTGCCTTTCTATCTGCTGCGCCCGAAGGAAGCCCAGGGGCCGCTTCCATTGGTGCTAACGCCCCACGGGCACAACCACCCGCATATCTACGCTGGCATCGCCAACTCAGAGTCGGAGCTGGCATCGATGCAGGCTGGCGAGCGCGACATCGCGGTCCAGGCTGTGCGTGAGGGATATCTTGCCATCGCGCCAACAACACGGGCGTTCGGCGAGACGCGCACCGCGGCGGACGCTGCAGAGGACAAGGTGCACTCGTGCCGCACCCAGCTCATGCACGATCTTCTGGTTGGTCGAACGCCGATTGGCGAGCGTGTCTGGGATATTTCGCGCCTCATCGACTGGGCTTTGGAGACCCAGGGAGTTAACCCCACACGGATCGCGATCACGGGCAACTCCGGCGGGGGAACCATCTCGCTATTCGCCGCGGCTTGCGAGACGCGCATCGCGGTGGCTGTCCCCAGTTCGTACTTCTGCACGTTTGCCGGCAGTATTGGTTCGATCTTCCATTGTGACTGCAACTACGTGCCCGGTATCCTGCGCTTGGGAGAGATGTACGACGTCGCCGGGTTGGTTGCGCCACGACCGTTCTGCGCCATTGCCGGCAAGGATGACCCGATCTTCCCGATTGCGCACGTGCAGACCGCGTTCGAACGCCTGCAGCGGGTCTACACGGTTGCCGGCGTCCCAGATGCCTGTGAGCTATATGTGGGTCACGAAGGCCACCGCTACTACAAGGCGGGGGCGTGGCCCTTTGTGCGTAAGCATTTTGGCCTGGGATCTCGACCCTAGGCACAGGCTGTGTGGGCGGATCGCGTTGGGGGGTGAGGGGCGAGCTCAGTACGATGACAGTCTACGTTCGTGAGGCAACCAGGGCGGACTATGCGGCGCTGTCCGGGCTCTTCGAAGAGATAGATCGGCTCCATTCTGAACACCTGCCGGAGATCTTCCGAGCTCGGCGGGGGCCGACACGGTCCTTCGGCGAGATCGCCTCACTGATCGAGGGCCATGATTCGGACATCCTGGTGGCCGAGGTTGATGGGGTGATGACGGGCTGCGCAATCGTCTACACCTGGCAGACCCGCGATCGCCCGCTGCTGGAGCCCCTGCGCTACGCAATGGTGGATACCATCGTCGTGCGGTCAGGGTACCGCCGTATGGGCATCGGACGTCGGCTGATGATGCACGTGGAGCTCTGGGCTCAGGAGCGGGGTATGTCACGGATCGAGCTGAACGTTTTCGAGTTCAACACGGACGCGCTGGCCTTCTATAAAGCGTTAGGGTATGAAACCCTGAGCCGCCGCCTCGTCAAGCGGCTTGGAGATTTGGAGGTATCAGGGTCGATGGCGACGCTACCGGTTGTTGTACGCGCGGCAACGCGCAGGGACCTGCTCCAACTGGAGGCGGCGTTCCCCTTTGGTCCTCCGGAGAAGCACGCCGAGCGACTGGACCGGCAAGATCGCGACAAGGTGGTCTACCTGATCGCCTGGCGCGGGGACCAGCCGGTGGGCCACGGGCTGCTGAAGTGGGACGGTGCATCCGAGGGGCACATCCGCGCTGCCTTTGGCGGGACCTGCCCCGATGTGGAGGATCTCTTCGTGGTGGAAGCGTCTCGCTCGCAAGGGATCGGAACCCAGATCCTGCAGGCGGCTGAGAAGCTGGCTACATACCGCGGGTTCAGCCGGCTTGGCCTGAGCGTGGACTTGCGCAATGTCGCTGCCCGGGCCTTGTATGAGCGCTTGGGCTATCGCGACGCTGGGCTGGGTCCATACGCGGAGCGGGGTCATTTCATTGGACGCGATGGAAGGCGTGAATACTGGGAGGAGACCTGCGTCTACCTGGTCAAGTCGCTTGATCCGACTGTTAACACAAGGAGCTAATCGATGCCTGACCGACCGCATATCTTGATTTTCAACCCTGACCAATGGCGTGGGGACGTGATGGGCCATTTGGGCAACCCAGCCGCGGTCACACCCAACCTCGATCGCCTGGTGGAGACCGACGCTGTCTCATTCCGTGTGGCCGCATGCCAGAACACGGTATGCACGCCCAGCCGCTGCAGCTTCATGACCGGGTGGTATCCGCACGTGCGCGGGCACCGCACGATGCACTACATGCTGCGCAGCCACGAGGGTGAGCCTAACTTGCTGCGTGTTCTGCGCGACAACGGGTATTTCGTCTGGTGGGGCGGCAAGAACGACCTGGTACCGGGGCAGTTCGGGTATGAGCGAGATTGCGACGTGAAGTATGCGCCCGCCAGGCCGCCCAAGCCGATGTGGATGGTGGACCGCCAGGATACCTGGCGTCACGAGCCGGGGGGTGACAGCTACTACTCGTTCTATGTCGGCAAGCTGGACACAGGTGGCGAGGAGATCTACTACGATGGCGACTGGGCCAACGTATTGGGCGCTATCGAGTTCATCAAGGAGGCGCCGCAAGATCGGCCGCTGTGCATTTTCCTGCCCCTCACCTATCCCCATCCGCCCTATGGGGTTGAGGATCCCTGGTACAGCTTGATTGACCGCGCACAGCTTCCGCCTCGGGCTCCGGCGCCCGAGAATTGGGGTGACAAAGCCTCGCTGCTTGAGGCGATTCACGCTGCTCAGAATCTGCAGGGCTGGACTGAGGAGCGATGGACGGAGCTGCGCGCCGTCTATTACGGTATGTGCGCGCGGCTCGACCACCAGTTTGGGCTGCTGATGGATGCCCTTCGTGAGGCCGGGATCTACGCCGATACCGCGGTCTTCGTCTTCGCCGACCACGGCGACTATACCGGCGACTACGGCATCGTCGAGAAGACCCAGAACACGTTCGAAGATGCGCTCGCCCGGGTGCCGTTCATCATCAAACCGCCGGCGAGCGTGCCGGTCGCACCGCGAGTGAGTGAGGCCCTCGTGGAGCTCGTCGATTTTCCAGCGACGGTCTATGACCTTGCAGGCATCGAGCCCGGCTACTGGCACTTCGGGAGGAGTTTGATGCCGGTGCTGGCTGGCGAGACCGATGCCCACCGCGATGCCGTCTTCTGTGAGGGCGGGCGCCTTGTGGGCGAGACCCAAGCGATGGAGTTGCCATCGGTGCAGCGGATGGAGGACGCTTCTGAGAGCCTCTATTGGCCCCGGATCCAGCACCAGGTAACGGATGCACAACCGTGGCACACCAAGGCCGTGATGTGCCGGACGCGCGACCACAAGTACATTCGCCGCCTCTATGAACACGATGAGCTCTACGACCTGCGCAACGACCCCCTAGAGATGCGCAATCTGGTGGATGATCCGGCCTATGCCGAGGTGCTGGCGCAACTCAAGGAACGCATGCTCACCTGGTACCTGGAGACTGCCGACGTCGTGCCGTTCGAGCCGGATCGGCGCGCGTAGGAAATCCATCGTGTCCGACAGACGTCCCAACACCTTGCTCGTCACCAAGGCGTGCACCTATAGGGATCCACAATAACTTAGGCCAACCATAAGGAGGCTCTCATGATGCTCGATGGACACATTCACATTCACACGGGTGATCCCGCGCCCGCGGAGCTGCTCCGCCGTATGGAGGCGGCTGGGATAAGCGGGGGGCTGTTGATATCGCAGCCGCCCGCCTCGTTCGACGGAACCGTCAACACAGCGCCGCCCGCCGCGCGGCTGGAAAACCTCCTCGCCTGGTGCGGAGCCGGCCCGGATTTCTTCCCCTTCTACTGGATTGACCCGGTGGATTCCGATGCGCTGGAGCAGGTTGACCTGGCCATCGAAAAAGGCGTCTCGGGGTTCAAGGTTATCTGCGACCATTTCTATCCCGGCGATGTTCGGGCGCTGCTGACCTTCCACGCGATCGCCGAAGCCGGGAAGCCAATCCTGTTCCATTCGGGCATTCTGTGGGATGGCAAACCCTCCTCTCACTTCAGCCGGCCTGTGAACTTCGAGGCGCTGCTCAATGTACCCGGCCTGCGGTTTGCGCTGGCCCATATCTCGTGGCCCTGGATCGACGAGTGTATCGCGCTCTACGGCAAGCTCGCAGCCGCGCGCCGCCGCCGCTCTGGGGCGGACGTCGAGATGTTCATCGATACAACACCCGGGACACCCCCGATCTACCGCCGCGATGCGTTGACCAAGGTGTTCACTGTGGGATACGACGTGGCGCACAACATCTTCTTCGGCAGCGATGCCCAGGCAGCTGCGTACGGCACCGACTATGCCGCAGGGTGGATCGCTCGAGACCGTGAGATCATGGCGGAGCTTGGGGTCGAGCAGGACGTTGACTCATTGGTCTTCGAAGGCAATCTGCGCCGGTTCGTCGGTGTCTAGCGGTGGGGCAGTGAGTCAAAGCCGCCCTGTGTCGATGTTTGAGCAGAGCGTCGCGCAGTTGCGGCATGCAACGGGTATCGTCATCCCCATATACCTGCGTCCGTCTGACTCTGCGCCAGAAGGCGACTCGCAGGCTGTGGCCCTTCTACGGGACACGGTGGTGGCGGTGTGCCAGGTGGTCGCTGACCCCAGCGTCATTTGCCTGAGCGTGGATGGCGCGGCCTACGGTTCAGAGATCGTGAGCGCGTTGGCAAGGGAATACGGGACCTCCCACGTCATTGCACCTGAGAACCGGGGCAAGCTCCAGGGGGTCAGAGAGGGTGCTCGCAAGCTCCTGGAGCGTGAGGATCTGGCGTACGTTGCCGTGCTCGATTGCGACAACGATCACTTCGCCAACGAGCTCCTCAACTTCGTCCGGATGGGTGAGCATATGGCCACGCAGGTACGGGAGGGGGCGCGGCAGGACACGGCTGCCCGCGCCACACCGGCGGGGCCAGATCGAGGGGGAGGCGATTCAGTCGCAGCCTGGCGTACGCTCATCCTGGGGCGCCGGATCTCGCGCCACCGCCCGATGGGCCTCCTGCGCGGTGAGCTGGAGGAGTTGGCAGATCGGATGCTACTACTGGCACTGCAATACCACGCCGCAGTCTCGGGTATGCCGCTGCGGCTCGAGTATGCGACGATGCTGGACGCAGTTCCCGATTTTCATTCGGGCTATAAGCTGTTCAGCCGCGCGACGGCCGAGGATGTTTTCCTTCCGGAGCCGCACTCGATGGGCCTGCCGGACACGGTAGTCTACCGGCACGCGGTGGAGGCGGTTATGGTTGTGGAGGCGTTGCTCGGCGGCGCCCGGCTGGGGGTGGTCAACCGGAGCACGTATAACCGCCAGCCGGTGACCAGTTACGGTCTGCTGGACCGCGCAGCGCTGACCGCAGACATGATCATCTATCCCTGCAAGCGTCTCGGTATTCCAGGAACCTTTGTTCGGCAGTGGCTGCTCGATATCCTGCCGTCCCTGTTGCTGGGGACGTTGGTGCCGCAAGGGCGCGAGGAGTTGAAGGCGGTCTACCACAAGGTCCTCGACGCGTTTGGGCAAGAGGGCTCTGTGGCGCTGGTCCCCGACCCTTTCGCGTCTCAGCCGTTGTTTCTTTAGCTGTTACCCTGGGGCGAACGACCTGAGCGGGCCGCCGCGCACGACCCTGCCTCGCTCCAACAAGATCACATGGGTGAGGCTTGTGGGGAATTCCTGCTGGCGATGGGTGACGTAGATCATGGTGACGTCGCTCTCGCCGGCGATAGTGTCGAGGGCGTGCACGACTGCTTCACAATGCTGCGGATCGAGGCCCTGACAGGGCTCGTCCAGAATCAGCAGCTCTGGATCCTTGACAAGCGCCCGGGCGATGAGCGCCAGCCGTTGCTCGCCCTTCGACACGCGTCGAAAGGCGCTGTCGCGACACTGGGCGACGCCGAGGCGCGCTAGCCAGGCCTCGGCCCGCGCATCCTGTTCCGCGCTGCAGCGCCGGAAGAGGCCGAGTGTGTCGAAGAAACCAGAGCGCACCACGTCAGAGACCGTGGCCTGAGGAGGATAGGCGCGCTGAAGTTCCGGTGACACCCAGCCGATTCGTTGCTTGATCTCCCAGATGCTCTCCCCGCTGCCGCGCTGCTGACCAAAGAGCCGGACGGTATTTGCGTAGGCCTGTGGGTGATCGCCCAGAATCAAGCTGAGTAGCGTGGTCTTGCCGGCGCCATTTGGGCCGAGCAGCGCCCACTTCTCCCCACGATGGACGGTCCAATCGACTGCCTCAAGCACCTGCGTGCCGCGATGCGTTACGCTCACGCCTTGCATCTCGATGACGGGTTGGCTGATCTCCGCCTCCGGCGCGGTGACAGCGCCGCCAGATGGCGTGCGTTGCCAATCGGCGCGCTGGGTGGCAGGGGCCGTAGGCCCGCCGGTCCGACCTGGGCAGGCAGGCTCGCCTGGGCTCGAGGCACCGGCTGACGATATCGGCCGGGCCTTGACGATCTCTCCCTCATGGAGCACCAGGATGTGCGTGAGGCCTTCGGGGAGATCGTCGGCTTCGGGGAGCAAGAGCAGCAGGTGCGTTCCCTCGTTCATCAGATGGGTCAAGACCTGCCGGAGCCGTGCGCAGAAGCCCACATCCAATCCCGTAAAGGGATCATCCAGAATCAGGATGCGCGGCGCCTTGAGCAGAGCCCGTGCGATCTGCACACGGCGCCACTCCCCGTCCGAAAGCGTATGGAGCTCACGTCCGAGCAGCGACCCGAGCTCGAACCGGCGTATGACGTGGTCCCGACGTTCACGAAAAGCTTCGGCCACAGACAAAGGTGGAGTTTCTGCTGGGGCATCCGAGGCCGCAGTGGTGGCCGGGAGCGGCACACCATCGCCTACAACGAAGGGATTCGTGTGCCAGATCCCGTGCGGCGACAGACAGGCGTCCACAGTCGGCGTCGCCACATCGACATCAGCGTGCCAGCGTGCCTGGTGAAAGCTCGCGCTCTCGTGGCGTTGCGGTTGGAATGTCACATAGGCTACGGGGACGCAGGCGGGCGCGCTTTCGGTTGCGCCGTAGCGTACTTCCCCGCCGATGAGCGGCATCATCCCGGCGATGGCTCGCGCGAGGAGGGATTTGCCCGACCCTGTCGGGCCGGTCACGGCCCAGTGTTGGCCCGGATACATCGCCCAGGTCACGTGCTCGGCGACGATGTGCCCGTCGTAGTGCAGCGTTACGTCGTCGAGCGAAACCAGAGGAATCATAGCTGGTGTGGCGAGCCCGCTCTCGTGGATCAGAACAGGGCTGTCAGGTCGGCGCACACGCGCTCCAGGAAGGCGCGATCCTCCGGCGTGAAGGGCGCCAGGGCGTGGGAGTCGATGTCCAGTTCGCCGATCACCTTGCCGTCTCTCCTAATGGGAACGACGATCTCGGACTGCACGTCGGGGCTGCAGGACAGGTAGTTCCCCTCGCGAGAGACATCCTGAACGATGAAGGTCTGCTCAGTTGCAGCGGCCTGGCCGCAGATGCCGCGACCGAAGGGGATGCGGGTATGGTCGGTTGGCGCGCCGGCATATGGCCCCAGCACCAATTCTCTGTCGGCTGCCGGATCCACCAGATAGAAGCCGACCCAGTCATAGTGCGGCACAGCATCCTTGAGCAGGGCACTGAGTTCCTGCAGGGTCTGGTCCCGTGATGCGCCGCGACGAACGGTCTCCCGAACGGCAACAAGAAGCCGGTTGAAATCGGGCCGACCGGACGTTCCAGCGCTTCCTGGTTCTGAGGTATCGTGCATAGTCACTCCGATCGAGAAAAACAAAGTCCACACCGGGACTGCAGGCCGGTGTGGACTGGATGAGCAACGTCGACTACCCTAGTAGTAGCCCCGCCAGGCGACTAATCGTAGGGTTCGAACCACTCCTTCTCGGCGCCGCAGTCCGGGCAGACCCAGTCGTCGGGCAGGTCTTCGAAGGGAGTCCCCGGCGCAACCCCAGAGTCGGGGTCGCCAAGTGCCGGATCGTAAATATAGCCGCACACGGTGCACTCGTATTTCTGCATGTTATTGCCTCCTTCGCGCATACGCGAGCTGAACCGCATTCCGGTCCCCAACGATCCGGAAGGAGCCCGGTCCAAGCCCATATGAATGGTACTAAGGAACGACAGGAATTATAGAGAGGTCCTGCCCAGTGTCAAGCAGATCTCGCCACAAATAGGGTCGTCGATGCACAGTGAAACGATTGCGGTCAGGGCTGCGCCAGATCTGGGTACTCGGCCTTGACCAAAGCAGCCGGGGGCACTTCAAGGAGCGTCAGCAGGTCGCTGATGAGCGCGGCCTTACGCTCGGCGTCCTGCCGTGACCAGGTGCGGCTCTTGATCTCCAGAAACGTGTGGCCATCGATGGGCTTCGTGATACGGTCGAAGTTCAGGGCAAGATCTGTTCCGCCAAAGCGGACGTGGAACCGGCGGCGAGATTTGTGCACCTCCACCGTCCGCTGCGGCCTGAAGTACTCGTGATAGAAGCGCAGACTGCGGGTGGCGGGTGCGTCGAACCGCGACTGCGAAAGCAGGACCGAGTTCTCGAACTCCCGCTCCTTGGCCATGCTGGTCAGGGTCAGGCGGTAGATCACGTCGATGATCTCGCCAGTGTCCAGGTTGACAACTTCATCCTCACGGTAGCGCAGACGACTGCCCCAGCGATCATCGAAAATGAAGTAGGTGTCATACTGGTGTCGCTCGGATCCTCGCACGAATCTGACCTCGGACAGGCGCTTTAGTCGCGATTCGAGGATCTCCAGGTCGACGTCTTTGACCTTGACCTGTATCTCAAAGCTCTTTTCCTGGGCAACGCCGCCGATCGCGACCAGCTTGCTGAGCACACTCTCCTCGCGCTGGATCAGGAAGCGGTCGATCCTGCCTGCCAGCTCGTCGGCCTCTGCCCGCAGCGAAGCGACATCGACGGTGAGGAGTTGGCGGCCTCGCATCAACCACTCGCCGTTGACCATCACATCGTGGACATCGCCCTGGTGTGAGGCGTAGAGCAGGCGCGAGTAGAGGCTGTTTGGGTCGCGCTGGAAGGCTGGCGCATGGTGTACGCCGTCCAGCGAGACCGAAATCAGATCCGCGCGTTTGCCTGGCTCCAGCGAACCGGTCAGTGCATCGACGTGCAACGCCCGTGCGCCCATAATCGTAGCCATCTCGATCACTGTGCGTGCCGGCAGCGCCGTTGGGTCCATGGTGGCGATCTTGCCCAGGAAGCTCGCCAACCGCATCTCCTCGATCATATCGAGGTCGTTATTGCTGCCCGCGCCGTCGGTCCCGATGCCCACATTGAGTCCCAGTTCCAGCATCCGCGATACGGGCGCGATGCCGCTGGCTAGCTTCATGTTGCTGCTCGGGTTGTGCGCGATGCCGACGTTGTAATGGAGCAATGTGCGCATTTCACCGTCGTCGAGGTGGACGCAATGGGCTGCGGTTGTCTTGGCCTCGAACACCCCCAGCTTCTTCAGCCACGGAACAGGTGGCATGGCGTGCAGCTTGCGGTGTTCCTCGACCTCCGAGGCCGTTTCTGCAATGTGGATGTGGAGCGGGACATCGAACTCCAGCGCCATCTCAACGGCATCCTCGAGAAGCTCGGGTGTGACGGTGTACAGTGCGTGGGGTGCGATGCTGGGCACGATCAGGGCATGGTCCTTCCAACGCGCGATGTAGTCCCGGCAGCGAGCCAGGCCTTCCTCATAGCTGCTGGAGTCGGGTGTGGGGAACTTCATCACGCTCTGCGAGCAAACGGCGCGCAACCCGGCCTGGACGGTCGCATCGGCAACCGCCTCCTCGAAGTAATACATGTCGGCGAAGGTCGTCGTCCCGGAGCGGATCATCTCTGCGGCTGCCAATTGGGTGCCTAGCCAGCAGAAGTGGGGCGTCACGAATTCGCTTTCGACGGGCATCATATAGCCCATGAGCCAGACATCGAGCCGGAGGTCATCCGCCAGGGCCCGTAGCAGCGTCATAGGCGCGTGTCCGTGGGTATTGATGAGCCCGGGCATCAGCACAGCGTTGCCACAGTCGACCCGTTGTTCAGCGCCATAGGCAGCTAGAATAGTCTCCTGTTCTCCCACAGCGACGATGGTATCTCCTGCCACGGCGATGGCGCCCGGCGAGTGGATCTCGTACGTGGCGTTCATCGTCAGTACAAGATCCGCCGTGATGAGCACATCGGCTTTGCCTTGTTCTTCGCGCCCAGCCATCAGGTTACCTCCACGACTTTGCTCGTGACGACCACCGGTGCTCCGCGCCGGATGAAGCGTTTCCGCACCGCGCCAGGCATCTCCAGACAATTCTACTCTCCGGACGTGGTTTCGCCAAGATCATGCCTGGGTCGCACCGATACCTACAGCGCCGAACTGAGGGCAGTTCCCATGCGGGGCCAACACCTGCGCTCCGCCAGCCTGACGCCCTCGCTGCATGGCTCAGGCAAAGGTCATCTGGAGCCCCTTCTCCGTGACGACGTATGTGGCATAGATGAGGTCGTTGACCGCTGCTTCGCCTGGAGGGCTGTCTCGTGAAACCGGCTCCAGCACCCGCGGCAGAAGCTCGGGCAGGTCCTCGACCAAAGGCAGGGCAGATATGGCCTGCTCCACGCCGGCGTCGAGCGGGATCCACACGGGGGTCCCTTCCTCTGAAGGAACCGGCTCTCCGGGGCCAGCTTCGCCAGCAAAGACGAACAGCAAAACGCCCGGTGGCTCTGGCAAGGTCACGTGCACGAGCGCCCGTAAGGCAAGCTCGGGCGCCGTCAGGCCCACCTCCTCACGCAGCTCCCGGCGCGCCGACTGGATGGGCGATTCACCCGGCTCCAGATGGCCCCCGATGCCGTTGTATTTCCCGGCCCAGAGCCGCTTGGTGGGGCTGCCGCGCAATAGCAGGAGCCGGTTGCCTCGCGTGAGGAAGATGAGGGTGCGCGCCTCCACAGTATAGCGTGGCGCACCGGGGCGTTGATCCTCAGGTCGCATACGCATTGTCTCCGTAGGTCAACATCAAGCTGTGAACCGCCTCGAAGGTTAGCCAGCGGCTGGGCTGGAGGACGCGCTCCTCTGAGAGGGCTGGGGTCGTCTTCATCTTGCTCCAGCGGCCCAGTGAGTCCTGAAGCGCTAACATCCGCCGCAGGATCGCTTGGGCTCGCGGATGATCGCGCGCCGGGGTGTGCGCCAATACGTGACAGAGTTCGATGATGTCCGCGTCGTAGTAGCGTGGGAATCTGGGAAGCAGCCAGTCGGCGTCTTCTCCCTCCCACGCATAGTCATGTTTGAGGAGGTAGTCGCACAGAATCTCGATGGCCTTTGCATCGCGATCGGTGGGCTGAGTCTCGTTGCGGTGGATCAGTGCGCCGAGCGCCTTCACCGCACCTGCGCGGCAGGCTCGATCTGCCAATGCGCAGCCCAGATGGTCGGGGGCGCTGCCGAATGCGGTCAGCATGACATTCCACGCGTCGAGCGCACCGGGGTCGTCGCCGTAGCCGAAATGCGTCAGCACCTGCAGGGCGATCCCGTTGAAGGACAACCACGGCGCGGCGGACACATCCTGAGGTGCGAAATAGCCCTCTGAGTGCCTGCCCCTGGTCAGGAGGTTCTCGCACGCCGAGGCGATCTCTGAACGCCGCGGCACACCCAGTTGGGCGAAGAGGTAGAGCGTCCCGAAGTTCCCAACGGGGCCGCCGAAGTATGGGTTATCGCTGCGTCCCCAGAAGTTGATAGAGTCCCAGTGGCGCCGCAGCGCGGCAACGGGTTTCCAGTCGAGGAGGCGTTGCTGATCTTCGGCGAGCTCTGTGGGTCCGCGCTTGAAGATGTGCTTGAGCGCCAAGACGCGGACGGATGGATTGCCGGGATCCAGCAACCATGGGACCGGATCACGCGCGACCAATTCCATCCAGCGGCTGCCCGGGCGCGACGCGGCGCTGGTCAGGCCCGGACTTGCGGGGCGGGGGTCAGAGCTTGTACCCAATCGCCCTCAAGAAACCTTTGCGCCAGTCAATACCGGCTTCGTCCTCGATGCCCTGCGTCTTGACCCCGTCGATCACGCCCAAGATACCCCGACCTTGTTCGGTCTCTGCTAGAATGACTTCGACCGGGTTCGCGGTGGCGCAGAAGAGGGTGACCACCTCGGGCACAGCCTTGACTGCATTGAGCACGTTGATGGGGTAGAAACCCTCGTTGAGGAAGATGATGAAGCTGTGTCCGGCGCTCAGAGCCATAGCGTTCTTCTTGGCCAGCTCGACCATGCCCTCGTCGGTGCCTGTCCAGCGAAGCAAGGCCTT
>Ga0123332_1000225_pt1 | contig 56464 bp, 43 predicted proteins | sample BioC12SIPDNA_4_FD_89958 | JGI IMG/M metagenome (GOLD analysis project Ga0123332, IMG submission 89958) | Anaerobic biogas reactor microbial communites from Washington, USA - Biogas_R2_A C12 SIP DNA | ecosystem: Engineered > Bioreactor > Anaerobic > Unclassified | place: Washington, USA... | reverse complement strand
GGCCTCGGCTTCATGCAGACAGGTCCCGGACGCACGCGTCCGAGACCATGTCTGCGCTCCCAGCGGCGGCGTTGCGTGGGCCTGGCGTCCCTGGGGCGTGAGCGTCACCGTGGGGGAGCAAACTAGGCGCGCAGACATGGTCGCGAGCGAAGCGACGCAACCTGTCTGCTCTGGGGAGAAGAAAGGGCATGGCGCGGGCTCGATTCCATTGGGCTCCCAAGAGGTGGCGCCATGGACGGTATTTGCGCTCTCTCGGCCTTCGGAGCTCAGTGCTCAGTGCTGGGTCGTGTTCTCCCACGGCACGTGGAAGGTGGATTCCGGGGTCTCCACTCTCCGCGCGCTGCCGAAAAGCCATTGCTGCGGCTGCTGTACGAGCCCCGCCAGAACCGGGTTGTTGTGTATGTACCTCACCACGTTCCCGAGGTGGCGCTCGTCGCGGATCGCGCGATCATAGTACTCCGGCTCCCAGAAGCGCCCATGGAGGCCCTGCAGCCGGTTGCAGGCCACGGCCGTATACGTCTTCCAGCTTTGAACGATCCGTGCCAGGGCATGCCCCTCGAAGCTCTCGATCAGGACGTGGACATGGTTCGGCATCACTACCCAGGCCAGCAGACGATATCGGTCGCCGTCATGGTGCAGTAGTGCATTTTCCACGATGCGGGCGGCACGGGGGTCTCTGAGCGCGCACCAGCCGTGCCCGGCGTCGAGCAGCGATTGGAGGCGCCCCAGGCGGGCAGCTGGCGTGTTCGGCACGCTGTCCAGCTCTCTGCGCAGGTCGTGGCTCGCCGGGAGACTGTCCGCCAGGCGAAAGGTGATTGATTGGATGATGTGGGGGGCATCCCAGTGTGGCAGGTACCCCCTTGAGTGCCAGCCGAGGTGTTCGTCGGACATGGTGCCGTTCCTGGTAGGGGCTGTGGGGCGATTATCGCAGAGCACGTGGTGTGGCGCAATCTACAGCGTGGTCGGGAACGCCGCAGTTGCGACGGCGGAAGCAAACCAGGAGCGCAGACATGGTCGCGAGCGGAGCGACGCGACCTGTCTGCTCTGGGGAGAAGAAAGGGCATGGCGTGGGCTCGGTTTCGTGCAGACAGGTCCCGGACGCACGCGTCCGAGACCATGTCTGCGCTCCCAGCGGCGGCGTTGCGGCACCTGGCATCCTGGGCGTGGCGTGGGCCTGGCGTCCCTGGGGCGTGAGCGTCACCGCAGGGAAGCAAGTCAGGAGCGCAGACACGGGCGCGGGGGAGCATGGGAGCGCAGACATGGTCGCGAGCGGAGCGACGCGACCTGTCTGCTCTGGCAGACGAAAGGGCGTGGCATGCGCTCGGTTTCGTGCAGACAGGTCCCGGACGCACGCCCCCTGGGCGTCCGCGTCCCGGACCATGTCTGCGCTCCCAGCGGCGGCGTTGTGGTGCACGCCTCAGTGTTCCTTCGCAATGCCGTGCAGCAGCCGTCCCTCGTCACGCCGGGATGAGCGGGCCGGAGATATCCCCCAGCGGCCGGCCCAGCGCCAGGGTGCTGGCGCACCGGTTGCGCGCCGGGCAGAGCTCCTCATCGATCGCCGTGATCACGCGCAGGCCGTCGTCGTCCCCCGCCAGGGCGCCCGTGGGCGCGACGAGCTCTACCGGGTCCCACAGCTCGAGATCGGGGCGCAGGGGCACCTCGATGGCATCGGCGCGGGCCAGCCCCTCGAGCGTCAGGACGTGGGCCGCCACGGCGCCGGCCCACTCGGCGCTGGTGATGTGCCCCTCGGTGAGGGCGAGCGAGGCTCGGCCGCCGGCGGCCCGGGCGGCCTCCAGGGACTCGGCCTCCCCATAGGCGCCCCAGCCGGGCGAGGCGACGCGCACGTGGCTGGCGGCGGGCGCTGCCGGCCCGTAGCGCCCCAGGCGGATCTCCCCGGCGTAGCCGGCCACGGCCGGCGCGCCCGCGCCCCCGGGGAGGGGGAGGACGGCCAGCGCCCCACCCTCGGCCGGCCGCGCCACGGCCTGGCCCAGGCGCAGCAGGGAGCGCACCGCCTCCAGCGCCGTCTGGTGCGGGTGCAGCGCGAACTGGGGGACCACGCGGGAGAGGTGGGGCGCTCCCTCCGGGGAGATGGCGAGGCCCGCCCCGGCGCAGATCTCCTCCAGGAGCCAGAGCACGCTGCGCTCGAGCCAGATCCTCGGCTCGGGCGGGCGATGGCGCGCCAGCGTGCCCCAGGCGTCCACCGCCTCGATCACCAGGCGGCCCCCGCCCAGCCCCTCGGTAAAGGCGGCCGAGAGGATCGTCCACTCCGGCGTATCCACGGTCTCCGGGCCGGCGGCGGTGCGCCAGCCGCGGCGCAGCCGGCAGGTGGCCAGGGGGCGGGCGCAGGCCGCGGCGCCTCCGGGCTCGCCGGGGGCTCGCATCGCCAGCGAGGGATCCAGCAACTCCAGGTGCAGGCTCCCCGGTGCCCCGGGGGTCGCCTGCCAGCGCGCCGAGAGGAGGTCCACCGGGCCCAGGCGCATCCATTCCCGCAGCGCCGGATCGTAGGCGGGGGCCGCAAGCATCCGGCGGCGGTTGCCGCAGTACAGCGTGGCGGAGGGGGTGTCATAGGCCAGCGCCCAGCGGGCCTCGGCAGTTCCCGGGGCGGCCAGAGGCGCCAGTTGCCCCCAGTGTTCGTGCCCGGGCCCGCGGGCGATCGCCAGGATGGGGGCCCGCCAGCCGGCGATGGGTCCGGCGTGCGCCGCGATCCAGGTGGCGACGAGGCCGATGGCGGGCACCCAGGCGAGGGCGGGCCCGCCGCAGGCCGCCAGCGCGGAGGCCGGCCCGTCGCCTCCCGGGTAGAGCACGCGCGGCGGCGCCCAGGCCGGCGTGCCGAGGGAGGCGTCCAGCGTGGCGTGCCAGATGCGCCCGCCGGAGCCGTAGAGGGCGTGCAGCCGCTCCCCGGCGGCGTCATACCAGACGGCGACCCCGGCGGGTGCGCTTGCGATAGCCAGAGTGTACGGCCCGGCCCAGGACGTCCCGGTCCAGTGGTAGGCGTGGAGCGCGCCCTCCTGCACCAGCGCCCAGCGCCCCCACAGGGCCACGGAGGGCGTCACCGCCGGGGTGTGGAGGGATGCGGCGGCCGACCAGTGCTCGCCGTCGTCCGCCGAGGTCCGGCAGAGCACGTCCCCGCCGGCACCCTCATACAGCAGCGCCCAGGTGCCCGGCGCCCACCAGCCCACGGCGACGTCGGCCCCCGGGCGCGCGCCGGACGCCGCGATCTCCCAGCTCTCCCAGGCAGAGGGGTCCTCCGGCTCGGTGACCCGGGCGATGAGCAACTGCCCGGCCGCGTCCACGCAGGCGCGCATCAGGAGGGAGCCGTTGTGAAACATGGCCGTGGGGGAGTCGTCGTACCCGCCCGGCCAGGCGTGCAGCACCTGAGGCCGGAGGCGGCGGTCCTCGATGATCGCCTGGGCGACGGGCCGGGCCGCCCAGGAGGTGGCGGCCTGCAGAAGGGCGGGGCTGATCGGGCGCATGGCGGGCCTCCGGGTATGTGAGCGACGGTCGAAGGTCGGCGAGCGGGCGAGCGCACCGGCGGGTGAGCGCGGCCGCGTGCCCGCGTGCCCCGCGCTAGAGCACGGCGATGAGCGCCCCGCCGGCATCGGCGTAGAGGATCACGAGCACGGCGGCGCCGGGAGCCACCAGCGCCACGTCCACGCTTGTGGCCACCGCCAGCGGGCCGAGCGCCGTGGCCGGGTGCTCCAGCGGGCGCACGATGGCCGTGCGCGAGGGCGCGTCCGCGCTCTGCACGATGGCGGTGATCAGCTGGGTGCCGTTCATCCTGGGCCTCCTGGGGCGTTGGGCATGTGGCGGGCCTAGAGGGGCGCCTCCCAGGCCGCCCGGGCGTCCTGCGCGGCGGAGAGGCGGCGGCGCAGCGCCTCGCAGGCGGCCTCCGCCTGGGCCTGCCGGGCGAGCGCCCAGCGCAGCAACTGGTCCGGCGTCCAGTTGGAGACCGTCACACGCCCGATGGTGGATTGGCAGCGTTGCATGGCCGCCGCGGCGCCCGCCAGCAGCACGATCAGGGCGAGGCCCGCGGCGTCCGGCGTGGTGGCCTCGGCGCCATCGAGATCCTCGATGGTGTGGGGCGCCAGGTAAAAGAGGCGCAGGCGATCGGCCGGGGTGCCGCGGGGCGGTCCGTCGGCCTCCAGGAGGAGCGTGTCCCCCGCCAGCCAGGTATAGGGCGGGCGCGGTGGCGGGTACGCCGGGGTCTCAGAATCCCAGGGGTACCAGAGATCCACGATCTCGCAGGCGCCCAGGGCGGCGATGTCGATCTCCCGCTCCCCGGCGGCGGTCTCGAGAAGGGCGGAGGCGCGGCGCGGGTTGAGCGTGGAATAGTGCGCCAGGGCGCGGCGCAGGTTGGCCTCGTGGTCCGCCTCGGACCATTGGGTGAACGCGGGATCTTGCAGGTCGGCCGCTACCGCGGCGACGAGTTCAGCCAGGTCGGGCATGGCGACCTCCATGATAAGGTGGGCGTGTGCCGGCGTTGGTGCGCCCGCTAGGGGGCCGGCTCTGCCGTGGCCACGATGGGGATCGGGCCGGCCGGCTCCCCCTGGGTGACCTCCACCTGGTAGCCCATCAGGGCCAGCCCGAGGATGATCAGGGCCAGGATAAAGCGACGCACGGCATCCAGCACGGCGGGATCGGCGATCCATCGTTTGTCTTCCATGGCGGTTGTCCTTTCGCTCTCGGCGGGCGGCCGGCGCCGCGCGCGTGGGGACCGTCGTCGCGCCCGGCAGGTCGCCTGGCGCCCCGGCGGAGGTACCGCCAGGGGCCAGGCTGTTTGGCTGTTCCGGTGCGCACGGGCCGGCGCGCCGCCTCAGCCCACGTTGTGCTTGTACAGGGCGCGATAGTCCCCGATGCCCACGCTGAACACAAAGCGCACCTTGATGCGCATCTCGTCGTTGGTGAACATGGAGCCCATCAGCGGCTGGTCGGCCACAAAGAGCTCCGGGGCGCGGCCGAAGCGGTACCCGATCACCACGCCGGGGAGGTCGCTGGGGTGGGCGGCGGCCGCCCAGTTGGCCGTGTCCGTCCACTCGGGCACCACCACCACCGAGTGGGTGGCCTGCTCGATGGCGCGCGTGTTGCCCGCCAGGCCGGGCTCCAGCGTGGTGGTGAAGAGGTTCACCGCCGTGTTCTCCAGTTCGATGGGCACCAGGCAGTAGCTCGGCCGGATCCCCAGGGGCTTGCTGGAGTGGAACTCGCTCTGGCGGTACATGGCGGTGACGGTGGCGTGCCAGGCGGTGGCCTCCAGCGCGCTGGAGCCCAGGTTCCCGTGAGCGGCGGCGTCAAAGAGCGCCTCGCCATCGGAGAGCGTGGGGCCTACGCCTCCCCCGCCGGTGAAGAGGGCCGATACGGCCGCGGAAAGGGTCCGCCAGGCGGCGTGCCCGAGCTTGCGGGGGATGGCGCGCACCGCGCCGACGTCGTCGCGATCGATCATCTCCAGCGTCAGGCCCAGGTAGTTGCCCTTCTTCACAAAGGCGCTCGTCTCGGCATAGTCATCCCAGGTCTTTTCCGTGTAGGCGTTGCCCTCGGTGACGGTGTCCAGGTCGGTGAAGCCGCCCAGCGTGATCCAGCGGGCGTCGTTCAGCGTGGGAAAGTCCTCCTGGTACGCTACCGGCTCCCACCAGCGGGGCCGGGCCTCATAGGCCTGCACCAGGGCCTTGTTCAGCACGTTGCGGACCACCTCGGCCATGGTTGTGGCCGTGGCATTGGCCAGCAGGGCGCGCTCGGGGCGGTAGCGCCCGTGGCGCTCCCAATCGCCGGTGAGGAGGTCATACATCTCGCGGATGCCAGAGAGGCGGGGCGCCTCCCGGTGGGCGGCGGTATCGCCGCGGTTCCAGGCCCCCGGCTCCCCGCCCACGCCCATCAGCCGCTCAAAGGCGAGGGTGATGCGGTCCAGCGGGGTGCGCACGGAGGCGATGGCGCCCAGGCCGCGGATGGCCTGCTGCGCCGTGAGCTCGGCCCAGGTGTGGGAGAGGCGCTCGATGGCCGCCCGGGCGCCCGCCAGCGTCCGGATGGAGGCGTCCTCCCGGATGATGTCCTTGAGGCTCTCGGGCAGGGCGCTGGCGGCGAGGGCGAGGTCGATCATCTCGCGGCGCCCGAGGGCGACGGCGGGCTCGGCAGCGACGGCGTCCGCGGACGCGGGAGCATGGGCTGCGTCCTCCGGCGCGGCCGTGGCGCCGAGGGGCGCCAGGTCGCTCTGTAGGGCGAGCGGCAGATCCGCGCCGGAAAGGGCCGTCTGCGCGCGCACCAGGCGCTCCGCGGGCGGCGTGCCGGCATCGTCCGAGGCGAGGGGGATGGGGTTGGAGTGGGTGCTCATGGGTGGCTCCTTTGCGAACATGGGGGCGCCGGGCGCCCAGCGCGCGAGAAAGCGCCCGCCGGCGGCGGGGCGCACGACGATATCCACCGAGTTGATCTCCTCGATGGCCGTGACCTGGCGCGGCGGCTCGGCGGATTCGATCCGGCGCAGCCAGAGGTCGGCGCTCAGGCCAAAGATCTGCGGATAGGGGGCGAAATCGGCGATCAGCTGCCGCAGCCAGCCGACGCTCCGCGCGAGGCTCAGCCGCCCGCGGATGCAGGCGCCCTCCGGGTCCCAGCGCGGCTCCCGGATGATCCCCGCCAGGTCGCGGATGGAGCGGCCCCCGGGGCGGCGGTAGTCAGCCGGCGTGGCGTGATCCACGAACACGGGCACCTGCCGGAAGCGATCCACCGCCTCCTCCAGCACCGCTTCGGAGAACAGCAGGTCGTTGGCGACGCCCGCCTTGAGGATCACCACCTCCAGCGCCGGGGGATCCATCCCGCCGGGCTGCAGCAGGACGCGCTCGACGCTACCCTGCACGGCCAAGCGCTGGCGGTGGCTGGCGATCGGGGCGGCCGGCGAAGGCCTCTCAACCATGGGGCACCTCCATCAGGTTGCGTGGGCCGCTCGCCAGGTCCCCGGGCTCCGCGGCGGCCGGGCCGGTGGATTCGGAGCCGGGCGCTGAGCCGGCGAGGGCCGGCGCCTCCCCCGTAGGGAGCACCGGGTCAAAGCGCAGGGCGATGGTCAGGTCGCCGCGGGTGGCCTGGGCGCCGGACCGGCGGGCGGCGGTGCGGATGAGGTCCGTGAGGATCGCCTCAAAGAGGAACTGGCGGTGGGCAAAGCGCCGCAGCGTGGGCGTGCCCATCTCCCGGGCCGTGGAGCGCGTGGCGGATTCGCCCTCGGCCAGATAGTGCAGCGGCACGCCGGCGCCCGCCGCGATCATCATGCGGATCGCGCGCCCGTCCGCCGCCACGTCGTCCGCGTGGATCTGCGGGCTGACCGCCTCCCAGTGCTCGCTCTCGTCCGAGATGATGATCGAGCCGGAGCGGGGGACGCGGCTGTACTGGCGGCGCTTGGCCTCCAGCGTGCCCGCCTGGGCCCCGTCGATGCGCACGTGCCAGAGGTAGGCGCCCTTGTAGCGGTTGATCCGCACGCGGTCCTCCAGCCAGAGGTCGTAGCGATGCAGCCAGGGGAGGATCTGCGCCAGGTCCGAGCGGCCGCGCAGGCTGCCCACCGGGCGGTTGATGGCGTAATGCAGCATCACCTGGTCCGGATCGCCCTCGGGGCCCGCGTCCGGCTGGCTCGCCGTCCGCGCGGCGGGCCACCAGCGCCCCTCGACGTCGGCGGTCAACTGGTGGTAGCGCAACTCGCGCTCGAGGTCGTCCGGATCGCACGCGATGGCGTCGATCTGCAGCGCGGGCACCTCGCGCACGTAGGACATGCCGTCCACCGGGTTACGGGAGAGCACCAGAAAGAGCTCGCCGCTGCGGGAGAGCTCGTCACACCAGGCATAGATGCGCTCTGAGAGGCGGTTCAGGGGGTGGTTCCAAAAGGCCTGGACCCAGCGCCTGGCCGCCGCGGGGCGGACGCGCAGGGTCGCCCCCGCACCGATGACGAAATCGGTGGTCATGTGAATCAGGCGGGCCGCCAGGGGGTTTGTTTCGCAGGCGCGCGCGGCCTCCTCCAGCAGGGCGCGCACCTCGTGCCAGGGCCGGTCCGGCAGGCTGCCGGCGGCCAGAGGCGTCTCCCAGGCGATCTCGTCCGCCTCCGGGGGGATGGCCTGAACCGCCCGCGCGGGGACCGCCGTCCCCACGGGCCCGGGGCCCGCGCCGGGCCTGGCCCCCGCTGAGCCTGCCAGGCGCTGACCCAGCCTCTCCAGCCAGCTTCGCAGCCGTTCGCCCGCTCGCGCCATCGCCGCACCTCCTTGACGTTCTGCTGTCCCTCTATCGGTTACAGGTCGCGCCGCGGACGCCGCCGTCCGGCGGGCTTCACCGCAGTGAAAGGGTCCCGATGCACCGGGCACCGGGGCGCCGGGGCGGCGGGCGCCGATGCGGCGGGCGCCGGGGCGGCGGATGCTCCGGGAGGAGGAGGAGATTGAGAGAGAGATACTCTGAAGGAGTATCTGAATTCTTCTTCTATCTAGAGGGTCCGCCGGGGCGGCGGAAGTGCCGGGGCGGCGGAAGTGCTCTCCAGGGAAAGGCGGGGCGTTGGCAGCCGGGGGTGAAAAGGGCCGCTGGGGCGGGGTGCCCTCTTGATATCGGGCCCTGCCTCGGTTACGATGGAGTTGGATCGTCCCTGGCCCGTTTGCCGCTGGAGGTGTCCATGAGCAACACCGTGTCCTGCTGGCAGTGTGGCGCGGATCTGCCCGATCCGGAGGCGCGCTTTTGCCCCGCCTGCGGGGCGGCGCTGGCGAAACCGACCTTCTGGGAGACGTTTGCCCGCCGCCGGGGTTGGCTCTGGACCCTGCTGGGCGTGATCCTGGTGGGGGCATCCTTCTTTGGCCTGCGGTGGGGCTTGCCGCGCCTGCGGGGCAGGCAGGTGATCTCCACGGCGGCGACCTTGGTCGCTCCGGGCGGGCTCCCCAGCGCCCCTGTGATCCTGCCCACCGACACCGCCGCCCTGGCCCCGACGCTCACGCCCCGCCCCCCGGAGCCCACGGCGGAGCCGACGGCCGAGCCATCCCCCGAGCCCAGCGCCACCGCCGATCTGGACGCCCTGTTGCTGGATGCCGCCAACCGCTTCCAGCAGGCCAAGGCCGACAGCCAGGCCACCGGCGACACCAGCCGGCTGGGGGAGGTCCTCGCCGGGGACGCGCTGGCGCGCCAGATCGAGCTCGTCAATCAGTGGAAGGACCAGGGCTGTTCCTGGGAGATCACCCTCGATGAGCCGCTGACGATCCGCGTGCTGGAGACGCGCGACGGGCGCTGGGCGCGCATCGAGGTGGCCAAGGTGGAAACGCGCCGGCTCACCTGCGGGGGCGAGCTGGAGAGCGCCACGGAAGGGGACGCGTACACCACCACCTACGTGGTGGAGGAGATCGACGGGGTCTGGAAGATCACCGAGCGGGAGTAGCCGCAGAGAGTATACTCTCTGGCGCGCACAATCAAACAAAGCATATACTCAGTATAAAGATATACTCACATCCCCCGTGCGCCCCGGCGAGGAGGTAGACCCGTGAAGTGCTCCACATGCGGCCTCGAGATCCCCGAGGGGAGCGACCGTTGCCCCGCCTGCGGCGGCCACGCGCGCGATGAGGGCGTGGTGGCGCCCGGTCCGGCGGCCTGCCACCGCTGCGGCGCGGAGGTGTACGCCGGCGCCGGTTTCTGCGCCCGCTGCGGCGCGCCCCTGAACGCGGCGGCGGAGGGTTCTGTGGTGGGGACGGCGCCGCTTGGCGCGCGCCCGCCGGAGGGCGCTGCGGCTGCGGCGAAGGAGGCGCCCGGGCCGGCGGAGGGCGCCCGGGCCGGGGAGCCGGCGGATGCGGGCGCCCGGCGATCGGGCGGGGCCCGGCGGCGCCGCGGTTGCGTGCTGCTGGGGCTGGGTGTGCTGGTGCTCGGCGCGATCGTCGTGGTCGCTCTGGTGGTGGCCGCCATGAACGGCGTAGGCCGCACCGCGCCGGCGCCAACGTCCACCGCCTCCGCCAGCGGCGTCGCCCCCACGCAAGAGTCGGTGAGCGCCGCGACCGCTGCCCCGGCGGGCGGGCTGCTGGATACCTCCGGGGCGGTGAGCATGGCCTTTGTGGTCATCGAGTCCGAGGGTGGGTCCCTCATAGTGGAGGATCCGTCGAGCCCGCTGATGGGGCTCGTGATCGACGTGCCGGCCGGCGCGCTGCCGGGGGGCGAGCGGATCGGGCTGCAGGCCAGCTATCTGCCGGACCCCCCGTCGTTCCAGCCCGTGGACCTGCTGCAGGAGGACCCGGAGCTCCCTGCGCGTATCCAGGCCCTGGTGGAGGCGCCGCCGGACCCGGAGCGCGCCTATCACCCCTATATGACGGCGCCCGCCCTTCTCCTGGGCGATTACGATTTGGTGAGCCCCGTGGTGTTGCTGGAGCCGGCCGGCGTCACCTTTTCCAGGCCCGTGCTCGTGACGCTTCCGCTCGCCCCCGGGACGATCGAGACGCTGGAGGATCCGCTGGAGCTGCTGGTGATGGGCTGCTCGGAGCGGGACGGCGTGATCACCTGGGAGCCGGTTCCCTACGTGGCCCTGGACGCGCAGGTCGATACCGTCACCTTTGAGACCACGCACTTTTCCGGCTGGATGGCCTTCCTCTGGCGCAAGGCGGGCAACGCGGCCTACGGCTACTGGCTCCACACCCACGGGGTATCCACCCTGTACCTGCTCGAGCAGCAGCTCCCGCAGGACACCCTCGCCAAGTTCCTGAGGGCGATGGTCTGCTCGGATGCGCCGCTCGGTGCCGACTTTTCCAAAGCGCCCGGCCGCTGGGATATGCTCATGTTTCTGGGGTATGGCCACGGCGGCGCCAAAGGGCAGCTGGATCCCTCTTTTTACGCCGTCGAACAGCCCCTGTTCGACTGGCTGACGGGGCTCAGCCCAAAGCTGAATCCCAACTCGCCCGATACCCGCCAGCCCGGCACGGTGGGTATCGAGGAGATCTTTGCGCAGGCGCTCAAGACCGCCAATGGGGACGTCTTCAAGGCGCTCGTTTCCTCCCACAGTGCCATGCGCCGCCTGCAAAAGAGCCAGCCTGTCCAGGAGTTGCTGCGCCCCTATCGCCCCGATGGAGGCGATAACGCGGGCGCCTACTACCACCTCTTTGGCACGGCGATGTATGCCTACGCGGACCGTGTGTATCGGGAGCAGTTGGTCTCCCTCGGCTCCTGGTCGCTGACGCCCGGCCTGGTGGTCGCGCTCGAGGAGATGTTTCATGCCAGCCCCGGGGGCGATATTCGCGGGGACACCATGGAGTACGCCGTGGACCGCCAGGGGATCGATATCGGACGGGCGCTGTATGACGCGATGCAGGTGGGCGATCAGAACCAGATCGCCCGCGAATACGGCATCGATCGCGTGGTGGATTGCCGCGAGCCGGGCGGGCTCATCCGCCTGAGCGGCGATCTCACCAACCTCAACGCTCAGGCGCCCATGCCCGTGGTGACGATCTGGTGGGGCTGGTGGAATCAGGACGAGGGGATCGCCGCCTGGCTGGGCGCCGGTTGCCCCGTGTATCCGGTGTTCCCGGAGGCTCAGTCGCTCTCGCTGGACTTGCAGGTGGATATCGCCACCGGCCAGGTGGCGGGATCGTGGCTGGGCGCGGGGGAGGGGCAGAGCCCCGGCTACTCCCCGCCCGACACCGTCAAGCAGGCAGCGGGCTCCTTCAGCGGGTTTGTGACGGGCGGGTTGGCGACGATCGATCCCGACGGGCTGGGCTTTGTCTTTGAGGTGGACGGGCAAACCACCGTGACCTACGTGGCGACCGTCGGCTGCCCCGCCGAGCCCGATCGGGAGGTCACCTACACCGTTACGCTGCCTACGATCGTGCAGGGGGAATGGCACGGCGGCCAGGGCCAGATCAGCATTCGGGCAGGCAGCGAGGAACTGGGCCCCGTGATCTGGATCCAGGCCATCGATGCGCTCTTTGAGCCGCATTGAGCGCCGGGAGGTGAGGGGATGATCTGTCCGCAATGCCGCAGGGAGATCCCCGAGGAGAGCGCCCGTTGCCCGGCCTGCGGCGCCGAACTGCAGGGGCCGGCCCGGCGGGCGTCTCTGCAGGATCTGGGGGTGGATGCGGCGCCCCGTTCGCTGGATACGGCGCCGACTCCGGTGCCGGAGCGGCCTCCGGTGCCGGAGCCTCCTCCCGTGCCGGAGGTGCCTGCGGCGCCCAGGTGGGACCTGCCGGAGGCCACGATGCTGCCCATCCCGGCCGGTGCGGCTGGGGAGGCCGGTACGGCCCAAGAGGCGCCGGGCTCCCTCGTAGGCGAGGGGACCCCGCTGCCCGAACCGCTCCCGGTCCCCATGGAAGCAGAGGAGGGGCCGGAGCCTCCTCCCGTGCTGGAGGGAGCGACCCCCGTTGTGGACGCGGCTCGCGAGGCGCCGGCCTCCTCCGTAGGCGAGGGGACTCCGCCGCCCGAACCGCCCCCGCCCGCCATGGAAGCCGAGGAGGCGTCGGCGGGGATCCCCGTGCTGGAGGGAGCGACCCCCGTCGAGGACGCGGCACCCGAGGCGCCGGCCTCCCGCGCAGGCGAGGGGACCCCGCCGGAGGGGCTTCCGGCCCCCATGGAAGCCGAGGAGGCGTCGGCGGAGATGCCCGCCCCGGAGGGAGCGACCCCCGTTGTGGACGCGGCACGCGAGGCGCCGCCATCCCTCGTAGGCGAGGGGACCCCGCCGGAGGGGCTTCCGTCCCCCATGGAAGCCGAGGAGGGACCGGCGGGGATCCCCGTCCCGGAGGGAGCGACCCCCGTTGTGGACGCGGCACCCGAGGCGCCGGCCTCCCTCGTAGGCGAGGCGACCTCGCCGCCTGAACCGCCCCCGCCCCCCATGGAAGCCGAGCAGGGCCGGGCGGAGATCCCCGCGCCCGCCGGCCCGGGGCTGACGCGGGTGTCGCTGGGCGGGCTGGGCGTGGATGCGCCGCCCCCGGCGGTGGACTCAGATCCCACCCCCGTGCCGGGCCAACCGGCGGCCCACGTGCTCCCCGCCTTTGAGCCCACACTGGCACCCGGGTCCGCGGCGGCGCAAACCCCGCTGCCGCCTCACGAGCCGCCGCCTTTCGAGGCCACGCTGGCTCCCTTTGCGCCGTCTCCGACGCCGCCGCGCTCGGCGCTGCCGTCCTCGGCGCTGCCGTCCTCAGCGCCGCCGCCGCCCGTGCATTCCGCCTTTGAGGCCACGCTGGCCCCCGACGCGGTCCCCGGGAGTACACCGCCACCGCCGTTGGCCTTTGAGCCGCGCCCGGCCGCTGCGGAGCCGCCCTCGCCCCCGCCGCCGCCCCTGCACCGGGGGTCGCTCCAGAGCCTCATGCCGCCCCGGCCGCAGCCCGAGCCCGCGGCGCCTGCCCCGATCGCTCTCCAGCCCCCGGACGCGTCGAACGCGGACGCGTCGAAGGGGGGCGCGGGTGCCATGATCTGCCCGCACTGCGGCGCGCCCACCGGCATGACGTCGCTCGGCGCGCCGGCCGCCTTTTGCCCCGCCTGCGGGGCGGCTATCGGCGCGCCCGCCGAGGTGATCTGCCCGCGCTGCGGCTACCATAGCCCCGCCAGCGCCTGGTTCTGCATGCGCTGCGGCGGCAGCATGCGCGCCGGCGTGCCCCCGGCCGTGGCTCGGCGTGGGAAGAGGGCGCGTTCCACGCGGCCGGGCCGCGCGGCGTGGCTCCTGCTCCTGCCGGCCCTGGCGGCGCTGGCGGCCCTGCTCTGGCGGGCGCTCCAGGGCGGTTCGCTGCCCTTCTGAGGGGTAACCCTCGACATCCTGAGGAGGTGGGTCGATGCCCGAACGCGCTCGATCCAGCGGCCAGCTGGCCAATGGGGTGGTGTACCAACACCTGGGCGGTGATGGGCCGCCCCTGATCGTCCTGCAGGGGTTGGTGGCCGATCACCGCCCGCCGCGGGGCCTGGTCGCCCGGATGGCGCGGGCCCTCTATGGCTACCTGTGCCCCCGCTACTCGGTGTACGTGCTCACGCCCCGCCCGGGGATCCCCGCCGGCTATGGCATGGGCGACCTGGCGGCGGACCATGCGGCCGCCATCGCAGAGTTGGCGGAGGGCCCCGTGGTCCTCCTGGGCACCTCCACTGGCGGAACGATCGCCCAGCACCTGGCCGCCGGCCATCCGGAACGCGTCCGCCGGCTGGTGCTGCACGCCACGGGGCACACGCTGGGGGAGCGCGGGCGCCGGGCTCAGCGCCGTTCGGCGGAGTTGGCCCTGGCGGGGCGCTGGCGCGAGGCGCATGAGGAGATCATGGCGCTCGTCCTGCCCCACATGCCGCGGCCGCTGGTGCAACTCACCGCCGCCGTGATGGCGCGCTCCTCGCCGGCATCGGCCAGCGACTATGCCCGCGTGATCGCCGCCGAGGACGCTCACGCCTTTCTGCCGCGCCTGGGCGAGATCCGCGCGCCCACCCTGGTGATCGACGGGCTGGCGGATCCCTTTTTCAGCGAGGCGATCCTGCGAGAGACGGCGGCGGGGATCCCGGGGGCGCACGCGGTGCTCTACCCGGGGCAGGGCCACGCCCCGGGGGGTCGGGCCTTCCGGCGGGACGTGGGCGCCTTTCTGGAGGGGCGCTAGGGCCCGGCGATGGGGCAGGCAAAGCCGCTCCGGGGAGGCCGCTGATGGCCCGCCTCCCGTCCCCGGCGCGCGCCGGGTGCCCCCTTGCCTAGGCCGGAGGGGGCGACGGCGGCTCGGAGGGGGCCACCACCGCAAAGATCGGTGGGTAGCGTACCTCCCCCGCGACGCCCCGGAAGGCGCCGGGCACCAGTTCGGCCGCCATAAAGTAGGGCGCGGGCCCGCCCAGGGAATCGGTGATCCCGTGGGGCACGGCGTCCTCAAAGCCAAAGCGACCATAGTAGGCCGGGCTGCCCTCCAGGACGGCGATCCGGTAGCCCCGGGCGCGGGCGGCCTCCAGCCCCGCGCGGAGCAGGGCGCCCCCGATCCCCTGGCGCTGGTGGCCGATGCGGACGCCCAGGGGCGCCACGCAGACCGCCGGCCAGCGGCCGGCGGTGCCCTCGATCGATACCCGGCTGAGCATCACGTTCCCCAGGACGAGCGCGCCCCGCGCCGCCACCAGCGCCAGGGCCGGATCGTAGGCCTCCGGATCCGCGCGCAGCCCATCCATCAGGGCCACCTCGGCCGGCCCGGTGCCGTAGGCCGCCGCAAAGGCGGCCAGCGTCATCTCCCGTATCTGGTCGTAATCGGCCGGCTCTTCGGGCCGGATCACCCAGTCCGTGCGCATCTCCATCTCCTGTAACGCTCCTCCCGGTGTGCGGCCCTCAGCTCGGCGCCGTGTCGCTCTCCACCAAGGCCAGCGCCTCCGGCTCGGAGATCACCCGGCCAAACCGGCCATCCCAGATCAGCCGCTCGTAGAAATCGACCAACTGCGCGCTCCTGAGGAACGCGTTGTCGTAGGTGGTGTTGCCGCTGGCCGGAATGACGAGGGAAAAGCCGTGCTCGAACCCGGCCTTGATCGTGGCATCGATGCAGTATTCCGTCTGCATGCCCACGATGATGATCGTCCCGAGGCCCCGTTCGCGCAGGTACTCGCGCAGGCCGGTGCGGTAGAACGCGCTCGAGTGACGCTTGTCAAAGACCCGCTCGCCGGCCAGCGGGGCGATCTCCTCGGCGATCTGCCACCCGTCAGAGCCCGGCACCAGGCCCTCGGCGTGATCCTCGCCGTGACGCACATAGATGCACTCAATGCCACAGGCGCGGCAGGCGGCCAGCAGCTGCGAGATCGTCGCCAGCAACTCGCGCCCGCCGGTTGGGTGCGCATCCACCAGCAGGCGCTGCACGTCCACCACCAGCAAACAGGTGCGATGGCCCTCTTCCATGGGGCGCGCCTCCTCTCGTGTTCGGCTCTATCGTCCGGTGTCAGCTCAGCGCGGGCCGCCGTATCATGCCGGGGGCCGCAAGGTCGGCTCAGCTGTCGATGGCGCTCAGCACCGCATAGATCTCCTCGGCCACCGCCGCCTGCCGCGCCGCATCTCCGGGGAGCGAGGCGTGCAGCACGGCCTCGAGCACCTCGCTTAAGGGCGTGAGCGGCGCCATCGCCGTCTGCATCAGCAGTTCCGTCGGCAGGCTCCCCAGAGCGTGCATCAGGCTCGCCATCAGGGCCTGCATCGCCTGGGGAGAGGCCATGATGCGCCCCATGGTCGTGCGCGGCCCGTAGGCGAAGGGGTTGGGGCCCACGGCCCGGAAGGCGCCCTCCAGGCGGATGTCGTCCGCGGCGGCGCCCACCAGCACCCGGATCGTCCCGGGCTCCGCCACCCAGGCGTGCTCGGCGGGATCCCAGTGCTCGAGCGAGCGCCGGGATAGCGTCATCTCCACCGTGCGCGTCTCGCCGGGGGAGAGGGCGACCTTGGCAAAGCCCTTGAGTTCCCTGGGCGGAACCTGCAGCGTGGAGGCCTCGCGGGCCAGATAGAGTTGCACCACCTCGGCGCCCGCGCGATCGCCGGTGTTGGTCACATCAACCGAGAGCGTCAGGGTGCCGCCCTCCAGGTCGAGCGTGTCTGAGCTCTGGCTCAGGTTGTCAAGCGCAAAGGTGGTGTAGGAGAGGCCGTGGCCAAAGGCGAACAGCGGCTCCACGCCGGTCGCGTCATAGTAGCGGTAGCCGACGTAGAGCCCCTCGCCGTACCACACCTCGCCCGCCTCCCCGGGGTAGTTCAGCGCCGAGGGCACATCCTGGTAGCGCCGCGGGAGCGTGGTGATCAGCTTGCCGGAGGGGTTGGCGTCCCCCGCGAGGAGCGCCGCGGCGGCGTGCCCCAGTTCCTGCCCGGCCAGCCAGATCAGCAGCACGGCGTCGACCTCGTCGATCCAGGAGGACATCTCCACCGGGCCGCAGATGTTGAGCACCACGATGCTGGGGATGCCCCGGGCGCGGGCCGCCGCGGCGGTATCGCGGATTCTGGCCACGTCCGCCTCGGGCAGCGCCATGTTGGGGCGGTCGGCGCCCTCGGAGCTGTTTACCCCCACGGCGATGATCGCCGCCGTCGCCTCCGCCGGGAGCGCGCCGAACGTCACGCGATCCATGCCGTAGCGGGCCTGCAACCCCTCCAGCAGGGAGACCTTGTAGGGCGAGGTGACGCCGGCGCTGCCGCCTCCGGTGGTCAGCGGTCGGGTGGCGTTCTCCCCCAGCACGGCGAGCCGCGGGTCCGGGCCCAGGGGCAGGGCGCCCCCCTCGTTCTTGAGGAGGACGGCGCCCTCCACGGCGATCTGGCGGGCCATCGCCGCCGAGGCGGCCCGGTCCAGCGCCGGGCGCGGCTCGCCCCGGAAGGACCAAAAGCGCACCAGCACGCCGAGGATGTTGCGCACGCGCTCGTCCAGGACGGATTCGGCCAGGCGCCCCTCGCGCACGGCATCGACCACCACCTGGGCGTCCTGCGGACCGGGCATCTCCAGGTCGTTGCCGGCCCGGAGGGCCTCGATCCGGTCATAGGCGGCGCCCCAGTCCGAGACCACGAACCCCTCAAAGCCCCACTCGTCTCGGAGCAACTCCGTGAGTAGCCAGTGGTTCATGGCGCAATCCACGCCGTTGATCTTGTTATAGGCGCTCATCACCGTCCAGACGCCGCCCTCCTCCACGGCGTCCCGGAAGGCGGGCAGGTAGATCTCGCGCAGGGCCCGCTCGGGGATGTGCTCCTCGATGCGCTGGCGGTTGGTCTCCTGGTTGTTGGCGGCATAGTGCTTGACGTCCGCCGCCACGCCCTCGGCCTGCATACCCCGGACGTAGGCCACGGCGATGCGTCCGGCCAGGAAGGGGTCCTCGCCGTAGGACTCAAAGACGCGGCCGCCCAGCGGGTTGCGGTGGATGTTGAGGTTGGGGCCCAGCACCATGGAGACGTTAAAGGCCTTGGCCTCTCGGGCGACGGCCGCGGCGCAGCGCCCCACCAGGGCGGGATCCCACGTGGAGGCCATCAGGATCCCCGGCGGGAAGCAGGTGGGCAGTCCCTCCGCCGGCAGGATGGCGCGGAACTCCTCCGCCAGCGCCTCCATATAGTCGCGGCGCTCAGGCGGCAGAGCATCCAGCCCCTCGCCCTGGAGCAGCACCCGGGGGATGTCCTCCGTGGCGGCCAGATCGGGCTCCGTCATCAGGCCAAAGAGAAAGGACAGCCCCTGCGACGCGCGCCCCGCGCGCTCCATCACCCGGTCGGCCGGGATGGAGAGGTACTGGCCCATGTTCATGCCGTTGTGCCCGTCCAGGGGGATGAAGGACGGGATCCCCAGCCGCTCGATGCCGTGTGTCTGGAAGGCGCCCTTGCCGGCCACCAGCCGGGCCTTTTCCTCCAGCGTCATGGCGCGGACGACATCGGGGATTGATTCGGGACCGGTGAGCCTGGGGGTGGACATCGTTGTCTCCTTTCGTGGGAACGAGTGCGGCACGATGTTAGCCCCCGGCGCCGGCCCTGTCCAGTCGCGCGCCGCGCTCTGGTCACGCGGGGAGGGCACGGCATGCCCTCCCCGCACCGCTGCGTCAGCTGGCCGAGCTCTGGAGCAGCGCCACCAGCGCCGAGCCCAGAAGGATCAGCGCGCCATAGAGCCAGGCGAGACGGTTGGCGTTGTTGTGTCGCATCTGGGCCTCCTCAGACGAGATCGAACCGTTCGAGCTCCACCCGGTCGTCCGGCACGCCGGCCTCCCGCAGCGCCCGCGAGACAAAGGTGAGCATCGGCAGTGGGCCGCACAGGTACACGCGGAAGCGGGTGTCCCGCCCGGGCAGGTGCCGCTCCAGGATCTCCCGGGTGATATAGCCCCGCTCGCCCTCCCAATCCGCCGGGGGGCGCTCCAGCACGTGCACCACCTGCAGGTTGATCGCGCCCTGCAGCCGCTCGAGTTCGTCGCGGTAGGCCACGCCCTCCCACTCCGGGCTGCCGTAGAGCAGCGTCACCGGCCGGGGGTCTCCCCGGTCCGCCCAGGTGTGCAGGATCGACATCATCGGCGCGATCCCCACGCCCCCGGCGATGAGCACGATGGCGTCCGCGTCCGTGTGCCGGTCCGGGCTCAGGGCGCCATAGGGGCCGTCCACATACACCGGCTCGCCCGGCGGGAGGTCCTTGACGGTCGCGGTGAAATCGCCCAGCTCCTTGATGGAGAACTCGATCCGCCCCTGCTGCTCCGCGCTGGAGGCGAAGGAGAAGGGGTGCTCCTGCGAGGCGTAGGGCGAATGGCGCGCGGTGATCCAGGCGAACTGGCCCGGCTCAAAGCGCAGCCCCGCGTGCCCCACGGGCTCCACCGCCAGGGTGTAGACGTTGCCCTGCTCCGGGCGCACCTCCACCACCCGGTAGGGGCGCCGCAGCATCTGCCAGGGCTTCCATACCCGCAGGTACCCGACCAGCAGCAGGGAGATGGCGCCGTAGGCGATCCAGAGGCCCTGCTTGAGCGGCGTCCCCACATAGCGCCCGACCATGTAGGCGTGGGTCATCACCATGGCCATGGCGGCCAGGGCGAGCACGCCGTGGCTGACGCGCCAGAGCGTGTACTCGGTCCGAAGGCGGCGGCGCAGCACCGCCCAGACCACCAGCGCGAGCAGCGCCACCACGGAGAACACGCCCCAGCGCGCTCGCCAGGGGGCCTCCAGCACGTTGAGCAGGCCCAGGGCCCACTCAAAGCGCAGGAACAGGATGATCGGGTGCGCGAGCCACAGAGCCAGGGTGATGTACCCCATGCGCCGGTGAAAGGCGTACACCACGTCGCTGCCAAAGGGCTCCTTCAGGGCGCGGATGCGGGCCGTCATGGCAAAGTGCAGCGTCATGAGCCCGATGCCCGTAAAGCCCAGGGCCACCGAGATCTCGCGTTCGAACTCGCGGCCCATGGGGCGCTCGCCAAAGAGCATCAGGGAGAGTGGCGCCAGGGCAAAGATGAGGTAGAGCGCCAACCACAACACGCCGGTCCGTCTCTGCGTCTTCACATGTCCCTCCTGCGTTCACGGTATATCGCTGACGGCTCGATGCGCCGGCCGTATTCCCGGCGCGTCCGGGCTCAAGGCCCCCGCTGGGCCAGCTTCTGGCATCCGGGGCAGATGTAGCTGGCCGTGCTGCCCGTGCGCACCTTGGCCAGCGGCGTGCCGCAGGCGCTGCAGGGCGCCCCCTCCTCCCAGTGGGAGAGATACGGGTCGTCCCAGCCGCCCTTTTCCCCGTACAGGTTCAGCTCAAAGGGGGCGCCCCCCGCGGCGATGCTCCCCTCCAGCACAGCCTGGATCTCCCGGTGCAACGCGGCGATCTCGCCCTCGCTCAGCGTGGGGATCGGCCGGGCCGGGTGGATGCCGGCGCGCCAGAGCGGCGTCTGCACATAGACGTTGCCGATGCCCGCCAGGCGGGACTGGTCCAGGAGGGCCGTCTTGATGGCCCCCCGCCGCCCCGCGAGCCGCGCGCGAAAACCCTCCAGGGAGAGGCCCCGCACGTCCGGCCCCAGCCTGGCGATCATCGGGTGTTCGGCGGGGTCGGCGGCATAGTGGCAGTAGCCGAACCACCAGTGGTTCACCGCCAGGGCGGAGCCGGGCCGCCCGCCGTCATCGGGCGCCAGGTCGAACAGGGCGCGGCGCTTTTCCGGCAGGCGCTCGCGATCGGTGAGCAGGATCTCGCCGCCCATGCCCAGGTTGAGCAGCAGCCAGCCCCGGTCCGTCTCCACCAGGATCCACTTGCCCCGTGATGTGACGTGCGCGATGCGGGCTCCCTGCAGGGCATCCGCAAAGCGCTCCACCGGAAGGTTCAGGCACTTGGCCTGGAGCACCTCGATCCCGGCCAGCGTGCGCCCGGCGAGCTCCCGCTGCATGTCCCGGGCAAAGATGGCGATCTCGGGCAGTTCGGGCATCGGCACCTCCTGTTTGGTCCGCGCGGACGCGCCCGCGCGGGTGCGGAAGGATACCCGCATCGGCTGGGCGGCGCAAGCGGGGCCTAGGGCATTCCCTCGCCCGCGATCTCCCGCCGCCGTTCCTCGATCACCCGGGCCACCACCTCGTGGGGCAGGGGGCGCTCCGGGACAAAGTGAATCGTCGCGCCGGAGACGCGCACGTCGCCGTACTCTGCGGCGATGAGCGCCGCCACCGCCGGGCTGAGGGTGTGCAGCGCCAGGTGCGCGCGGTGCGCCGAGAGCGCCACCAGGTCCCGCCCCAGGCGGAAGATGGGGATCCGGTAGCTCACGCGCTCGGTGCAGCCCGGGGCCAGCTCGTGGATCAGGGCGCGCAGGCGCTCCAGCGCCTCCCGCTGCGGGGCGCCGAGGGGCGCCAGGTAGGCGTCCACCTCCTGCGGCGCGTGCCGGCCGGTGTCAGCCCTGGTTGCCATGATAGGCCGCCTCCAACGCGGCGCTCTCGAGCTTGTCCATCCGCATGAGCGCCGCGCTCACCCGCCGCGAGCGCTCCGGCTCGGCCGATGCCATCCAGGCCCGCGGCGCCGCCGGGACGATCTGCCAGGAGATCCCGAACCGGTCGGCGAGCCACGCGCAGCGCCCCGGCTCGCCGCCATCGCCCAGGCGCTCCCAGAGACCGTCGATCTCCTCCTGCGTGTCACAGTGGATCTGCAGCGAGATGGCGGGGGAATGGCGATAGCCCGGACCCCCGTTCAGCAGCACGAGCTCGTGGCCCTGGATGGTAAACCGCGCCGAGAGGACCTCGCCTACGTACCGCTCGGCCTCCGGCCCATGGTGGCTGATCTCCACCAACCGTGCGTCGGGCAGCAGGCCGGTGTAGAGCGCCAGAGCCTCGTGGATCCGGCCGTCGAACCAGAGACAGGTGACGATCCTGCGCATCGGAGCCTCCTCTCCGCGGATGGGCCTGGCGCAGGCGCGCCAGCATGCCCCATTCTACCCCGTGTGTGCCCCCGGGCGCCACGGCTTTAGTCACACTCTCTGCGCCAACGCGCCCGGCGCTGGCCGGAGGCCGCCGGCCGCGGTAGAATCACCCCAGCTCTGCACAGGAGGTGCCGCCATGGCCGATCGCACGCCGGAGCGTCTGGCCGCCTGGCTCGCCCAGGTGGCCGAGGATCCCCTCGAGCCGGACCTGCCCATCATCGATCCGCACCATCACCTCTGGGAGCGGCCGGGCAACCGGTACCTGCTGCCGGACCTGCTCGCCGATCTGGCGTGCGGGCACCGGGTGGTCGCCACGGTCTTTGTCGAGTGCGGCGCCCGCTACCGGGCCGGTGGCCCGGAGGCGCTGCGCCCCGTGGGGGAGACCGAGTTCGTCGAGCGGGAGGCGGCCCCCACGCGCGCGGGCGAGATCGCGCCGGGCACGCGCGTGGCCGAGGGGATCGTGGCCTGCGCCGATCTCACGCTGGGGGCGGCGGTGGATGCGGTGCTGGAGGCGCACCGGGAGGCCTCGCCCGAGCGGCTGCGGGGCATCCGCCACAGCGCCGCCTGGGACGCCTCACCCGGTATCCAGGGCTACCGCAACCCCCCGCCGGGGACGTATCTCGATCCCCGCTTTCGTGAGGGCTTTGCGCGCCTGGCGGCCCACGGACTGACCTTTGACGCCTGGCAGTACCACCCGCAACTGGCGGAGCTGGCTGATCTGGCCCGCGCCTTTCCGGAGACGACGATCATCTGCAACCATGCCGGTGCGCCCCTCTGCCTGGGGCCCTACGGCGCCATCCGCGAGCGGGCGGTGGCCCACTGGCATGACGCCGTGGCCATGCTGGCGCGCTGCGAGAACGTGGTGATCAAGCTTGGGGGGATGGGGCAGCCGAACCCGGCGCTGGGGCTGGACGAGCGCCCCGTGCCGCCCACCTCGGAGGAGTTGGCGCAGGCGATCGCCCCGTATCTGCGCCATGTGATCGATACCTTTGGCCCGGAGCGCTGCATGTTTGAGAGCAACTTTCCGGTGGACAAGCGTTCCTACGGCTACGGGGTGATGTGGAATGCCTTCAAGCGCGTGTCCGCGGGCTATGGCGCCGCTGAACGGGCGCAGATGTTCTACGGCACCGCCGCGCGCATCTACCGGCTTCCGCTCCCTGAGCGGCTCGCTCTCTGAGCGGCTCGCACCCTGAGCGGCTCGCTCTCTGAGCGGCTCGCTCCCTTTGCGAGCCCTCAGGCAGCAGGGCGCTCAGGGTGCGGGTTGGCGGTCAGCCGGTGGCCAGCCGGATCGACAGGCCGGCGTTGGCGCCAAAGGGCGAGCTCGTGCCCGGATCGGTGCGGTGGGCCAGGTGGAGGGCCGAGAGCATCGCCCCGGGGGCCTGCCGCTGCCCGATCTGCTTCAGGATCGCCGGGCGCAGCGCGGCCACCACGCGCCCGCGGTACACCTCCACCGGGCGGTCGCCCTCGGCCTGGGCCCGGGCACAGAGGCCCCGCATGTAGTAGCGGTTGAACTCGTCCTCGGCGAGGTTCTCGGGGGCGCGGCTATCGATCCGGTAGTGGCCCTGGGGGGCCAGGCCGGACATCAGCAGGCTCTCGATCAGCTGTGCGGCCAGCCAGCGGTCGTCATACCGGCGGATCGCCTCGGCCAGCAGTTCCGGGAAGCGCCTGCGGCCGGCGCCCGTGAGCCGGCTGGAGAGAAAGAGCAGGCCTTCGCCGGCATCCATCTCGAACTCACCCAGCATATAGCCGCGCGTCGTCTCGTCCAGGTTTTGGTATGTCAGAGCCAACAGCGTTCTCCTTGCGGGATCGTGCCGCACCGGCCAGTCCGGTGCGGCGCAGCGCGCCCTGGTGTATCGTGGCCGGTCAGTCGGCCTGCGGGCCCGGGGCGGCCGGGCGTTCGGCCGTCGGCCGCACGGTGGGCAGCGCCATCTGGGCGCGGATCTGCTCGGCCACCCGGCGGGCGCCCGCGATCTGCGGGTAAGTGAGGCGCAGGTTGGCGCGGCCGGCGGCGTTTACCACCAGTGTGCCGTACCCGAGGACCGTGCCAAAGAGGTCGCGCCGCGCGTCCACGCTGTCCACGTCGCTCAACGGCAGGGCAACCCGTCGGCGGTTCCGCAGGCCACTCTCGCCGAAAAAGCGCTGGTCCGTGACCCTCAGCCGAATGACGGCCAGGTTCGCCGCCGCCTGGGCGGTCTTCCAGAGGCCCAGCGCCAGCACGACGAACGCGAGGATGCGGCCGGCGCCGGGATCCTCACCGCCGGTGAGCAAGATGGCCACCACGCCGGCCACCAGCAGGATCGCTGCGGGCACCAGCGAGATGGGGCTGGGCTTGGCATCCACGATTACGCGCTCGTCCACGCGCAGATTCTCGAAACTCGCCATGGGGAGGTCCTCCTGTCGTGCGGCCCCGAGGTGGGGCGGGCCGCATCCGTGCCGGGGCGGTCAGAGGCGCGGGCGCCTGCACGGGTGCGATGGTGCGGCGGTCTGCCCGGACGGTTTGCCAGACGGTTTGGCCGGACAGGGCGTGCAGAGGGGTCGCGGAACCGCGCCTGTGCGGTTTCGCCCGCCGGGGCCGACGGGCCCGGGCGGTGGAACTGATCCGGCACGCGCTGTGGCGCCTGCGGCCGCAAGAAGGGCGGCCGGCTACCTCCAGAGCCAGGGGAATTATAGGCCGCGGCGCTGCGCGGCGCAAGCCGCAGCGCCACCGGGTGGGGTGGTGGACGGTCAGCGGGAGGTTCCGGCTCTGCCTGACCCAGCGCGGGGCGGCGATAGCGTGGCGGTGGAGGGTCAGGCTCCTGCCTGACCAACGCGGGGCCGCGGGGGAGAGGATGTGGGGTGGGGCCGGGATACGCCTGACCCTCCGGTGCCGCGCTTGCCGTCCCCCGGCGTGGCCGGTAAGATCCCTTCCAACCCGTGCGAAGGGAGTTTAACCCCGTGAGATCGATTCTGCTGGCACTCTGCGTAATTGGCATTCTGGCGGGCCCCATCGCGGGCGCCGGCCCCCCGGCGCCGCGGGCTCTGGCGCCGCGGGCCCTGGCGCCGCGGGCCTCCGAAGCCCCTCGGGGAGCGGTGGCCCAGGGCGACGTTTCCCCCGGCGCCGCCACCCCTTCGGGCATCCCCCTGGAGGAACTGGAGGCCACGGTGGACGCCTACGTCGCCGAGCACCTCGGCGTCTCCTCCCCCGGCGCAGCCGTGGTGGTCCTGCACGCGGGCGAGATCGTCCTGAGCAAGGGCTATGGTTTCGCCGACCTGGCCCAGGGGGTGCCGGTGGACCCCGCCGGCACTGTGTTCGAATACGGCTCCGTCAGCAAGTTACTGGTCTATATCACGCTCATGCGCCTGGTGGAGCAGGGGCGCATCGCCCTGGAGGATGACATCCGCACCTATCTCCCGGCGGGGACCCTCCGGCGCCTGCGCTATGACGAGCCGGTCACCTTCCTGGACGTGATGAACCACCAGACCGGCTTTGAGGAGGTTCTCTTTGATACGGTGCTGAGCCCTCCCGGGCCCCGGCCGACCTATGCCGAGGCGATCCGCGATGCCCAGCCGGAGCAGGTCTACCCCCCGGGCACGCTGAGCGCCTACTCGAACTATGCCGTGGCGCTGGCCGCCTGGATCGCCCAGGGGCTCCTGGCCGAGCAGGACCCCGCCTGGGGCGCCTTTGACGCCTACGTGCAGCAGACGATCCTGGAGCCGCTGGGCATGGCCGACGCGGTCGCGGACCTGGGCCTCTCCGGGCGCACGGATCTGGGGGCGCGCCGTGCCCGTGGGTACGTGGCCGGGCCGAACGGGTTTTCCCCGGGGCCCTGGAGCGATATCCCCCTCTACCCGGTGGGGGGCGCCGTGGGCACGGCCGAGGACCTGGCGCGCCTGGTCCAGGCGCTGCTGCCACCCGACGGCGAACCCTCGCCGCTCTTTGGCCGGCGCGAGACGCTGGATACCCTCCTCTCCCCGACGCTGGTGATGGCCTCGGACCTCGGCTTTGCCCACGGGTTCATCGTGTGGGATGGCTCCGAGCGCACGCTGGGCCACGGGGGCAACACGGCCGCCTTTAGCGCGCAGCTGAACATCGTTCCCGAGTCGCGCTTTGGGGTGGTGGTGCTGGCCAACGCCGCCGGCGAGATGGCTCTCACCTCCGGCCTGACCGATCTGCTCCTCGGCCGGCAGGAGGGGCCAGGCCCGGCGGACGGGGTCGCCCTGCCCGCGGCGGAGGAGGTCAGCGGGGTGTACATCGCCGCCCGGCGGATGCACAACACCTTCCTCCGGCTGTATGGGTACCTGGGCCTGCTCTCGGTGGAGGCCGCTGGCCCCGATCGCCTTCGCCTCCGGCTGGGCGGCGACGCGGGGACCTACCGGCAGGTGGCGCCCTACCAGTATGAACGCGTGGGCGCGGAGGGCGACCTGTTCCAGTACAACTTCTCCCGCATCTCCTTTGAGCGGCAGGACGGGCGCACTGTGCGGATGTCCGGCGATTTCGTGCCGCTGGCGCCCGGCTCGGTCCCCTGGCTGCGTGCCCAGCTGGCTTTGGGGGTGCTGAGCGCGGGGAGCCTGCTCGTGGGGCCGGCCGTGGCCGGGGCGGTGGTCGCCCGGCGGCGGCGACGGGGCCTCAGCGGGCCCGCGTGGGCCCTCCTGGGGCTCGCCTGGGCGCTGGTCGCCAACAACGGCATCCTCGTCCTGCGCATGCTGGCCGACAACTACCGCTCCTGGCTGGAGGTGCGCCCGCAGATCTGGCTCAACGTGGCCCTGGGGGCCTCCTGCGCCCTGGCGTGCGTGCTGGTCGCCCGCCGCTGGCGAAGCGAGCGGCGCGTCCCCATAGGGGAGGGCGCGCTCGCTATCGCGGCGATCGTCTTCCTGGCTCTCCTGCTCGGCTGGGGCTTTTTTCAGCTGCTGTATTAGCGCTCCGGGCTCTCCGCCTCCGCGCGGGCGAACTGGCTCTGGTACAGGCGCTGGTAGAACCCGCCTGCGGCCAGCAGGCTCGCGTGGGTGCCGCGCTCGATGATGCGCCCGTCGTCGATCACCAAAAGCTGATCGGCGTTGCGGATGGTGCTGAGCCGGTGAGCGATCACAAAGCTGGTGCGCCCCTGCATCAGCGTCAGCAGCGCCTGCTGGATGTGAGCCTCGGTGCGCGTGTCCACGCTCGAGGTGGCCTCGTCCAGGATCAGGATGCGCGGATCCGCCAGGATGGCGCGGGCAATGGCCAGCAACTGCCGCTGACCCTGGCTCAGCGTCGCCGCCCGCTCCGAGAGATGGGTCTCGTAGCCATCGGGCAGGCGCTGGATGAACTGGTCCGCGTTGGCGAGCCGCGCCGCGGCGATGCATTCCTCATCGCTGGCGCCGAGCCGCCCGTAACGGATGTTCTCCATCACCGTATCGGCAAAGAGGAACGTCTCCTGCAGTACGATCCCCAACTGGCGCCGGAGGCTGTCCTGGGTGACATTCCGGATGTCCTGCCCGTCGATCCGGATCGCGCCGGCGTCCACGTCATAGAACCGCGAGAGCAGGTTCACCACGGTCGTCTTGCCGGCGCCCGTGGGCCCCACGAGGGCCACCACCTGTCCCGGCTGCGCCTCCAGGTTGATGTCCCTGAGCACCGGCACCCCGGGCACGTAGCCAAAGTCTACCTGCTCAAAGGCCACGTGGCCGCGGATGCTCGCCAGCGCGGGCGCACCGGGTCGGTCGGCGACCTCGGGCACCTGGTCCAGCATGTCAAAGACGCGTTCAGCGCCCGCCAACGCCGCCTGGATCGAGTTGTACAGATCGGCGATGGTGAGCAGCGGCTCGAAAAAGCGCCGGGCGTAGAGCACAAAGGTGGCGATCACTCCGACGCTCACCTGACCCTGCAGCGCCAGCCAACCGCCCAGACCGGCGATGACCACCAGGTCCAGGTTGCTAAAGACCATCAGCATGGGGCGCAAGAGGGTCATCATCAGCTGGGCGCGGATGGTGGTATCACGCACGGCGGTGTTGGTGCGCTCGAACTCGGCCATGATGGTGGGCTCCCGCCGGAAGGCCTGCACCACGCGCACGCCGGCGATCGTCTCCTCGGTCAGGGCGTTCAGGCGCCCGAGGTTTCCCTGGACCTCGCGAAAGCCCCGCCGCGTGCCCCGGCCCATGCGCACGGTAAAGTACAGCATCAGCGGCATGACGGCGATGGTGGCCAGTGCCAGCCAGACGTTGAGGAGCAGCACCACAACGATCATGCCCACCAGGGCCAGGGCGCTGGCGATCAGTTGGATGACGCCCTGCGAGAGCACGCGGTTCACGGCGTCCACATCGTTGGTGAGGCGGCTCATCAACTCGCCGGTGGTGCGCGCATCATAGAACCGGAGTGAAAGCTCCTCCAGGTGGCCAAAGAGGTCACGTCGGAGCGCCTGCAGGATGCGCTGGGTGACGCTGACGACGTAATAGCTCTGCCCGTACTCGGCGAGCCAGTAGAGGGTGTATGTGGCCAGGAGTAGGCCTGCCATCCGCCAGAGGCCCGGCAGGTCGCCCCGGACGATATGGCGATCGATGGCAGCGCCCACGAGATAGGGGCCCAGCAGCGCCAGCGCGGTGCTGACCAGAACGATCGCGATCACCAGGGCGATGGCCCCCCGGTGCGGCCGCAGATATCCCAGCAGCCGGCGGAAGCTTTGGCGCGGATCGCGCGCCTTTTCCATCTGCGGGCCGCCCTGCAGGCCCTGGGTGGGCATCTGGCGACCCATCGCCGGGCCGCCCGCCTGGCCCTGCCCAGGCGGGCCGGAGCCAGGTTGGCCCGCAGGCGGGCTGCCCCCGGGACCCTTTCCCCTCATGTTGCTCCCTGCGCCCTGTCTTTCGGTCATGCGTCATCTCCCGTGTCTGCGCCGTTGCCCAGTTGCGAGTCATAGATCTCACGATAGGTCGGGCTGGAGGCCATCAGCTCGGGATGGGTGCCCTCGGCCACGATACGCCCGCGATCCAGCACCACGATCTTGTCTGCCCCGAGCACGCTGCTGATCCGCTGCGCCACCAGCAGCGTGGCCCGATCCTGGCCGCTGTGCTCCAGCGCCTCCTGCAGGGCCACCTCGGTTTCCACATCGACGGCGCTGGTGCTGTCATCGAGGATGAGCAGCCGCGGGTTCAGCAGGAGCGCCCGCGCGATGGCCAGGCGCTGGCGCTGCCCGCCCGAGAGGTTCACGCCGCGCTGCCCCAGCTGCGTGTCATACCCGTCGGGGAAGCCGCTTATAAAGTCGTGCGCCTGCGCCGCCCGTGCCGCAGCCATGACCTCTTCATCCCCCGCATCCGGGCGGCCAAAGCGGATATTGTCGCGGATCGTCCCGGTAAAGAGCACCGTCTCCTGCGGGACCATGCCGATCTCGCCGCGCAGCGAGCGCAGGGCCACGTGGCGCACGTCGGCCGCGTTCACCGCCACCTGCCCGTCGATGACGTCATAAAAGCGGGGCAACAGGTTGATGAGGGACGTCTTGCCGGAGCCGGTGCTCCCCAGCAGGGCCAGCGTCTGCCCGCGCTCGAGGCTCAGTTCGATATCCTGGAGGACCGGCTCGTGCTCGTGGCCGTCATAGGCAAAGGTCACGTGGCTCCAGGAGGCCCGTGCCGCGGGCTCCTGCAGGGGCGCGGCGTCCGGTGCGTCGGCCACCGCCGGCTCCTCGTCCAGCACCTCGTAGATGCGCCGGGCGGAGGCGGCGGACGAGGAGATAAAGCTCACCATCGTTCCCAGGTGGCCCAGGACCATCAACATCCAGAGGAGGTAGCTGTTAAAGGCGATGATCTTGCCCACGGAGAGCCCGGCCTGCACGGCGAGCAGGCCGCCCACGGCCACCACAAAGACGATGCCGAGGTTCACCAGATAGTGCAGTGTGGGCATCAGGATCGCGAGGAAGCGCCCCACGCGGATGCTGCGCCCCGTCAGATCGGTGTTGGTGCGCTCAAAGCGGGCCTTTTCGTGCTGCGCCCGTACAAAAGCCTTGACCACGCGCACGCCCGCCACGTTCTCCTGAAAGATCGTGTTCAGGCGATCCAGGCTCTGCTGGACCTGCATGTACATCTGCTGCGCCCGTCCGGCGTACCAGAGAAAGATCACCGTCGCCACCGGCAGGATAAAGAGCATGATCAGCGCGAGGCGCCAGTCCGTCAGGACCATCATCGCCAGCGCGCCCACGGCCACCAGAGGCACGCGCAGGAACATCCGCCCGGTGAAAAAGGCGAACTGCGTCACCTGCTGGACGTCGGAGGATACCCGGGTGATCAGCTGGCCCGTCTGCCACTGATCCAGGTTTCGGGCCGAGAGAGACAGCACCCGTGCAAAGAGCGCGCGCCGGTAATCGGCACCCAGGCTCTGCGAGACGCGCACGGCGCACACGGTGATGCCGATCGTGGCTCCGGCGCTCACCAGGATCAACCCGACCATGATCAGGGCCGACTGCAACACCACCGCGGTATCGCCCTGGCCGATGCCCGCATCGATGATGCGCTGCAGCATGCGGGGCAGGGCCAGGTCCGCGGCCACCAGGGCGGCCATAAAGCACCAGTTCAGAACGACGAGCCGGCGATACGGCCGCATGGCACGGAGCACACGCCAGATAGGGGCCATCGGTTCTCCTCTCTGCTCTAGCGATCGGCGGTCGGGTGGCGCCGTTGCCCGGGGCAGCGACGACCGTGGGGGCGCACCGGGGGCACCCGGTGGGTATCATGGATCTCCTGCAGGAGCGCCTGCCCGCCCAGCAGCGCCTCGTGATCCAGCGCATAGTGCACGCGGCGCCCGCAGCGCTCGCCGTGCACCAACCCGGCCTCGCGCAGGACCCTGAGATGCTGCGATACCGCCGGCTGAGACACGTCCAGGCGCTCAGCCAGGGCACGGACGCACAGCGGCTCACCCTCGGGGAGCGAGGCCAGCAAGCGCACCAGCGCCAGGCGGGTGGGGTCCGCCAGCGCGTGGAAAAAGGCAGCGTCGCCCGCCGTGCCGTTCATGGACCAATAAGCCGATGCTTATACATGCGCCTCAGGATAGGCCGAAAGGGCGAGGTGTCAAGCGAGCAGAGGGCGGCACGTGGGGGTGTGGGGTGGGGCTATGCCTGACCCACGAGGCAGCGCGGCGGCACGTGGCGGTGGAGGGTGGGGCTCCGGCCTGACCCACGAGGCAGCGCGGCGGCACGTGGCGCTGTGGGGGCGGGGCTCCGGCCTGACCCACGAGGCAGCGCGGCGGCACGTGGAGGTGGAGGGTCAGGCTCCGGCCTGACCCGGCGCGGGCGCGCCCCGCCAGGCCGCCTGCAAGGGGCGGTAGTCCAGCAGGACGATCCCCTCGCGGGAGACGGCCTCGCGCGCGGCCTCGGAGGTGAGGAAAGCGAGATCGGCGGCGCGGACCGCACGGTCCGGGGCGTCGCGCAGCGTCTCACCGGCATCGGCCGCGGGGTGGAGCGCCCATTCGCTCAGCCCCTCCGGAAGGTCGCGCAGCAACTGCAGGTAGCGCGCCGGCTTGTCCCCGGTCGGGATGGAGAAACTGTCGAGAAAGGCGCGGTCGGCGGTCGGGAGGCCCATGCGCTGCAGGCGCCCGATCCTCTCGCCCCCCGCTACGCGCAGCGCCAGGCCGTACTCCCGCGCCAGGCCCAGGGTCAGTTCGAACACATCCTCGCGGCCGCCATCGAGCAGGCAGTGCCAATCCAGATGCGCCGGGCGCAGGCCCGCCGAAAGCACCGCCTCGATCTGCGCGCGCGTCTCGGCCTCCACCTCCGGCAGGCGCGCCCCGGGAGGCAGCCGGTGCGAGCCGTCATGCAGGTGGTACTGCCCTTCGGGTCCCAGGAGCGAGGGGATCGTTTCCGGCGGGGAGAGCGGCGGCCAGAGGTGCGCGCGGCTATCGCGCACCAGCGTGATGTGCAGGCCAAAGGACACCTCCGAGCGCGCGGCCAGCCAGCGCAGGCCGCCTGCGGCGCCGGGGCAGGGGACCATCAGGCTGGTCGAGCACGCCACTCCGCATGTGATCGCCTGCGCCACGCCGGCGTTGGCGCAGGCATCCAGCCCCAGGTCGTCGCCGTTGATGATCAGCAGGCGGGCATCATCCGGGTATCCCAACAGGCGGTTGGCGGTGCGCATCTCCGATACACTCCCTGGCGGCGTTGCACGCCATCCCGTTTGAGGCGACATAACCCGACGCTCACACCTGGATGGCAGGATAGGCCCGGAGGGCGAGGTGTCAAGCGAGCGTGGCGACAGAGAGCGTGGCGGTGGAGGGTCAGGCTCTGCCTGACCCAGCGCAACGCGGCGGCACAACGGTACGTGGATGTGGAGGGTCAGGCTCTGCCTGACCCACGAGGCAGCGCGGCGGCACAACGGTACGTGGCGGTGGAGGGTCAGGCTCCAGCCTGACCCAGCGCGAGACCGCGCGTCGGCGGGGTGGGGGCGGGCCTTGCCTGACCCTCCGGTTAGGGGCGCGGTGCAGCGGGGGAGAGGGTGTGGGGTGTAGCTTTGCCGGACACTCCGGGGCCGTGTGCGTCGCCTGCCGCCCCCCCGCCATCTACCCACTTGACCCTCACGTAACGTTATGGTGTATGCTACCCCCCGTGGAGGTGACGATGCGGATGTACCGGGCCGGGGAGTTGGCGCGGCTCGCGGGGCTGACGGTGCGCGCGCTGCACCACTATGACGCCATCGGGCTGCTGGCCCCCTCGGGGCGCTCCGAGGCGGGCTACCGCCTCTACGGCGAGGGCGACCTGCTGCGGCTGCAGCAGATCCTCCTCTACCGGGGGATGGGCCTGCCGCTGGAGGAGATCCGCCGGGTGCTGGACGACCCGGAGTTTGACGTGATCCGCGCCCTGGAGATGCACCTGGGGGTTGCCCGGGCCGAGATCGAGCGGCTGGAGCAGGTGGCCGCCACCATCGAGCGCACGCTGGAACGGATGTCCACGGAGGATGAGATGCTATCGAATGAGGACCTGTACAAGGGGATCGCCCCGGCGGAGGCCGAGCGACGGCGCCGCGAGGCGCGGGAGCGCTATGGCGAGGAAGAGGTGGCGCGCTCGGAGGAGCGCTTGCGCCAGCTGACGCGAAAGGAGTGGAACGACGTGGGGGATGCGGGCGAGTCGATCAACCGCGGCCTGGCGGAGCGTATGGATCTCCCGGTGGACGCTCCCGAGATTCAGGAGTTGGTGGCGCGCCACTACGCCTGGACCTGCCACTTTTGGCAGCCGGACTCGGTCTCTTACCGGGCGCTGGGGGCGGGCTATGCCCAGGACCCCGAGTTCCGGGCGTTCTACGAGCGCTACCGTCCGGGGCTGGGGGAGTATCTGGCCCGGGCGATCGACTATTACGCCACCAACGTCCTCGAGCCGCGTGAACTGGAGGAACTGGGCGACCTGTAGCTCTGGGCGTGGCCGGGGGGCGCACCGCGCAGGTGCGCTTCCCGGCCCTCGCCTGAGCGCGGCGCATCCCCGGAGCGGCTCTCCCGCTGGCGGGCCGTGCCCCAAACGTGCTAAGCTGCTCCCTGTCGCATTCAACCGCCAACCGCGTCTCGCCAGCTGCGATCCATGATGTGTTCTCGGAGGTCTCCATGCCCACCTGCGCGCTTACGCCCATGCCGCTCGATCGCGTTACGCTGCTCCCGAGCGAGTTCGCCCGCCGCGCCGACCTGAACCAGCGCTACATGCTCTCGCTCCGCACGGACAACCTGCTCCAGAACCACTACCAGGAGGCGGGGCTCTGGGGCCCGCGCGAGATCCCGCCGGACATCCACTTTGGCTGGGAGACCCCTACCTGCCAGCTGCGGGGGCACTTTTTGGGGCACTGGCTCTCGGCTGCCGCGCGGCGCACCGCCAACACCGGCGATCCCGAGTTGCGGGGCAAGGCGGAGCGGATCGTCGCCGAGTTGGCGCGCTGCCAGCGTGAGAACGGCGGCGAGTGGATCGGCTCCATCCCCACGACGTACCTGGAGTGGGTCGCCCGGGGCAAGCCCGTCTGGGCGCCGCACTATACCCTCCACAAGACCCTCATGGGCCTGGTGGATATGGCCCGTTACGCCGGCAGCGAGCAGGCTTTGGAGATCGCGAGCCGCTGGGCGGGCTGGTTCCACCGCTGGACGGCGCGCTTTACCCGGGAGGAGATGGACGCCATCCTGGAGGTGGAGACGGGGGGCATGCTGGAGGCCTGGGCGGACCTGTACGCGCTCACCGGCGAGCCGGCCCATCTGGACCTGATCCAGCGATACGACCGTCCGCTTCTGTTTGACCGGCTGCTGGCGGCGAAGGACGGGGGCGGAGTGGATCCGCTCACCAACCGGCACGCCAACACCACCATCCCGGAGGCGCAGGGGGCCGCGCGGGCCTGGGAGGTGACGGGAGAGGCGCGCTGGCGCCAGATCGTCGACGCCTACTGGGACTGGGCCGTCACCCGGCGCGGCGCCTACGCCACCGGCGGCCAGACCTGCGGGGAGATCTGGTCGCCGCCGGGGCAGCAGGCCGCCCGTCTGGGGGACAAGAACCAGGAGCACTGCACGGTCTACAACATGATGCGGCTGGCCGAGTATCTCTGGCGCTGGACCGGGGACCTGCGCTATGCGGACTATTGGGAGCGCAACCTGTACAACGGGATCCTGGCGCAGCAGCACCCCGAGACGGGGATGGTGGCCTACTTTCTCCCGCTGGAGCCGGGGGCCCGCAAGGCCTGGGGCACGCCGACGCACGACTTTTGGTGCTGCCACGGCTCTCTGGTACAGGCTCACACCCTCTATCCGGACGCGATCTTTTACGCGGGCCCGAGCGTGGAGGACGGCGCGCCGGGGCTGACGGTGGCGCAATACATCCCCTCGGCGGTTCGCTGGGACGGGCCTGGCGGCGCGCCGGTGGAGATCGCCCTGCGGGTGGACCCGCAGACCTCATCGGTTTCGCGGCCCCGGTCGCTGGCCGTGGAACTGGACGTGTCCTGCGCCGAGCCCACGCTGTTCGATCTGCGCCTGCGTATCCCCTGGTGGCTCGCGGGCGATGCGGGGACCGTGGCCGTCAACGGGACCTCCGTGCCGCTGGAGAGTGCGCCGGGCGGCCTGATCACGCTGGAGCGGCGCTGGAGCCACGATCGCGTGCGGCTGGTGCTGCCCATGGGGCTGTACACCTGCCCTCTGGCGGATGCGCCTGAGCGGGTGGCCTTTATGTACGGGCCGCAGGTGCTGGCCGGCCTCAGTGAGGACGACGAGGCTCTGGTGGGGGATGCGGCGCACGCCGATGCGCTGCTGGCCCCCGATAACGAGCGCGAGTGGGAGTTCTGGCGGGCCGGGTGGCGCACGGTAAGCCCGTCCTCGGGCCGGCAGCGGCGCAGCGTGCGCTTTATGCCGCTCTCGGCCATCGAGGACGAGCGCTACACCGTCTACTGGCCGGTGTGCGGCGCCCGCTAGCGGCACGAACGGACTGGTGGCACGCCGGGGGGCGGGGCTCTGCCGCCCTCCGGCGTCGCTGGCGCAGGCAAAGTTGCACCGGGCGCCTCGCGGCGCTATGATCCGGGCGTTCTCCCGGATGGCCCCGCGGCCCCCTCCGGCTGAACGCACCGCTGGGATCGCCGACCCCGCCCGCGAGGAGCGCCCATGGATCGGGAACTCGTCAGCATTGCCCTGGTGCGGATACGCGCCCTGCTTGAGTTGGGAGATACCCAGGAGGCGGGGCGCGTCCTGATGGCCCTGCTCCCCGCCGACCAGGCGGACCTCTTCCGCGAGCTGGGCGCGGAGGAGCGCGAGGGCCTCCTCGCGCTCCTGGATCCTGAGCAATCGGCCGACGTCCTCGAACAGATGGATGACGACGCCGTGCTGGAGCTCGTCACCGATCTGCCGCCCACGGAGCTGGCTCCCATCCTGGACGAGATGGAGCCCGACATGGCGGCGGACCTGCTGGGCGATCTCGAGCCGGCCGCCACCGAGGCGGCCCTGGCGGAGATGGAAGCCCCGGAGGAGGTGCGCTCGCTCCTCCAGTACCCGGATGACACCGCCGGCGGCCTGATGACCTCTCAGTACTATGCCTACCCCCTCTCGGCTCGGGTGGGCGAGGTGTTTGACGCCATCCGCGCCGAGCCGCTGGAGGACGAGGAGATCCCCTACGTCTACGCCCTGGGCGAGGGAGGACAACTGGAGGGCGTCGCCCGGCTGGCCGACCTGATCCGGGCCCACCCGCAGCAACTCCTGGGCAACATCGTGCGGCCGGCGGAGGCCTCCATCTCGGCGGTGGAGGACCGTGAGAGCGTGGTGGAGCTCATCAACCGGTATCACCTGGTGGCCGTGCCCGTGCTGGATGACGCGCAACGGCTGATCGGCGTGATCACCGCCGATGACGCCATGACGGCCCAGGATCAGGAGGCCAGCGAAGACATCTACGTGGGTGCGGGCATCATCTCCCTGGCCGGCCAGGAGGCGGCCCGCAGCGACCTGCTCCTGCGCGGCCCGCTCTGGCGCGTCTGGCTGGTGCGCGTTCCCTTTCTCTTCGTGACGCTGCTGGGCGCCATGCTGGCGGGCTCGGTGATCGGCGCCTTCAAGGAGGCCCTGGGCGCGGTGCTGGCGCTGGCGTTCTTTGTGCCCGTGGTGATGGGCATGGGGGGGAACGTGGGGGCGCAATCGGGTGAGGTGTTCATCCGCGCCAACGCCCTGGGGCAGATCGACAGGCACCGCTTTTTCGCCCATCTCCTCAAGGAGGCCACGGTAGGCCTGGGGCTCGGCCTGCTCGTGGGCGTGCCCGCCGGGCTGATTGCCCTGTTCTGGCAGGGGATCCCCGAGCTGGGGCTGGTGGTCTCCCTTTCCATGGTCGTCACGGCGACGCTGGCCTCGGTGATCGGGTTCCTGGCCCCCTACCTGCTGTTGCGCATCGGGGCCGATCCTGCGGCGGGCTCCAGCCCCTTTGTGACGACGCTCAAGGACATCATCGGACTCCTGGTCTATTTTACGCTGGCGACGGCGCTCATGGGCCAGCTGCTCTAGGGTGGCCCGGTGAGGCCGCGCGGTAAAGGGGCGCAGCGATGCAGGAATGGGATGCGGTGCTGGCGCGCGTAGAGTTCCGAGAGGCGCTGGAGCGCGGGGATCGTGAGACGGCTCTCTCGCTCCTGGCGTCGCTGGCTCCGGCGGACAAGGCCGCTTTGTACGAGGGGCTGGATCTGGAGACGCAGGCGGCCCTCATGCCCTCGCTGCCCGTGCCGGACGCGGCCGGCATCCTCGAGGAGTTGGAGGATCCCACCGCGGCGCAGCTGGCCGTCCGCCTCGAGCCGGACGTGCTCGCCCGCGTGCTGGATGAGATGGAGCCGGACAAGGCGGCGGACCTGCTGGGTGACCTGGAGCCGCCCCTGCAGGCGCTGACCCTTGGCCAGATGTCCCGCCGGGCCGCCGTGCGGCCGCTCCTCGGCTATCCCGATGATTCGGCGGGCGGCCTGATGACCTCCTCCTACTATGCCTTTCCCCTCCAGATGCCCGCCACCGAGGTGCTGCGGCGCATCCGGCGGCGGCCGGCCGGCGGAGAGGAGATCCCCTACGTCTATGCTGTGGACGGCAACGGCGTGCTGGCCGGCGTCACGCGGCTGGCGGATCTGATTCGCGCCCACCCGGAGCAGCCCCTGGGGCTCATCTGCCGGGAGCAGGTCATCTCCGTGCGCGGCTCGGAGGATCGTGAGGCCGTCGCCCGGCTCGCCAACCACTACGACCTGATCGCCATCCCCGTGGTGGACGCCCTGAACCGCCTGGTGGGGGTGATCACCGCGGACGACGCCCTGACCGTGCAGACCCAGGAGGCGCGGGAGGACAGTTTCAGGAGCGCGGGCATCCTGGGGGGGGAGGCGGCGCGCAGCGACCTGCTGGTGCGCGGTCCGCTCTGGCGCATCTGGCTGGTGCGGGTGCCCTTCCTCGTGCTGACGCTGCTGGGCGGGATGCTCGCCGGCCGCGTGATCCACGCCTACGAGGAGGCGCTGGAGACGGTGGTGGTGCTGGCGCTCTTTCTCCCCGCCGTGATGGGCATGGGCGGCAACGCCGGCGTGCAATCCAGCGCGGCGTTCATCCGCGGGCACGTGCTCGGGCAGGTGGATACGGACCGCTTTCGCCGCCATCTCCTGCGCGAGGTGGGCGTGGGCCTGGGAATGGGGGCCGTCTTTGGCGTGGTGGCCGGCGGCATCGCCGCGCTGTGGCAGGGAATCCCGGCGCTGGGGCTGGTGGTGGGCCTCTCGTTGCTCTGCGCGATCACCGTGGCCACCGCCCTGGGCTTTGCGATCCCCTATCTGCTCATCCGGCTGGGCCTGGATCCCGCGGCGGGCTCCGACCCGCTGGTGACGAGCCTGAACGATATCACCGGCCTGTTGATCTACTTTCTGCTGGCCAGCCGGCTGATGGGCTCCATGCTCTGAGGCGCGCGGGTGCGGGGGGAAAGCGAAGGGCGGGGTGGACGTCGTCTCACCCCGCCCCCGACTATGAATAAGCCGGATCGAAACCGAACGCGGTGCTACTGCACCTTGTCCAGCGGGATCCCAAGGGCCCCGGCCACACCGGCGCCGTAGGCCGGATCGGCCTTGAGGCAGTTGGAGATGTGGCGGATCTTGATGAACTCTGGCGCGTCACCCATGGCGCGCGCGGTGTTCTCGAACAGCACCTGCTGCTGCGCCGGCGACATGAGCCGGAAGAGCTTGCCGGGCTGGGTGTAATAGTCGTCGTCATCCTCGCGGAAATTCCAGGCGGCCGCCGCACCCTCCAGCGCCAGAGGCGGCTCGGCGTACTCCGGAGAAGCCTCGTGCACGCCGAAGGAGTTGGGCGTGTAGCCGATGGTCGAGCCCAGGTTGCCATCCACCCGCATCTGGCCGTCCCGGTGGGAGGGCATGGCGGGGGCGTTCCTGGGGCTGTTCACCGGGATCTGGTGGTGGTTGATGCCCAGGCGGTAGCGCTGCGCGTCCCCGTAGGAGAACAGGCGCCCCTGCAGCATCTTGTCCGGTGAAAAGCCGATGCCGGGCACCACGGCGGCCGGGTTAAAGGCCGCCTGCTCCACATCCTGGAAATAGTTCTCCGGGTTGCGGTTCAGTTCGAGCACGCCCACCTCGATCAGCGGGTACTCGGCCTTGTACCAGACCTTGGTGAGATCAAAGGGATTATAGGGCATGTTCCGGGCCTGTTCCTCGGTCATCACCTGGATGTACATCGTCCAACGGGGGAAATCGCCGCGGTCGATGGCCTCCAGCAGATCCCGCTGGTGGCTCTCGCGGTCCTTGGCGACGATCGCCTCGGCCTCGGCGTCCGTCAGGTTCTGGATCCCCTGTTGTGTCTTGAAATGGAACTTGACCCACACGCGCTCGCCCGCGGCGTTGATCATGCTGTAGGTGTGGCTCCCGAACCCGTCCATGTGACGGTAGGAGAGGGGGATGCCACGGTCGCTCATGGTGATCGTCACCTGGTGTAGCGCCTCGGGGAGCGAAGTCCAAAAGTCCCAGTTGTTCGTGGCGGAGCGCATGTTGGTGCGCGGGTCACGCTTGACGGCCCGGTTCAGGCTGGGAAAGTGGTGCGGATCACGCAGGAAAAAGACCGGCGTGTTGTTGCCCACCAGGTCCCAATTGCCCTCTTCGGTATAGTACTTCATCGCAAAGCCGCGGATGTCGCGCTCGGCATCCGCCGCGCCGCGCTCGCCGGCCACGGTGGAGAACCGCACGAAACACTCGGTCTCCTTGCCGACCTCGGAAAAGATCGCCGCCTTGGTGTAGCGCGTGATGTCGTGGGTGACGGTGAACTTGCCAAAGGCGCCCGAGCCCTTCGCGTGCATCCGCCGCTCGGGGATCACCTCGCGATCAAAGTGCGCCAGTTTCTCCAGGTACCAGACGTCCTGCAGGAGCATGGGGCCCCGCGGCCCCGCCGTCATGGCGTTGTCGTTATCGGGGACCGGCGCGCCGGCCGCGGTGGTCAGCTTTTTCTTGGACATGGTTCTTACTCCTTTTCCTGTTGAGCGAGGCAGTCAGGGCAGAGGCCTTTGTAGGTGGCGTGTCTCTCTCGAATCTCAAAGCCCTGCAGGGCCGGTGTCGCGGCGTGGTCGAGATCAATGTTAAAGTCATACAGAGCGCCGCAACGATCGCAGCGAAAGTGGCCGTGAGTCGACAACTCTGCATCGTAGCGCGTATCGCCATCTACGGTGTCCAGCACGCGCACCAGGCCGGCCTCGGCGAAGAGGTGGAGCGTGTTGTAGACCGTCGCCCGGGAGAGGCTTGGGATCTCCTCGAGCACGTGGGTATAGATCTCCTCGGCGGTGGGGTGCGTATCGCAGGCCCGCAAATAGGCTAGCACCCGCAGGCGCTGGTAGGATGAGCGTACACCGATGCTGGCGAGTTCCTGAGCAAGCGTCTTGATGAGTGACCTCCCCTTGATCGAGCAACCCTCTACAATATTATAACCAATACAATCCTATTATACAAATAGAGCGCCCGCCGGTCAAGCGGCCGGCGGGCCGTGGGGCCAGTTTCTCGCTCGATTCGTACGACCTAGGCGCCCGCTGCCAGGCCGTCCACCAGGGCGAGGATCTCGTCGTTCGCGGGGATGTCGCTCATGCTGTGGCCATAGTGGACATAACGGGCGATGCCCTGGCGATCGATGAGCACCTGGGCCGGCATGCGCCCCAACTTGAACAGGTTCACCTCCTGCCCGTAGAGTCTGAGGATGCTGGCCCCGGGATCGGGCAGGCCGGTAAAGGGCAGCGCATTCTCCCCAAAATAGGTCGCAAAGTCGGCGGGCTCCTCCGGCCCGACCACGACGACGCTGACGCCGCGGCTGCGGAACTGCTCGTGATCCTGGCGCAACTGCGCCATGTGCCGGCGGCAGAACGGTCAAGCAAAGCCGCGGTTAAAGACCAGCAGGATCACCTCACCGCGATGCTCGGAGAGGGAAAAAGGGACGCCCGTGTAATCCGGCAGTGTGAAATCGGGTGCGGCGGTATCGATAGAGACTCTGGGCATAGCGACCTCCTTCGGGCAATCGGTAGCGACGGGATGAGCGTAGCACCGGTGGGCGCGCGTGTCCAGGCGCCCGGGGCGCCGGCGCCCGCCCGCCCGAGGGCCGTCGACCTCGCCGTACTCGCCGCGGGGGTTCCACGCCCGCGGCTTGGGTGGCGGGCTCGGGGAAAAGTTCGCGCGAAATTTCCGCAGAGGCTCTTGAATCGCTTTCCGGGACATGCTAGCATGGCGTGGTTTGTTCCCGGCTCTGCCGGCATCTCTCTCAGGAGCGTGCACATGTCGTCTGACCTTTCCGCCCGGTTCCGCGTCGCGTCCTTCCCCCGTCTCTTCCTGACGCTCTTTATGCTCGTCTGCCTTGCGGCGCTGCCCCTCTCCGGTTGTGCCAGGCCGGCGTCCGAGGGCGCTGAGCCAACCGGGCAGGCCACCCTGGTCGCCCCCGACAAGCCGGAGGAGGCGGCCGTGCCCGAAGACAAGCCGGCGGACAAACCGGCGCGCAAGTCGCCCGTGATGATCCAGGTGAACTATGCCCACGATTTCATCAGCGGCTCGGCCGCGGGTGGAAGCATCGTGCGCGTTCTCTGGACGGGCGCCGAGGGCGAGTCCGCCTCGGCGGAGGCCACCTTGGACGACCATGAGGAGTTCTTCCTCGAGTGCGGGCGCTGGGTTGATGGCGCCTGCCCGGACATTCGCCCCGGCGACCGGGTGGAAGCTACCGCCGAGGGGATCGGCTCGGCCCTGGTGGATCCGGTGGGAGAGATCGTAGTGACAGCGCTGGATGCAGCCGCCGACCTCGTGGTGGCGCGCGTCGAGGCGCCCCTTGGCGAGCCCGTGCAGGCGCTCTGCCAGGTCTGGGCGGACCCGGCCCCGGAGCCCATCGTGGCCACGGTGGATTCCAAGGGGGGCGAGCTGCGCTGCGATTTCAGAGAAGTGGGTTACGACCTGCAGGCCGGCACGATGGTCGCCGTGATGTACGATTCTCCCGATGGCAATACGGTGATCACCGTGCCCGAATGGCCCTGGCGCCGGGCCAGCATCACCGATGACTCGGTGGGCGCCAATGTCGCTGCCGGCACGGTGGATAACGTCGTCGTGCTGGATGCCGGGGGCTCCGTCAAGGCGAGCGCCCGGGCTGAATCCCTGCCCGGGGGTGGCTGGGGCGGCGACGGCTACGAGGTCCGCTTTGAGGACTGGCGGCCCGCGCCGCCCGATATCGTCGCCGGCGACCAGGTGCTCTTTGGCTCCGGCGGCGTCACGACCACCCTGGCGGTGGGCGATATCCTGGCGGAACTGGACCTGGAGGCGAACAGCGTCTCCGGTACCGTGCGCGCGCCGGGGGAAGGCAACGTCTCCGTCGAGTGCTCGCTGTGGGGAGAGGCCTGGGATGCCCACCCCGAGGCGAGCCGCCCCATGGCGGAGGTCCGTGCCGATGGGGCGGACCCCTTCGTCTGCGCCTGGGATCCGGCCGAGGTGGACCTGGATCCCACCTATGAGATCGACGTGCAGTACATGCTTCCCAACCGTGATATGGTGCTCTCTCGGGTGTCTGTGCCCTTTGCGCACCTGCGGCTGAGCCCCTACAGCGCGGGCGCCGTGGCGCCCGGCGGGGGCGCGACCATCGACCTGCACGTGTGGAACGAGGGCAACCTCACGGCAGAGGCGGTGACGCTCACGGGCGAACTGGACGGGCTCACCTATCTGGGTGACTCCCGGGGCGCCGGAGAGGGCTCGCCGCTCGTCTGGGATCTTGGCGCGCTCGCCCCGGGCGAAGAGGTACGCCTGGTGGTCTTCGCCGGAGTGCCCCGGCAGGCGGCCACCGGCTCGCAGGTGGCCGCTCGGTTCAGCCTCTCTACCGACACGACGGATCGTGGCAGGCCTGAGGAGCAGCAGGGCGAACTGCAGTGGACGGTTGAGGCCAGCAGTAGCGACCTGAACGTGTTCCTGGGCAAGTGGACGGACATGCCCACCCCCGGCGAGGACATGGTCTACAACTTTTGGATCTGCAACCAGGGCTCCACAGGGACCGAGCCGGTGACCCTGGAGAGCACGCTGAGCGAGGGGCTGACCCTGCAAGAGTGGTGGTCTGACAGCGGCAGCTGGCAGGAGGAGTCCTCCGCGGCGGGCAAGCTGGTACTGGCGCTGCCGGCGATGAACGGCTATGGCTGCGATGGCGTCTATGTGCGCGCGCAACTGGCCGAGACGATGCGCATCGGCGATCAGGTGCGGACCACCGTCCGGCTTACAGCGGCCGGAGACAAGAGGAATGAGAACAACACCGCGGAGCATACGTGCGACGCCCGCAACCCCTTCGCCAACGTCGCGGCGACGATGGCGCTCGATGGCGGGGTGCTGGTCCCCGGCGGCGAGATGCGCGTGAACGTGGCCCTGCACAACGAGGGTAACACGGCGGCTGTGCTGCCGGAGGTCCGCGTGATGCTGCCCGAGGGCGCCAGACACCGCGATACCTGGCTCTCCACGCCGAGGGGCGGCGCGCCCTACGCCCCGGATGCGATCGAAGACGGCCGCCTGGTGTGGCGTGAGGTAGCTCTGGCGCCCGGCGCGCAGATCGACTTCACCTCGACGCTCTCGCTTTCCCCTGAGGCCCGGCCCGGCGATCCGCTCGTCAGCGCCGTCGAGGTGGCGGCGCTCGAAGGCGAGTTGCGCACCGATGATAACCGCGTCGAGGTGCACGAGGCGCTGCTGGCCGGCGGCGCGGATGCCCGCCTGGCTCTGACCTCCGAGTGGCGGGACTATCGTTCCATCCACTGCCGGCTGCGCTTTGACAACCTGGGGGATGCGGTCATCCCCAGCGCCGAGATTCGCGTACCGCTGCCGGAGGGGCTCGCCTACCATGGCGATTCCTTCCTCACGCTGGACCAGCGCCTGACCGATGGGCTGACCTATGACGAGGACGCCCGCGTGCTGGCCTTGCCGTTGCGGGAGGTCCCGGGCGGCACCGGCGGCTGGCTGGAGTTCACGGCCGACCTGGACGAGGGCTCGACGCCCGGGCAGATCTTGACCGTACGAGCCGAGATCGCGCCCTTTAGCGATGGCACGCCGGCAGATAACGTCGCCGAGGCCACGCTGCAGGCCGGCGGCGAGGTGGGGAGGGTCGAGTTCTCGATCCGGGACGACGGGCCCTCCTCGGCCAACGGCCACGCAGAGCCCGGCACCACGGTGACGGTGGTTACGCCAAACGGGTCCGCCACCGCCTTCGCGGAGCCGGCCTGCAAGGGCTGCTGGCAGATCGACGACCTCGGGCCGCTCTCGCCCGGCGATCGGATCGTCGTGCGCGCCGGGGAGGGGCTGGTGCCGGTGGAGCTCACCGTTCCTGATCCCCTGAGCGCCGTGGCCGATGCGGCCGCGGGCGAGATCACCGGCGAGGTCGGCGGGCGCCCCTATGCCTGGGTGGAGGTGCACGGCGATTGGGACGGCCGCTACCGGGACGGCTACGCCGACGAGGCGGGCCGGTACCGCATCGCCTGCCCGGGCATCCCCGAGGAGGTGCGCGGGTACCTGCGCTACGAGGAACGGGTGGGGGAGACCATAGTGGTCTGGCACGCGCCGCTGCAGGCGGGAGGCGCCGGGCAGCCGGTGCAGTAGGGCGCTGCGGTAGGGGCGACCCGGGGGCAGGGATGGAACCCTGCCCCTACAGGGCGTCGCTGGCGTGGGGCGGCCTTTCATGGCCGCCCTGCGGGACGTGAGGGCAGCGTCCTGGGAGCGCAGACATGGGGCGCTGGTGAAAGCAGCGGTCCTGTCTGCCTCTGGTTCCGATAGACGCGAGGCAGCCCTCGATTCGATGCAGACAGGTGCGAGACGCCGCCGGCATCCGCGCCGGCGGCGTCTCGCAGCATGTCTGCGCTCCTGGATCTGCGCCGGCGCCTTTCCCAGGTCTGCGAGCCAGGCGATTGCGGCAGACTCCTACGCCCGGCAGGCCACCAGCGTGTAGCTGTGGGGCAGCCGGGCGCGCAGGTCCGGGCGCAGCCCGGGAAACTGCTCCCAAAAAAGCTCCGGGTGCTCCACCAGCCGCTCGATCCGCAGGCCCGCCCCGGCCACCGCCGTCACCACCTCGCCCAGCGTCCACTGGTGCTCGTGCACGTGCAGCGGCTCGGGCGCGCGTTGCACCACGTCCGCCGTGGCAGGCCAGGAGCGGTCGGTTACCGGTCCCGGCTGGAAGTAGTCGCCGGTGCGCGCGCTCAGGCGGTAGTCCTCGGCCCCCAGATCCCACACCCAATCCAGCGGGTGCCCCTCGTACACAAAGAGGTGGCCTCGCGGGGCCAGCAGGCGCGCTACCGTCGCGGCCCAGGCGTCCAGATCCATCATCCAGGGCAGGGCCCCCTTGCCGGTGTAGAGGATGTCTATCGTGCGGTCAAAGGTGCGGGGCGTCTGCAGCACGTCGCAGGCCACAAAAGTCGCGGGGGCTCTCAGGGCCGAGGCCTTGCGCCGGGCGATGGCGATCATGCGCTCGGAGATGTCCACGCCGATCACCAGCCTGGCGCCCAGGCGCCAGAGCGAGAGGGTGTCCGTCCCGCCGGCGCACTGCAGGTGCAGCGCGCGGCCGCAGGGGAGCAACTGGCGCAACAGGGGCTCCTCCGCGGGCAGGATGGACGTCCAGCCCTCGCGCAGGCGGGCGACGTCACGCGGTTCGTCGCGTTCGTAGAGCGCGGCCGTCGCGTCCCACGCGAGGCCCGTCTCCCGGTGCAGGGCGGTGAGATCGTCGGCCATGTTGCCACGCCTCCTTCTGATGGTGCCTGGAGGGTACCACGGGTGGGGCGGCGGCGCCAGCCCCGCGCGCGGCCAGGGCGCCGGTTTCCCGGCGGGGTGCCCTGCCACGCCTGGCCGGGCCGCAGGCGCCCCGGAGCTGCGGAGGCCTGTTGACGCCAGCGCCCGGCGGGGCCATCATCGGCCCATCCTGACAACGGGGAGGCGAGCACCGCATGCGCACGAGACCGCTGCTGGACGAAGAGGCACTCCTCTGCCGGCTGCGCGCCGGCTACGGCCTGCCGGCCGCTGCGGTGACGTTCCTGCCGCTGGGCGCCGACTATGCCACCGCGCTCTACCGGGCTGAGACGGCTCGCGGCGAGCGCTACTTTTGCCGGCTGCGCTCGGGCCCCTGGAACGAAGCGGCGGTGGCGCTGCCCGCGGCGCTGCAGGCAGCGGGGATCCGCGAGGCGATCGCCCCGCTGCGCGCGGAGGATGGGCGCCTCGCCGTGCCCCTGGGCGCCTACACCCTGAGCGTGTGGCCCTGGGTGGACGGTCGCAACGGCTACGAGGCGCCCCTCGAGGATGCCCAGTGGGTCGCCCTGGGGGCGGCGGTGCGGCGCATCCACGAGGCCGCGCTGCCCGCGGCCCTGTGGGCCGCCATCCCGGAGGAAACCTACCCCGCGCGCTGGCGGGAGCGGCTGCAGACGATCATGGCCGGGCTGGAGGCTGCGGTGCCCATGGACGATCTGGCGGCGCGGGCGCTCGAGGGGCTGCGCGCCCGCCGGGCTGAGATCGCGGCGCTCCTGGCGCGCCTTTTGGCGCTGCAGGCGGTGGCGCCCGCCGGTTCCGCGCGAACCGTCCTTTGCCACACGGATCTGCACGCCGGCAACGTCCTGCTGGACGCCGCGGGCCGGCTGTACCTCGTGGATTGGGATGCGCCGCTGCGGGCCCCGCGCGAGCGGGACCTGATGTACGCCGGCGGCGGGCAGTTTGGGGACGCCCGCCCGCCCGCCGCGGAGGAGGCGCTCTTTTACGCGGGGTATGGCGACGTGCCCGTGGATCGAGCGCGGCTTGCCTATTATCGCTACGCGCGCATCGTCGAGGATCTGGCGATCTATGCGGACGACCTGCTGCAGGGCGACCCCGCCAGCCCTGATCGCGCCGATGCGCTGCAATACATGCTGGCGAACTTCCAGGCAGGGGGCACGCTCGCGATCGCCCGGGCCGCCGACACGGGCGCGGGGGGCCAGGGCGCTAGGATGCGGTGAGCGGCGCGTAGACGGCCGGAAGGCCGCGCAGGATCGCCGCCGCGATCATCCCGGCGCCGTGGCCCTCGCCGGGGAGGATCTCCCGCGTGAGGTGGAGATCGGGCGCGCCCTCCAGCGCCGCGCTCAAGGCCGCCATCCCGGCGGCCTGCTCCGGCTCAGCGGCCCCCGCGGCGAGGTACGCCGCCCGCATGCCCGCCGGGGCGGCCTGGGGGCCTGCGGCCTCCCGGTGGCTCGCGCCCCCGCCGCGGTCCCCGGCCTGCGCCAGCAGGTACTCGGCCACGCCGGGCCAGGTGCCGCTGACGGCCACGTGGCGCCGGAAGAGGCCCGGATGCCCCAGGAGCATCTGCAGGGCGTAGAACCCGCTGCAGGAGAACCCCAGAATCGTGCGATCGCCCGGGTCGGCGCGGTAGTGGCCCTCGATGAAGGGGATCAACTCCTCCGCCCAAAAGCGCTGGTAGGCCTCAAAGCGGTTCTCCCCCGGGGTCGATTGCATCCCGGGCGGCAGCATATCGCGCTCCCGCAGGGCGCCGAACTCGGCCCACGTGGAGATCCCATGGTAGGCCACGCCAACCACGAGCATCTCGGGCACCGTGGGGCCGATCAGCGTCGGGAGGAGCCCGCAGACGGCGGCAAAGAGGAACTCGGCATCGGGGACGTACAGCGTCGGGTAGTGCCGGTCCCCCGTGCCGTAGGACAAGGGCAGCCACACGCCGATGGTGTAGCGCTGGCCCACCTGGCGCGCGTGCAGCCGGTGGGACTTGGTGCCAAAGAGGGGGTAAGGGGCGCTCGGTACGGGCATGCTCACCTCCAGCGCGGGCCGGCTGTCCCCATGCTAGACGATTCGACCGGTACTGCAAGGGCGGGTGCGAGCGGCGCGCGGTGCGCCGCCACCCTGGGGTGGCGTTTTGACAGGGGCCGGGCGGGCCGGTATCGTCCACCCATCTCGAACCGCGATCGCCCGATCCCAGGAAGAGGAGCCACGTGTATACTCACCCATCTATCGATGTCGATGCCGTGATCGCTTTTCACGGCCACTTTTGCCCGGGGCTGGCCACGGGCATCCGCCTGTGCGAGGCGGCCCTGGATCGCCTGGGGGGCCGCGCCGAGGACGAGGAGCTGGTGGCCATCATCGAGACGGCCAACTGCGCCGCGGACGCGATCCAGTATCTCCTGGGCTGCACCTACGGCAAGGCCAACCTGATCCACCTCGATCGGGGACGAAACGTCTACACCTTTCTGCGCCGGTCGGACGGCCGGGCGCTGCGGCTGACCTGCCTGCCCGCACCGGACGATATGACGGCGGAGCAAAAGGCGCTGGTGGCGCGCATCCGGGCCGGCGGGGCCAGCCGAGAGGACCGCACCGCCTACACGGAGCTGTGGGAGGGCCGCGGGTACGCGCTGTTGGAACGGCCGCTGGAGGCGCTCTTTCGCATCGAGGAACTGGAGGATTACCCCGCGCCGCCGCGGGCGCGCATCGAGCCCTCGGTGGCCTGCGAGGGTTGCGGGGCGCTGGTGATGGCCTCGCGCCTCGCCCTGGTGGGCGGGCGGCGGCTCTGCGCGGCCTGTGCGCCCACGGCCGCGGGCGCGTGACGCGGTGGCCGGTAGGGGCAACCCTCCGCGGTTGCCCTCCAGGCGCGTGGCGGCGGAGTGGATGCGTTGATGGGCAGGCGTGGAAGCCTGCCCCTACAGGCGCGTGGCGGCGGAGTGGATGCGTTGATGGGCAGGCGTGGAAGCCTGCCCCTACAGGCGCGTGGCGGCGGTGTGTGTGCATTGATCGGGCAGGCGTGGAAGCCTGACCCTCGAGGATTGTAGCGCGGGTGTGGAAGGGGGGTCCCGCAGACGCTGGCAAGGCGCGGGCGCTGGGCGTAGAATGTGCTCGTACGATTATTGCCCGTTGGAGGTGAATGTATGGACGAAATAAGACGCGCTCAGATCGAAAAGTTGCGGGCCAACTTCCCCGAAGGCACGCTTCTGGACGAGGAGCTGGTGCCCGAATACACCCTGCCGGATCCGCTGATCTGCGCGGACGGCACGCCGGTGGCCGATGCGGCGGACTGGTTTGCGCGGCGGCGGCCGGAGATCATGGCGCTGTTTGAGGAGCATATGTTCGGGCGTTCGCCGGAGCCGCCGGCGGGGATGCGTTTCGAGGTGCGCGGGGTGGATCGCGGGGCGCTGGGCGGGCGCGCGACGCGCAAGGAGGTGCGCATCTACCTCACAGAGGCGGAGCACCCCCGCATCGACCTGCTCCTCTACGTCCCCAACGGGGTATCCCGCAAGCCGGCCACCTGGGTGGGCCTGAACCTCCTCGGGAACCAGTCCATCGTCGACGATCCCGGGGTGACGCTCTACGACGGCTGGGTGCCGGATCTCTCCCGGCTGGGCATGAGCGGGGCGGTGGTGAACAACCGAGCCACGGATGCCAGCCGCGCCACCTGGCTGTGGTCCATGCCGGTGGAGCGCATCCTGGCCAAGGGCCAGGCCGTGGCGACGGCCTGCTGCAGCGATATCGCCCCGGATCTGCCGGACGTGTTCGAGCACGGGGTGTTCTCCGCGTATCTGCGGCACGGCGAGGCGCCTGCCGCGGACGAATGGGGCGTGCTGGCGGCCTGGGCCTGGGGGATGTGCCGGATGCTCGATTACCTGGTGACCGATCCCGATGTGGATCCGGCCCGGGTGATCGCCCACGGCACCTCGCGTCTGGGCAAGGCGGCCCTGTGGGCCGGGGCGCTGGATGAGCGCTGGTGGATGATCTCGCCGAACGAGTCGGGCTGCGGCGGCGCGGCCCTCTCCCGCCGGCGCTATGGCGAGACGGTGGCGCGCATCAACACCACTTTCCCGAACTGGTTCTGCAAGGCGTTCCATGCCTACAACGACAAAGAGGACGCGTTGCCCTTTGACCAGCACATGCTGATTGCCCTCTCGGCGCCCCGGCCGATCTATATCGCCAGCGGCGAGGACGACCTCTGGGAGGATCCTCTGGGCGAGTTCCTGGGGACACAGGGGGCCGATCCGGTCTACCGGCTGCTGGGGACCGACGGGCTGGTGGGAGCGGACGGAAAGCCCGTCGTCGCCATGCCGGCGGTGCACGCCCCGCTGCACGGGACGCTCGCCTATCACGTGCGGAGCGGTGGCCATGGCGTGAACGAGTGGGATTGGGACCAGTTTCTGGCGTACGCCGCGGCGCGCCTGTAGGGCCAGGCGGCCGAGCCATGCCGGGGCCGCGACCCTGCGGCGCGCGACCGTGCGGCGCGCAACCCTGCGGCCGCGACCCTGCGGCCGCGACCCTGCGGCCCTGGCATGGCGCAGCAGCGCCCGCTCGTTCCAATGGCGACGCCGAGCCTGTAGCACAAGGAGCGCAAGATGGCGAGAGCGGGCTGGAATCACGCGGTTGTTGGCGCGGCGGCCGCCCTGCTTCTGGTGCTGTGCGCCCTGCTCCTGGCCGGCTGTGCCCGGGCCGGGCAGCTCGCTCCCGCTGGCCCGGAGCTGACGCCTTCGGCCGCGGAGCTCGCTGCGGCCGGCGCCGACTCCGGGCCGCAGCCCCTGGTGGCCGCCTTTGCTCCCCCGGCGCTCCGGACGTCCGGCAGCGGCTGGCGGGAGGAGGGGGGCGCCTACTCCACCGCCGCGGAGGAAGACGCCTTCCTCTGGTTCGACCACCCCGTGAGCGGGGCCTTTCAGCTCAGCGCGGAGGTGGAGAGCGACTGGGACAACTATGGCGAGGCGATGGTGGTGGCCTATGCGGACGGCGAGGGCTGGACGCCGGGCTGCCTGATCTTTAACGTGACGGGTTACTGGCAGGCCATCCGGGCGCACTCGATCTACGACCCGGATGCCGAGTGGCTCGCCCGACGGACGCAGGATCTGGATCGGGCGCAGCGCCGGCACCGGTTGATGATCCGAGCGGAGGGGGATCAGGCGCTGCTGTATGTGGACGGGGAGCTGGCGGCTTCGGCCGCGCTGGGCCCCGGGCTCGGGCGCGAGGGGCACATCGGCCTCGTCAAATACGGGGGCAGCGCGGCGGTGACGTTCCGCGACATCGTGCTGACGCAGGGGGGCGAGGCGGCAGCCGCCCCTGCCACGCCGGCGGCCGCCGGCCCGGTGGCACGCGCACCGGCCACGTGCACGCCTTCACCCACGCGCACGCCTTCACCCACGCGCACCGCCACACCCACGCGCACGGCCACGCTCACCCTCACGCCGTCCCCCACCGAGGCGCCGACGCGGACAGAGACGCCGCCGCCTACGGAGACCCCGCTTCCCACGGACCCGCCTCAGCCGCCCTTCCGGCCGCCCACCGGCATGCTGGTGGACCGCGCGCCCGGGGGCGCCGGCGAACTCGTGCTGCTGAATGGAACCGATGCGGACGCCCTGGTGATCCTGACGGGGATGGACGAGGTGGCTGTCAAGACCGGGTACATTCGCGCCGGTGAGTCCTTCCGTATGGCCGGCATCCACGATGGGACCTATCTGCTGTTCTACTCCAAGGGCGAGGCCTTTAGCGAGGAGACCTACCGGTTCACTCAGAGCGCGACGTACCAAAAGATGGATACCGAGATCCCCTTTGAGACCACGGCCACCCAGTACACGATCTGGGAGGTGACGCTTTACGGCGTCGCGGAGGGCACGGTGGGCAGCGAAGGGGTGGACTCGGAGGACTTTCCCTGAGCGATGCCTGGCGCGCCGTCAGTAGCGCGGCCGCTCGTGGCGGTAGGGCGCAAAGGGCGTGCGCGGCTCTGTGCCGATCCACTCCCCCTCAGTATCGATGGTGTTGAGCGAGCGCAGCAGGTCCAGCGTGACCCAGCGGGAGGCCTGGGGCCGCGCGGCGTACTCCCAGAGGCCGTAGGGCCCCTGCATGGCGCGGAGGTCCGCCACCAGGGCGGCCACGCGGGGATCGCCGGTGCCGGCGCCGGTGCGGGCGCAGAGCCAGGCGAGGAGCGCCAGGTCGAAGCGGGCGAAGGTGGTGAGCAGGCCCCGCACCGGCTCGGCGCCCAGCAGCCGGGCGACCTCATAACCCAGGGCGTAGGCCTCGCGCGTCTCGCGGCCCAGGAGCAGGTCCAGCGCGCGGCGGGCCTCCGGGCCGTGGCGGCGGGTGGGGTGCAGCGCCAGGCAGAGGAGCGCGCCGGTGGTGTTGGAGCGGCAGCCCCAGCGCGAGTGCGCCAGGCGCCGGTAGCCGGCCACCCCGCCGTACACGCCAGAGGCGATCCCCGTGGGCCAGGCGCCGTCCTCCAGCCGCTGGGCGCAGAGCCAGTCATAGGCCCGTTCCGACCGGGGGTCCTCCGCATAGCCGGCCGCGGCCAGCCCTCGCAGGGGGATCGCCGTCTGCAGCGGGATCAGGCTGTAGCCCTCGCGCTCTTCACCTTCCCGGCGGGCCTCCGGCAGAGGCCAGGCGCCATCCTCGCGCTGCTGGGAAAAGAGGTAGTCGGCGCCGCGCCGGATGGCGGGGTGCGCGGCGGGCAGCCCCAGCAACCCCAGGCGCGCCAGCGCCGTGGCGGTGCGCTGGATCTCGCCCCCGGCGTTGCCCAGGGCCGGCAGGGACCAGCTGCCGTCGGGGTTCTGGGCGGCCACCAACTCCGCCGCCAGGGGATCCCCCTCCACATGGCCCTCCAGTTCGCGCAGCTCGGGGTCCTCCGGCGGGCGACCCATCAGGTCGCGCAGGACGAGCCGGCGCAGACAGGGTGAGCGGTCGGCGAGCAGGAGCGGGAGCCAGGTCATCGGGCCTCCTCCGGCGGCGTACCACGCGGGCCGCTTGGTGCGTTCAGGGTTCTCGGGTTGCCGCCGCTATCCAGGGCCTCGGCCAAAGCGGGGGATGTGGGCGTCCCCGCGCGGGCCAGGCCCTCGGGCGTGCCGCCGTAGAGCAGTTGCCCGCCGGCGGGCCCCCCGCCGGGGCCCAGCTCGATAAGCCAGTCACAGGCGGCCAGCAGGTGCGGGTTGTGCTCCACCGCGAGCACCGTGTGCCCGGCATCCACCAGGCGGCCCAGCACCGCCGCCAGCCGCGCCACATCCTCGGGATGCTGCCCCAGGGTCGGCTCGTCCAGGATGTAGAGCGTGCGCGGCCCGGCGCGCCGGCCCAACTCCCGGGCGATTCTGAGCCGCTGGGCCTCGCCGCCGGAGAGGGCGTACCCGGGCTGCCGCCAGGCCAGGTACCCCAGCCCCACCGCGCAGGCCAGCTCCAGGGGCGCCTGCAGGGCGGGGGGCGCCAGGGGAGGGTCCGCGCTCAGCAGCGCCAGCACCTCTTCAAGCGTCATCCCGTTGACGGCGGGCAGGGGCACGCCCCGCAGCCGCACCTCCCAGATCTCGGGGCGGTAGCCGGTGCCCGCGCACAGCTCGCAGGGCTCGTGGACGTCCGGCAGAAAGCCCATATCCAGGGTGATGGTCCCCCGTCCGCCGCAGGCCGTGCAGGGGGCGCCCAGATCCTCCTCGGAGAGGCCGAGGGCGCGGGCGTCCTCCCCGGCGGCGTAGAGCGCCCGCAGGGGCTCCTCCAGCCGCAGGAAGCGGGCGGGGCTCGTCACGCCGGCGCGGGATTGGTCCACCACGAGCGCCCGGGGAGGGACGCCATCGATCCCGTCATGGGCGCCGGGGGCCAGCGTCTCCTGCGCCATGGAGGTGGTGTGCTTGACCGGCGCCACCACGCGGGCCAGGGTATCCACCACCAGCGTGCTCTTGCCCGACCCCGAGACGCCGCAGACCCCCGTGAGCGTGCCCAGCGGGATGCGCACGTCGATCCCCCGGAGATTGTTCCCGCGGGCGTTGCGGATGGTCATCCACCCGGCCGGGGGGCGGCGGGAGGCGGGGATCGCCGGGACGCGCTCCCCCCGCAGCCAGGCGCCCGTGGGGGTGGGCGCGGCCGCCACCGCCTCGAGCGAGCCGCTGGCCACCAGATGCCCCCCGGCGGCGCCGGCCCCGGGGCCCATGTCCAGGAGGTGGTCGGCCGCCTGCCAGACCAGCGGGTCGTGCTCCACCACGATGACCGTGTTCCCCTGATCGCGCAGGTCGCGCAGGGCCGCGATCAACGCCTGGACCTCGGCGGGGTGCAGGCCGCGGGTGGGCTCGTCCAGCAGGACGGTGAGGGCCCCCAGGCCGGAGCCGAGCAGGCCCGCCAGTTGGATGCGCTGGGCCTCGCCGGCGGAGAGGGTGCGGGAGAGGCGCCCGAGGTGCAGGTAGCCCAGGCCCACCTGGCAGAGAAAGCGCAGGCGGAGCCGGGCGGTGGCCCAGGCGGTGGCGACGCGCCCCTCCAGAGCCGCCTCCCCGCCGCCGGCCTCCGGCAGGAGGCCCTCCAACCACCCGGCCAGCGCCTGGAGCGGGCGTTCGCCCAGTTCCTGAGGGGTGAGGCCGGCCAGGCGCACGCCGGCGTATTCCGGCCGTAGCCCGCCGCCCCCGCACGCGGAGCAGGGGACCGTCTCGGTGTAGGTGCCCCCGGGGTCCCAATCCCGGATCCAGCCGTAAAAACCGGGGAAGGCCTCCTGGCTCGTGCGGCGCCGGCCGGTGCGGCTGACGTAGGACACGGTGAGCGGCTCCGGATCGCCATAGAGAAAGGCCTGCTGCGCCTCGGGGGCCATCTCATTCCAGGGCGTGGCGGCGGGGTCAAAGCCGTAGCGTGCGGCCAGGGCCTGGAGCATGTCATACCCGCCGTTGAAGGGCTTGCCCAGGTAGCCGCCGGGGAAGAACCCGGGGGAGTACATCGCCCCGGCGATGAGCGGAAGCTCCGGGTGGCGGATGAGCTTGTCCGGGCGGGGCGCCTGCCGCGTGCCCAGCCCGTGGCAGATCCGGCAGGCCGAGGCGTACACGCGGGGGCTAAAGTGCCGCGGCTGCAGCGGTGGCAGGCGCTGCCCGCAGGCGTCGCAGCGGGTGCCCACGCTGGCCGCGCCCCCGGCGCTCGCCGCCGCCACGGGGTGCCCGCAGGCGGGGCAGGGACGCTCCCCCTTTAGCGCGAGCAGGACGGAGAGGTGATGCCAGATCTCGGTGGCCGAGCCCACGGTGGCGCGGGGGTTCGCCCAGCGCTGCTGTTCCGGCTCGACGGCGATGGCCACGCCCAGCCCGCGGATGTCGTCCACGGCCGCCTCCGGCCCCTCGCGGGTGCCCTGGCGCTCGTACATGGAGAGCGATTCCAGGTAGCGGCGGCGCGCCTCGGCCTCCAGCACGTCATGCACCAGGCTGGACTTGCCCGATCCCGAGACCCCCGTGACCACGGTGATCCGCCCGCGGGGGATCTCCACGTTCACGTTGGCCAGGTTGTGGGCCCGCGCTCCCTCGATCACGATGGCGCCGGGGGCGTCTGCCGAGGCACCGGCGGGGGCAGGGGGCGCCGGGGCTGCGCCCAGGCGGTCCTCCTCCCGCAGGGCGCGGGCCGTGGGGGAGCAGGCGATGTCCGGGCTCCCGGCGCCGGGCCCGGCGCCCGAGGGGGCGGTCTCAGCGGCGCCCAGCAGCCCCGCCACCGGACCGGCGTAGAGCAGCGCGCCCCCGGCCGGCCCGGCGCCCGGCCCCATATCCACGATCCAGTCCGCGGCCCGCATGATGTCCGTGTTGTGCTCCACCACCAGCACGGTGGCCCCCTGCCGCACCAGGCGATCGAGCACCCGCAGGAGGCCGGAGATATCGTGGGGGTGCAGCCCGGTGGAGGGTTCGTCCAGCACCAGGAGCTGGTTCGTCAGGCGCGGGCGCCCCAGGTGGCGGGCCAGCTTGACGCGTTGGGCCTCGCCGCCGGACAGGGTGGGCGAGGGCTGCCCCAGCGTGAGGTAGCCCAGACCAACGGCCTGCAGCGCCCGGAGGATCGCGCCGGCGCGGCGGCGCGCGGGCGGCTCCAGCGCCGCGTGGGCCAGCAGGCTCTCCGCCGCCTCGTCGATGGTCTGCCGGTACAGGTCCGCGATGGAGCACGGGCGGCCGCCCAGCACCACCGTCGCCGCCAGCACCTCGTCGGAAAATCGGGCGCCCTCGCAATCCGGGCACGGGATCCAGGTGGAGGGCAGGTGGGACATCTGCACCTCCAGCGCGCCCAGCCCCTTGCAGGTGGAGCAGGCCCCCTCGGGGCGGTTGAAGGAAAAGTGCGCCGGGGAGAGGCCCGTCTCGCGAGCGTAGAGATCGCGGATGATATCGCTGAGTTTGGTGTAGGTGGCGGGGTTCGAGCGTGAGTTGGGCCCCAGCGGGTCCTGGCTCACCGCGGTGACGCGCAGCGCCGGCCCCTCGATCCCTTCGCAGCCGCAGGGCTCGCCGGCCTGCAGGGAGGCCAGCAGAACGTCCTCCACCAGCGTGGATTTCCCCGAGCCGGAGACGCCCGTGACCACCGTGAGGCGCCCCAGGGGGATGGGGACGTCGATCTGGCGCAGGGTGCGCAGCCGCGCGCCGCGGATGGTGAGGAACTCACCGGGGGGCGGGCGGTGGGGCGGGGTCGCCACGCGTCCGCGGCCCGAAAAGTAGCGTCCGGTGGCCGTGTCGCTGGCCCACAGGCCCGCGGGGGCCCCGGCGTAGGTGACCGCGCCGCCCTGCGGGCCGGCGCCGGGGCCGATATCGATGGCGTAATCGGCGCCGGCGGCCGCCAGGCGATCGTGCTCCACGTACACCACCGGCCCTGGCAGGCGGCGGAAGGCGGGCAGCAGCCGGGCGACATCGGCGGGGTGCTGGCCCACGGTGGGCTCGTCCAGCACGTGGAGCATGTCCTCCAGGCGGGAGATCAGGGCTACGGCCAGGCGCACCCGCTGGGCCTCGCCGCGGGAGAGGGTCGGGGCGGTGCGGTCCAGCCCGACGTAGCCGAGGCAGACCTCATCGAGCGCCTCCAGCCGGCGGAGGATCTCGCTCTGGAGCCGCTGGCCCGAGGCCGGCAGAGCGGCACGCTGGGCGGCAAGCGCCTCCGCCACCGGGCGGGCGAGCCACTCCCCCAG
>Ga0123332_1000221_pt1 | contig 56973 bp, 47 predicted proteins | sample BioC12SIPDNA_4_FD_89958 | JGI IMG/M metagenome (GOLD analysis project Ga0123332, IMG submission 89958) | Anaerobic biogas reactor microbial communites from Washington, USA - Biogas_R2_A C12 SIP DNA | ecosystem: Engineered > Bioreactor > Anaerobic > Unclassified | place: Washington, USA... | reverse complement strand
GTGGCCGTCAAGGAGGCCTGCGGGGGCGCCCGGCTGAAGGTCATCATGGAGACCGGTGAGCTGGTCACCTACGACAACGTGCGGCGCGCGTCCTACCTCTCGATGCTGGCCGGCGGTGACTTCATCAAGACCTCGACCGGCAAGGTGCAGCCTGCGGCGACCCTGCCGGTCACCCTGGTCATGCTGCAGGCCGTGCGCGACTGGCGGACCCTCACCGGCCAGATGGTGGGGGTCAAGCCGGCGGGAGGCATCCGCACCAGCAAGGACGCCATCAAGTTCCTGGTGACCGTGCACGAGGTGGCGGGTGAGGACTGGTTGACCAACGAGTGGTTCCGGTTCGGCGCCTCCAGCCTGCTCAACGACCTGCTGCTGCAGCGCCAGAAGCTGACGACCGGGGCCTACTCCGGGTCGGACTACATCGCCGACGACTCCCCCAGCCTGTACTGAGACGACGAGGACGAGAGACAACATGCCGACCTTCGAGTACGCACCGGCGCCGGAGTCCCGCTCCGTCGTCGACATCAAGAGCTCCTACGGGCTCTTCATCGACGGCGAGTTCGCGGACTCCCGCGGCGGGACCCCGTTCAAGACGATCAGCCCCTCCACCGAGGAGGTCCTCGCGGAGGTCTCCGAGGCGAGCGAGGACGACGTGGACCGGGCCGTCGCCGCCGCGCGCACGGCATACCGCTCCTGGTCCCGCCTCAGCGGGGCCGACCGGGGCAAGTACCTCTTCCGGATCGCCCGGATCATGCAGGAGCGGGCCCGGGAGTTCGCGGTCCTGGAGAGCCTGGACAACGGCAAGCCGATCAAGGAGTCCCGCGACGTCGACGTGCCGATCGCGGCGGCGCACTTCTTCTACCACGCGGGGTGGGCGGACAAGCTGGCCTACGCCTCGCTGGGCGACAACCCGCGGCCGCACGGCGTGGTCGGCCAGGTGATCCCCTGGAACTTCCCGCTGCTCATGCTGGCCTGGAAGATCGCCCCGGCCCTGGCCACCGGCAACACCGTAGTGCTCAAGCCGGCCGAGACGACGCCGCTGACCGCGCTGCTCTTCGCCGAGGTCTGTCAGCAGGCCGACCTGCCGCCCGGCGTGGTCAACATCATCACCGGAGCCGGCGCCACCGGCCAGGCGCTCGTGGCCCACGAGGGCGTCGACAAGGTCGCCTTCACCGGCTCCACGGCCGTCGGCAAGGCGATCGCCCGCACCATCGCCGGCACCCGCAAGAAGGCCACCCTGGAGCTGGGCGGCAAGGCGGCCAACATCGTCTTCGACGACGCCCCGCTCGACCAGGCCGTCGAGGGCATCGTCACCGGCATCTTCTTCAACCAGGGCCACGTGTGCTGCGCCGGCTCCCGCCTGCTGGTGCAGGAGACGGTCGCCGAGGAGGTCGAGGCCAAGCTCAAGGCGCGCCTGGCCACCCTGCGCGTCGGCGACCCGCTCGACAAGAACACCGACATCGGCGCGATCAACTCCCGCGAGCAGCTGGACCGGATCAATACCCTGGTCAAGGTCGGCGAGGAGGAGGGTGCGGTCCGCTGGTCCCCGGAGTGCGAGCTGCCGGCCAACGGCTTCTGGTTCCGGCCCACGGTCTTCACCGGCGTCAGCCAGACCCACCGGATCGCCCAGGAGGAGATCTTCGGCCCGGTCCTGTCGGTGCTGACCTTCCGCACCCCCGGCGAGGCCGTCGCCAAGGCCAACAACACGCCATACGGCCTGTCGGCCGGCATCTGGACGGAGAAGGGCTCGCGCATCCTGTGGATGGCCGACCAGCTCAAGGCCGGAGTGGTGTGGGCCAACACCTTCAACAAGTTCGACCCGGCCAGCCCGTTCGGCGGCTACAAGGAGTCCGGCTACGGCCGCGAGGGCGGCCGCCACGGCCTGTCCGCCTACGTCACGACGGGAGCGACCAAGTGAGCACCACGACCCGCAAGCCGGCCGCCCCCTCCCGGGTGGACGTCCGCAAGACCTACAAGCTCTACATCGGCGGCAAGTTCCCGCGCAGCGAGTCCGGCCGCTCCTACGAGGTCTTCTCCGCCGGCCGGTCGCCGAAGTTCCTGGCCAACGCCGCGCAGGGGTCCCGCAAGGACGCCCGCGACGCGGTGGTCGCCGCCCGCAAGGCGCACTCCGGCTGGGCCGGGGCGACGGCCTACAACCGCGGCCAGGTGCTCTACCGCGTCGCCGAGGTGATGGAGTCCCGCCGCTCCCAGTTCGTCGCCGAGGTGCAGGCCGCCGAAGGGCTGACCCCGGCCCGGGCCGAGGCGAACGTCTCGGCCGCGATCGACCGGTGGGTCTGGTATGCCGGGTGGTCCGACAAGTTCGCCCAGGTCCTGGGTGGTGCCAATCCCGTCGCGGGGCCGTTCTTCAACCTCTCCGCGCCGGAACCCACCGGGGTGGTGGCGGCCCTGGCCCCGCAGGGGTCCTCGCTGCTCGGCCTGGTCTCCGTGGTCGCCCCGATCATCGTCTCGGGCAACACCGCAGTCGTGCTCGCCTCGCAGGAGCGGCCGGTCCCGGCGATCACCCTCGCCGAGGCGCTGGCCACCTCCGACGTGCCCGGCGGGGTGGTCAACCTGATCACCGGCGTCACCTCCGAGGTCGCGCCCTGGCTGGCCTCGCACCGGGACGTCAACGCGATCGACCTGACCGGCGCCGCCGATGCGCCCGACGTGGTGTGGGGCGACCTGGAGGCGGCCGCGGCCGAGAACCTCAAGCGGGTGCTGCGCCCGGCGGGGTCCGGCGTCACCGCCGTCGAGCCGGACTTCGCCAGGGAGCCGGGCCTGGAGCGGATCGAGGCCTTCCTGGAGACCAAGACGGTCTGGCACCCCAAGGGCATCTGAGGCCCTCGGGCTCAGGCGGCGCCCGTCCGGACCGCCCGGGCGATGAAGCACTGGGCCACCAGGTTCCGGACGTGCACCTGCTCCACGTCGGGGTCGGCGAACATCACCTCCAGGGCCGCCGCGATGCCTTCTCCTGCTGCGACGACCCGGTGCGCCGGGTAGTGCATCGCCGACTCGGAGGTGTAGGCCCGCAGCACCCGGGGCGCGTCGTCGAACCACGCCGGCAGCCCGGCTGAGCCGTCCCATTCGGCGCACGGTGCGGCATGCACGAAGACGGGCCCCACCTCGCGCCACGGGCTCTGCGCCGACAACGGTGCGTGTGAGATGAGGACGATCTGCTCGCCGGGGTGGCTCAGCCGCAGGCAGCAGCGCAGCTGCTCACCACCGGTCGGGTCCTCGAACGGGGTGACGTGATGGCCGTGGGCGTCAGCGCCGTCGCGGTGAACGGAAGCGAGCTCGTCCGGACTGATCGACTCGATGCGATAGGTGCTCATGACCGGTAGACGCGAGGCATCCCCGAAGTGTGAGGTGGCGAAAACTGCGTTGCCGCCCCCCGTCCCGGCCCGATACCCTTGGCGCCATGTGGATCTCCTGAAGCCGCCCTGCCGCAGCCTCACACACCTCGTGACGGCTGCGGTCCGCTGCCCCTCCGGAGGACCCATGACCCAACCACTTCACACGCCCACGCTGTCCGCGGCCGACCACCTGCGCGTCGACGGCGTCTCGCGCTCGTTCCCGGACCGCCGGGTCCTCACCGATGTCAGCTTCACCGTGTCGTCCGGCGAGGTCGCCGCGCTCATCGGTGAGAACGGCTCCGGCAAGTCGACCCTGCTGCGCCTCGCCGCGGGCCTGGACGCACCCGACGCCGGCTCGGTCACCGCGCCCGGCACGGTCGGGCTGTTCCACCAGGAGCCACCGTTCTCGCTCGACCTGACGATCGAGGAGGTGCTGGCCGACGCCACCGACCCGGTGCGCGACCTGGCCCGCCAGGTGGAGGCGGCGGGTCAGGCGATGGCCGATGGTGTCGTCGGCGCGGCCAGCCGGCTCCACACTGCCATCGACGCGGCCGAGCGCCACCACGCCTGGGAGCTGGACCACCGGATCGACCGCGTGGTCGACGGACTCGGCCTCGCCGACCTGCCGCGCGACCGACGCGCCCGTGAGCTGTCAGGCGGTCAGGTCTCCCGGCTGTCGCTCGCCTGGCTGCTGCTCCGCTCCCCCGACACCCTCCTGCTGGACGAACCCACGAACCATCTCGACGACGCGGCCACCGCGGTCCTGGTCGACCTGCTGCGGGGGTGGTCCGGGCCGGTGCTGCTGGCCAGCCACGACCGAGCGTTCCTGGACGAGGTCGGCACCACCCTGCTCGACCTGGACCCGGCCCCGCGCCCCTTCGCCGCGGTGCGCCAGGACAGTAACGGTGGCTCACCCGGCTCGGGCTTCGGGGTCACGAAGTTCACCGGCAGCTACTCGGACTACTTGCGGCACCGGCAGGACGAGCGCGAGCGGTGGGTGCGCCGGTTCCGCGACGAGCAGGCCGAGCTGTCCCGGCTCCGGACCCGGGTCCGGGAGGACCACACCGTGGGCCACCCTGGCCGACCACCGCGCACCGAGGGACGGGCGGCCAAGAAGTTCTACGCCGACCGCAACGCCACGGTGGTCGCCCGCCGGGTCAACGACGCGACGACGGCGCTGGAACAGCTGGAGCGCGACCAGGTCCGCAAGCCGCCCGCGCGGCTGCGGTTCGTCGGGCTCGCCGGGACCAGCGGCACCCGTCCCGGCGGGGCCGCCGCGGGCAACCTGGTGGCCACGGGCGCCCGCGGGACCGCCGGACCGGTGCTCACCGCCACCGGGGTCGGGGTCGCGGGCCGACTGGCACCCACCACCCTGAGTCTCGGTCCGCGCGCCCGACTGCTGGTCACCGGCGCCAACGGCTCCGGCAAGTCAACGCTGCTCAGCGTGCTGGCCGGCCAGCTGGCGGCAGACGAGGGCGCTCTGACGCACCCGGCACGGCTGCGGGTGGCGCTGCTCAGCCAGGAGCCGCTCCCCCGGGATCCAGCGCAGACCGTGCGCACGGCATACTCCCGTGCGGTGGGCGCCGAGCGCGCCGAGAAGACCCCGCTGGCCACCTTCGGCCTCATCGCCGGACGGGACGCCGACCGGCCCCTCGGCGCGCTCAGCGTCGGGCAGCGCCGGCGCCTCGACCTGGCGGTCCTGCTGGCGCACCCGCCGGACGTGCTGCTGCTCGACGAGCCCACCAACCATCTGTCCCTGCTCCTGGTCACCGAGCTGGAGCAGACCCTGCCCGACTACGCCGGCGCCGTCGTCGTCGCCAGCCACGACCGGTGGCTGCGGGAGGGCTGGGCCGGGGAGCGACTCCACCTGGAAGGACACGCATGACCCTCACGATCACCCGGGGCCAGGACCCCGAGGCGACCCGCCGGATCCTGGCCGGGCTCCCGAGCTGGTTCGGGATCCCCGCGGCCAACGAGCACTACGTCACCGCGGCCGGGGAGAAGGACTCCTACCTGGCGCGGGTCGGGGGCGCGACGGTGGGCGTGGCGCTGGTGGACCGGCACTTCCCGGAGACCGCCGAGATCCACCTCATCGCCGTCGCGCCGGAGCACCACGGCAGCGGGGTCGGGTCAGCGCTCGTGGACGCACTGGAGTCGGACGCGCGCGCCGACGGCGCGCGGCTGCTCGAGGTCAAGACGGTGGGCCCGTCCCACGACGACGAGGGGTATGCCGCCACGCGCGCCTTCTACCTGGCGCGCGGGTTCCTCCCGCTGGAGGAGTTCCAGCGCCTGGACTGGGACGGCCCGACCGTGATCATGGTCAAGCCGCTCTGATCTCCTTGCTGTGACCGGTCAGGGCACCGGCCTGGCGATCACCACGATGTTGTCCGTGTGCGTCCAGCGCCCGTCGCTGGTGCGGATGATCGGGCCGCCACAGGTCACCAGGGTCAGCATCCGGGTCCCGCTGTCGGCGAAGATCTCGGCCGGCAGCGAGGTCTTGCGGTAGTTGCGCACCGAGGTGACCGCCCAGGTGGTGTGCTCGCCAGCAGCATCGACGGTGGTCACCGAGGCGCCCGGGCGCAACCGCCCCAGGAAGTAGAGCGCCCCGTGGTTGCCCTGCTGCGTGACGTGGCCGGCGACCAGGGTGGACCCCTCATCCGCCCCCAGCGGGCTGGTGGTGTCCAGCAGGCCCACCTGGCGCAGGTCGGCGGGCAGGGACATCTCGTTGCTGGAGGTGACGCCCTGAGGCACCACGGGAGCCGAGACATAGATCGAGGGGATGTAGAGGTGGTTCGGCGGGTTCGACTCCCCCGCACCGCCCGTCCCCTCTCCCGACCCGCCACCGGCGCCTCCGCCGGCACCCGGAGCGGCCGGCACCGTGACCGGCTCGGTGTTGACGTAGGGCCCGAGGTCGACGCCCTGCGGGATCTCGATGGGCAGGTCGGCCGCCTCCCGGTCCACCTCCAGCGCCTCGTCCAGGCTGATGGAGAACTCCTGGTCGGGGGTCGGGGTCGGGGCCGGGGGTTCCTCCTGCAGGCCGCGATAGACGAGCAGGCCCCCGGCGACGAAGAACGCCAGGCAGGTCAGCAGCGCGACGGTGCGCACCACCGGTCTGCCGCCCATCTCACGCCTCCCGTCCTCACCTGATCATCCCGCGCTCACGCATCACGGCCGGGACCCCAGGGGCGTGCCCTGGTCTCCCGGCCGTGAGGCTACTGCGTGAGGCGCGTCCTACTCCTCCCGGCGGCGCCAGAGCATCGCGCCGGCTCCGAGCAGGGCCAGGATCATCGCCGTGATGCCCGCGACGACCAGCGCCCACTGCGGACCGCCAGACACGGGGTCACCCGTCGGGATAACCGGCGGCTTCGGGGGCTCCGGCTTCGGCGGCACCGGGGGCTCCGGCTCGTCGACACAGACCGTGACGGTCTGCTGGGCCTCGTCCCCGGTGGCGGGGATCACCGCCGTGTTGGTGTAGTCGACACACTCACCAACCACGCCCGGCAGCTCCAGGCTGTAGGCGAACTCCGTGACGCCCTCGTGCCAGTTGGCGGTGCCGAGCAGCTCACCCGGCGCCTCACCGGTCACCAGGTCGTCGAAGACCTCGACCTCGACATTGGTCTCCTCGTCCAGCGCGAAGACCACGTCGACCGGGTCGCTGGCGGTCGTCTGGTCGACACCGTCCACGTTGGTCCAGGCGACGTATGCCGTGTTGCTGCCCTCGTAGTCCGGCTGCTCCTCGAAGGTGCAGGAGTAGTCGAGCACCCGGGTCTCGCCCGGGGCCAGTACGACGCCCTCGCCATCCACGACCTCACAGGTGCCGCCCACGTCCGCCACGTCGGTGACCGTGACGGTCATCTCCTGGAAGTCGTTGGGGTTGGTCACCGTGATCTGACCGCCCATCGCCCACCCGGAGTCGACGAACCCGTCCGGGGTCGCCGTCACCACGTAGTTGAAGAGCGCGTCGCCGGCCTCCTCGAGGCGCACCTCGGTCCGGTCGACCGACTTCTCCAGCTCCCAGTCGTAGGTGCGGTCGAAGTCGGCCTCGGCGGTCTTGCTGACCTCCGGTGCCGCCTCGATGCAGACCGTGACCGTGACCTCGTCCTCGTCGCCGATCGCCTGCGGCGCCACGAACCCGGTCAGCGTGGTGGACTTCAGGATCACCGCGGTGTTGGTGTGGTCGACACAGGTGCCGACCTCGCCAGGCAGGTCCAGGCCATAGGAGAACTCGGTCCTGCCGTCGTGCCAGTTCGCGGTGCCGAGCAGCTCGCCCGGCGCCTCACCGGTCACCTTGTCGTCGTAGACGTCAACCGTGACGTTGATCTCCTCGTCCAGCGCGAATTCCACGTCGGCCTGGCCTGTCGCCGTCTGCTCCTCGCCGGCGGCGTCGGTCCACACGACGTATGCCGTGTTGCTGCCCTCGTAGTCCGGCTGCTCCTCGAAGGTGCAGGCGTAGTCGAAGACCCGGGTCTCGTCCGGCTCCAGCACGACGCCCTCGCCGTCGACGACCTCACAGGTGCCGCCCACGTCCGCCAGGTCGGTGACCGTGACGGCCATCTCCTCGAACCCGTTGGGGTTGGTCACCGTGATCTGGCCCGACATCGCCCAGCCCGAGTCCTCGAACCCGTTCGGGACGGCCGACACGACGTACTCGAAGTGCGCGGTACCGTCTTCGGCCAGGACCACGTGCGTCCGGTCGACCTCCTTCTCGATCAGCCAGTCGTAGGTCCGGTCGAAGTCGGCCTCGGCGGTCTTGCTGACCTCCGGACCCGCCTCGACACAGACCGTGACGGTCTCGTCGGCCTCGTCGCCGGTAGCCGGGATCACCGCGGTGTTGGTGTAGTCGGTGCATTCACCGACGACGCCCGGGAACTCCATCGAGTACTCGAAGTCCTCCCCGCCGTCGAGCCAGTTGGCGGTGCCGAGCAGCTCGCCCGGCGCCACGCCGGTCACCTTGTCGTCGTAGACGTCGACCTCGAGGTTGGTCTCACCGTCCAGGTCGAAGGCCACGACGGCCGGCAGACTGGCGGTCGACTGCTCCTCGCCGGCGGCGTCGGTCCACGCCACATAGGCCACGTTCGTGCCCTCGTAGAGGGGCTGCTCCTCGAAGGTGCAGGAGTAGTCGAACGCCCGGGTCTCACCAGGCTCCAGGACGGCGCTCTCACCGCCCACGACCTCGCACGTGCCGCCGACGTCGGTGACGTCGGTGACCGTGACTCTCATCGTGTCGAAGTCGTTGGGGTTGGTCACCGTGATCTGACCGGACATCGCCCAGCCGGAGTCCTCCGACCCGTCCGGGTTCGCCGACACCACGTAGTCGAACTGCGCGGTGCCGCCCTCGGTGATGGTCACCTGGGTCTGGTCGGCCTCCTTGAGGATCTCCCAGAAGTACTCACGGTCGAAGCTGGCGTCCGCTGTCTTGCTGACCTCCGGACCCGCCTCGACACAGACCGTGACGGTCTCGTCGGTCTCGTCACCGGTGGCCGGGATGACCGCCGTGTTGGTGTAGTCGGTGCACTCCCCGACCACGCCCGGGAACTCCATCGCATACTCGAAGTCGATGGGTGTTCCCTCGGCGTTCCAGGTGGCCTCGCCGAGGAGCTCGCCCGGTGCCACGCCGGTCACCTTGTCGTCGTAGACGTCGACCGTCAGGTTGGTCTCCTCGTCCAGCTCGAAGACGACCGGCAGCTCGAAGCTCACCTCGCGGGGCTCCTGGTCCGGGCCGGTCCAGGTGACCGTCGCGGTGTTGGTGCCCTCGTAGTCCGGCTGCTCGTCGAACGAGCAGACGTAGTCGAAGACCTCCGTCGCACCGGGAGCGATGACAATGCCCTCGCCGTCGATGACCTCACAGGTCCCGCCGACGTCGGTGACGTCGGTGATCTCGACGGTCACCGTGCCCTCGTCATACTCGTTGGGGTTGGTCACCGTGATCTGACCGGACATCGCCCAGCCGGAGTCCTCGAACGCGCCCGGGATCGCCGAGACGACGTAGTTGAACTCAGCCGTGCCGCCCTCGTCGATAGTGACCTGGGTCCGGTCGGCCTCCTTCTGGAGGCTCCAGAAGTACTCACGGTCGAAGTCGGCCTCCGCCGTCTTGGTGATGACCAGCTCGTCCTCGACACAGATCGTCACGTCCGCCGTCGCCTCGTCCCCGGTGTCGGGGATGACCGCGGTGTTGGTGTGCGTGACGCACTCACCGGGCGTGCCCGGCAGGGTCAGCTCGTAGGGGAAGCTGACCGGCGAGTCGTGCCAGTTCGCCGTCCCCAGCAGGACGCCGTCGCCGTCCTCGAAGACCTGGTCGTCGTAGACGTCGACCGTCAGGTTGGTCTCCTCGTCCAGCACGAAGTCCACGTCGGCCGTGCCGGTGGTCGTCTGGGGCTCACCAGCGGTGTCGGTCCAGGCGACGTATGCCGTGTTCGTGCCCTCGTAGGCCGGCTGCTCGTCGAAGGTGCAGGTGTAGTCGAACGTCTCGGTCGCGCCCGGCGCGATCGTGACGTCCTCACCGTCCTCCACGACGCACGTGCCGCCGACATCGGTGAGGTCGGTGACGGTGACAGTCAGGGCACCGTCGTCGAACTCGTTGGGGTTGGTCACGGTGATCTGACCGGTCATCTCCCAGCCGGAGTCCACGAACCCGTCGGCGATGGCCGTCACCAGGTAGTTGAACGTCGCCTCGGTGCCGGTGATCTCCACCTCGGTGGCGTCGACGACCTTGGTCAGCTCCCAGTCATAGGTGCGGTCGTAGCTGGCGTCGACGGTCTTGCTGACCTCCGGACCGGCCTCGCTGCAGACCGTGACCTGCTGCTCGTCCTCGGCACCGGGGCCGTCCGCGAGCTCGACCCAGGCGGTGTTGGTGTAGTCCACGCACTCGCCCGGGACTCCCGCGAGAGCGAGGTCGTAGGTGAACTCGTGGGTGTCCGGGTCGGTCCAGATGGCCTCACCGAGGTAGACCGGGTCGCCCTCCGGATCGGTCTGGTCGTCCCACACCTCGACGGTGAGATCGGTGACCGTGCCTTCCTCGAAGGTGACCGGGACGGTCCCCTCGGCCGAGCCGCCGGTCTGCGCCGGGCCGGTCCAGTCTGCGGTGGCCGTGTTGGTCCCGCTGTAGTCCGGCTCCTCCTCGAAGGTGCAGGTGTAGTCGAGGGTCACGCTGTCCCCCGGTGCGAGGAGCAGGTCCTCACCGCCGGTGACGGTGCACTCGCCGCCCACGTCGGCCAGGTCGGTGACCGTGGCCGTGAGAGCGTCGATGTCCTCGCTGTTCGGGTTGGTGACCGTGATCTGACCGGACATCGTCCAGCCCGAGTCGACGTAGTCCAGCGGGATCGCGTTGACCGTGTAGGTGAACGTCGCGGTGCCGGTCTCCGGGTCCGCGATGAGGCGCGTCTCGTCGACGTCCTTCTCGATGTCCCACTCGTAGAGACGGTCGTAGGACGCCTGCGCGGTCTTCTCCACCTCGGGCGCTAGGACCACGCAGACCCTGACGGTCTCCGGGTCGTCCTGGCCCAGCTCCGGGATCACCGCGGTGTTGGTGTAGGGAGTGCACTCCCCGGCCACGCCGGGGTGGGTCATCGTGTACGCGAACGAGTGCGGCCCGTCGTAGTAGTGCGCGATCCCGAGGAGCTCTCCCGGGGACTCCAAGGTCACCTTGTCGTCGTAGACCGGCACCGTAAGGTGGGCCTGTCCGTCGACCTCGAAATCCACGTCCGCAGGTGCGCTGGAGGCGGTCTGCGGGTCACCGCTGATGTCGGTCCAGGTCACCGTGGCGGTGTTGGTCCCGCCGTCATACACCGGCGCCTCGTCGAAGGTGCAGGTGTAGGTCGTGGTGGCCGTCCCGTCGGCGGGGACGGTCAGCTCAGGATCATCCACGGTGCAGGTGGCCTCGGCGCCCAGGTCGGCCGGGACGTCGGTGACCTGCACGGTCACGTCGGTCGCGTTGGGGTTGGTGACCGTAATCTGGCCGGTCATCATCCAGTCAGAGTCGGTGAACCCGTTGGGGGTCGCGGAGACGACGTAGTCGAAGCTGGCGATGCCGTCCTCACCGATGGTCACCTCGGTCTGGTCGGCCGCCTTGTCGAGCAGCCAGTGGTACTCGCGGTCGAAGTCCGCGTCCACGGTCTTCTCGACCGTGATCGCCTCCGGCCAGCAGACGGTGACCGTCTGGTCGTCCCCGATCGTCGGGAGCTCCTCCAGCCACGCGTTGTTGGTGAAGGTGACGCACTCACCGGGCACGCCCTCGAGGACGAGGTCGTAGGTGAAGTCCTCGGTCGCGCCCTCCGCGGTCCAGGTGTGGTCGCCGAGCTCGACCGGGTTGGCCGGGTCGGTCTGGTCGTCGATGACCGTGACAGTCTCGTTGATCGGGGTCACCGACCAGTCGTCCTCGTCGAAGTCGACAGACCCGGTCGCCTCACCGTTGGGAGAGAAGTACTCCACCTCGTCCCAGGTCACGGTGGCGGTGTTGGTGCCGTCGTACTCCGGCTGATCGTCAAAGGCGCAGCTGTAGTCGAGCACCGCGCTGCCGTTGGCGGGGATCGTGGCATCCTCGCCATCCACAACCGTGCACACTCCACCGTTGTCGACGGTGTCGGTGACGTCGGCGACCATGTCCCAGTCGTTGGGGTTGTCGACGGTGATCTGGCCGGTCATCTGCCAGTTGCTGTCTGTGAACGGACCGTCGGTCACGGTGACCGTGTAGGTGAACGTCGCGTCACCGGTCTCAGGGTCGACGTTCAACTCGGTCGCGTTGACGCTCTTGTCGAGATCGTAGGTGTAGGTGCGGTCCAGCGAGAGCAGAACGTTCTTGGCAACCTCCAGGTCCATCCCGACACAGACCTCCGTCTCTGTGGAGTCGGACTGCCCCGTTTCCTGGATCGTGGCGGTGTTGTCGATCGTCGTGCACTCACCCGGTGTTCCGGTGGCGGGAATGCTGTAGCTCAGTTCGGTGACGGACTGACCGTCCTCCGGCCACACAATCGTCCACGGGGACTCCTCGGCCAGGTCGTCGCTGACGGTGATGGTCTCGTTGACGTTCGGATCCGGGTCGACCGATCCGAAGTCGAACGGCGCCACGGCCGAGGCCTCACCCGTCGTGCCGGGGTAGGTGGTGGTGTCCCAGCTGAGCGTTGCAGTGTTCTGCCCCGCCAATGGTGCCGGAGCGCTCTCGTAGGTGCAGGTGTAGTCGAAGGTGTTGCTTCCGGGCTGGACCGTGACGGTTGAGCCACCACTGTCCAGGTTGCAGGTCCCACCGTTGTTGACGGCGTCGACCAGCTGTCCCTCGATGCTCACCGCGTTGGGGTTGTTCACGTTGATGCTGCCCGTGACGACCCAGTCAGACTCGACGCGCTGGACTGGCGAGACCTCAACGGTGTAGTTCAGCTCCGGAACGTCACTGCCTGCCGGGTAGCGGACCTCTGACTGGTCGACATCCTTGGCGATGTCCCAGAGGTGGTTGACAGCGTAGGACGGGGTGGCCGTCTTGCTGATCGTGGGCTGCTCATAGGTGCGCGCGTTGTGGATGGTGCACACGATCGGTAGTTCCGCGGGGCTGGAGGCGGCCGGGATCTGCGCCAGGTTCACGGTGGTGCCGGTCAGTGTGCTCGGCACCTCGTTCCCGAGGCCGTCAACGCAGGCTGCGGTGGTGAGGTGCCACCCGCCCGGCAGGGTCTCCGTGATGGTCACCGACTCGGCACCGGCCAGCACCTCGCGTGGGTCGGTCGTGGCGGCGTTCTCCTCGCCCTCGCCGGTGGGCTGCAGGCCGAAGCTGCTGTTCCACGGCGACCCAGCCAGCGTCGAGGTCGTGGTGAACGGGAAGTTCGGGATCGGCGTCCCACCTGCGTTGTCGACGACCTTGGCGACCTGCAGGGTGCGCACCTGGGTCAGTTGGGCGTAGAGGCACCCATGGGTCGTCGTGCGCTCTTCGGTGAGAAACTCGTTGACATAGGCACCGTCCGGGGTCTCCGGGCACTGCGTCGTCTCTGACTGGGTGAAGCCCAGCACCACCAGCCGGTGCGGGATGCCGTCCACGTCGATCACCTGGTCGGCGATCTGTCCCGTGAACGTCGTGATGTCATCGACGTCGCCGCCGACATTCGGTGTCTCGTTCATGAGCCACGGGAAGTTCAGGGTCAGACCAGCGAACTGCACGTCCAACTCACCAGTGAAGTACTGGTCATTGGCATATACCGGGTTGTTGTAGTGGGACATCCGACCGAGCAGGAATGGCGTTCCGGTGGCAACGGTCGTGGTCGCGACCGGGTTGAAGCCGAGCACGCTCTGGGTGTTCGTACTCAGGTTTGTCGGGCAACTGTTGTTGTTAGAGCTGCCATGCGCAGTCTGCGCCTCACCCGTATTGGTCACCCACGCGGACTGTCCCCCGCCTGGCGTGGTGGGGGCGTACCTGATGCAGTTACCAGAGGTCGGCTGCTGGTTCCGCATCCGCGCCTGCACGGTGCCGATCGGCACATCCGCCAGGGGCGTGAAGACCGGCGCGGCGAGCGGCACCGTCTTGGCCGGGAAGCTCGCCTGCTCCAGAGCTACCTCCTGGCCAGGAGCCGGCCTGCCATCGCCATACCAGGTGCCCAGCTCAGCAGCATCGCGCGATTCGTTGTCGTCGGCCGCTGGCTCGACGGCCAGTTCTGCGGGCTCGTCCGCGAACGGCTCAGGGGCATCCTCTGCCGGCTGTTCGGCGTCCACTGGATCGGTAGCCTCATTGGCTGGCTCGTCCGCCTCAACCGTGACGGGCAGGTCCCCGTCCCTGGGCTCCTCAGCGTCCTCGCCCCCGGCGTCCACCGGCTCCTCGACAGACTCGGTGACCGGCTCCTCGACGGTGACTTCATCCTCGTCGACGGCAGCCGGGGCCACTGCCGGGTTGACGAAGGCGACTGGCGCGTCCTGCCCCTGGCCGGTGACTACTGCTCGTTGTGACTCACTCCCGGCCTCATAGCCATCGGGAATGCCGACCTGGGTGATGGTGTACTCCCCCACCAGCAGCTCATCGAGGGTGATGGCCCCTGCGGCACCGTTGCTGTCCCGCTCGCCGTTGTCCGCGACGGCATGCTCCACACCCTGTCCTCGTAGGACGTAAGAGGTCCCAGCGAGGGCGTTCCCAGCATCGTCAGCGGCGGACCAGGTCAGACTGCCGGTCGTCTGTCGATCGGTGGTCTCCGCGATCGCACCCGGAGCGGCGACCGCGCCGCTCAGGACGACGGCGAGCGCGGCGACACCGACCGCGGCCTTCCGTGCTGGGGTGGGGGCAACTGGCCTGGGTCGACGTTGACGCATGAACGCTCCTCGTGGGGGTGACCCGGCACGAGGACTGGCGTCCCTACACCGAATCTGCAGCAGGTTGAGCCCCCTGTGCGAACAATCTGTGCACCTCCCGCACAGGGCCGCTCAATAGCGACGTTCGCTGAACGTCGCCTGAGAGCAGACTAGGCCCACCCCTCACAGTTAGGTATAGAAATAGTAAAGTCGTGTCCGATTCGTTATCTTCGGTTCCGTCACGGAGCGGCGATGCGGTCGACGATCAGCGCCGAGCTGGTGTATGCCGTGTGGTCCGGGGCGATCTGCCACGCACCGTCGAGCGCCTCCAGTGCGCGGTCGAACCGGTCGGGGGTGTCGGTGTGCAGGGTCAGCAGGGGCTGACCGACCTGCACAGCGTCCCCGGGACGGGCGTGCCACTCGACGCCGGCCCCGGCTTGCACCGGGTCCTCCTTGCGGGCGCGGCCCGCGCCCAGTCGCCAGGCCGCGACGCCGACCTGGAACGCGTCGAGCCGGGTCAGCACCCCGTCGGCATCTGCGGTGACCTGCTGGGTCTCCGCCGCACGGGGCAGCTCCGCGTCCGGGTCGCCGCCCTGTGCGGAGATCATCGCGCGCCAGGCGTCCATCGCGCGGCCGTCGGTGAGCGCGTCCGCCGGGTCGATGTCGTCCTTCCCCGCTCCGGCGAGCATCTCCCGCGCAAGCGCGAGGGTGAGCTCGACGACGTCGGCCGGCCCCCCGCCCGCCAGCACCTCCACGCTCTCGCGGACCTCGAGGGCGTTCCCTGCGGTCAGCCCGAGCGGGACGGACATGTCGGTCAGCAGCGCCACGGTGTGCACCCCGGCGTCGGTGCCCAGCTCGACCATGGTGCGGGCCAGCTCGGTGGCCTGGTCACGGTCCTTCATGAAGGCACCGGAGCCGACCTTGACATCGAGCACGAGCGCGCCGGTGCCCTCGGCAATCTTCTTGCTCATGATGGAGGAGGCGATGAGCGGGATCGCCTCGACCGTGCCGGTGACGTCGCGCAGCGCGTAGAGGCGCTTGTCCGCGGGCGCCAGGCCGGACCCCGCCGCGCAGATCACCGCACCGACGTCCTCGAGCTGGGCCAGCATCTCCTCGTTGGACAGGTCGGCGCGCCAGCCGGGGATCGACTCGAGCTTGTCGAGCGTGCCTCCGGTGTGCCCCAGGCCCCGGCCGGACAACTGCGGCACGGCAACGCCGCATGCCGCCACGAGGGGCGCCAGCGGCAGCGTGATCTTGTCGCCGACACCGCCGGTGGAGTGCTTGTCGGCGGTCGGCCGGCTGAGCGAGCCGAAGTCCATCCGCTCGCCCGAGGCGATCATCGCGGCCGTCCAGTCGCCGATCTCGCGACGGTTCATGCCGTTGAGCAGGATCGCCATCGCGAGGGCGGACATCTGCTCGTCCGCGACCACCCCGCGCGTGTAGGCGTCGATCGTCCACGCGATCTGCTCGCTGGTCAGCTCCTGCCGGTCCCGCTTGGCCCGGATGATGTCAACGGTGTCAAAGGATTCGCTCACGCCCCCATCCAACCGCACCGGGAGGGAAATCGGCAGAGGTCAGTGACGGCAGACGGCAGCGTGCCGCCGCCCTATGGACGACGGCACGCGACGGGTGTCCCGGGACTGGTCAGGCGGCGACGCCGAACCCGCCGGTCCAGGAGATGCGCTCGCTCGCGGCGAGCGTCAGTTGCAGGAAGCCCACGGCCTCCATCTCGCGAGCGCGCTTGAGGGCCCCGGCGTCGACGGCCTTGAGGCCACCGGCGCTGACGATGCCGGACAGGGTGGCCTTGGCGTCGCTGTCGTCACCGGCGATCAGCACGGTCGTGGTGAGCGGTCCGACAGCCCCGGAGGCAAGGGTCCCGGCGAAGGTGGTGTTGAAGGCCTTGAGGACCGTGGAGCTCGGCAGCTTCTCGGCGATGACCTGCGCCGCGGAGCCGTCCGCGGGGACGACCAGGGAGTCGAAGGTCTCGAAGTTCAGCGGGTTGGTGATGTCGACGACGACCTTGCCGTCGAACTGGCCCGGGCGCTCGGCGATGACCTGGTCGACCGCCGGGTAGGGGACCGCCAGCACGACGATGTCGCCGGTGATGGCCTGCGCAGTGTCGGACGGCCCGAACAGCTCGACGCTGTTGCCGCCCTTGGTGACGACGCCGGAGATCGCCTGGGCCATGGTGCCCGTGCCGATGATGGAGACGTGTGCCATGGGAGTTCCTCTCGAAGATTAGTTGTTATATCAAGTAATGCTCCCAACACATCGGTTGTTCCCACAACCTCTACGCTAGGGTGTGATCATGGCCACAGACGGAGGGTGCCGATGACCACGCGCTGGCTTGACGACCGGGAGCTGCAGGTCTGGGTGCGCATGGTCGCGGTGCTGGAGCTGCTGCCGGCGCAGCTCGACTCGCACCTGCGCCGGGTGGCTGACCTGACCTACTTCGACTACTACGTGCTGGCGATGCTCTCCGAGGCCCCGGACCGCTCGCTGCGGATGAGCGAGCTCGCGGTGCGCACCAACTCCACGCTCCCCCGCCTCTCACACGTGGCGCGGCGGCTGGAGATCCGGGGCCTGGTGCACCGCACGACGGCCAGCGACGACCGCCGAGTCACCATGGCGCGGCTCACCGACGCGGGCTGGGACACGGTGGTCGCCACCGCACCCGAGCACGTCGAGCAGGTCCGCGCCCTGGTCTTCGACGCCCTCACGCCCGAGCAGGTGGAGCAGCTGCGAGGCATCACCGAGGCGCTGCTGGACGTGCTCGACCCCGACGGGCTCATGAGCACGCCATACCAGCGGCCGGCGCTGGACGACCTCTGAGAGCGGTCCTCCCGCACCCGCGTCCTCACCCCGCCTCACCTCGGCGGTCGATCACGTCCCCGGGCGCCCGGTGTGCGATCCTGTGCCCGTGAAACTCGCCCAGGCCATGAAGCAGATCGTCCCCGCGGTGCAGGACCTCAAGCGCCGCTCGCTGCACCAACCGGATGGCGAGACCACCATGCCGGCGACGCTGATCGCCCTGCGCGACGACCGCGTGCTCGCCGTCGTGACCGCACCGCGGATGGTCGCCGTGCTCACCTTCGCCCCCACCCTGGCCATCGGGCTCGACCCGCAGATGCTGGTCGTCGCCGCCCAGGCCAACCTCCCGAAGCGGGAGGAGTCCGCCGACCTGCCCGCGCAGGTCGCCGGTGAGGCGATCGCCTACACCACCTTCACCCGCGAGAAGGAGGCGAGCCTGGCCGTCCAGCGCTACGAGGTGCGTGACGGCCAGGTGCTCTTCGCGGCACCCGAGCGCGGCCGCCCGGACGACCGCACGATCATGGACCAGCTGGCACGGGCGATGGCTCACGAGCCGCTCGACCCGGGCCGGGTGGCCCGCAAGGACCCCGACGCGCCCGGCGCGACCGCCCCGTCCGACGAGGCCACGGACAGCGCGCCGCCCGTCGAGCAGTCCTTCATCCCCGAGGCGGAGGGCCGGATGGCCATCGACGCCGGGACGGTCAAGGCGATCCACGACAAGCTCAGGGGCATCGGCGGCCGTGCGCTGTTCCTCGCGGCCGACGGCGTCCACGCCACCAAGATGCTGGCCGCGGGTCTGCCGCAGGAGTGCCTGCTCAGCGGCGACTGAGCACCGCACCCGCGGCCTGCCGGACGTCGGCGTTCGCACGCAGCGTTCGGCCATCGACGTCCGCCCCCGCGGCCGGCCGGACACCCGTGTCCGCGCCCGGGACCGGTCAGACCTCGAGCGCCTCGGGCCCGAACGCCTGAGGCAGCACCTGCGACATCGGGAGCACGCCCTCGGGGGTCTCCAGCAGGCAGTCGGCGCCGCCGTGCTCCCAGATCAGCTGGCGACAGCGTCCGCACGGCATGATCGTCGCCCCGGCCTTGTTGACGCACGACACCGCGACCAGGCGGCCGCCGCCCGTGGCGATCAGCTCGGACACCATGCCGCATTCGGCGCAGAGCGTGACGCCGAGCCCGGCGTTCTCGACGTTACAACCTCCGACGACCCGTCCGTCATCGACGAGACCGGCGACGCCGACGGGATAACCCGAGTAGGGCGCGTAGGCACGCTGCATCAGTGCCGTGGCGCGGGCTCGCAGCACGTCCCAGTCGATCGCGCGCGGCGCGTCCTGGGCGTGGTCCGTCCCGGCGCTGTCCATCAGCTCGGCCTCACTTGGTGTAGGGGATGCCCTCGGCGGCGGGTGCCCGCACCCGGCCGACGAGCCCGGCGACGGCGAAGATGGTGATCACGTAGGGCAGCATCAGCAGGATCTGCGAGGGCATCGGGGACCCGATGGTGCTCAGCACGTTGCCGAGGTTCTTGGAGAACCCGAACAGCAGGGCCGCGACCAGCGCCCCGGTCGGGTTCCACTTGCCCAGGATCATGGCGGCGAGGGCGATGAAGCCGTTGCCGGCGGACATCTCGCGGCCGAAGGCCAGCCCGCTGCCGATCGTGAAGAAGGCACCGCCCAGTCCCGCGATGGCACCGCCGAGGATGGTGTTCCACACGCGCCGCTTGTTGACGTGGATGCCGACGGTGTCGGCGGCCTTGGGGTGCTCACCCACGGCGCGGGTGCGCAGCCCCCAGCGGCTGCGGAACAGCATGATCTGCAGCAGGATCACGGTGGCGTACATGAGGTAGACCAGGATCGTCTGCCGGAAGAGCACCGGTCCGACGATCGGGATCTGGCTCAGGAGCGGGATCTCGATGACCCCGAGCGGCTGCCGGGCATTCCAGGTCGCGGAGTTGTCGGCCAGCAGCGTGGAGAAGAAGAAGCTGGTCAACCCCAGCACCAGGGTGTTCAGCACGACACCGATGATGATCTGGTTGACGTGGTAGGAGACGGCGAACCAGGCCAGCAGGGCGCCGATCAGCGCGCCGGCGATGGGGCCGCCACCAGTCCGAGGTAGGGCGCGGTCGCCAGGGACGCGACCACCGCCGCGGCGAACGCCCCGAACAGCAGCTGACCCTCGATGGCGATGTTGATGATGCCGGACCGCTCGCAGACGATACCGGACATGGCGCCGAAGATGAGGGGCACCGACAGGGCCAGCGCCCCGGCCAGCAGCGAGGTGACCGGGATGACCGCCGACTTGCCGGCGCCGGCCCAGGTGAGGAAGGCCAGCACGAAGGCGACGCCGACCACGATGTGCAGCCACACTGGCACGGCCTTGCGCCCTGAGGTCAGCAGGTAGCCGTAGACGGCGGCGGCCAGCAGCGCGACCGTCAGCAGGATGACGGTCAGCAGGGAGGGGACGCTGAAGTTCGGGATGGTGAACCACTGGTCGCCGTACCGCGACTGGAACTCCGTGGTCTGGCTCCAGGCACCCTCGCGGCCGATCATCGTGCCGACCAGTCCGAGGAGGGCGGCTCCGGCGAGGACGGCGTAGGTGATGGGGATCCGGTAGGAGATCTTGCCCAGGACGGCACCGCTGGCCGGGACGTCGTCGACCGGCGTGCCCGCGGTCACCGGGACGATGGGGGTGCTCACGCTGCGGCCTCCTTCGCTGCGGCCCGCGCCCGCTTGGGCGGGGCATCGGGGTCGGGGAGTCTGAAGATCGCGCGCACCAACGGGGGTGCGGCGATCAGCAGGACGATCACGGACTGGACGACAAAGACGATGTCGATCGGGGTGGAGGTCACCGACTGCATCAGCGTGCCACCGGCCTGGAGGGCGCCGAACAGCAGACCCGCCAGGAAGGTCCCCAGGGGTCGGGAGCGCCCGAGCAGCGCCACCGTGATCGCGTCGAAACCGTAGGTGGCCGCGACCCCGGCGGTGAGCGACCCCCGGTCGATGAGCACCTGCGAGGTCGCCGCCAGGCCCGCGAGGGCACCGGCGATCACCAGGGTCAGCACGGTGATCCGGCCGACCGACATGCCGGCCGTGCGGGCCGCGTGCGGGTTGGCACCGGCGGCCCTGATCTCGAAGCCGATCGTGGACCGCTCCAGCAGCCACCAGACGAAGACGGTGGCGAGGATCGCCACGACGAAGCCCCAGTGCAGCCGGAAGGTGTTGCCCGGCACCAGGAAGTCCGGGATCAGCGGGGGGTAGGCGGCGTTCGGCCCCACCTGGGGGCTGCGCAGTCCCGTGCCGCTGGCGTTGAACTTGCCCAGCGTCAGCACATAGGCGATGAGATAGACCGCGATCCAGTTGAGCATGATCGTGACGATCACCTCGTTGGCGCCGGTGCGCGCCTTGAGGATGCCGGGGATGAAGCCCCACAGCGCCCCACCGAGGGCGCCCCCCAGGATCGCGAGGAACAGGTGCAGCACCGGCGGGAGGCTGAAGGCGAAGCCGATGTAGGCGGCGATGATGCCGCCGAGGATGATCTGGCCCTGCGCACCGATGTTGAACAGACCGGCGCGGAAGCCCACCGCGACGCCCAGCGCCGCGAGGATCAGGGGGGTCGCGAAGGTCATCGACTCGGTGATCGGCCGGACCGCACGGTTGAAGGTGTCGGCCTGGAAGTCGAAGATCGCGCCCCGGAACATCGCGATGTAGGCGTCGGACACCGCGGTCCAGGCGGCACCGAGGAAGTCGGTGGGCCGGGCGAAGACGTAGGTGATCGTGTCGGCGACGTCCTCGTCGGCGAAGGCGATCAGCACGCCGCCGATCACCAGGGCGATGATGATCGCCAGGAAGGAGATCACCACGTCGCCGCCCACGATCTTGCGCAGGATGGCCGCGCCGGAGCGGGGGTCCTCCTCCGGCGCCGGGCTGGTGGCGGCGGGGGTGGGCTCCGGGGCCGGTGTCGTGGACTCGGTCACGTCAGGTCCTTTCCGTCGGCCGCTGCGTCGGCGCTGGCCAGCGTGGACTGGTGGCCAGCCGCCTGCTGGACCGCGTCCTCCAGCGGGACCCCGGCCATCATCAGGCCGAGCACGTCACGGTTGATCCCGGCCGGTCCGGCCTCCCGGGCGTCGACGATGCCGACGATGCGGCCGCGGTACATCACGGCCACCCGGTCGGCCAGGGCCAGGACCTCGTCGAGCTCGGTGGAGACGATGACCACCGGTGTCCCGTTGTCCCGCTCGGCCACGATCCGTTTGTGCACGAACTCGATGGACCCGACGTCCAGGCCGCGCGTGGGCTGGCTGGCCACCAGCAGCCGCAGCGGACGGGACATCTCCCGCGCGAGCACGACTTTCTGCGCGTTGCCGCCGGACAGGGTGGAGATGGGGTCCTGGATGTCGGTGAGCCGGACGTCGAACTCCTGGGTGCGGAACTCCGCGTTCTCGGCGACCTTGCCCAGGTTCATCGACACGCCGCGCGCGAACGGCTCGGTGTCGTAGAGGTCGAGGATGAGGTTCTCGGCGATCGAGAAGCTCGACACCACGCCGTCGGTCGACCGGTCCTCGGGGACGAACCCGATGCCGGCGCGGAGCCGCTCTCGGACACTCATCCCGAGCAGCTCCTTGCCGTCCAGGGTGACGGAGCCGGCGGCGGCCTCGTCGATCCCGAGGATCACCTCGGCGAGCTCGGTCTGCCCGTTGCCCTGCACGCCGGCGATCGCCAGGATCTCCCCGCCCTGCACCGAGAAACTCACCCGGTCGACCACCGGGGTGCTGCCGCTGAGGACCGTCAGGTCGGACACCACGAGCTCGTTGTCCCGCAGCTCCGCCGGGGTCTTGTCCACAGCCAGGTTGACCGAACGGCCGACCATGAGCGAGGCGAGCTCGGTCTCGGTGGACTCCGGACTGGCCTCCCCCACGACCTTGCCGCGGCGGATGACGGTGATCCGGTCGGCGATGGCGCGGACCTCGCGCAGCTTGTGGGTGATGAAGACGATCGAGGTGCCCGCCGCCTTGAGCTCGCCCATGATCTTGATGAGCTCGTCGGTCTCCTGCGGCGTGAGCACCGCGGTGGGCTCGTCCAGGATCAGGATGCGGGCGTCCCGGGAGAGCGCCTTGATGATCTCGACCCGCTGCTGCACCCCGACGGGGAGCTCCTCGATCAGCGCGTCAGGGTCGACGTGGAAACCGAACCGCTCGGAGATCTCCTCGACCTTGCGGCGCGCGGCACCCAGGTCGAGGATGCCGCCCGGGCCGGCGGGCTCGTAGCCCAGCGCCACCGACTCGGCCACCGTGAAGACCGGCACCAGCATGAAGTGCTGGTGCACCATGCCGATCCCCGCCCGGACGGCATCGCCAGGGCCCTCGAAGGTGACCGGCTTGTCATCCAGCAGGATCTGCCCGTCGTCGGGGTCGTAGAGCCCGTAGAGCACGTTCATCAGCGTGCTCTTGCCGGCGCCGTTCTCCCCGAGCAGGGCGTGGATCTCACCCTGCTCGACCACCAGGTCGATGTGGTCGTTGGCCACCAGGGGACCAAAGGTCTTGGTGATCCCACGCAGTTCGAGCTTCATCGCTCCCTCGGCTCCATCGCTAGTCGGTCCGGGACAGCGTAGCGGCCCAGCCGTGGGTGGCTGGGCCGCTACACCGGAGAGTTGTCTGCCTCCGCGCTCAGTGCGTCACGGGGCGTTCGGGGACTCGATCACCAGCTCGCCGGACTTGATCATCTCCTCGTACTCGGCGAGCTTGTCCTTCAGCTCCTGCGGCACGGCGTCCTCGAAGTCGTGGAACGGCGCCAGGCTGACGCCGCCGTTCTCCAGGGTGCCGACGTAGGGCTCGTTGGAGAAGCTGCCCTCCACCGTCTCGGTGATGGCGCCCTCGACGGCCGGGCCCATGTGCTTCAGCACCGAGGTGAGGATCAGCGAGCCGTACTCGGTGGTCTCGAAGCCGTCGGAGTCGACCCAGATCAGCTTGGTGTCGCTGCCCTCGGCGACGGACGCGGTGCCCAGACCGACCGGGCCGGCGACGGGCAGGATGATGTCCGCGCCCTGGGAGATGAACTGCTCACCCAGCGCGGAACCCTGCGCCTGGTCGTCGAAGGACCCGGCGAAGGAGCCCTCCTGGGCCTCCTTGTCCCAGCCGAGCAGCTGGACCTCGGTGCCGTTGTCCTCGTTGTACTTGTTGATGCCGTCGGAGAAGCCGTCCATGAAGATCTGCACGGACGGGATCGGCAGACCGCCGAAGGTCGCGACGGTGCCGGACTCGCTCATCCCGGCGGCCAGGTAGCCGGCGAGGAAGGCGGCCTCGGAGGTGTTGAACAGGATGGGCTTGGCGTTCTCGATCTCGACGGGGGCGAAGTTCTCGTCGGAGAAGCCGGAGTCAACCAGGCCGAAGTTGGTGTCGGGGTTGGCCTCGGCCGCGGCCTGGATGGCGTCCTCGAGCAGGAAGCCGGCACCGATGACGAAGTGGCAGCCCTGCTGGACCATGGCGTCGATGTTGGGGCCGAACTCCGCGTCGGAGTTGGACTCGGCGTCGGCGATGGTGATGCCCAGGGAGTCCCTGGCGGCGGTCAGGCCCGAGTGGGCCGCCTGGTTGAACGACTGGTCGTCGAAGCCGCCGGCGTCGGAGATCATGCAGGCCTTGAAGTCGGAGTTGTCGGGGCCGGCGGCCTCGGTGTCCTCCGCGGCGTCGTCGTCGCCGCCCTCGGCCTCGGTGGTCTCGTTGTCTCCGGTGCCTTCCTCCGGCGGGGCCTCGCCACACGCAGCGAGAACCATCACGGCGGCCGCACTCACAGCGGCGATCTTCAGAACCCGCACGGGGCACTCCTTCGGTCTGGGGACGTGATCACGGGAATGCTAACGCGGCGGCTGCGGGTCAGAGGTCCGCAAAACCGCCGGTCGACACTTTGGTGTCGAATTCGTGACCTTAGAGTAACGACCGGGTTCTTGTCACCCCCGCGGGGGTGGGGCACACACGGGCGCCGCCCGTGCCCGCGTCACACCAGCACGCGCGTCACACCAGCACGCGCGTCACACGAGCCCGTCGGGCCCCACGGAGCTGAGGGTTGCCGCGGCCAGGAACTTCGCGGCGATCAGCACCGACTCCTCGTGGACCACGAGGTCGCCCTGGTGCAGTTCGTGGGTCTCGCCGCCGGGCGTGCGGGTGCCGAGTCGAGCCATCGCCCCGGGCACGTCCGTGAGCAGCCAGCCCAGGTCCTCACCACCGAGCGACTGCTTGGTGGGCACCACCGCGGCGGGGCCGAGCACCGCCCCCGCGGCCGCGGTCATCGCCGAGATCGACGCCTGGTCGTTGTCGACCGGGGGGACGCCCTTGACGTGACGCACCTCGGCCCGGACGCCGTAGGGGCTCACCACGGCGTGCACGATCTCCTCGATCAGCGGGCCGGTGGTGGCCCAGGTCTCGGAGTCCAGCATCCGCAGCGTGCCGACGCACTCGCCGCGGGAGGGGATGACGTTGGCGACGGTGCCCGCCCGGACCGCGCCCCAGACCAGGGCGGTCCCGGACCGCGGGTCCAGCCGGCGGGACAGGGCGGCGGGGACGTCGGTGATCACCTTGCCGAGCGCGAAGGTGAGGTCCTGTGTCAGGTGCGGGCGGGAGGTGTGGCCCCCGCGCCCGGAGAGGGTCACGTGCACCGAGTCCGACGCCGCGGTGATGGGGCCGACCTTGAGCCCGATCGTGCCCACGTCGATGGACGGGTCGCAGTGCACCGCCAGGATCCGGTCGACGCCCTCGACCCAGCCGGCCTCACGGACCGCGACCGCCCCACCGGGGATGGTCTCCTCAGCCGGCTGGAAGATCAGACGGACGCCGAGGGACATGGCCTCCAGCCGGTCCTGCAGGGAAGCCAGGGCCAGGCCCGCGGCCAGCACCCCGACCGTGTGGACGTCGTGGCCGCAGGCGTGCGAGACACCCTGCTGGCGGGAGGCGAAAGGCAGGCCCGTCTCCTCCTCGATCGGCAGTGCGTCGAGGTCGCCGCGCAGCGCGATCCGCACCCTCGGCTCCGGTGCCCCGAGGTCCGCGACCGCACCGCTGCCCGCCATGGCCCGCACGCGCACGCCGGCGGCCTCGAGCCGCTCCATGACCACGGAGGTGGTGCGGTGCTCCTGCCAGGACACCTCGGGGTGGCTGTGCACGTCACGTCGCAGGGCGAGGGTCTCCTCCCTGCGGGACTCGACGGCGGCCACGGCACGCTCGATGAGGTCGTCCGTCGCGGGGACGGGGGCGGAGGTCGGGGGGAGGTCGTGCAGCGTCACGCGAGTCAGGGTCCTGGGTCGGTATGGAAAAGTCCGTTGGCCAGGTTACCCCGCCTGGCCCTCCGGTCGGGCACGGCGGGCAGGGACCGCACCCGTCAGCGGGCCGCGCGGGCGGGTCGCGCAGGGAGGGCGGCCACCTGCCTGACCAGGGCCGGCCCGGCGTAGATCAGCCCTGTGTAGACCTGCACGAGGTCGGCCCCGGCATCCAGCATCGCGGCGGCGTCGTCCACCGTCATCACGCCGCCGACACCGATTTGCGGCAGGTCCGTGGCGGCCCGGATCCGCGCGACCACCTCCCGGGCGCGGCGGGTCAGCGGGGCACCGGACAGCCCTCCCGCCTCCCGCTCGGCCAGCGCCCGGTCGACGGGGGCCACGTGCCGGCGGCCGATCGTGGTGTTGGTGGCGATCAGCCCAGCGGCCCCGGCCCCGATCGCGACGGCGAGCGCCTGCTCGAGCGCGGCGTCGGTCAGGTCCGGGGCCAGCTTGACCAGCACCGGCGTCGCCCGACCCTCCCCCGCCAGGCGCCTGGTCTCGCCGACGACGGCACCGAGCAGCTCCGCCAGCGGCCCGGCGTCCTGCAGGTCGCGCAGCCCCGGCGTGTTGGGCGAGGACACGTTGACCGCAAGGTAGTCCGCGAGCCCGTCCAGGGCCCGCACCGAGGTGAGGTAGTCCTCGACCGCGTCCTCCAGGGGCGTCACCTTGGTCTTGCCGATCGACACGCCGACGGGTATGTCGATCGCCCCCTCCTCGCGTGCCTCCCGGAGCCGCCGGGCCAGGGCCGCCACCCCGGCGTTGTTGAACCCCATCCGGTTGATCACGGCCCGGCTGGCCGGGAGCCGGAACAGTCGCGGCCGGTCGTTGCCCGGCTGCGGGTGCGCCGTGACGGTCCCGAGCTCGACGTGGCCGAAGCCGAGCGCCCCCCAGGCCCGCACACCCCGCCCGTCCTTGTCCATCCCGGCGGCCAGGCCGACCCGGTTGGGGAAGGTCAGACCCAGGAGGCGGACCGGCGCGCCGGGGGGCGCGAGGGCTCGTGAGACCCCGGTCCGGGCCCAGGGGCGGTCCCCGAGCGCCTGCACCAGGTCGACGGTGCGGTGGTGCACCGCCTCCGCGTCACCGCCGCCGAGCCGGAACAGCAGAGGCCGCGCGCCCCGGCGGTAGGCCACATCGAGCGCGCGGGTGCGGACGTCGGTGACGGGCTGGCTCACGTCGGCCACCCTATGCTGGCGGGGTGACCGAGTCCGACGAGCCGATGGACCACTTCTGGGCCGTGATCCCCGCCGGCGGCGCCGGCACCAGGTTGTGGCCGCTCTCCCGGCGCGCCTCCCCCAAGTTCCTGCACGACCTGACCGGCAGCGGGCGGTCCCTGCTGCAGGACACGGTGACGCGGCTCGCCCCGCTGGCGGGCGAGCGCGTGGTGGTGGTCACCGGCGTGCGGCACGCCGAGGCGGTCCGCGGGCAGCTGCCGGACCTGCCCACCGACCAGCTCCTGGTAGAGCCCAGTCCGCGCGACTCCATGCCCGCGATCGGTCTGGCCGCCGCGGTGCTGGAGGCCCGCGACCCGGACGCGGTCATCGGGTCGTTCGCGGCGGACCATGTCATCGGGGACGCGGAGGCCTTCCACGACTGCGTCCGGGACGCGGTGGCCGCGGCACAGTCGGGTGCCCTGGTGACCCTCGGCATCACCCCGACCTACCCGGCGACCGGGTTCGGCTACATCAAGGTGGGGCAGCCCTGGCCCGGCTCCCGTCGCGCGCGGCGCGCCGAGCGGTTCGTGGAGAAGCCCGACCGCGACGCCGCCGAGTCCTACCTCGCCTCCGGCGACTACCGCTGGAACGCCGGGATGTTCGTGGTCCGCGCCACCACCCTGCTGGACCTCCTGGCCACCTGGCACCCGGGGCTCGCTGAGTCGCTGCGCCAGCTCGCCGCTGAGCCCGCGCTGATCGAGCAGACCTGGCCGTCGCTGACCAGGATCGCGATCGACCACGCCGTCGCCGAGCCCGCGGCGGATGCCGGTCGGGTGGCCGTGGTCCCCGCCGACTTCCCCTGGGACGACGTGGGGGACTTCGCGTCCCTGATGTCCCTGCTGGAGGTGGCGCCGGACGGGCTGCGCGTGCTGGGGTCGCGCGAGGACGTGGTCTCCCGCGACAGCACCGGCCTGGTGGCCGCCCACAGCGGTCGGACGGTGGTGACCCTGGGCCTCGACGACGTCGTCGTCGTGGACACCCCGGACGCGGTGCTGGTGACCACCCGCGAGCGCGTGCAGGACGTCAAGGGCATCGTGCAGCTCCTGCAGGAGTCGGGGCGGGAGGACCTCACGTGAACCATGAGGCCCGGCACCGGGAGCCGCGGCGGCACCTGCGGGACGCGCTGGGTCACCCGCTCGTCACCTCCCGCTCATCCGACACCACCCCGGACGTCGCCGGTCCACCACCGGGGACGGCCACCCTGGACCACGTGCGAGTCGCGATCGTCACCGAGTCCTTCCTCCCGGCCCTCAACGGCGTGACCACGAGCGTCTGCAAGGTGCTGGAGTCCCTGCGTGACGGTGGCCACGAGGCCCTCGTCGTCGCGCCCGGCACCACGCCATGGGCGGAGACCTCGGCCCCGGAGCACTACGCCGGCTTCCCGGTCCACACCGTCAGCAGCCTCCCGGTGCGCCAGTTCCGGGTGGGGCTGCCCTCCTACGAGATGGAGACGGTGCTGCACCGGTTCAGCCCCGACGTGGTCCACGTGGCCTCCCCCTTCGTGCTGGGCGTCCGTGGCCTCACCGCCGCGCGCGCCCTGGGCATCCCGTCGGTCGCGGTCTACCAGACGGACATGCCCAGCTACATCCGTCAGCACTCCGGGCCGATCGGGGACCTGACAGCCCGTGCGGCCTGGCGGTGGATCCGCCGGATCCACTCGCAGGCCGACCTCACCCTCGCCCCCTCCAGCGCCGCCCAGCGCGACCTGGCCGAGCACGACGTGCCGCGGGTGGCCCTCTGGGGCCGGGGCGTGGACTCCACGCTCTTCCATCCGGACCGCAAGGACGACCCCGAGACCGCGACGCTGCGCCGCCGGCTCGCGCCGGGCGGCGAGGTGCTGATCGGGTATGTCGGCCGGCTGGCTCCCGAGAAGGAGCTGCACCGGCTCGTCGAGCTCAACGACCTGCCCGGCACCCGCGTCGTCCTGGTCGGGGACGGCCCCAGCGCCGACCACCTGGGCGAGCAGCTCCCCGGGGCCGCGCTCCTCGGCCGGCAGGAGGGGCTCGACCTGGCCCGCAGCTATGCCGCCTTCGACCTGTTCGTCCACACCGGCACGCGGGAGACCTTCGGCCAGACGCTGCAGGAGGCCGCGGCCGCCGGTCTCCCGGTGATCGCCCCTGCCCGGGGCGGACCCCTGGACCTGATCGACCACGGCCGGACCGGGCTGCTCTTCGACCCGGACCGTCCGGGGGCGCTGCGCGAGGCCGTGGCCAGCCTGGTCGGCGCGGACCTGGCGGAGGCGCGGAGCGCCATGGGGGCCGCGGGGCGGGTCAGGGTGGAGGAACGTTCCTGGCCCGCGCTCACCGAGCAGCTGCTCGGCTACTACGCCTACGCCATGGGCCACCACCGCACCGCGGTGGCCTGACACCGGGTCCAGCCGTGTGAACGATGCGTGCAGCCGCACGGCCCCTTGACCGCGGGTTCCGCGGGACGTGTGAATGATGCGCGCACGTGCACGGCCAGATGCCCCGTCACCCGTGGGACAGCGGGACCACACGGCATACTCAGGTCTGGGGCTGGACCTCGTCGGCGACGGGGACGCCGGCCAGCTCGAAGGTGACCAGGGGCCGCCAGACCTCGTCCCCGTGGTGCACGTAGACCACGAACTCCTTCGCCTCGAACTCCGCCGCGAGGTCGGCGAACTCGGCGAAGGCGCGGTCCAGCGTCGCGTGCGGCAGGTCGTGGGCCAAGGTGACGTGCGGGTGGTAGGGGAAGTCCAGCGGACGCCAGACCGGCCCGTTGCGCACCCCGTGCTGCAGCTGCTCGCAGGAGGACACCCCCTGGGCGACCTGGATGTAGACCACGTCCGAGACGGGCCGGAAGGTCCCGGTCCCCCGCAGCACGACCTCGAAGGACGGGCTGCGCCGGGCGAGCTCAGCCAGGTGCACCAGGAGCTCCTCGAGCCGCTCGGCCGTCGTCTCGGTCGGCGGAAGGAGCGTGATGTGGGTCGGGATGTGCTCGGCACGCCCCTCGCCGTAGCCGATGCGGGCCTCCCGGACCAGGGTGCCCCAGGGCTCCGGCACCGGGAGGGCGATGCCCACCGTGACGGGTCCGGACGGTTGGAGGCTCACAACGTCTGACCTTACCCCGGCCCTTGCGCTTAGGGTCGGGGGTATGGCCCAGACCGACGACACCAGCACCCCCGCCCCGGACACCGGCTCGGGGGCCAGCGGGACCCCCGACTCCGACTCCTCCACGCCCGAGGTGTCCACCGCGCCAGCCGAACCCAAGGACGACCTGGTCACCAGCCAGCACACCCTGAAGGCCGGCCGCGGCACCCTGTCCTACACGGCGACGGCCGGCCGGATCGTGCTGCGCGAGGAGGTCTACGAGGACGACGTCTTCACCGGCACCAAGCCCAAGGCGGAGGTCTTCCTCACCTCGTATGTCGTGGAGCGCGCCGAGGGCGAGCCGGAGCGGCCGGTGACCTTCGCGTTCAACGGCGGGCCCGGCTCGTCGTCGGTCTGGCTGCACCTCGGGCTGCTCGGCCCGCGCCGGGTCGAGATGGGCGACGTGGGCGCGCTGCGGCCCCCGCCCTACGGCCTGGTGGACAACCCGGAGTCCCTGCTGACCGTCTCCGACCTGGTCTTCATCGACCCGGTCTCCACCGGTTTCTCGCGGGCCGTCGAGGGCGGCAAGGCCAAGGGCTACCACGGCTTCTCCGGCGACATCGAGTCGGTCGGCGAGATCATCCGGCTGTGGACCGCCCGCAACCAGCGCTGGATGGCCCCGAAGTTCCTGGCCGGCGAGTCCTACGGCACCCTGCGCGCCGCAGCCCTCGCCGACCACCTGCAGAGCCGCTACGGCATGTACCTCAACGGCATCATGCTCATCTCCTCGGTCCTGGACCTGGGCTCCATCGGCCTCCAGGAGCCCGACACCGACCGGGCCTTCGCGGGCTTCCTGCCGACCTATGCCGCGGTCGCCCACTACCACGGCAAGCACGGCCGCAAGTCGCTCTCGACGGTGGTCCGGGCCGCGGAGGAGTATGCCGCGAGGGACTACCCCTACGCCCTCAGCCGGGGGGTGCGCCTGACCGGGCAGGAGCGCGCCGAGCACGTGGCACGGCTCGCCGAGCTGACCGGGCTGGACCCGCACTGGGTGGACCGGGCCGACCTGCGCATCGAGCACCTCCGGTTCTTCACCGAGCTGCTCCGGGACGAGCGCAAGGTGGTCGGCCGGTTGGACTCCCGGTTCACCGGCCCGGCCGCCGCCGGCAACGCCGAGATGATGGACGCCGACCCCAGCCACGACGCGATCGCCGGGCCCTATGCCGCGGCCTGGAACCACCACGTCCGGGCCGACCTCGGCTACGAGTCGGACCTGCACTACGAGCAGATCTCCTCCCGGGTCCACCCCTGGTCCTACGCGGACTTCGAGGGCAAGTCGGTCGACGTCACGCCCCGGCTGGCCCGGGCGATGCGCGCCAACCCGCACCTGCGGGTGCACGTCGCCTACGGCTGGTTCGACGGGGCCACCCCGTTCTTCGCCGCGCGGGAGGTGCTGGAGCAGATGGACGTCCCGGCCGAGCTCCACGAGAACATCGAGCACCGCTACTACGAAGCCGGCCACATGATGTACGTGCACGAGCGGTCACGGATCCAGCAGTCCCAGGACCTCGCCGACTTCGTCACCGGGGCCAGCCGGCGGTCCTGACCGGGCTCAGCCCTCCGGGATCAGCCGGCGTCCGGTCAGTGCGGTGGTCTCCCGGCTGTAGCCCAGCCCGTCGTACCAGTCGAGCACCGTGGTGTTGTCCGCCCGGACCATGAGCATCACCTTGGGGCAGCCCAGGGCGAGCAGGTCCGGCCAGACGGCGCGAGCGCGCCGGATGCCCTCGCGCGGGTCGTTCCAGGGTCGGGTGAGCCCGGCCTCCTGCCACAGGGCGACCAGGGCGTCGACGTCGGCATCGGCCGCGGGCCGGATCACGATCTCGGTGTGCACCGCGCCAGCCTGTCACCCCGACGCCCATCTCTTGCGAGTCAGGGCGGGGACGGGCAGCCTTGGAAGTCCACGGTGCGCGGTAGAGAGGAACTGGGATGAGCGGCGAGCACTACCTGACGGCCGGTCGGGCGATCGACCTCCTGGCAGAGGCGGACGCGGCCCTGAAGAAGACCGTCAGCACCTTCACGCAGGACGACCTGGGGCAGCCCTCGTTGTGCGGCGGCTGGACCCGGGCCCACGTCCTGGCACACCTCGCCCGCAACGCCGACGGGTTGCGGCACCTGGTGCAGTGGGCGGTCAGCGGGCACGAGACACCGATGTATGCCTCCGTCGAGCAACGCAACGCCGACATCGAGGAGGCCGCCGCCCAGCCCGTCGCACGACTGCGCGCCGACGTGACCTCGGCCAGCGACGCCATCCGCTCCCGGCTGGAGCAGGTGCGCGGACGCAACGACCTGCACGACGTCCGGCTGGGCACCGGCAAGCGTCTCGCCGGTGACCAGATCCCGTGGGCGCGGCTGCGTGAGGTCACCTTCCACCACGTCGACCTCGACGCCGGCTACACCTTCAACGACGCACCCCCGGAGGTCGTGCGCGCCGGGCTCGCCGAGGCGGTGACCCGGATGGGCCACCAGGCCCCACCGGTGACGCTCACCGGCACCGACAACCGGCACTGGCACGTCAACGGCGGCGGGCACGAGGTCAGAGGCCGCCCCGGCGACCTGCTGCTGTGGCTCGCCCGCGGCGTCGAGCACGACCTGACGCACGAGCACCCGCTGCCCACCATGCCCAGCTGGGGCTGAGGCGCGACCCGGCCCCACGACATACGACAGCGGCCGTCCACCCCGCTCGGGGTGGACGGCCGCCGTGGGTCAACCGGTGCTCAGGCAGCCATCGCCTTCTGCAGGTTCTCGTCGATCGCGGCGAGGAACTCCTCGGTGGTCAGCCACTTCTGGTTCGGGCCGATGAGCAGCGCGAGGTCCTTGGTCATCTTGCCCGACTCGACGGTCTCGACGCAGACCCGCTCGAGGGTCTCGGCGAACTCGGTGACCTCGGGGGTCTCGTCCATCTTGCCGCGGTAGTGCAGGCCGCGGGTCCACGCGAAGATCGAGGCGATCGGGTTGGTGGAGGTCTGCTTGCCCTGCTGGTGCTGGCGGTAGTGGCGGGTGACGGTGCCGTGCGCCGCCTCGGCCTCGACGGTCTTGCCGTCCGGGGTCATCAGCACCGAGGTCATCAGGCCGAGCGAGCCGAAGCCCTGCGCGACGGTGTCGGACTGGACGTCGCCGTCGTAGTTCTTGCACGCCCAGACGTAGCCGCCCTCCCACTTCATCGCGGCGGCGACCATGTCGTCGATCAGGCGGTGCTCGTAGGTGAGGTCGGCGGCGTGGAACTTCTCCTTGAACTCCGCGTCGAAGACCTCCTGGAAGATGTCCTTGAAGGCGCCGTCGTAGGCCTTCAGGATGGTGTTCTTGGTCGACAGGTAGCACGGCACGCCGCGGTCGAGGGCGTAGTTGAAGCTGGCCCGGGCGAAGTCGCGGATCGAGTCGTTGTAGTTGAACATGCCCATCGCGACACCACCGTCGTCGCCGTACTCGGCGACCTCGTGGACCTCCGGCTCACCGCCGTCGGCCGGGGTGTAGGTGATGGTGACCGTGCCCGCGCCGGGGACCTTGAAGTTCTGCGCCTTGTACTGGTCACCGTGGGCGTGACGGCCGATGATGATCGGCTTGGTCCAGCCCGGCACCAGCCGCGGGACGTTGGAGATGATGATCGGCTCGCGGAAGATCACGCCACCGAGGATGTTGCGGATCGTGCCGTTCGGGCTCTTCCACATCTCCTTGAGGCCGAACTCCTCGACGCGGGCCTCGTCCGGGGTGATGGTGGCGCACTTCACGCCGACGCCGTGCTCCTTGATGGCGTTGGCGGCGTCGATGGTGATCTGGTCGTTGGTCTCGTCGCGCTTCTCGACGCCCAGGTCGAAGTACTTCAGCTCGACGTCCAGGTAGGGGTGGATCAGCCGGTCCTTGATGAACTGCCAGATGATGCGGGTCATCTCGTCACCGTCGAGCTCGACGATCGGGTTGGCGACCTTGATCTTCTCCATGCCTGGGGGCTCCTGTTGTCTTCGGGGTGGCCGCCCGTTCATTTCAAGCGGGGCGGCCGTCGTGGCATGCGGAAGCGCGCGGCCTCCGCCTCCCCTCAGGTTATCCGACGGCAGCAGTCCGGCGGACACGGCCGTTTCAAGGGCCTCCGCAGCCGGTGCTAACGTCACCGGTGCACCCCTCCCCGACGCAAGGATGAGCACCGTGAACACCACTCCCGTCAAGGTTGCAGTGACCGGCGCCGCCGGCCAGATCGGCTACAGCCTGCTGTTCCGCATCGCCAGCGGCGACCTGCTCGGCAAGGACACCCCGGTGGAGCTGCGGCTGCTGGAGATCACCCCGGCCCTGAAGGCGCTCGAGGGTGTCGTCATGGAGCTCGACGACTGCGCCTTCCCGACGCTCGCCGGCGTGCAGATCGGCGACGACCCCAACGTCATCTTCGACGGCGCGAACGTCGCGCTGCTGGTCGGCGCCCGCCCCCGCACCAAGGGCATGGAGCGCGGCGACCTGCTCGAGGCCAACGGCGCGATCTTCACCGGTCAGGGCAAGGCGCTCAACGACCACGCGGCCGACGACATCCGCATCACCGTCACCGGCAACCCGGCCAACACCAACGCGCTCATCGCGATGAGCAACGCCAAGGACATCCCCACCGAGCGCTTCTCCGCGCTGACCCGCCTCGACCACAACCGCGCGCTGGCGCAGGTGGCCGCCAAGGCCGGCGTGGCGGTCTCCGACATCACGAACATGACGATCTGGGGCAACCACTCGGCGACCCAGTACCCCGACCTGTTCCACGCCCAGATCGGTGGCCGTCCCGCCGCCGAGGTGATCAACGACCAGGCCTGGCTGGAGGACACCTTCATCCCGACCGTCGCCAAGCGCGGCGCGGCGATCATCGAGGCCCGCGGCTCCAGCTCGGCCGCCTCCGCCGCCTCCGCGACCATCGACCACACCCGCGACTGGCTGCGGGGCAGCACCGAGGGCAACTGGCTGTCGATGGCGGTCCGGTCCGACGGCTCCTACGGGGTGCCCGAGGGCCTGATCTCCTCCTTCCCGGTGACCACCTCCGGCGGCACCTGGGAGATCGTCCAGGGCCTCGAGATCGACGAGTTCTCCCGCGGCCGGATCGACGCCTCGGTCGCCGAGCTGGACGAGGAGCGCCAGGCGGTCACCGACCTGGGTCTCATCTGATCCGGTCCGGGTCACCTCTCGCACACCACGACCCGCCGAGTATGCCGTCAGGCACCTCGGCGGGTCCGTTGCGTCGGGCCCCGTCCCCGACCTGGTCGCGCGGATCCCGGTCCATCTCGGCGGCACTCCGCCGCCCCTCCCCGCGCTCGCGGGTCAACCCAGCACCCTCTGACGACCCCCAAGCTCCCCACCAGATCCCGCGGCCCATCCCCCGCCGCGGGCCGCGGCTCAGCGGATGACGAGGGTGGCGCTGGCCCCCGTGACGGCCGCGGCGAGCGTGAGCAGGGTCAGCGCGTCCCACGCCTTGGAGCGGACCAGCAGGCCGCCCACGGTCTCGCGGGGCAGCACCAGCCGCAGGACCGCGCACAGCGCGAGCGTGCCGGCGATCACGTAACCCGCCTGCTGCACGCCCACGGTGAACAGCACGACGACGGCCACGGTGAGCCCGACCGGCAGCAGCCACCACAACCCCAGCGGCTGACTCCCCCAGTTCGCCGGTCGCCGCGACCGCGGACGGGTCGGACCGGTGCCCGGGCTCACCCGACCGGCTGCGCGGCCGCAGCGCGCTCGGCCGCCAGGACGACATTGGTCAGGAGCATGGCCCGGGTCATGGGCCCGACGCCGCCGGGGTTCGGCGAGATCCACCCGGCGGACTCGGCGACGCCGGGCGCGACGTCGCCGGCGATCTTGCCGTCTCGGCGGGCCACACCGACGTCCAGCACGGCGGCCCCGGGACGGATCATGTCCGCCGTGATGAGGTCCGGCACGCCAGCGGCGGACACCACGATGTCGGCACGGCGGGTGTGCGCGGCCAGGTCGCGGGTCCCGGTGTGGCACAGGGTGACCGTCGCGTTCTCCGACCGGCGGGTCAGGATCAGTCCGAGCGGGCGACCGACCGTCAGGCCCCGGCCGACGACGACCACCTCGGCACCGGCGATCTCGACCTCGTGGCGCCGCAACAGCTCGACCACGCCGTAGGGCGTGCACGGCAGCGGGGCAGACTCGCCGAGCACCAGCGAGCCGAGGTTGACCGGGTGGAGGCCGTCGACGTCCTTGGCCGGGTCGATCCGCGACAGGATCGCGAACTCGTCCAGGCCGGTCGGCTGCTGCACCAGGAAGGCGGTGCACCCCGGGTCGGCGTTGAGCTCGTCGACGACCGCCTCGACCTCGGCCTGGCTCGACCCCGCGGGCAGGTCGCGACGGATCGAGCGGATGCCGATCTCCGCGCAGTCCTTGTGCTTGGCGTTGACGTACCAGGTGCTCGCCGGGTCATCCCCCACCAGCACCGTGCCCAGCCCCGGGACGACCCCCCGGGCAGCCAGCTCCCGGACCCGCTCGGTGAGGTCGGCCTTGATGGTGGCGAGCGCGGCGCGGCCGTCGAGGATCTGTGCGGTCATGGTGGTCAGTCTATGGATCAGGGGTGCGATCCCCCGCCACCGGGGAACCGCCGGGGACGGCGGTGCAGGTCGCGTCGTCAGCGGGCGAGGACGCCGGTGTCGGAGAACAGCCGGTGCCAGCGGTTGGTCGGCAGGCTGGGGTCGAGCAGGGCCAGCCCGGTGCCGAACTTGCTGATGCGGGTCGGCCGGTGGCCGGCCCGCCAGAGCATCCGGTCGAACGCGGAGGGCACCCCGGTGGTCTTGGTCTCGACGATGACGGCCAGCCGCGGGGCGGCGAAGGTGCCGTCGGGCAGTTCCCAGGTGAGGTCGGTGTCGATGGTGGCGCGGGAGCGCCCGTCCGCGAGGGCGAGCGTGCTGCGCCTGTATGACGTGCGCAGGGCCGGAGCGCCCAACCAGGGGCGGTGGTAGGCACGGGCGGCGCGCAGCCGGTCCTCGACGAAGGTCACCGCCGGTCCGTTGATGTGGTCCGCGGACCCCACGGGGTGCGGGACCCGCTCCTTGACCGTCAGTCCCCGTGGTCCGCGCGTCTTCACCTCGACCCAGCACTCGTCGGTGTCCAGGTAGCTGCGCGTGCGCACCTTCCAGCGACGCCGGCGGGCGGTGGCCGTCGAGCGGAAGCTGTCCCGCTCCGGCGTGTCGAAGTAGGTGGAGGCGTAGCGGGAGGAGGTCCGGCCCGCCACCTCGAGCACCCGGGCACCGTCCTCGAGCCCGGCGAGCACCTGGGCAGCCTCGGCCACCGGCAGGAGGTACTTGCGGTCGACCCGGGTGAGCAGCGCCGCCTCCGCGTCCAGCTCGTCGAGCCCGATGGTGGGCAGCGGCGGGAGGAGGTTCACCGCACGCCCGCGTCGGACCGCAGGGCCAGCACGCGCGCGTCAGGTGCCGCGTCGGGCTTCCCGGGCCGGAAGGTCACCTCGACGTGGGTGCTGTCGTTGACCAGGTCCAGGCGGACCACGTCGGCGGTCACGACGGTGGCGCCGAGGACGCCCTCGAGCTGGGCGCGCAAGCTCGCCTGGTCGGCGACGGCCCGGTCGAGCACGACGAGCTCGCGCCGCACACCGCGTCCGGCGATCCACGGGTGGTCGGCGATCGCGAGGGCGAGCACGATCAGCACCATCAGCCCGATCCCGAGGGCCGGGTCGCCGACGCCGATGCCGCCGAGCAGCCCCAGGGCGAGGCTGGCGAAGTAGTAGGCGATCTCCCGCTGCGACAGCTCCGCGGAGCGGAGCCGGATGATCGACAGCACCCCGAACAGCCCCAGGCCCATCCCGACCGACGCGGTGGCCGAACCCAACGCCATACTGACCGCGAGGACGCCGACATTGACCCCGACGAAGGCCGGGACCAGCTCCGTGCGGCGGTGCCGCGGCAGGTAGACCCCCGCCGTGAGGACGAGGATGGCGACCAGGTCGGCACCGGGCAGGATCAGGTTGGGCATGGGAGGGCTCCTCCGGTCGGGACAGCTACGATGCGTCCCAGTTGGCCGGTCGGATCTGTGTCTGGGCTGTGACGACCCACAGTCCCGGATATGAGAGGCCGCACAGCCGGCGCACAGGTGGTGCACAAGGTCGCTTCAGCCGGATGAGCTCTGATAGGAGCATGACGATGAACGCTCCGGGAGCCACGCGCTCCCCCCTGACCAGGCAGGACGGTTCCCCGTTGCGGGTGCTCGTCGTGGACGACGAGGAGTCGATCGCCGAGCTGCTGTCGATGGCCCTGCGCTACGAGGGCTGGCAGGTCAGGACGGCGCACACGGGGATGGCCGCGGTCCGTGCCGCCCGCGAGTTCACCCCGGACGCCGTGGCGCTCGACATCATGCTGCCCGACCTGGACGGGCTGGCCGTGCTCCGCAAGCTGCGCAAGATCGACGAGTCCATCCCGGTGCTCTTCCTCACGGCCCGTGACGCCGTCGAGGACCGCGTGGCCGGGCTGACGGCCGGCGGCGACGACTACGTCACCAAGCCCTTCTCGCTGGAGGAGGTGGTGGCCCGGCTGCGCTCCCTGATGCGTCGGACCGCCCTGGTCCAGCAGAGCCAGGACTCCATGCTCAGCGTCGGCGACCTCACCCTCGACGAGGACTCCCACGAGGTCGTGCGCGGCGGCGAGGAGATCTCCCTGACCGCCACGGAGTTCGAGCTGCTGCGCTTCCTCATGCGCAACCCGCGGCGGGTGCTGTCCAAGGCGCAGATCCTGGACCGGGTCTGGGACTACGACTTCGGCGGGCAGGCCAACATCGTCGAGCTCTACATCTCCTACCTGCGCAAGAAGATCGACGCCGGGCGGGAGCCGATGATCCACACGCTGCGCGGGGCCGGCTACGTCCTGAAGCCGGCACCACCGGGATGACCCGACCGCGCAGATGAAGCGTCCCGACGATGACGCCCCGACGATGACGCCCCGACGATGACCCGCCCCCGTCGCCTGTCCACGACCCTGGTTCTGGTCCTGGTTGCCCTCTTCCTGGCAGTGACGGCCGCGACCGCCGTCACGACGGTGCTGGTCACCCGGCAGCAGCTGGTGCAGCAGATCGACGCCCAGCTCGTCGAGCAGACGCGCTTCATCGCGGGTCCGGACCTCGGACCGGGCGGTGGTCCCGACGGTCCTGGTGGCCCGCCGCCGTTGGGGATCTCGTGCTCCACGCCCCGGCCCGGCGTCGGAGAGGGGATGCTGCAGGTCTGCTCCTCCCCCACGACCACCACCGGTCACGTCGTCACGGGAGGCGCCTACTCCGAGCTCGACGAAGCCCAGGTGGCCACCGTGCTCGAGGCCGGGCACCCGACCCCGACGACGCTGGACCTGGAGGGCGTCGGCACCTTCCGGGTGGTGGCCGTCGACGTCGCCGACACGACGGTGGTGACCGGGGAGCCGATGGCCGCCGTCGACCGCGCCGTGAGCAACCTGGTCCGCACCGTGGTGATCGTCTCCCTGGCCGGGACGGCGCTCACGGCGCTGGGCGGCGTGTGGCTCATCTCGCGGTCGCTGCGCCCCCTCCACTCGGTGGCGGCCACGGCCCGGGACGTCTCGGCGATGGACCTGTCCCGCGGCGAGGTGCACCTGCCCGACCGTGTCCCACCCGAGTTCTCCGACGGGCGCACCGAGGTGGGCCAGGTCGGCCACGCCCTGAACTCACTCCTGGACAACGTCGGCGGTGCGCTGACCACCCGGCAGCGCTCGGAGACCCGGCTGCGCACCTTCGTCGCCGACGCCTCCCACGAGCTGCGCACCCCGCTGGCCAGCATCCGCGGCTATGCCGAGCTCTCCCGGCGCCAGGACGAGCCGGTCCCGCCCCAGGTGGGTCACGCCCTGGAGCGGATCGAGTCCGAGGCCACCCGGATGACCAGCCTGGTGGAGGACCTGCTGCTGCTCGCACGACTGGACGCGGGACGGTCACTGGAGCACGAGGAGGTCGACCTGTCGGCCCTGGTGGTCGAGTCGGTCGCCGACGCCCACGCCGCCGACGCCCATGCCACCGGCACCGACGCTGACCCGGCCCGCGACGCCAACGTCCACCACCACTGGCAGCTCGACCTGCCGGAGCACCCCGTCACCGTCACCGGGGACGCCGCCCGCCTCAAGCAGGTGCTGAGCAACCTGCTCGGCAACGCCCGGACCCACACACCCCCGGGAACCCGCGTCACCACGAGCCTCGCGGAGGACTCCGAGGGCGTCCTGCTCTCCGTCGTGGACGACGGCCCGGGCATCCCCGCCGCACGGCAACAGGAGATGTTCGAGCGGTTCACCCGCGGCGACGCCTCCCGGCAGCGCGCCACCGGGTCCACCGGGCTGGGTCTGTCGATCGTCAGGGCCGTCGTCGAGGCCCACGGCGGCACCGTCACCGTGGACGGGGGCACCGACGGCGCCGCGTTCCGGGTCAGGCTGCCGCGCCGCTAGCGCTATCCCGCCAGGCGACCGCCCCTCCTGGCTCGGGCGCGCGCCATCGCGGCTCCCAGGGCAGCGACCACGGTGAGGGCGACGCCCAGCAGCATCTGCGCACCGACCTGGTCCCGGGTGCTCGGCTCGATCAGGTCGAGCACCACCCCGGTGCCCAGCTGGCTGGTGACGGTGACCAGGCCGAAGAGCAGGACCCCGCTGTGCACGACCGCCCAGGCCGCCAGGATGATGAAGACTCCGCCCATCGGGCCACCGACCCAGGCCCACCACGGGGCCGTCGAGAGGTCGGGGACGCCGCCGGGCAGGACGGTCCACGCGCCGATGAGCACCAGCACGGCCATGCCCATCGCGAAGTTGATGAAGGCGGTGACCGCCGAGTCGCCGCCGGTCGCGGTGATCAGCGCGTTGGTGGCCTGCTGGACGGCGGTGCTCATGCCGACCAGGAAGGCCAGCAGGATCGGCAGCCAGGCCAGGCCGGAGGTGAGCTCGGGTCCCACCGCGGTCAGCACGCCCACGACCGCCAGCAGGCTGGCGGCCACCCGGGCCGCGGTGATGCGCTCGGGCGGGGCGGGGCCCAGCCCGAGCCGGTCGACGACCAGGGCGCTGACCATCTGCCCCCCGACGATCGCGATCAGGAAGGTGGCGACGCCGACCAGGGGCACGGCATACGTCTGGGTGGCGACCAGCAGACCACCAGCCACGCCGCCGCACAGCTGCCAGGGCAGCAGCCGGCGCTCCCGGACCGCCCGGCGCACCCGGCCGAAGGCCGCCCGGAACCGGGCGGACGCCCAGAGCAGGGCCAGGAGCAGCAGGCCGCTGCCGAAGCTGATCCACGCCGCGGGCATCGCACCGACGTGCAGCCCCAGCTCACCGTTGACCCGGGACTGGACCGCGAGGATCACCCCGCAGGCCAGCGCCGCGGCCAGGGCCAGCTCGAAGGCCCTGGACCGCGGTCGGGTCTCAGTGGGCAAAGTGGCGCGTGCCCGTGAAGTAGAGGGTCACCCCCGCCGCCTCGGCCGCCGCCACGACCTCCTCGTCGCGGATCGAGCCGCCGGGCGAGACGACGGCGCGAACGCCGGCGTCCAGCAGGATCTGCAGGCCGTCGGCGAACGGGAAGAAGGCGTCGGAGGCCGCGACCGACCCGGTCGCCCGGTCCTCCCCCGCCCGCTCGACCGCCAGGCGGCAGGAGTCGACGCGGTTGACCTGGCCCATCCCGATCCCGACGCTGGCACCGTCGCGGGCCAGCAGGATGGCGTTGGACTTCACCGCGCGCACCGAGCGCCACGCGAAGGCCAGGTCGGCCAGCGTGGCCTCGTCCGCCGCGGGTCCGGCGGCCAGCTGCCAGGCGGCGGGGTCGTCGCCCTCGGCGTCGATCACGTCCAGGGACTGCAGCAGGGCACCGCCGCCGATGTTGCGCAGGTCGCCGCCGCCGCGCTGGACGGCCGCCGCACGCACCACCCGCAGGTTCTTCTTGGCCTGCAGCAGCTCCAGGGCCTCCGGTGCGAAGTCCGGCGCGATGATCACCTCGGTGAAGATCTCGGCCACCTGCGCCGCCAGCTCGGCGGTCACCGCCCGGTTGGTGGCCACGATGCCGCCGTAGGCCGACACCGGGTCGCACGCGTGCGCCTTGCGGTGCGCCTCGGCGATGTCCGCGCCGATGGCGATGCCGCAGGGGTTGGCGTGCTTGATGATCGCCACCGTCGGCACGTCGCCGTGGTCGTGGGCCGCCCGGCGCGCCGCGTCGGCGTCGACGTAGTTGTTGAACGACATGGCCTTGCCGTGCAGCACCTCTGCCTGCGCCAGCGAGGGCACCGGCTGGAAACCGTTGCGGTAGAGAGCAGCCCGCTGGTGCGGGTTCTCCCCGTAGCGCAGCACGTCCGCCCGCTCCCAGGTCGCCCCCATCCAGGCGGGGAAGCCGGTGCCGTCAGAGGTGTCGGTGAGCACGTTGCCCATCCAGGAGGCGACGTGCACGTCATACGTCGCGGTGTGGATGAAGGCCTGGGCGGCCAGGGCCTTGCGCTGGGCCAGCGAGAACCCGCCGGCTCCCGCCGCGGCCACGACCTCGGAGTATGCCGTGGGGTCGACCACCACTGCCACGGACGCGTGGTTCTTGGCAGCGGCGCGCACCATGGAGGGCCCGCCGATGTCGATCTGCTCAACGCACTCCTCCTCCGAGGCCCCTGAGCCGACCGTCTCGGTGAACGGGTAGAGGTTGACGACGACCAGGTCGAACGGCTCGATGTCCAGGTCCGCCAGCTGCGCCACGTGGTCGGGGTTGCGGGTGTCGGCCAGCAGTCCGGCGTGGACCCGCGGGTGCAGCGTCTTGACCCGCCCGTCCAGGCACTCCGGGAAACCGGTGAGCTCCTCCACGCGGGTCACCGGGACCCCCGTGGCCTCGATGCGCGCCGCGGTGGACCCGGTCGAGACGAGCTGGGTGCCGGCCTCGTGCAGCCCGGTGGCCAACTCCTCGAGCCCGGTCTTGTCGTAGACCGAGATGAGCGCGCGGCGGATCGGGCGGCGGCCCTCGTCGGCGCTGGGCGCCTCGGTGCTCGGAGCGGCGCTGCTGCTCTGTGCGTCGGGCGTGGTGGCGTTCACGGAATGGTGACCTTCCTGTCGGTGAGGGTGTGGCCGTGCCGGGCCAGTCGGCCGACCACGTCCACGAGCAGGGGGCGCTCGACGGACTTGATGCGTTCGTGGAGGGACTCCTCGGTGTCGCCGTCCTCGACGGGGACGGCGGTCTGGGCGAGGATCGGGCCGGTGTCGACGCCGCTGTCGACGAGGTGCGCCGTGCACCCGGTCACCCGCACACCGTAGGCCAGCGCGTCGGCGACCGCGTGCGCGCCCGGGAAGGCGGGCAGCAGTGCGGGGTGGGTGTTGACGACCGTATGTGCGGTCAGAACTGCCTCCCCGAGGATCTTCATGAACCCCGCGGAGACGACGAGATCAGGGTCGTATGCCGTGAGCTGGGCCGCGAGGGCCGCGTCCCACCCGCTCCGGTCCGGGTGGTCGCCCACCCGGCAGACGAAGGTCGGGATCCCGTGCCGTTCGGCGCGCTCCAGGCCCTGGATGCCGTCGCGGTCCGCCCCCACGGCCACCACCTCGACCCCGTAGCCGGGGTCCGCCGCGGCGTCGATCAGCGCCTGCAGGTTGCTGCCGGTGCCGGAGACGAGCACGACGATCCGAGCACGATCCGCGGGGGTGAAGGGCACCACTGCACAATAACCGCCCCCCTCCCGACCGGGCGCATCGCGTGGCGCCCCCAGACCCCACCGGACGCACGGTGTTGCGCCCCCAGACCCCACCGGACGCACGGTGTTGCGCCCCCACACCCCACCGGACGCACGGTGTTGCGCCCCCACACCCCACCGGACGCACGGAGTTGCGCCCCCAGACCCCACCGGACGCACGGTGTTGCGCCCCCAGACCCCACCGGACGCACGGGGGCGCCCCCTGCCCGACCGATCGGACAGGGGGCGCCGGCGCCCGTCGTCTCAGAACATCATCTGGACGGTCTTCTCCTCGGTGTAGGCCTCGATGCCGGCGGGGCCGAGCTCACGCCCGACACCGCTGCCGCCGCGCCCACCCCACGGGGTGGTCATGTCCGGCATCCCGAAGGCGTTGATCCACACGTTGCCGACCCGGAGGTCGCGGGCGGCCACCTGCGCCCGGTGCAGGTCCTCGGTGTAGATGATGGCGTTCAGGCCGTAGTGGCTGTCGTTCGCCAGACCGATCACGTCGTCGGAGTCGGAGAACGGGATGACCGTGGCGACCGGTCCGAAGATCTCCTCCCGGGCGATCCGCTGGTCCTGGCTGCCGATGAAGACCGTGGGCTCGACGAAGTAGCCGGGACGGTCGACGAGCTTGCCGCCGGTGACCAGGCTGGCACCCTGCTCGACCCCCAGGTCGAGGTAGGTGCCGATCCGCTGGTGCTGGGAGCCGTTGATGACCGGCCCCATGCCGACGTTCGCGTCGAAGGGGTCGCCCAGGGTGATCGCCTCGGCGTGCGCGACCAGCCGCTGGGTGACCTCGTCGACGAGGCTGGCGTGGACGTAGACGCGGGTGCCGGCGGCGCACACCTGCCCCTGGTGCAGGAAGTTCGCGACCGCGATGAACGGCATGGCCCCGTCCAGGTTGGCGTCGGGGTAGACGATCTGCGGGTTCTTCCCGCCCAGCTCCAGCGTCACCTTGCGGAACTGACCGCCCGCGTGGGTCGGCATGAGCGCGCCGACCTCGGGGCTTCCGGTGAAGGTCAGCTTGGCCAGCCCCGGGTGCTGGGCCAGGGCCGCGCCAGCGGTCTCGCCGCGGCCCGGGACGACGTTGAAGACGCCGTCCGGGACACCGGCCTCGGCCAGGATCTCGGCCAGCCGCAGCACGGAGAGCGCGGCGTCCTCCGGCGGCTTGATGACGATCGTGTTGCCGGCAGCCAGCGCGGGACCGGCCTTCCACCCGGCCATGACGATCGGGTTGTTCCACGGGATGATCGCGCCGACCACGCCAAGGGGCTCGCGCAGGGTGTAGTTCAGGCGGTGCCGACCGGCGTAGTCGGGCAGCTGGACCGTGGAGCCGTGCAGCTTGTCGGCATACCCGGCGTAGTAGCGCAGGGTGGCCAGGATCGCCGGGATGTCACCGAAGACACCGTCCTTGTAGAGCTTGCCGACCTCGAGGGTCTCCACCGCCGAGAGGTAGTTGGTCTCCGCCTCGATGAGGTCCGCCGCCCGGAACAGGATCCGGCCCCGCTCGGCGCCACCGAGCTCCTTCCACCCGCTGTGGTCGAAGGCGTGCTGGGCGGCACGCACCGCGTCGTCGACGTCCTCGGCGGTCGCGTCGGCGATCTCACAGATCGCCTCCTGGGTCACCGGGTTCTCCGTCACGTAGGTCGCTCCGCCCCGGGCGTCCCGCCACCGGCCGCCGATCCAGAGCTGCTGGGGCGGGAGGGTGGTCGGCGCCTGGGCGTCGTCGGCCAGCGCGGTGCTGGTGTAGTCGGACACATTCACTCCTCTGTGATTTGTGCGTCAGGGTCGGCGGAAGCCTACTTGCGAGTACGACTATTGAAAAGACCCGTGCGATTATCGAACGCCACTCGCGCCCCACCCTCTCCCGACCGAGCGCATGGCGTGGCGCTCCACAGGGCCACCGAGCGCATGGCGTGGCGCTTCTCCAACCCCACCGAGCGCATGCCGCTGCCGCACCCCACGACGCCGTATGCCGTGTGGTCCCGCCGACTGCTCACGTGGCCGTGGTCGCACGCAACAGCACGCGCCCGGTCACTGTCTGGAGCGCAACACGGCGCGCTCGGTCGCCGTCAGAGGCGGCGGCGGAAGAGGTGCAGAACGGTCAGGGTGACCAGCGCGCCGGCCAGCAGCTCGGCGCCCAGCAGTCCCGCGACGCGCAGCGGCTCGGTCCCGACGGTGGACAGCAGACCCGGGGTCATGCCGCCGAGGGCGAGCCAGCTCAGCAGCAGCACGATAACGGTGACGCAGGCGCACGCGGAGAGAGCGATCTGCGCCTTGGCCCACCAGGACGCCAGCCGGGGCGCCGCCCGGGAGCTCTGGAAGCCCAGCCAGGCGCCGGCCAGCACCGGCAGCAGCGCGGCCAGCCACAGGCCGGGCGGCAGGGCGCCGGGCTCGGGCAGGGCCGCCAGCACCGGCAGCAGCGGCAGGTCGCCGGCGGTGGACTCGACCCAGCCGACGTGCACGGTGCCGACGGACACCGGGGCGCCCGTCGTCCAGCCCAGGGTCCAGACCAGCAGGTTGGGCAGGGCCAGCGCCTGTCCGAGCGTGAGCACCGTGGCGCCGACGGCGCCGGCGTCCAGGGCCTCGTAGAGCGTGAGCACCCGGTCGAACCGGACCACCAGCAGTGCAACGACCGCCAGCAGCGCCCCCGTCAGCAGGATCCCCAGCGACTGGAAGGCCGGCCGCAGGCCGCGGCGGAACAGGACCGGGGTGTGCCGTTCGAGCCAGCTCAGGCCCCGGTCGAAGGTGGGGTGCCGCTGCCGCCGGTGCTCGCGCCACAAGCTCAGGCCGATCGCGACCAGCGGGACCAGGACCAGCCCTGGTGCCGCGCTGGACACGTCGACTGGCGCCTGGCCGAGGCCCGCCAGGGAGCAGAGCAGCAGACCCGACGCCAGATACCCCAGCAGGAAGGCGAGCAGCTCGCTGGCCCCCAGTGCGGCCCACGCCGACCGCCAGCCCTCCACCTCGTGGACCTGGCCCCGCACCTCGGGGCGGTCCACGACGACCTGGCCCACGGCATACCAGCAGGACAGGAGCGGCACCAGGGTGAGCAGCAGGGGCGCCAGCACGACCGAGGTGTCGCCCACCTCGATCGTGGCGCGGTGAGCCATGGCCCACAGGTCGACACCGATGCCGGCCGTCTGCCAGAGCGAGGTGGTGCTCCGCTCGTCCGCCAGCCAGGCCACCACGACCGGGACGGTGATCACGACCCAGGAAATGGCAGCGGCCAGCAGACCGGCCAGGGCGGCGAGCACGACCGCGCGCAGGCGGTCACCGAGGGCCGCGGTGTCGGCGGGGCGGGTGGTGGTGCGCTCCAGGAGTGTCATGACGCCCACATCGTCGCCCGGGCGGGGCGTCCTGGCGCGGAGGCTCACCGGCGTGGGACAAACAGCCGGGCCCCCGACCGACACCAGGGTCGTGGTCGAGGGCCCGGGGGCCTGGGTCCCGCGGTCGGACCGCGGGGACTGCGCCGTCGGTCAGCCGTCGGCGCCCTGCAGGATCTGCCGCATCAGCTCGGCCGTCTCCGACGGCGTCTTGCCGACCTTGACGCCCGCCGCCTCGAGGGCCTCCTTCTTGGCAGCCGCCGTGCCGGAGGAACCGGAGACGATGGCGCCGGCGTGGCCCATCGTCTTACCCTCCGGCGCGGTGAAGCCCGCGACGTAGCCGACGACCGGCTTGGTCACATGCGCCTGGATGTACTCGGCGGCCCGCTCCTCGGCGTCGCCGCCGATCTCGCCGATCATCACGATCGCCTTGGTCTCGGGGTCGTTCTCGAAGGCCTCGAGGGCGTCGATGTGGGTGGTGCCGATGATCGGGTCGCCGCCGATGCCGATGGCGGTCGTGAAGCCGAAGTCCCGCAGCTCGTACATCATCTGGTAGGTCAGCGTGCCCGACTTGGAGACCAGCCCGATCGGGCCCTTGCCCGCGATGGTGTGCGGCGTGATGCCGGCCAGGGACTCGCCGGGCGAGATGACGCCGGGGCAGTTCGGGCCGATCATCTGCGTCTGCTTGCCCTCGAGGTAGGCAAAGACCTCCGCGGTGTCCTTGACCGGCACCCCTTCGGTGATGACCACGATCAGCGGCATCTCGGCGTCGATGGCCTCGATGCAGGCGTCCTTGGTGAAAGCCGGCGGGACGAACAGCACCGACACGTTGGCGCCGGTGGCCTCCATGGCCTCCTTGACGGTGCCGTAGACGTGCAGGTCCTGGTCGTTCAGCGTCACGGTCGTGCCCGCCTTGCGGGCGTTGACACCGCCCACGATGTTCGAGCCGGCCAGCAGCATGAGCTCGGTGTGCTTGGAGCCCATGCCACCGGTGATGCCCTGGACGATGATCTTGGAGTCCTTGTTGAGGTAGATCGTCATTGGTTCGTTGTCTCCCGGTCTCAGGCGTTCGCCAGCTCAGCGGCCTTGTCGGCCGCGCCGTCCATGGTGTCGACCTGGGTCACGAGCGGGTGGTTCAGCTCGTCCAGGATGGCGCGACCCTTCTCGACGTTGTTGCCGTCGAGGCGGACCACGAGGGGCTTGGTGGCACTGTCACCGAGGATCTCCAGCGCACCCTTGATGCCGTTGGCGACCTCGTCGCAGGCGGTGATGCCACCGAAGACGTTCACGAACACGGCCTTGACCTGCTCGTCGTTGAGGATGACGTCGAGGCCGTTGGCCATGACCTTCGCGTTGGCCCCGCCCCCGATGTCGAGGAAGTTGGCGGGCTTCACGCCGCCGTGCTTCTCGCCGGCGTAGGCGACGACGTCGAGGGTGCTCATCACCAGCCCCGCGCCGTTGCCGATGATCCCGACCTGGCCGTCGAGCTTGACGTAGTTGAGGTTGAGCTCCTTGGCCTTGGCCTCCAGCGGGTCCGTCGAGGCCTTGTCCTCCAGGTCCGCGTGGGCCGGGTGGCGGAACTCGGCGTTCTCGTCGAGCGAGACCTTGCCGTCGAGGGCGATGATCTGCCCGTCGGTGGTCTTGACGAGGGGGTTGACCTCGACCAGGGTGGCGTCCTCCTCGCGGTAGACGTCCCACAGCGTGACCAGCACCTCGGCGATCGCGTCCTGGTCCTGGGTGAAGCCGGCCGCCTCGACGATCTCGGCGGCCTTCGCGGCGTCGATCCCGGTGAGCGGATTGACCGGCACCTTGGCCAGCGCCTCGGGACGCTCCACCGCCAGCTGCTCGATCTCCATCCCGCCCTCCTTGCTGCACATGGCCAGCAGGGTGCGGTTGGCCCGGTCGAGCAGCAGGGAGAAGTAGTACTCCTCGGCGATGCTGGCGCCCTGGGCGACCATGACCGCGTTGACGGTGTGCCCCTTGATGTCCATGCCGAGGATCTGCTCGGCCGCGGCCGTCGCCTCCTCCGGGGACTTCGCCAGCTTGACGCCACCGGCCTTGCCCCGGCCACCGGTCTTGACCTGCGCCTTGACGACGACGACACCACCGCTGTTGGCGCCGATGCGCTCCGCTGCCGCCGCCGCGTCACCGGCGTCGGTGATCACCTCGGCGGACAGCACGGGCACGCCGTGTGCCTCGAACATGTCCCGTGCTTGGTACTCGAATAGATCCACGAGTCAGCTTCCCATCTGTGTTGTTGCGGGGTTCGTGCCTCTGGTGAGGTCCGCCAGCAAGGTTAGATCAGTCGTGTCCGAGGTTGTCCTGCACCCACTGCGTGATCTCGCTGGTGGTGGCGCCGGGGGTGAAGATCCGGGAGACGCCCATCTCCTGCAGCACCGGGATGTCGGGGTCCGGGATGATGCCGCCGCCGAAGACGACGATGTCGGCGGCGTCACGCTCGCCGAGCAGTTCGATCACCCGCTTGAACAGGGTCATGTGCGCACCGGACAGGACGGACAGCCCGACGGCGTCGGCGTCCTCCTGGATTGCCGCCTCCACGATCTGCTCGGGCGTCTGGTGCAACCCGGTGTAGATCACCTCGACACCGGCGTCGCGCAGCGCGCGAGCCACGACCTTGGCCCCCCGGTCGTGACCGTCCAGCCCCGGCTTGGCGACGACGACTCGCAGGGGATGACCGCTCGGCGTGGAGGACATGGGTGCAGATTAGCGCAACCGTCCACAGTGATCAGGACCACATTGGTCTCCCTCCGAGGCCCGCGCTACAGTGCTGTGCGTCCGCATCGCCCCGGGTACCCCCGCCCCGGTGTGCGTGGCACGTGCCGCGGACCGCCGACACCGCCATCGGAGTTGATGTGCCCTTGCCTGCTGGCCCCGCACGGCCCGTGCCCCGCACGGGGGAGCGGTGGGTGCCGGCCGAGGGGGAGCCTCAAAGCCGCCGGGAGGCACGCGAGCGCGCCGCCCGGGAGACCGGGCGCAGGCGCGGCCGAGCCGCTGGTCGCGTGGCGCGCGCACCACAGACCCGACGCGAGGCCCACGCCCACGCGACCACCACCCCGCAGACCCGTCGCGAGGCCCACGCCCACCCGGCCCCCACCCCGCAGACCCGTCGCGAGGCACGGGCCCAGGCACGCACCACGCCACAGTCCCGACGCGAGGCCAAGACCCGGGCGCACTCCGCACCGCGGACCCGTGGTGTGGCACGAGCCCAGGCACACCCCTCGCCGCAGACCCGTCGCGAGGCGCGAGCACTCCAGGAGTCGACCCCGCAGACCCGTCGCGAAGCGCGCGCCGCCCTCGCAGCTGGCACTCCCCCTTCCCGGTCGATGCGGCACCGGGTCGTCACGCCCGTCGTGGTGACCGCGCTGGTGGCTGCCGGCGGGCTGTCGGCCCTGGTCGGCCTGCCCACCAAGGTGGCCGCGGGCCTGCCAGACCGGCCCTTGTCGGCCGCCACCACCTCGGAGGGCGACCTGCCCCTGGCCGGAAACTTGGTGGGTGCGTCCCTCGCCGGCGGCATGGGCGGCTCCGACGGCTCCGTCGCGGACGCCCGCCAGGCCGGCAGCGCGGCCTCGCGGGGGTCGATGGACCGACTGAGCCTCGCCTGGGGAACGGCGGCCGTCGTGGAGGGTCGGCGCCTGATGACGAGCCAGGTCCAGGCGATGGAGACCTCGCTCACCGCCGGCCTGTCCGCCACGGACGAGGCCCGCGCGGAGGCACGCAACCTGGCGCAGGAGCTCGCCTTCCACGAGCCGATCCTTGCGGGCCGCCAGACCTCCGGCTTCGGGTGGCGCTGGGGGCGGATGCACAACGGCACCGACTTTGGCGCGGACATCGGCACCACGCTGTATGCCGTGGGCCGGGGGACCGTCACCGCCGCCGGGTGGAGCTCGGGGCTGGGTTACCACGTGAAGATCACCCTGGACACCGGTGAGCTCATCGTCTACGGGCACATGTCGCGCATCACCGCCACCATCGGCGACCGGGTCGTGCCCGGGACCGCGGTCGGCGAGGTCGGCAACTCGGGCCGGTCCACCGGGGCCCACCTGCACCTGGAGGTCCGCACCAGCGACGGTCCGATCGACCCCGTCCCGTGGCTGGAGGCCCGGCGCTCCTGACCGGTGCCGTCGCAGTCACCGCGATGTCCACCGGCGCGAGGCCCTTGCACTCTCTCTCGAGCGACCGCGCTCGCCGACGTGACCAGTCCCGCCGCCGGGACGGGCTCAGAGCTTCTCGAGCGGTGCGTAGCGGAGCAGGAGGCGCTTGACCCCCGCACCGCCGAAGTCGACATGCGCCATTGTGTTGTCACCCGAGCCCTCGACCCGGATCACCGTGCCCAGTCCGAAGGAGTCGTGGCTGACCCGGTCGCCGGCCGCGACAGACACCGGGGTCAGGGTCTTGCGCACGCTGGCTCCGCCCGGGTTCAGCCGGACAACTCCCGTGCTGCGTCCCTGCGCGCGACCACCCCAGCCCTGCTGGACCGACGCGCTGGGCCGGCCGGCGACGCTCATCCGGTCCCGGTCGGAGCGCTGCCAGTCGACGACGTCGATCGGGATCTCGTCGAGGAACCGTGAGGGCGGGTGGTACTGCGGGGCGCCGAAGGCGGCCCGGGTGCCAGCCCGGCTCAGGTGGAGTCGCTCCTGGGCGCGGGTGATGCCGACGTAGGCCAGGCGCCGCTCCTCCTCCAGCTCGTCGGGGTCGTCCATCGACCGCTGGTGCGGGAAGGTGCCGTCCTCCAGACCGGTGAGGAAGACGACGGGGAACTCCAGGCCCTTGGCGGTGTGCAGCGTCATGAGGGTCACCACACCGGCGTCCGTGCCCTCGCCGCCCTGCGGGATCTCGTCGGCGTCGGCGACGAGGGAGACCTGCTCGAGGAAGTCGACGAGGCTCCCCTCGGGGTAGTTCTCGTCGAACTCCCCGGCCACCGCCACGAGCTCGGCGAGGTTCTCCAGCCGGGTCTCGTCCTGCGGGTCGTGGCTGGCGCGGAGCTCCTTGGAGTAGCCGGACCGGTCCAGGATCGCCTCGAGCAGGTCGGCCACGCCGGACCCCTCGTCGGCGGCCACCTCACCGAGTCCCTCCAGGATCGCCGTGAAGGCCTGCACCGCCGCCACCGAGCGGGTCGCGATGCCGGGGGCGTCCTCGACGCGACCCAGGGCGGCGACGAACGGGATGCGCTCCCGGGCCGCCAGCGCGGCCACCGCGGCCTGGGCCCGGTCGCCGATCCCCCGTTTGGGCACGTTGAGGATCCGCCGCAGGTTGACGTCGTCGGCGGGGTTGGCCACCACCCGCAGGTAGGCGAGCGCGTCCTTGACCTCCCGCCGCTCGTAGAAGCGGGTGCCACCGACCACCTTGTAGGGCATGCCGGTCCGGACGAAGACCTCCTCCAGGGCCCGCGACTGGGCATTGGTGCGGTAGAAGACGGCCACGTCCTTGGGCTGCACCCCGTGCTCGTCGCCGAGCTTGTCGATGGTCTGCGCCACGAAGGAGGCCTCGTCGTGCTCGTCGTCGGCGACGTAGCCGACGATCATCGGCCCCTCCCCCAGCTCGGACCAGAGCTTCTTGTCACGCCGGCCGGGGTTGCGGGAGATCACCGAGTTGGCGGCCCGCAGGATCCGCTCGCTGGAGCGGTAGTTCTGCTCCAGCAGGATGGTCCGCGCCTGCGGGTAGTCCTTCTCGAACTCCACGATGTTGCGGATCGTGGCCCCCCGGAAGGCGTAGATCGACTGGTCGGCGTCGCCCACGACGCACAGCTCGGCCGGGGGCACCTCCTCGCCCTCGGTGCCGACCAGCTCGCGGACCAGGGTGTACTGCGCGTGGTTGGTGTCCTGGTACTCGTCCACGAGGACGTGCCGGAACCGGCGCCGGTAGTGCTCCCGCACGGCCGGGAAGGCCTGCAGGATGTTGACCGTCATCGAGATGATGTCGTCGAAGTCGAGCGCGTTGGCCTGCCGCAGCCGCCGCTGGTAGTCGGTGTAGGCCGCCGCCACGTGCGCCTCGTAGGGGTTGTTGCCCACCTGCGCGGCGAAGGTCTCCTCGTCGATCAGCTCGTTCTTGGCCGCCGACACCTTGTGGCAGAACACCCGTGCCGGATAGCGCTTGGGGTCCAGGTCCAGGTCGCGGATCACCATCGCCATCAGCCGCTGGCTGTCGGCGGCGTCGTAGATCGAGAAGGTCGACTTCAGCCCCACCGTGGCGGCCTCGCGGCGCAGGATGCGGACGCACGCGGAGTGGAAGGTGGAGACCCACATCGCCTTGGCCCGGGGCCCGATCAGCGACTCGACCCGCTCCCGCATCTCGGCCGCGGCCTTGTTGGTGAAGGTGATGGCCAGCACCTGGCCCGGCTGGACCCCCCGCTGGGCCAGCAGGTAGGCGATCCGGTGGGTGAGCACCCGGGTCTTGCCCGACCCCGCGCCCGCCACGATCAGCAACGGGCTGCCCTCGTGGACGACCGCCTCGCGCTGCGGACCGTTCAACCCCTCCAGGAGCGCCTCGGGGTCCGCCGACGCCGCGGCCGCGGGCTCCTGCGCGAACTCCGGCGCGGGCTCCTCCTCCAGTGCCCACAGCGGCACGCCCGCATGGTCCACCGGCACGCTCCCGCTGGCCTGTGCGGGGGTCATCGGAGGCAGCGGGACGTTGTCGAAGAGCGTGCTCATGGTGGCGCTCAGTCTAGGTCGCCGGTCCGACAGCCGATCGGGTTATCCACCGACGTACCCTGGTGCGCGTGATCCGCGAAGCGACCGAGCAGGACATTCCTGCCATTCTCGCCCTGGTGCAGGAGCTGGCCGACTACGAGAAGGCGCCGGAGGAGGCCGTCGGCACGGTCGACGCCTACCGCGCCGTGCTCTTCCCCGAGACCGGCTCCCCCACCGCCTGGGCCCACGTCGCCGAAGTGGACGGCCAGGTGGTCGGGATCGCCGTCTGGTTCCTCACCTTCTCCACCTGGACCGGCCGCAACGGCCTCTGGCTGGAGGACCTCTACGTCTCCCCCGCCCACCGGGGCAGCGGCCTGGGCCGCCAGCTCATGGCGACCCTGGCCCGGGTGTGCACCGAGCGCGGCTACCCCCGGATGGAGTGGACCGTCCTCGACTGGAACACCCCGGCGCTCGAGGTCTACCGCCACGTCGGCGCCACGCCCCAGGAGGAGTGGACCACCCAGCGCCTCACCGGCGACGCCCTCGCCGCGCTGGGGGCCGCCGCGCGATGACCGCCCTCCTGTCCACCGCCACCACAGCCCTCCAGGCGGGGACCGCACCAGCCAGCACCACGTCATACCTGGATGGCTGGACGGTCACCCTGCTGCTCACCGGCTTCCTCGCGATGGTGGTGTGCGCCGTCTCTGGGCTGAACGGCCACGGCCCGGGTCGGGTCACCCTGGGCGTCACGGCGCTGCTGCAGCTCGTCGTCGCCGTCGTCTTCGCGGTCTACCTCATCCGCACGTTCAGCGGCGAGCACCCGATCGGGCCTGCGTGGGAGCTGTGGGCCTACCTGGTGACGGTGCTCATGGTGCCGGCCGTCGCGTGGCTGTGGACGCGCAGCGACACCTCCCGCTGGGGCACCTTCGTGCTGGCCCTGGCCGGTTTTGTGGTCGCGGTGATGGGGGCGCGCGCCGCGCAGCTCTGGCACGGGGTCGGGTTCCAGTGACCCGCCAGCAGACGGCCGACACCGGGTCGGTCAACCCGCGCACCTCGGGCCCGGGCCGGTTGATCATCGCCCTGTATGCCGTGTTCGTGGTCGGATCCCTCTCCCGGGCCGGCTTCCAGATCGCCACCAAGTTCGGCGAGGCCCCCCTGGCCTACTCGCTCTCGGCGCTGGCCGGGGTGGTGTATGTCGTGGCGGCCGTCTCCCTGTCCATCCGCGGCCCGCGGGCCTGGTGGGTCTCGCTGGTCGCCATCAGCACCGAGCTGGTCGGGGTCCTGGCCGTCGGGCTGTGGAGCGTGCTGGACCCGGCGGCCTTCCCCGACGCGACCGTGTGGTCCGGCTTCGGGCGGGGCTATCTCTACGTGCCGCTGGTGCTGCCGGTGCTCGGCCTGTGGTGGCTGTGGCGCACCCGCCCGATGCGCCCGAGGCCCACCCACGGTGCCTGAGCGGCGCCACGCCTGGCAGCCGCGCCATCCTCTGGCTAGTGCCAGCCGTTCAACTCCGCCGCCGAAGGTCTAGTGGTTTTGGTCACGCAGAAGTTGTCGCATACGACACAAACTGCGCGACCAAAACCGCTCTGCGCACTGGTGCCCGGGCCCTCAAGGCGTCACTTCCAGAGCGAGGCCACCAGCACGTTGACGATCGCCAGCGCACCAGCGGCATGCACCATGCCGGGGGCCACGGCCTTGCCCTTGCGGGACCGCGCGGCCGCAATCTCGGTCAGGGCCGCGACCGCGAGCGCGACGACCAGCTTGACGGCGATCTTGGTGTTGTTGACCTCGGCGTCCAGCGCAGCCTCGGCGAGCCCCACCAGGATCAGGCCGGTGAGCACCTGCACCCGCGCACCCCACACCATGACGACATTGGGGACCAGGCCCTCGGCGGCCCGGGTCACCGCCACGAGGTAGCCACCCACCAGGGCGGCGAGACCGAGCATGTGGGCGACGACGGCGAGGTGGTAGACGAACTCCATGCGTCCCAGCGTAGGTGGCCGACCCCACGCAACGAGGTAAGGATGACCTGACCCACGGGATCCCGGACCGCCCATCCCGGCGGCCGATCACCAGCCGGGCAGGAACCGCCGCTGCCAGTCCAGGACCGGGGTCCGGGGCAGGTCCGCCACCGGGATCCAGGCCGCGTCCGCGGTGCTCCCCCCGACGTCGTGGATCACCGGCGGCACCGGCTCCGGGCACTGGGCCCGGTAGACCGCGGAGACAGCGTGATAGTCCTCCAACCGCCCCGAGGGCGCCCGCCCGGTCCAGTGCCGGCTGACGAGCGCGAGCGGCTCCAGGTCCTGCACCCGCTGCCCGGTCTCCTCCCAGACCTCGCGCACCGCCCCGTCCCCCGGGTCCTCCCCCGGGTCCAGCCCGCCACCGGGCAGGCCCCAGACCTCACGCTCGCTCCTGGAGAAGGTGGTGAGCAGCACCGACGGGACGCCGTCGTACTCCGCCCGCACCACGGCATACGCACTCAGCCGCTGGTAGGGCTCTGGACGTTCACCGGGGGCGACCCGATAGATCAACACGACCTCACCGTTGTGCACCTCGCTGCCGACCCAGACGGGGGCATGCCCGTGCGCCTGCAGGACGGCGGCGGGGTCGATGCCGTGCGGCACGACCTCCTCGACGAGCGCCCGGCCCGCCCCGTCCACCGCTCGCACGCGCGCCATGTCCGTCCCTCCGATCGAGCCTGTGTGTGCGGTGTCGCACCTTATCCTCACGCATTCCGGCGGCCTGCCCAGGTATCGTGCTCTGGGTCGTTGTGTGACGTGCAGCCGGTCAGACGGGCTGATCGGGAGCAGTGGATCGGGAGGGGGAGGTGAAATAGGTGCGGCGTTCTCCAGCATCGCCACGTAGCCTGTTCGCCGTGCCCGCATGCCAGTCACCGGTGACGCCGAAGCCCTCCACGGCGGCCATCGCGTGAGCATCCGCGCGACCGACGACTACGAGCCCACCCGGAAGTTCGGGTGGCGCGAGGTCGTGCAGTCGGTGGTCGGGCTGACCATCGCCACGATGCTCGTCATCTTCGTGCTCCCGCGCGTCGCGGACTCCTCCTGGGCGGACATCCTGAGGCAGATGTCGCTGGTGGGGGCCGGGGCCGCGGCCTTCATGGTCGGGCTCAAGCTGGTCGGGCTGTACTCCTACACCTTCACCCTCACCGGCTCGCTGCCCGGTCTGAGCCACCCGCGCGCGCTGATGGTCAACGCCTCCGGGTCCATGATCAGCAACATCATGCCCGCGGGCGGGGCCGTCGCCGTCGCGATCACCTACGTCATGTGCCGCTCGTGGGGCTTCCTGCGCCGCAACATCTCCACGTCGC
>Ga0123332_1000218_pt1 | contig 57182 bp, 38 predicted proteins | sample BioC12SIPDNA_4_FD_89958 | JGI IMG/M metagenome (GOLD analysis project Ga0123332, IMG submission 89958) | Anaerobic biogas reactor microbial communites from Washington, USA - Biogas_R2_A C12 SIP DNA | ecosystem: Engineered > Bioreactor > Anaerobic > Unclassified | place: Washington, USA... | reverse complement strand
TCCCCTCACCACATCGATTTACTATACCACATCTTGCAAAAAAAGCACCCCATCCGCGGGTTAGGTTACGTCCTGGCCAGGTGACCAGGTAGAACGGGCTCACCGTCCGGCGCTGGCACCGGCCAGACCGATGCCCAAAAACAGGCACACCCCGACCGCACTTTGGATCGGGGTGTGCCTGTCTCCCTCGACTGGTTCGGTGCGTCTGTCTACACCATTACCCGGCGTCCTCCGGCTCGACTCCCAGCGCCTTCTCCAGCGCAGTCCGCGCCTCCTCCGCAAGCTGCGGACGCATCGCATTCTTGCGAAGCCAGCGCTTCACCTCGACGCCCCGGATCGCAGGCACCGGTGCCGTATCGTTGTCGATCTCCAGCGTCACTTCAGGGTGGGTAAAGAGGATGAGGCTCCTGACAGGTACTTCCACGGCTTCTGGCAGGTGTTTTGCTATCGCGGCCTCGATGATCTCTCGCTCGGCGTGGGCCATCTGGTCGGGCCTGGCCAGCGACTCCTGACCGGCGAAGCGCCGCAGAAACCCCATTTTCTGGCGGTGCTGCCACTTGCCATCCTGATACGTGACGAGGCCTCCCTGCGTCTTCACTGTGAACACGGTCACCCCGCCTGACTCCAACAGCACACACGGCACCGGCAGCTTATGCAGGAGCAGTGTGTAGCTATTGTCCAGCCCCTTGAGCAACTCGGGCACCCGTTTGTGGTAGGCCAGCGGGCCAACGTAGCGTTCTCCCAGATAACTGCCGACCAACGAGACCAGGAAGCCCACCCAGACCAGGGCCATTGATGCCCACATCAGCTCCTGCCTCACGAAGAGCAGCACCGCTGCTGCCACCAGCACCAACAACCCAACGAAGGGCGCGCGTTCGCCGATCTTCATTCGGGTCTTGATGTGCGACTCGTTCGCAACAATCCGCATAATGCCTCCTAGTGACGTGGCCGCTTACGCCGCCGTCGTGGCCTCTTCGAGCCCGGCCTTGATGGTCGGGACGACCTGCGCCGTGACCGCCTCGCGCGCAACCCGGACCGCGTTCTTCACCGCTTTGGCGTTCGACCGCCCGTGGCCCACAACGACGACCCCGTTAACCCCCAGCAAGAGCCCGCCCCCTACCTCAGCATAGTCGAGCCGACGCAACAGCCTGCGCAGTCCGGGCAACAACAGCAGCAACCCCGGCAGCCCCACGATGACGGCGGGGAGCAGCAAGATCAGCCCGACCTTCGCCAAGACCGGCCCAAGAAGGTCACGCTGGATCATCCGCTTGAGGAAGGAAGCCACCGCTTCGGCGGTCTTGATATGGATGTTGCCTGTGAACCCATCGGTGACGACCACGTCGGCCTCACCCTTGACCGCCTCCTTTGGCTCCACGTTGCCCACGAAGTTCAGGTCGGCTGCCCTCAAGAGCGCAGCGGACTCGCGCAGAACCAGCGTGCCCTTCTCATCCTCCTCACCGTTGGCCAGGAGGCCGATGCGGGGAGCTTCGATGTGCAGGACGCGCTCGGCGTAGATGCACCCCATATGCGCGAACTGGAGCAGGATCTCAGGCGTTGGGTCGGCGGTCGCCCCCATATCCAGGAACAGCATCTTGCCCATGGTGATGGGGTAGACCGTGCACAGCGCAGGTCGCCGGATGCCCCGGATGCGGCGCAGATCGAAGATCGCCGACGCGAGGCACGCGATCGTGTTGCCGGCGGACACGAAGGCATCCGCCTCGCCATCGCGCACCATCCGCATCCCCACACGAATCGATGAGTCCTCCTTGCGGCGGACATCATCGGAGTGATCGGCCATCGTCAGGACCTCCGGCGCGTGCACAATCCGGATGTCAAGGCCGTCAACCGTGTGTTTGGCCAGCTCCTCGCGGGTGCGGTCCTCCGGCCCCACCAGGATTATCTGGTCGCCCCACGCCCGCGCCGCCAGCACCGCCCCTTCGACATCGGGGCCCGGGCAATTATCCGAACCGAACGCGTCTACCACAATGCGCATCGTTGCCTCCATCGGCCGCCATGCTCACGCGCCCCAGAACCAAGAGGGCTCCTCATCCTCGTCTCTCCGCTCCTCCTGCGGCAAGACCATCCACCCCTCATCTTCATCCAGCCCGCCCATCGCGATCATCGGGAGCGGTTTCCCCGTCAGCCACCGTTCTGCCGCCAACGGTAACTCCACCCGCGACCCCTGAACGATGCGCGGGTCGGGCAGCGAATCCACGAAACGGCGACCATACCGCTTGGTCAATAACCGTTGATCCAGGACGACCGCGATCCCCTGATCGGACCCCGTTCGAATGAGGCGCCCGAACCCTTGCAGGAAGCGCAGCACCGCTTCGGGCACCATAAAGTCATTGAATGCGTCCTCGTACGCCTCCGATCGCGCGGCCACGATCGGGTCATCCGGAACATCAAACGGCAGCTTCACGATCACCAAGCACGACAGCGCCTCGCCCGGCACATCCACCCCCTCCCAGAACGAACGGGTCCCCATGAGCACGACCCGCTCGCCTGTTCTGAAGGTCTCCAGTAGCTGTGCTCGCGACGTGCCAGTCCCCTGAGCCAGGACCGTGATCCCGGCCCGCGCCAGCGGCGCCGTGATCGCCTCGGTTGTCGCCCGCAACTGGCTGTAGGACGTGAACAGAACCAGCGCGCGCCCCTGCGTCGCCTCTAGCAAACCAACGAGCGTGTCCTCCACGCTCTTCTGGTACCCTGGCGTACGGGGTTCGGGCACGTCAGTCACGACGTACAGCAGCGCCACCGACGAGAAGTCAAACGGCGACCCTAGCGCCAGCTCCTCGGCCTCCGGCGGCACGCCAAGACGGTCACGTAGATACCCAAAGCTGCCTTCGATGCGTAGCGTCGCCGACGTCAGGATCACCGAGCGCTTCTTGGCAAAGAGATGCTCCTCGATGAGCGGCCCCACATGGAGCGGCGCCGCATTCACCATCATCGGCCCAGTCCCCGAGCTCTCCAACCAGTAGATGCTGTTCTCGGTCGGTGTGACGATGAAGTGGTGTAGCTGTTCCTCAGCCGCCGCCAACACGCGCGTAACGCCCTGCAGCCGCGCTCGTGCGCCCTCGAGTTCCGGCATGTCGACGTCCACGGCATCCTGCAGGCCGTCGACCAGAAGGCCCAGCCCATCGACCAGCATCTCAAAGTGCGGCGCTGCCTGCGACCAGACGCGCACCAGCTCTTGCCAGTTCGACGTCTCGCGCAACACCTGCGTCACCCGCAACCGTGTCCCATACTGGTTGTTCGATCCGGCTTGATCGTTCAGTAACCGTTCCAGGTCCTGGAACACAGCCTCCACATACCCTTCGACGCGCTCGCCGGCCTCCCGCAGCTGGATCAGCACCTCGCGCACCCGCATGACCGTGTTGCGCGGAAGGCCATCGGCCGCGAGCGCGACCTCGTCGAGCAAACTCGGGAAGCCCCGGCTCGACCGCAGCAGCCCGTCAAATGCGCGCACCAGTTCCGGCCACTGCGTGGTGTAGCGTAGCGAGTCCGTCGTCGCCCGTTCCAGATGGTGGGCCTCGTCGACGATCAGGAGATCGTACTCCGGAAGGACCCGATTCTGTGTCGCGATGTCTGCCAGAAGCAGCGCATGGTTCACAATCAAGAGATGCGCACTCTCTGCCTTGGCCCGCGCACGATAGAAGAAACAGCCATCGCTTGCGTAGTAGGCGCACCGATCTGGGTCGCATGCCTCATTGCCGGCCGAGATCGTATGCCACACACTCCGCTCGCCAGCGGTCGGCAGGAACAGTGCGTCGCCGTCGCCATCCAGGGTGTTGGGTAGCCACAACAACACCTTGGCCAGCACCCTCATCTCGTCGTCGTTCATCGGTCCGCGCCGCCGCAGTGCCTCGAACTGCTGACGGCAAAGGTAGTGCGACCGTCCCTTGAGCGCCTGTGCGCGGAATTCGTAGAGCGCATCGCGCAGTTGGGGAATATCCTTCGTCGCTAACTGCTCCTGCAGATTGATCGTGTTCGTGGAAACCACGACGCGCTGCTGGTTCATCACAGCCCACTCCACGGCGGGCAACAAATACGCCAGCGACTTTCCCGTACCCGTTCCGGCTTCTACAATGAGATGCTGCGCACGGTTGAAAGCCTCGCCCACGGCCTGCATCATCTCCACTTGCTGGTCGCGGTACTCGTATTGAGCGTACGCCGCAGCAATGGGGCCGTCGGGATCCAGCAGCGCGGTCAGGGCCACAAGATCAATCTGGCGTGGCTCGCGCCTCGGATTAAGCGGAGCATAGTCCTGTTCATCAACGATGAACAACGGCCCCGCAAGGTCGCCGCCGCGTCGCGCTGCAAGTTGCGCGCCGATCCCGCCGCGAAATCCATAGCGTTGTCGCGCGTAGAGCGCATCGCCGAAGAAGTAGGCCCCGCCCCACCGTATGCGCTGTCCCAGCCGCACAAGCTCGTTCAGCGTTTCTTGCGGAAGTTGTGCCGCCCGCTCGAGCAGCGCCGCGAAGAGCGCATATGTCATCTCGGCATCGTCTAGCGCCCGGTGCGTCTGCTGGGGCAACTCGATCCCCAGCTCTCTCACCAGGTTGCCCAAGCTGTAGCGGCTGGCGTGCGGCACCAAGATGCCCGCCAGTTCGAACGTGTCAATCGCCGGATTGCCCTGAAGCGCGCGATGCCGGCGGAGAAAAGCGAGGTCAAACTGCACATTATGGCCCACCACCGGGTCACGCCCTGCAAACTGCATGAGCTGGCGGGTCGCCTCGGCAGCACCAATGGCTCCCTCGACATCAGCATCCGTGATGCCCGTGAGCTCCGTGATAAACGGCGGGATCTTGCGGCCTGGGTTGACCAACGTGGAAAACCGCTCCAGCACTTGATCCTGGTCGAACCGCACCGCGCCGATCTCGATGATGGCATCGCGCATCGCATCGAGCCCGGTTGTCTCCAGGTCAACAGCAACGTAGGTCTTCGGCATTCGCGTCCTTTCTAGCCGCCCGCATCGTCGAGACAGCGTGGGCCGACACACCAAGTTGGGCGCCGCCGTCATTATACAGTACTTGAGCCGAAACTGTAGCACTCCGCCGCGCCATGAGCCGGCGCCGGGCATCAGACAGATGGACACGCTTCCCGGCCCGCATCGCCTTCACCGCAGGCACCGAGCCCCGACATCTGCCGCAAGGCGCCCTACCGGCTAACCTCGGTCTCCGCGCGTTCCCAGCGCTCGACCAGACGTATCAACTCCGCCTCCACCTCCCGGTATGCCTCATCGAGCGAAGCCACCAACGCCCAGTCCTGTGCCTCGACAGCGTCCGCGAGCGCGTGCGCCAGTTCCTCCACTCGCAACTCCTGGGCGTCAATGGCCTCCACAAGACCTTCGGCGGCCTCGCCCCTGCCCGTGGAGGCCCGCGCCGCCTCCCGCCTGGCTTGAGCAGCCCGCTCAACCTCGTGCGCCACAGCCTTCTCGGCTTGGCGAGAGTTTCGCTCCGCCGCCCGGGCTGCCATATAGGCCGTGTAGTTCCCGGGGTACACCCGCAGCCGCCCATCCCGTAGCTCCCAGACCTGCGTCGCCAGGAGGTCGATCAGGTAGCGATCGTGCGAGACCATCAGCACAGTGCCCGGGAAGTTGCGCAACGCATCCTCCAGGATCTCTTGTGCCAGGATGTCAAGATGGTTCGTCGGTTCGTCCATCAGCAGGAAATTCACCGGGTGCAATGCCAACACGGCCAAAGCGAACCGTGCGCGCTCGCCGCCGCTCAGCGCTCGCATCGGCTTGAAGACGTCATCGCCGCGGAACAGGTAGCGCGCCAGCAGGTCTCGCGCCTCGCCCAGGCCCATCGGCTGGTGGGCCATCAGTTCATCAAGCACAGTCTGTTCGGGATCGAGAACCTCGTAGGCCTGCGCAAAGTGGCGCACCTCCAGATTGGCCCCCAGTTGCAGGCGCCCCGACAGCGGCGGCAGCTCTTCCAGCAGCGTCTTCAGGAACGTCGACTTCCCGGTCCCATTCGGGCCAACCAGCGCGGCGCACTCCCCGCGCAACAGCAGCAACTCGTCGATCTCGAAGAGCGGTGTTCCGGGATAGCCGATCACCGTGTCTTTCGAGCGCAACACCAGATCGCCGCCCCGCTGCCCAGTGCGCAGCCGCAGTCGGAAGCGATCAGCACCTGGATTCGGCGCTGGGAGCGCCTTGATACGGCCCTCCACCTCATCAACGCCCAGGTTCTCCTTGGCGATCCCTGGCCCATCGCGCATGAAGTCGCTCCACTTCTGGTTCAGCGCCTCCGTGCCCCCACGCTCGACGGCCTGGACATCTCGGGCCAGTCGTTTCAGCAGCCCTTTGGCGCGATCGGTTGTGCTGGCGCGAACGATGTTGCGCTTGACGAAGTCGAGATCCTTGAGGAACCGTTCCCGCACGGTCTCGAACTCCTTGACGCGCCACGCCCACCGTCCCTCTCTTTGCGCCAGGTAGGCGCTGTAGTTCCCGCGGTAGATCTCCAGCCCACGCCGTCCCATCTCCCAGATCGTCGTCACAACCTGATCCAGGAAGTACCGATCGTGGCTCACGATGAGCAGCGCTCCTCTCCAGCGCTGCAGCGTCGTCTCCAGCCACGCCACGGCCTCGATGTCCAGGTGGTTTGTCGGCTCGTCCAGCACCAACAGGTCAGGCTCGTCCAGCAGCAGCCGTGCTAGCAGCGCTCGAGTTTTCTGCCCGCCGCTGCAATAGTTCAGGGGCATGGCTTGCTGCTCCTCTGTGAATCCCAACCCGCTCAGCACCTGTGCGATCCTCAGCTCATACTGGTAACCTCCGGCGTGCGCAAACGCCTCCTGAGCCGCCCCATCGCGTTCCAGGAGCTCTTCCGAGCTGTCACCTTCGGCCATCTGCGCCTCCATGTGGCGCAGGTCGGCCTCGCGTGCCCTCAGATCCTTGAAGACGAGCAGCATCTCCTCGAACACCGAGTGATCCAGCGCGGCGAAGGCTTGAGCAGCCTCCTGCTCCAGATAGCCGATCCGCGTACCCTTGGCGTGCACGACGGTTCCCGTGCTGGGCAGCTCGTGCCCGACAAGGATGCGCAGCATCGTCGTCTTTCCCACACCGTTCGGGCCCACCAGGCCAATCCGCCCACCGCGCGGCACCTCCGCTGAGAGCCCTGTGAACAGATCCAGCGCGCCAAAAGACTTACCCAACTCCTCAAACCGTACCACCGACATCGCACCCTCCACAAAGAAAAAGGACCGCTGGCGTCTCTGCCCGCGGTCCAGGATCTATGCTCATTACTGCTGCACGAAAAAGCGCGGGCGTGTGCGCCCGCGCTTTACATAACTAACCGGCTGACAGGCGCACTACGACAAGGAAACCTCCACACCGACCACTGTGGCTGTCAACCTAACGACTTCGTAGTCCATTCTCACTCGCCTGTCCTGACTCAAGTATCCCATCGAGGGCACGTCGCGCCCCCAGCGCTTCACATTATACACCACACCGCCTGGAACGTCAAAATCCCTGCGCCTACGCACCACGCAGTCGCGCGAGTTGCTCACGTACCTGCTCCGCCTCCGCCTGCATCTCGACCAACTTCTCGCGCTCGCGCTGCACCACTGGTGCGGGCGCTTTCTCCGCGAACGGACCTGACAGTCGGCTCTCACTTCCCGCGATGCGCCCTATCAGACCGTCCAGCTCCTTCTGCAGGCGCGCCCGCTCCGCCTCCAGATCCACCATCCCCGCCAGCGGTAGGTACGCGACGATGTCGCCTACTACCACGGATGCCGACTGAGGTAGCGGCTCAGAGCCCGCCACAATCGCCACCCGTTCGGAGTCCAACCTGGCCAGGAATGTGAGTACCTCGCGATTGGCTTCCAACACCGGCGCCAAAGCCCCCGCGCCGACCGTCGCGGCGATCCGCTTCCCGGCCTCGACGTTATACTCCGACCGCACCATCCGCATCCCCCGCACCAGCTCGATCAGCGTCGCCATCTGGCTCTCGGCTGCCTCGTCCAGCCAAGCTTCGTTCACCTCGGGCCACGGGGTCACCATGAGTGAGGGGCTCTGCTTCGCCGCGGCCGGGAGCGTCTGCCAGATTGCCTCGGTCACGAACGGCATGAACGGGTGCAGCAGCCGCATCGCCTGCTCCAGCACCGCCACCAGCACGCTACGCGGCGTCTCCGTGTCTGCGCCCTCGCCGTACAGCCGTACCTTGGCCGCTTCGATCGCCCAGTCGCAGAACTCATCCCACAGGAAATCGCGTATCTGCCGCCCAGCTTCACCATACTGGAACGTATCGATCAACCGGGTCACCTCGCCGGTCAGCCGCTGTACACGGCTCAGGATCCACCGGTCCACCAGCGTGAGCCGCACCGGCTCCAGTGCCTCCACCGGCGCGGGTGACGCGTCTTCCAGATTCATCAAGATGAAACGCGTCGCCTGCCAGATTTTGTTGGCGAAGTTTCGCGCCCCCTCCAACCGCCGCGGGTCCAGGTTCATGTCATTCCCGGGCGTTGCCGACGTCGTCAGCGTGTACCGCAGCGCATCTGTCCCATACTCCTCGATGATATAGAGCGGGTCGTACTTCCACGCATCCGGCATCGACTTGCTGATCTTCTCGCCGCGCTCGTTGCGGATCAGACCGTGCAGGTAGACGGTCTCATACGGCGCCCTTCCCAACAGCGCTAGCGATAGCATAGTCTCACGTGCGACCCAGAAGAAGAGGATGTCATAGCCTGTTTCGCGAATGTCGTTGGGAAAGAAGCGCTGCATGTCGCTCGACGCCATATCGGGCCATCCCAACGTCGAAAACGGCCACAACCCCGACGAGAACCACGTATCGAGCACATCCTCATCCTGGTGGAAATCGTGACCACCACAGTTGGGACAGGCCGAAGGGTCCTCCACCGCGCTCCACTGATGCGAGCATGTGTGGCAGTACCACACCGGGATGCGATGGCCCCACCACAACTGCCGGCTGATGCACCAGTCACGGATGTTCTCCATCCAGTGAAAGTAGACCTTCTCGAAGCGCTCGGGCACGATGGTCATCTCGCCCGTCTCCACAGCCCGGATCGCCTTCTCCGCGAGCGGCTTGGTCCGTACGAACCACTGTGTGCTGATCATCGGCTCGACGACCGTGTCACACCGCTGACAGTGCCCCACACTGTGTACGTAGGGCTCCACCCTGACCAGCAAGCCCTCCTTCTCAAAGTCGGCCACGACCGCCTCGCGCGCCGCGTATCGATCGAGCCCCTCGTATGGCCCAGCGTTCGCGTTCATCTTGGCCGTCTCCGTCAAGACGTTCACCTGTTCCAAATGGTGCCGCATCCCAATCTCGTAGTCGGTTGGATCGTGCGCGGGCGTCACCTTCACCGCCCCTGTCCCGAAGTCCTGGCGCACCGCGGCATCGGCCACAACCGGAATAGGGCGCCCGATCGCCGGCAGCACAGCCGTCTTGCCCACCAAACGCTTCCAGCGTTCGTCCTCGGGGTGCACAGCCACTGCCGAATCCCCCAGAATCGTCTCGGGGCGCGTCGTCGCCATCTGGATAAAGGCAGTCGCCCCTTCGGCCCACCTGCCGCTCCCCCAGGGATGCTGCGGCCCTTCCCAATCCTCGCTGACGATCGGGTAGCGGATGTGCCACAGATGGCTGGTGTGTTCCTGCGGCTCCACCTCCAGATCCGAGATCGCCGACTCACACCGCGGGCACCAGTTGACCAGATACGGCCCCCGGTAGATCAGATCCTGCTCGTAGAGCGTCACGAACGCTACACGCACCGCGTGACTCAACTGATCGTCCAGGGTGAACCGCTCGCGCTCCCAGTCGCACGACACACCCAGCTTGCGGTGCTGGTTCGTGATCCGAGCGTGGGTCTGCTCCTTCCACGCCCAGGCCCGCTCGATGAACGCCTCGCGCCCCAGATCGTGCCGCGTAAGCCCTTCTTTCGCCAGCTCGCGCTCCACCACGTTCTGCGTCGCGATCCCGGCATGGTCGCTGCCCGGCAAATAGAGCGTCTCGTATCCCCGCATCCGGTGGTAACGCGTCATCAGGTCCTCGACCGACGCCGTGATCGCGTGGCCCAGATGCAGGATGCCCGTCACGTTCGGGGGCGGCATCGTGATGCAAAAACGCGGCCCGTCGCGCCTCGCCAGCCCCATCGCCACCGCCGCCTCTGGTTTGAAGTAGCCCTGCCCCTCCCACCAGGCATAGAGCCGCTGTTCGTGTTCCTCAGGGTTATACGTTTTCGAAAGCTCCACCATCCTCATCTCCTCCTTCTGCTTGTGCAGGCCCTCACCGTCAGACTCGACACAGCCAGGGGCCTAGCCACTCTCTCCGCTCACAACTCCCGCCCAGAGCCCTTCCGCCTCGAGCACGGGCGTCACTCCCTCTGGTTCCGTCACGTCCATCGTCACCACCTCTGCCCGCGTAACGCTGCGCAGATCAAGTGTCGCCGCGGCCAACCCCTCTCTCAGGACACCGGTGCCCGGCACCAGGACCAACGCCGCAAGCTCTGCCCCCAACGAGAGCCCGCGCTCGCTCTTGTAGCGGCGCACCGCCGTCGCGATCGCCACCAACTGCTCTCCGAGCGCTGCCGCGTCAGCGCTCACCCACTGCGAGGCACTGGCAGGCCATGGGGCCCGATGGATCGACGACGTCCACGGCTCTTCCGCGAAGAGCAACTGCGCGATCTCCTCTGTTACGTGCGGGATGAAGGGCGCCAGCAGCCGCACCACGACAGCCAGGACATACTGAAGCGTCCTCGCCGCCCCCGCCTGCGCCTCTTCGTCTTGCCCATAGAGCCGCAGTTTTGCCATTTCCAGATAGTTGTCCGTCAGCACCTGCCAGAGGAAACCTTCGATCTCGCTCTTCGCCGCCGCATAGTCGTAGTCGTCTAGGCGCTCCGTGACCGTCATCAGGAGCTGCCCGGTCCGTGCCAGAATCCACCGGTCCGCCGGCGTCAGGTAGATCTCTGTTTCCTGCAGTCGCGTCCGGTAGGTTTCGAGCGTGCCCGGCGTCACGAACCGGGCAGCGAACCGCGCTACGTTCCACAGCTTCGTCACCAGTTTCGTGCCCGTCTGGATCTTCGCCTCGCTGATCACCGAGTCCTTGCCGAATCCTGTGCTGGCTGCCCAGTACCGCACCGCATCTGCCGAGTAGGTCTCGATCATCTCCATCGGCGCCATCGGCCCGCCCCCGCGGCTCTTGCTGATCTTCCCGCTCCCCTCCGGCGCCAGCCCCCATCCCGAGATCGCCGCATCGCGCCAGGGCGTTGCGCCGAAGTGGTACCACGACTTTGTGATCGTGTAGAACGCCCACGTACGGATGATCTCATGCGCCTGCGGTCGCAGCGAGAAGGGGAACACCTTGGTGTACAATGCCGGATCGCCCAACCACTGTCCCACAATCTGCGGCGATAGGGACGAAGTCGCCCACGTATCCATCACGTCGGTCTCCGGAGTAAAGTCCGTACTGCCACACGCACACGGGTGCCCGGGCGACTGCACGGTCGGGTCCACCGGCAGCGCATCCTCGTCAGCAAAGATCGGCTCGCCACACGCCGTGCAGTACCAGACCGGGAACGTCACGCCGTAATAGCGCTGGCGCGATACACACCAATCCCAGTTCAGCCCTTCCACCCACTCCCGGTAGCGTGTCTCCATGTGCGCCGGATGCCAACGAACCGCCGCACCGGCGTCCAGCAGTGCTTCCTTCGCGTCCAGCACCCGTACGAACCACTGTTTCGTCACCATAGTCTCCACCGGCGTGTCACACCGCTCGTGCACGCGCACCGACTGCCTCATACGCTGGCGATCCAGGAGCACGCCCTGGCTGTCCAGGCTCTCCACGATCTGCGCCCGCGCCTCGACCGTTGCTAGCCCCCCCAGCGGCCCCGCCAGCGCCGTCATCCGGCCTTGTTGATCCAGCGTCATTCTGAGCGGCAGCTCGTACTTGTACCACCACGCGACGTCCGCGGCATCGCCAAAGGTGCAGCACATCACAGCGCCGGTCCCCTTCTCGGGATCAGCCGCAGGATCGGCCAGAATGGCGACGTCGTGGCCCGCATACGGCACACGCGCCCTATGTCCCACCAACGCGGAATACCGCGAGTCATTGGGGTGCACAAAGACGGCGACGCACGCCGGCAAAAGCTCGGGGCGGGTCGTCGCGATCGGCAGAGCACCGCCGTCCTCAAGTTCGAACAGGAGCGTGTAGAACACGGTCTCGCGCTCCAGATCCGCCATCTCGGCCTGCGCGATCGCTGTCTGACACTCAGGACACCAGATCGTCGGCGCCTCCTGCCGGTACGCCAGCCCCTTGCCGACCAGATCGAGGAACGAAAGCTGCGCTATTCGGCGCGCGTCGGTGCTGATGGTGCGATAGGTGTAGCGCCAGTCGATCGACAGTCCCAGCCGCTGCCACAGGGCCCGGTATTCGGCCTCCGCCCGCTCGCTCACGACCAGGCATCGCTCGATGAAGGCAGCTCGCCCCACTTCTGCGGCGCGCACGCCCTCCCAAGCCTCCACCAACCGCTCCGTTGGCAGCCCGTTGTCGTCGTACCCCATCGGGTAGAACACGTTGTCACCGCGCATGCGCCGATAGCGCGCGATGAAGTCTGGATGGCTGTACGAGTAGACATGACCCAGGTGCAGATGCCCCGAGACCGTTGGCGGAGGGGTGTCGATCGAGTAGACCGGCGCCTCTGCATCGTCACGGTCGAAGTGGTAAGTGCCGTGCGCCTGCCAGAAGGCCTGGATACGCGGCTCCGCCTCTCTCGGATCGTAGCGCTTGGCTAGCTGCATTCCGTCCTCTCCTTAACACACAAAAAGCCCAATCCATCCAGGGACGGATCGGGCTCCGCGGTACCACCCTGATTCACCGGACACTCCGGTGCCTCTCAGCCATCCTCAGCAGCCTCACAGCGCGCCACGAAGGATGCTCGCTGTAACGGGCGAACCCGTAACGACCTGACGCTACCTATCAGCGCTTCAGTCGCTCAACTCCCGGGCGACCTTCGGTGGCTGGACTGCAGAAGGCTCGCAGCCGGTGGCCTTCCTCTCTGCCGTAGGCCCCAGGGTCTTCCCTGCGGACCTGCGCTCGCCAGTTCCCGGAGTCCTGAACTCGGACCCCACCACCTACTCCTCCCGTTCGCCGTCTTTGGCGAATCGACTCTATCCGAAGTATAGAACAAACAGCCGCTTTGTCAATTCGTAGCGCGTCCCAACTGTGCTACAATCGTCGCATCTCGGATGCACGGTCAGAGCTTGCTCGCCCGATGACTGCGTGCGCCGCAGCGGCGCCCCTACCCCAGACAAGGAGACGCTCTATGACGATCAACCACGAAGCGCCCGGTGAGTCCGACGCCGTTCGCTACCAACCGTCATTACGCGACATGCTGATGCTCGAGATGCCATCCAGGCTCAGTATCTCACCGGATGGCGACCACCTCGCGGTCACGGTCCTACAGACGAACTGGAGGGACAACCGTTACGAGGCCAAGTGCACCGTCTACGATCTCCGAGCGGGCACCACGGCCCCGCTGGTTCGCTCGGGCAGCGTCTCCCAGATCGAGTGGGTCGGCAACGATACCCTCGCCGTCCTCAAACGGGACTTCGATGGGGATGGCGCCCAGGTCTGGCTTTTCGAGGGACTCATAGGCGAAGGCTGGCCAGTAACCGATCACAAGGGCGGCGTAGACTGGTTCAAGCCGTTCGCGGGAGGCATCGTGTTTTGCGCGAGCGCCCCCGACCGCGATGAGCGCAAGGACCGCAAGGATCGCTTTGGCAGGATCACACACTTCGAGCAGGAGCCCAGCGCCTCGGCGCTCTACTACCTGGGGTTCGAGGAGCAACGCGCCTTCCTGGATGCCGTGAAGGCCGCCACCGAGGATGAAGCCAAGAAGATCCCCGAGCCCGTGGTCGAGTTGAGCAAGCTGTTCGAGGCCCCCCTGGCCATCCGAGAGGTCGTGCCCTCGCCCGCCGGCGATGCCATCTACCTCACCTGCTGGCCACGTGAAGACCTGGTCTACTACCGCGAGACGCTGTGTTACCGTCTGACCTTGGATGCCCCGGCGGCCCTGGCGGAACATACCAAGCGCGCGCGGGCCAAGCAGGCATCGAAGCCTGCCGACGGCGAAAACGCTGCCGGCGGGTCAGAGGACGACGAGGATGTGGCCTACATGGGGCAGCTCACGAAGCTGGCCACGCCCCGCGCCGCCACGATCGTCGACATCTCCCCAGATGGACGTGCCCTGCTCTTGAGCTATCAGGGCCGCGATCAACGCATGTATACGCGCGAAGATCTGTGGGAGATCGACGTGGACGCTGCCGCTGCCGCGCAGGACGCCACAGCCTTCCTGGCCCAACTGCGGAACCTGACAGCGCCGCTCGACCGCCAGTTCGTCAGCCATGCATGGACGGCCAGCGGGATCTACGGCATCTACGTCGACGGCACCGTCATGCGCATCGCGACCCTCGTCCCAGACCGCGCGCCCTGTCCTCTGGATCTGGGGGGCATCTATCCGAGCTCGCAGATGCACGCATCAGACACCGGCCGTCTCGCTTTTGTCGGGGTAAGCTCGCAGATGCCACCCGAGATCTACGTCGCCGACCTGGCTGGCACCGAGGCTCACCACACCTGGAGCATCCGCTGCATCAGCCACTACGGTGCGCCCCTGGAATCATGGGATCTGGGCACCCTTGAGACGATCCGCTGGCAGAGTCGCGATGGCACCATCATCGAGGGAGTGCTGCGCAAGCCAGCTGACTTCGATCCCCAGCGGCGTTACCCGCTCGTCCTAGTGGTTCACGGCGGGCCCACATGGTTTTCATCGGAGTATCTGCTCAGTGGCGAGGACACCCGCTACTACCCCGCGGTTCAGTTTGTGAACAAGGGAGTGCTCGTGCTCAAACCCAACTACCGTGGCTCGATCGGCCGGGGACAGGCATTCATGGAGCTCAATGTCGACAACCTGGGCGTTGGCGATCTGTGGGACATCGAGAGCGGCATCGAGCACCTGGTGGCGCAGGGATGGGTCGATCCAGAGCGAGTCGGGTGCATGGGCTGGTCTCAGGGTGGCTATATCTCCGCTTTTGCAGGTCTGCACTCTGATATGTTCAGGGCCGTCTCGGTCGGCGCTGGCATATCAGATTGGTACACCTACCATATCAGCAACGATATCCCCGACTTCACCATCGACTACCTATCTGGGTCGCCTTTCCGCGACCGTGAGCGCTATGCCAAGACGGCACCGATCTCGAACCTGGCTCGGGCGCATACGCCCATGCTCATCCAACACGGGTCCGACGATCGCCGTGTCCCACTCTCCAACGCACTGGAGCTCTATAGAGGACTCAAGGAGATGGGGGTCCCGGTGGAGCTGTTCATTTTTCCCGGCATGAGCCACCCGATCACGAGGCCTCGCGAGAACCACGCGGTGATGCACCAGAATCTCGCGTGGTTCAGCCACTACCTTCTGGATGAGGAGCTGCAGCTCGACTGACAGGCCCCCACACTGCACCTGGGGCAGTCGCCGTCACGGCACCCCCAGGTGCAGTAGCTCCCAATCCTCATACTCGAAGCCCGGTCCTACAGTGCAACCGACTAGCGTATAGGCGCCCAGCGGCCACGCCGACTGCCAGCACCCGGCCGGAACGACCACGACCGGAGCCTGACCCTCGGCCACCGGCGCCAACACGTGGCGAACCACGCGGTGCTTGGCCTGGTCGATCCACGTGAGCTCGAGGGGATCGCCCTCGCAATAATGCCAGGCCTCGTCCGCCGCCACTCTATGCCACGTGCTCACCTGCCCTTTCACTAGCAGGAAGTAGATCGTCGTCAGCGACGCCCGCGGAGGGCGACCGTCTTCTGGTCGCACCTTCAGCTGCGATCGGAACACCTCGCGGAAGTATCCGCCTTCCGGATGAGGCGCCAACCCCAGCATCTCAATGAGCGCCGACGCCCGTTCGTGCATTGACATCCCCCGCTAACGCCTGACTTCGCTCCCATCCCTCTTCGGCGGAGCGAAGCACTGGGCTCTCCCTGCCCGGGCAGCCTACTGGTACACCACGAACGCTGGCCGCGGCTCCAGGGCCATGACCTCCGCGGGTGTCATCAGTGGCGTATCATAGTCATAGAACAGCTTGAACCCGCCGAACTCGAAACCCGGCTCAGCAGCGTACTGCCGGAAGTCCGCGATCTTCGGGCCCGGCCCGCCGAAGCCATCGGCATCCCACACCAGGTCAACCAGGGGGTAGTCGAGCAGCGCTTCCTTCCCGCTGAACATCCGATCGTCGAACTGGTGGATGACCAGGACCTTGCGCTCACCCGTTGCTTCGGCCACGCCATTGAGCCACGCCTGAACGACATTCACCAGGTCCCCCGTCATCGACCCGATCCGTCTCCCGGGCACCGAGCCGTCGAGCATCATGAACTCCGGATCGACGGCCAGGTGCACCCCCGGCTGGCGCACAAACGGTTCAACGAATGCCAGTTCCTCTGTGATGGGGCTGTGGCCCGGTTGGATATCGAGGACGCTGTACAGCCCGTTGGCTCGCGCGACATCGATCCATTCCTGTATTGTGGACGTTGTCACCCGGTGGACGTAGTCCGAATCGGGGCCCGGATGCGCGTCCGCGATAGTCACCACCATGTGGAAGAACGCCACGACCTGTGTCCCCGAGGCCACTGCCTGGTACGGCAGGGCTTGTTGGACCGCCATCGCCACCGTCTCTGTGGCACTCGCCGTCCCCAGGATCCCCAGCCCACGGCTTCCGGGCGTCCCGTATAGCCCTACCCAGACCCGGTTCTCAAACGCCGAGCCCAAGCCCGGCACGGGTGCTGAGGGCGCCAGCGTGCCGCCGCCAGGCACTGACACCGGCTCCGTAGCCGTCAACGCCCCGGTCGCCACAGACAGCGATGCCTCCGTGGCCGTCGCGGACGGCGTGGGAGACAGCATCTCCGTAGCCGTCGGCTCGCGCGTGGACGTTGGCGGCTCCGTTGTGACCGTGGGTGATGGCGTCGCAGTCGGCGTATCCGTCGCGGTGGGCGGCACCGCAGTCTCCGTTGCCGGCGGCGCGGGAGTTCGCGTCGCCGTAGACGTAGGTGCCACCGTCGCGGGCCCGCTGCACCCACCTCCCAGCACGAACACCCCGACCAAGAGTGCCGCTCCTAGCGCTGTGGCGATGAGGGCCGAGACATAGATCGATCTGGCGCGTTCCGCACGCATGCTAGCTCACAAGCGTCGACGTGTCGTCAACGTAGATATCCAGGAGATCGCGCAGCATCGTCGAGGCTGAGGGAATCGGGCTGGGCTCGTCAATGATCATCGTGATCGTGCCGTAGATATCGGTCGTGTAGACCACGCCCATCTGCTTCCGTCCCAGCCGTCCCAGAGGGTGCTCGGAGTCCAGCGCGGTTGGCGCCACCGAGAGCTTGTAGCCCCCCTCAGGCCCGGGGACCGCCCGAGCCAGCAGCCGGTACCGGCTCCCCGCCGCACGTGCGGCCTGCAAGGTCGCCGGCGCGAGTCCTGCAATCCCCGTCCGCTCCACGTCTTCCAGCCGCGCATTCGCACCCAAGACGGCATTCGCCAGGATGACCAACTTCGCCGCCGCATCCCAGCCGTCCAGGTCCCACGAGGCGTCTGCCTCCAGCACACCTTCGGACCGCGCCCTCGCCGTAGCATCCTGCCAGGCAATGCCCTCCGCCAGCATGTCCATCACATAGCCTGTCACGAGGTTGGGCACTGCCTCGATCGCCGCTACACGCGCCCCGCGCAGATCCCGACAGCCCACATTGAGCGCCGGCAACCCTCCAGCGACGGTCCCGTCGTACCTCAGCGCCACGCCGTTGGCCTTCGCCAAATCGTGTAGTTCTTGGAACGCAACGACCAGGGGCCCCTTGTTGGGCGTCACCACATGCATCCCCTTCCGCATGGCAGCTCGGATGCAGCCGAGTCCCGGTTCAGCCCCCTGCTCCAGATTCACCGGCGATGCTTCCAGAAGGACATCGGCCTCGGCACTCTCGACCAGTGCCAACGCATCCCATCCGTGGCGCCCCACCTGCGGGTAGTCGGCGACCGTCCCGGCGGCAGCTTTCAGGTCAGCCACAGCCTGGAAGTCCAACCCGCCGGGAGCATAGGCTGCGCCCCGGCTGTCGGCGGCACCCACCAGCACGAGCCGCAGGCCATAGCGATGCCCTAACCTGTCGTTCCTTTCGGCGACGACCTCGCAGAACCGCCGCCCAAGGTTACCCAGTCCTACTAAGACCAACCGCACGTCACGCATTATGTCCTCCCCTACCCCTGTTGTCCATTCGTGGGTGGGCCGCGTCGTACCGCAGACAGCCGACGAGCTCCCCCTACGTTCACCTCTAGGCATCCAACCGCACCGCCAGCAGCGGGACCAGCATCTCCTCCGGTGACAGCCCGCCATGCCTCCCCGCTAGCCGGTCCAGGTCCTTGAAATCGGCAACCACCGAACCATCTTCCCGCGCAATCCCGACGATATCCCCTACCCGAAACGGTACCTCGGCATACAGGGGGCCGGGGCCAAGCAGCCCGCTCTCCAGTACTTGCTCTCGGGACATGAACACGAAGATGTCGCCGAAGTGCGCGTGCAGGTAGTCCCATACTGCGTCGTACATCCCGTTGCGGACGTAGAGAAACGGCACGCGCCCCTCCCCCAGAGGCGGCATCCACAGCATGTCCATCAGCTGCGGATGTTCAGCCATCACCGGCGTTACCGCGCGCCGGGTGAGGATCTGCCCGTGGTCCGCCGTCATCAGCAACAGCGTCTTCTCGCCCAGCGCGGGATCGAGGCGCTTCAGGAAGATGTCGTCCATCAGCATCGAGATCGCCCGCACCTCCATCTCACCCGACTCGTCCTCCGGGCCGAACTTGTGCCCGAGCGTGTCCACTGCAGACCAGTATCCTGCCAGTAGCAGCCGCTTGCCGCGGTGGTCGTGGAGCGCGCGGCGCAGCTGAAGCCAGAAGTCCGAGGCATCATTGTGCCCGCGTACCTCCGTCACGCCACGATGGTGCATCAGCGACAACGGCGACGTCGTGAACTGCTTGTGGGTCACGGTCACGGTCGTTATCCCCTGCCCCGACAGCGCCTGCCCCACGGAGGGCACCGGCAGGAACTGCTCAGGTTCGAACCCCCAGCGGAGCAGCGTGTTGCTGAACGGCTCGAACGGTGACGAGAAGCCGATCGCCTCCACGGCCATCATCCATTCCCGCAGGTAGAGCTCAAACGCCAGCAGACCGTGCTGCGATGGCGGGCGCCCTGTCCAGATCGAACTGAGCACCGAGTCTGTCGTCGACAGGAATGTGGTCGTGATGGGTACCAGCCGTCCCTGCTCTGCCAGCCGGTGAAACACCACATCGTCATAGCGTGTCATGACCCGTCGCAGTTGCAGCCAACCCAGCGCATCCATCACCAGCAGGATCACCCGCTGGACGCCATCGAGCAGATCGCCGGTCAAGTCCGGAGCCAACGACGGCAGGGCGCCCGGCACGCTCGCCCCCAATGCGCCCGCCATGGTCGCCGCCAGATTCGCCACGCAGCGCCCCTCATAGCGCGGCCAAACGTGGGCCCTATGCAGCGCGGCAGCGCCCGGCGTGCCAGGCCGGTACGCCCGCAGATCGTCTTCCAACGCCTTGATATCCATGCCCCTCCTCTCGAGTCTCTCAGGGATCGTCTGTAGCCCCAGACACCGCTGCCTACGATAGATCGTAATGCTCAGTTCACCAACCCGCCTGCAAGGTACCCCACCATCACGGCACCGGCGAACGCCACACCCCACTCCGTGGCCAGCGAAGATACCCTGTTGTCCGCACCGCCCTGGCTCACCATCGTGCCTAGCCGCCATCCCGTCGGCGCCGCCAGGATCGCGCCCAGGCAGGTAGCCGGCGCGCCCCCAAGGACCACGACGAGGCCCAACACGACGAAGCTGGTCACCGGCAGCCACACCCCCAGCCGCCTCAGGAGCGCGATCTCACCGCACGCCAGCATCGCCCGTGGCGTCAGCCCGAGTGCGAGCAACAGGGTCGACGTCACCAACCCTGGTGCCCACCTCCCGCCTCCCGCGAGCCACGCCGCGATAGAGAAAAGAGGCACAATCGCCCAGGGCACACAGCTGCTCGATCGGCGGGCCAGGAGCCACAGCCCCCCGAGCCCTGCGGCCAGCACCGCCACCCCAGGCACCAACGCATATACCTTGGTGGTCGCCCAGGCAGCCGCGCATCCCAGCGCGTAGGCGAGCCCGGCAAGGCTCAGCAGCTCAATCAACACCGCTCACACCTTCAGGACCTCGCGCAACACTGCCCGCATCACCTGTGCGGCCCGCGCCCGGTGGCTGATGGTGTTCTTCTGTTCGGCCGAGAGCTCCGCCATCGTGACGCCTTGCTCCGGTATGAAGAACACCGGGTCGTACCCGAATCCCCTGGCTCCCGACGGTGCTTGCGCGATCACGCCCTCGCACACCCCCTCGCTGGTGAAAGCCCTTCCGTCCGGCAGCACCAGGGCCGCCACACACCGGAACCGCGCGCTGCGCGCCGCGCCCTCCACGCCCGTCATAGCCGCAAGCAACGTCGCGTACCGTGCCTCGTCCGAACCGGGCTGGAATCGCGCAGAGTGCACACCCGGCGCCCCATCGAGGGCATCCACCTCCAGCCCCGAGTCGTCCGCAAGGGCCGGCAGGCCCGATGCAATCGCCAGAGTTCGCGCCTTCAGTAGAGCGTTCTCGAGATAGGTCTCCCCCGTCTCCTCGATCTCCGCCGTCACTCCCACCTCCTCCGGGAGCACGACGTTCAGCGCCAATCCCTTCAACATAGCGGCCCACTCACTGCGCTTGCCGCGGTTCTGGGTCGCCAACACGACCTGTACCCTATCTACCACGCATCTCCTTCCTAGTCCTCTCCGATGTTAGCGATCCCGAGCCACATCCGGCTCGCTGTCCGTATCCGGTTCACCGCTCTTCTCTCGAGCGAGCCGGCGCTGCAATCGCTCGCGCCGGTGCCCCAGATCCGCCAGCACCCGAAAGCGCTCCATGCCTCGTGGGAGCGCACCGGCGCGCCGCAGCGCCTGCTCCGTACACACCAGGGCTTGCGCCAGATCCCGCGCAGCCCACTCGTAGTACTTCGCCTTCTCCACCAGCGGCGAAACCGCCCACGGGTCGGCCGCCATCCACGCGTCCCAGACCTTCAGCGCCGCGTCCAGGTCGCCACGCCGCCGGTGCCGCGCGCCCATTTCGTCCCACAGCCGCGCCGCGCACGAGGCATCGAGCTCCCCGTCTTCGCCGGAGACCGCCCGCCGCCATGCCGCCATGGCGTCGTCCTCGCGTCCCGCCCGGTCGAACACCCTCCCCACCCCGACCCATTCGGCGGGTGCTAGCCGCATCCCCTCCGGTTCATCCACCATCCGTGCGACGTGGACCAGCAATGAGGCCAGGCTGAGCACATCGATCTCGTTGTGGTAGAAGATGCGAACCATGTCGACAGTCTCTCCTGTCTCCAGGTAGACACGATACAGGTAAGGGATCAGCGCCGACTCGATATCCTGTCCCGTGCGGATCACTCTGAGAATCTGAGTCTCTAGCACACCCAGCCGTCGCGAGGGCAGATGGTCGCGCCACAACTGTCGCGCTACGGTCAGCAGATCCAGGTGTGGCAACACCAACGCCGTCGGCGGCATCCGGTTCACGATGTAGCGAGTCTGCAAGATCGGCACATCGAATCCCCGGCCATTGAACGTCACGATGCCCGTCGCCCCGGCGAGCACGCTCGTCAGATGGTGCAGCGCCGCCGGTTCTTCGCTCGGGTCGCGCATGAAGATGAGGTGCAGGTCCAGATCGTCTCCTGTCCAGACGCCCACCCCAATCAGGAACGCCAGCGTGCCCGTCCCGCCCGCCAGCCCCGTCGTTTCAGTGTCCAGGAACGCCGGGCGGGGGCCCAGATCCGGAACACCCAGCAGCGCCAGCGCCGGCTCGCTCACGGTCGCCAGCTGCCCCAGTGCATAGGCACCGTGGACATAGGCGGGCTCGTAGCTGCGTCGGGCCAGCCAGAACTGCCGGTGGTCCGTCCCGTGGACAGCTCCGGGGAGCCCCACCGTCGAGCGCGACGCCGCATCGCGAGTATCACCGGCGGGCACCTCCGCCGTCTCAGCAGGCGAAGGCGCCGGCAGGGGCTCATCATCGTCCCGGGGCGCGGTCGGCTTCATCCCTCCGAGTCCCCTTACCACGCCCAGGCGCCTCAGCCGGCGCTGCAGATCATCGTCCACGTAGTATCACCACACCCAGTACCCAGTATTGGGCCTTAGGGCTCCGGCTCACCCTTCGCCGTTGCAGCGCACGATCTGAGCACCGAGCGGCCGCAGCTTTTCGTCGATCCGCTCGTATCCCCTGTCGATCTGCCGGATGTTGTGGATCTTGCTCGTCCCCTTGGCTGCAAACGCTGCGATGAGCATGGCCATGCCGGCGCGAATGTCGGGGCTCTCCATGACATCCCCCGTCAGCCGCGAAGGCCCGTAGACAAGCGCGCGGTGTGGATCGCACAGTACGATGCGCGCTCCCATCGGGATCAGCTTGTCTACAAAGAACAGTCTGCTTTCGAACATCTTCTCGTGGAACAGCACCACGCCCGTACACTGCGTCGCCGCCACCAGCGCGATGCTCATCAGATCCGCCGGGAACGCGGGCCAGGGCTCATCAGCAATCGACGGGATCGCTCCGCCCATATCAGGCACGATCTCCAGCGACTGATTGGCAGGCACGAATAATGCATCGCCGCGCACCTCGGCCGTAATCCCCAGTCGCTCGAAGGTCATCAGAATCATCCGCAGGTTCTCAGGCATGGCATCGTGGATCAGCAGCTCCCCGTGCGTTGCCGCCGCCAGGACCAGGTAACTCCCGACCTCGATGTGGTCGGTCCCGATCCGGTAGTCCACACCGTGGAGCTCGGTCACCCCCTCGATCACAAGCGTGTTTGTGCCGGTACCCTCGATGCGCGCGCCCATCTGGTTTAGCATCCGGCACAGATCCTGAACGTGGGGTTCGGAGGCCGCGTGGCGAATGATCGTCGTCCCCTTGGCCAGCACCGCTGCCATAATCGCGTTCTCCGTCCCCGTCACGCTCGCCTCATCCAGCAGGATATCTGCGCCTCGCAGCCCTCTGGACGTCACATGGAAGAGCCCGTCCTCGATGGTTACCTCGGCCCCTAACGCCTGGAACGCCAGAAAGTGCGTATCCACGCGCCGCCGGCCGATGACGTCGCCTCCGGGTGCAGGCACTTCGAGGTGCCCCAACCGTGCCAAGAGCGGGCCAGCGATCAGGATCGACCCGCGGATCGCGCGGAATCGCTCCGCGTTCACCTGATCCGAGACCGGTCTATCCATCCCTCGTGCCTCCAGCCGCCACGTCGTCGGATCTAGCCGCTCGACGCTCACCCCCAGGGCCGCCAGTACCTCGGCCATGACCTCCACGTCGCGAATGGCCGGCAGATTTCGCAGGGTGACCGGCTCGTCCGTAAGCAAGCACGCCGCCAGTGTGGGCAGCGCCGCGTTCTTGTTACCTGCCGGGCGGATCTCGCCCCTCAACGGTACACCGCCTTCGATTTCGAAGTGCTCACGCATATCGATCATACGGACCTCCTTGTTCGGCCCTACCTCTACACGACCCTGATCTCCACGGGATCACCAACCTGCAGGTCTAGCTCCTGCGCCCCGTGGCCTTGGTTCACGCCCACCTCGAGGAGTCCTTCGCTGCCCACCAGTGCGAGGGGCCTTCCCACCGGCACCACGCCGTACGTGTGGCGTATCGGCCCCACATCGTTGTCCCCCGCGACCACACGTACGCGCTCCGCGTTGAGCGTCCGCGGCTCGCCTTCGCCAAATGCCGGATCCAGATGCAATATCGGCCCCTCCCACACGAGCCTGCCGATGCTCGTGATCGCGTTGCCGAACCGGTCGATGTGGATGACCTCACCCCTTAGGCTCCGCTCCCTTACCTCGAGCGCAGGTAAGGGCAGCCGAACCGGGTTCTGGACGTGGGGACCGAGTTCATCCAGTGACACGCCGCTGGCAATGTAGGCCGCCGCAGGCGCAAAGACGTCACGCCCGTGAAACGTCGGGCTCACCGTAGCGCGGCGAAACTTCGGGCTTTCCAACGCGACCGTGAGCTCCGTCGTTGCCGAGGCCCACACATAGCTGAAGATGCCGTTGTCCGGCCCCACCAGAATACCCCAGGACGTCCTCGTCGCCAGGGCGCGCCGGAACGTTCCGACACCTGGGTCGACAACCACCAGGTGCACGCTCGGCTGCGGGAAGTAGGGCACGCTGGCCCAGAGCACAAACGCCGCCTGCTGGATGTCCTGAGGGGCAAGGGTGTGTGTGATATCGACCAAACTGGCGTCCGGCGCGATGCCCAGAATCACGCCCTTCATCGTCGCAACGTACACGTCGTCGAGACCAAAATCCGTCGTCAATGTGATCAACACCGCTGCACCTCTCTCACGACCAGCTCTTTCTCCGGGGCTGAACCCAGCGGGCTCCGCGGCCTGCTACGCAGCGCGCCGTACCATCCGCACGGCAGACCGCAACTGGTCCACGCCCAACATCCAGGCCAGCACGAGGTAGACCAGCACGCCCACGGGCACGCCGGCCATCGCCTGAGCAAGCGGCCCCGCTGGACCCACCCACCGGAGCACCACCAATGCCAGGCCCATCCCGGCGGACGCCAGTCCCACCCGCAGAGCAGTCACCGCCACGGGCCGGGCATCGAAGCCGCCCAGCTTGCGGTGGATCAGCACGAACTGGATCGTCGCCTCGACAAGCGCTGCCAACGCCGTAGCCAGCGCCAGCCCTCCCAGTGGCAGCCAGCCCGCCGCTTCAAAGGCCCGCGGCAACACCAGCCCCAGCACAGCATTCAGCGTCACCGACACGACCGCGGCTGCGGCCGGCGTCCACGTGTCGTGCAGCGAGTAGAAAGCACGCCCAAGCACCTCGAGCGCCGAATGCCCAACCAACCCGATCGCGTAGAAGCCCAGGGCCCATGCCACCGCCCGGGTAGATCCGGCATCAAAGGCCCCACGCTGGAACATAACGGCCACGATGGGCTCGCCCAGGAGCACCAGGCCTACTGAGGCCGGGATCGTCAAGGCAATCAGCGTTCGCAGCGCATTCGTCAAGGTCGTTCGTAGCGCTCCCAGCTCTCCCAGCGCCGCCTGCGCCGAAAAGGTGGGAAACACAGCCGTCCCAACCGCTTGGGCGAAGATCCCCTGTGGCAATAACATCACGCGCCACGCGTACTCCAGCGACGAGATCGCCTGGGCGCCCAAGCGCGAGGCCAGGTTCGTTGTGACGATCATGTTGATCTGCGCCGCCGCTACGCCCAGCACGCGGGGGGCCATCAGCAGGCCCACCTCCCGCACACCTGCATCGCCTACGCCGAGCGTAGGCACGTAGCGCGCGCCACGGCGCGCCAGGCCGGGGAACTGCACCAGGAGGTGGCCCGTGGCGCCCACCACCATCCCCACGGCCGGCCCCATCGCGCCCACCGGCGTGAGCCCTCCCCACACAGCCCCGGCGATAAGCCCCACATTGTAGACAATCGGCGCAAGCGCGGGAAGCAGGAAGTGCTGGTGCGCATTGAGGGCACCCATGACCACACCACTGACCCCAAAGATGGCCGGCGACAGCAGCATGACGCGCATGAGCACCACCGTGCGCGCCTGCACCTCCGGTTCCAGCGCCGGCGCGACGAAAACGCGCACTAGCCACGGCGCGGCAGCAATGCAGATGAGGCTGAGCGGCAGGAGGATCGCGACGAGAATCGTGATGGTCGCCGAGGCCAGCCGCCACGCGGCATCCGTCTCTCCGCGCGCAAGCCGGCTGGTGAATAGGGGGATGAAAGCCGAGCCCAGCGCGCCGCCCGCCACGACCAGGAAGATCGCATCGGGGATGCGGCCTGCGGCCACGTAGGCGTCCATCTCCGGCCCAGTGCCAAAGTAGGCCCCAAAAACCACCTGGCGCACAAGTCCCAGCAGCCGGCTCACGGCGAAGGCCGCCATCACCAGCGCGGCCGCCCGCGCCACCTGTCGTTGGCTCGTCTCCATGGCCGCGATTATATCACGCCTACCGCGTCCAGATCTCCGTCCCGATCAGTGCCGCGGCCGCCTTCATCACCAGCGTCGCGTAGCGCCCAGCGCCCAACGTGAAGGCTACCGTCATCTGCCACCCCTCGCCATCCTGGTCATCGCGCACCGGCGGCTCCGCCGTCAGCGCCTCGGGCGCAAATGCCACCGGACGCTCGCCCTTCGTCAGATAGACTCGCCTCAGAATCCGGGCCTTGAAATCCCGCAGCTCCAGTTGCTCACGCTCGAAGACCGCCGCCGCCGGCGCCTCGAACGGCCCCTCGTAGCGAGCCGTCAGGCGGGGCAGGTCGACCAACACCTCTTGCAGGGCGGCCGTCTCCGCAGTGGGCTCGGGCACCGGGAGGCGACTGCGCAACACACGCACGTGCTGCGACACGGGCCCATCACCCTCCAGGTAGGCCCCCACGATCTGGTTCCACACCCACGACTGGTAAGCCGACAGGTAGATCGAGAGCAGGCGATCCTGGATGAGATTGGCGGCTTTGCGGTAGTCGTGGGGATGGTCCTTCAGAAACGTGATCACGCTGCGGTAGTTCGACGGCCGCGGGGCTTGGTGCAGCAGAAAACCCCACTGCCCCCAATGGCTCGCCACCAACCGCTTGAACTTGCGGACATCCGATCGGTCGCCCGCCATGGATTCGCCCAGGTACATGTGAACCACGCGCTCGGCGTCCCGCTTCAGGATCTCCTTCCCGATCAGGCCGTCTCGTGTCATGGACCCGAAGCGCTGCTCATCGAAGTAGTTGGGCAGTCCATACGCAGCCAAGCGCTCCAGGGCGGGACCCAGCCGCTCGGCTTCGTCATCCGACAGGTCTCGCACGACAATCGTGAACCGGTTGCCCGAAAGATCACCGGGGCGCAGAGCCCGCGGCCCCCAGCCAACGCGCCTGGCCACATAGCCCTTACCGTGGATCTCCTCCGGCCCGCGCTTGCGCACGCTGGCATACTGCACGGCCACAGCCGCCTTGTCCTTCAACGCGGGGAACACTAACGCGCTGGGCGTCACTTTCAGCCGCGCCGCCAGCGCATTGCGGACGGCCAAGGTCGTCTGGCCCGTCTTCTCCACGCGGTAGTAGGCGTAGGTGCCCTCCTGCGCCACCGGCAGGCTCAGGCGCTCTTCCACCATGAAGTCGTCCGGAAGTCGCTTGATCCGCATGGAGCCCTCCTTCGAACGGCGTCCTATGACGCTAGCAGCACGTACCCAAAGCGCCTCAATCAAGGGCCTGCGATCAGTACCGAGAACCTCTCACATCGCTGCTGAGAGCCGCACGCGCGCCGGGGGCGCTGGCCCCTATCGAGCGCTCGCCCTTCGGAAGGCGCTCGCGCTCCGAGCCCGTGTCGATACACAGATCCTAAGGGGCAGCCGTAGCGAACACAGCAGGTGTAGGCGTTGGGAGTGGCGTTGGAGTCGGCAGCACATCCACAAATAGCACGCGCTCGAAACCGAGGGCCAGAACCAGCGACCGCAGGACCTCCTCCGCGTTGGCCGCCGCTTGCTCCTCCAAGCCCCCTTCCAGCGCGGCCTCTAGGATCAGTCGCTCGGCCTCGCGACGCGCCTCGGTCTCGAGATCGGGGTTCAGTCCTACAACGCCAGTGTTGCGATCGTAGACGGAGGTCTGCTCATTGTCCAGTGTCGCGACAAACACCTCGACCGGTGGAAGCTTCACGTAGACCGTGCCATCGTCCGCCGGCAGCACCTCACTGGGCCCGATCTTCGAGAGATCCACCCCAGCGATGACCTGTCCACGCGCGATGAGCAACAGCCGGTCGCCGAACAGGAACCCCAGCGGCCCCTGACCGCTTTCCGCCGTGATCACCCGATCAATGTGGAAGACCGCAGTCTCTAGGCGGCTGAGTTGCTGAATGCTTGCGATGACCGCGCCGGAACTGGGGTACACTGTAGCAGTAAGGTCCGGCACGAGCGCGTGCAACGGGCCATCCCCATCTGAAGCTCCGCCGCGAGCCTCGAAGATCAGCCACGCCGCCAAGAAAGCAACCGCGACTAGCGCCAGAGCAACCAACACCCATCCCAGTTTGTCCATGCGCTGTCCCTTCTGGTGTGAACACTAGGTCTCCAGCCCGCAACAACTTATGCCCAAGGATACTACCAACTCACGCCTGCGTCAATGTCAGCGTGCTCGCCGCCGCGCAACCTCCCGGACCCCGCCCGCGTAGAGTAGTATAGAAAGAACGACTTGGCCATAAGGAGGTCACCAGTGAAGGAGTATAACAGGCGCAGGATTGCTACACTATGGATCGCCGCTGCATCCGTCATCGCCCTGCTCGGCTGCACGATCAGCGGCATCAGCGTGGGGACCATTGATGTTGGAGAGACGCGCGTCGTGCCGGTCGCCATCGCGCGCGAAGACGCCGAACAGGTCCGCGTTGACATCCGCATGGTTTCCGGCGAGCTTACCGTTGACCGGGGCGCCGAGAGCCTTCTCGAGGGGCAGTTCACTTTCAACGTTGACGAATGGGAGCCCGAAACCTCATATACCGTCACCGATGGGCAGGGACGGCTCACGATCCGCCAACCCAACACAGACAGACTCAATATCACCGGCAACGCCCGCAACGAGTGGGACCTGCGCCTATCCGATGATGTCCCTATGGAGTTGCAGCTCCAGGCAGGCGCCGGGCGACACGATGTGGATCTCGCCGGACTCCAAATCACCGAGCTCGATATGGAGCTGGGCGCGGGAGAGGCCGACATCACCCTTGGCGACAACCCTGAGCTATCGCGCGTCGACGTTGAGCTCGGGGCCGGCAGCGTCGATATCGATCTGAGCGGCGACTGGGCCCAGGATGTCGAGGTCGAGGTCCAGGGTGGCGTTGGCAGCACGACCCTGCGACTGCCCGCTGACGTCGGCGTGCGGGTTGACGTGACCCGTGGCATCGGCGCCGTCGACACCCGTGGCCTCAGCCGCAGCGGTGACGTCTACGTCAACGCGGCTTACGGGGAGTCAGAGGTCACGCTCGAGATCACCGTCCGGGCCGGAGTGGGCCAGATCGATCTCCGCGTCCAGGAGTAGCCGCGCCAGGGCTCGGCGGCCTCCTTACGCCACCAGAACAGGGACGCGGGACCTCTGAACTGCCGTGAGTCCCGCGTCCCTCGCATCGCGCTCGGCTGGCTCTGGCTTCACTCCTCCACCATCACCACAGCAGTTGCTACCACCGTTTCGTGGGCCAGTTGCGCCCCCGACGCATCCGCCAGTATCAGCGCGACCAACCGCACTTCGGCCGGTCCCGGCGCAACTGCCTCAAACGTCACCCGCACCAGCGCCCCGGCCCCATCTGCCGGCTCGCTCGGCGGCATCTGCGCCACCACGTACGCGATGGTATGCGCTGTTTCATCCGCCCGGTTCTCGACCAAGAAATCGGCGCTCAGCAGATCCCCATCGCCCACCTGGGTTCCCTCCAACGCCGGGTCGGCATCGGCCACAGCCAGCCGCGTGCCGTCGTAGGCCAACCTCACATCGACGCCTGACAGCGCAAGGGCATTCTCGATGCGCACCTCCAGTGGTACGGTCTCGTTCCGAGCCACCGACTCCGCTCCAAACGCCACGCTGATCCGCGCGTCTGGGCCATCCGAACTCGGCGCTTGCTCCACATCCGCGGGCCTTTCATCGGTGCTCACCACCACCGTCGCTTCCGGCCTTGCCTCACCAACCGGATCCGGCCCACCCCCAGCACACCCAACCAGCGCCAGCGCACACGCGAAGATCCAACCCCATCGCCACAGCAGGGTCACGCTCGCCTCCCTATGATGGTCGCTCGGGCGCCCGGTCCGCCAGCCAGGCAACGGTCGCCAACGTCAGCATAAACACGAATGCCAGATCGATCACAAAGTACGCGGCATCGACCAGTCCGTGCCCCAAGAAGTTCGCCATAGACGCCATGGCTCCCAGCGCCAACGCCCGGCGTCCCTTGTCATCGAGAGTACGCAGTGGCACCGCACGACGCCAGAATACCATCTGCAGCCATAGAAAGATGGCCAGCCCCGGCAGCCCCAGCCGCGCCGCGAAGTCCAGTACAACGTTGTGAGGATGCGACAGGTTGAACTCCTCCCAGGCAGTCGGAAGCACATACCGGGTGCGGTAGGCGTAGAGGAAGTTGTCCGGCCCCACCCCGAGCAATGGGTGATCGCCAACCATCTCGATGCTGCTATGCCACAGCGCTACCCGGAAGCTTGTCGTACCCTGGCTCAGGTCGACCAGACCGGCAAACCGCGGCAGCCGCAGCAGCGGAATCAGTGCCAGCAACCCGAGGCCCACCGCGATCAGTGTAGCCGTTCGCCAACGCCTGCCTGCTAGCAGGCCCAGCGCCACCACCGCCGCGGGCACGCCCAGCACGATCGCCCCGCGTGACAGGCTGAGCCCCAGCGCGAGCGCCACCGGCAGCACCGCCAGGCCATAGACCCATCGCCGGGCGCGTTGGCCTCGCGACCTCGCCGGACCGCCCCACACCACGATCGCCAGCAGCACCGGCAGCACCCGCCCCATCATCAGACCCACGTTGTTGGGCGACCCGTAGATGCTGCGCAGTCGCAGGACGCCCCCCTCGGCCGTGATCACATCGCCCAGCACGAAGTACTGGACCAGCCCCACCAGTGCAACGCCAACCGCACTGACCACAAACGCGTCCACCACCCGCCAGCGCTCGCGGTTCGACATCGACAGAGTTACGAGAGCCGCAAAGAACAGCGCCGGCTCCAGAATCACCAGGCGCAACTCGCGCAGCGCCTCCCGCCCATGTTGAGCGCCAAGCGCCGACGCGACCGACCACCCAACTAGCGCCAATACGGGCCATCCCAACGCGCGGGCTGCCGGCCCCAAAGCCATCCGCCGGTGGTGCCGTCCGCGCGCCATCTCGGCTGCCCAACGCACCGCCCAGCCCAGCAGGGTCGGCAGCAGCACCAGCTCTGCGAGTGAGAACGACTTGCCGAACAGAGACATCGGGTGCAGGTAGAGGGGCGCTGCCACCATGGTAAGGGCCAGTCCCAGGCTTGGGTCTACGAACACGATCGCCGCCATCACCAGCCCGGCTCCCAAGCTCAACAGAACCCAGGGTGAGTATCGGAACACGCCGGTGGCCAGGGCCAGCACCAGGATCTCGCCCTGATCGCCCAGTCGCCTGAAGAGACTCCCCCCCACCAACGTCTGCCACGCCGCGAACAACGTCACGGCACTCGCACCCACCGACACTGCCAACCGCACCCACGCCGCCATTCCCGCCCACGCCCCCAACGCCCGGTCCTTCCACCTTCCCCAGGCCACACGGGGCGCCGCCCACCCCACAGCAACCAGGCCGACCGCGGCGATAAGCCCCCAGACCACGAACCCGGAGCGCGTGCGCGCCACGTGGGCCGGTGCCGTCGTCACTCGCCAGTCGGCCAACGCCCACTGTCCCCACCCGCGCTCGGCTTCCACAGTCACGGTGTGGCGCCCCGCTGCCAGCCCCTCCGCCAGCGGGACCGTCGCGACTGCCGCCAGCGGATCGTATAGGACCACGTAGGCGCGCCCTTCGCGGTCCCGCGGCAGCGCGGGCGCCGGCTCTCCGTCCACCATGACGTACAGGAATGCGCGATACGGGCCGCGCCGAACCGTCAGCGCCACCCCTGTGCCCTCGAAGGCCAGCGTCACGCGGTGGTCGCCGAACTCCCCGATGTCGGCGCCTTGCGGGCCCAGACTCCAGGAGCCCTCGAAGACGGCCAGGTCCGTATCCGCGCGGTAGGCCCCCGTCGTCGCGGCTGCGGGGCGTCGTGCCCACGACTGCACAGCCCCATAGACCGGTCGGGGCTCGCCTTCTGGGTCGATCATTGCGAATCCCCAGCTCTCGCGCGCATCCGGTACGCTTGCTCTCGCCCCGGACGCGCCCTCGGGCCGCGGCTGGAGTCCGTTCACGCACATCAGGCCCATCCACGGCCATTCCTGCTCTGCCCGCTCCAACGCCCCCACGGTGAACTGCGCCTGTGCAGTCTCATCGACCTCGCCCCAGATCGACGCTAGCCCTGGCAAGTCTGCCCGCATGCTGTTCCAACCGAAGTTCGTCGCCCACACAGCTTTGTGCCCCTCGCCGTGGGCTACCAGAGACTCGCGGACCAGGATAGCACGCGAGAAGTTGAGCACCGCTGGGTCCACCCGCCGGTCCTCGGGGCCGGTCTCGAAACCGTACGGCTGCGCTGCCACGACGTCGAAGTATGGTGCCGCCCCGGCAGCATAGAGCATTTCGAGGAAGACATCCTCCGCATAGTTGCGCTCGCCTCGCTCGACGGTCGGCGCGAGGCTTCCCAGCACGATCCGCGCCCCCGGGTCGGCGCCCCGGATCGTCTGAGCTGCGCGGGCCAACAGGTCAGCATAGCCGAACGGGTTCGCCGCGCCGCCCCAACTGTCGCCGAGATTCGGATTGTGCCATATCTGGTAGTAGGTGATCGCATCGGCATACCGTGCCGCCACGTCCCCCGCGAAGTCCGCGAATGCCGCGGGATCGGGAGGCGCGCCATCCCATTCAGGCGCCGAATCCAGCACCACGACCATGCCAAGACCCCGTGCGACCACGCCCGCGACCATCCGGTCGACAGCATCCCAGGAGCGCACACCCTCCACAGCCTCCACATCAGCCCAGCGGATGTGCACCCGCACCCACGCGGCGCCAAGATCCTCGATGCGCCCCAGCGCCCAGGTCAACTGCTCTGCGTCATAGGCGTCCAGTGGCGCATTCACGCACAGGCGTGACACAAATGCTCCATCAGCCCCTGGCGTATCTGCGACATGTTCGGGGAACCCAGCGACAAGGCCGCGCTGCAAGAACCGCGCCTCCGCCGCCCACGCGCCGGCCCCTAGCGCCGCTACGACCAGCAGAGCCAACCCAACCCATAGGATATAGCCAGCGTTACGTGCCATACCCGCCGATTATACCCATTGCTCCCTCTCCCGCCACACACGATGCCCGGCGATGCACCTCCTACCGTCACCAGAGTAGCATCCGTAGCCGCTTTCTCCTCGATCGTTTCCGCCTATAATACGTGGCTATGGATCCGCTGGTACGGCTTGAACGCTGGATCGAACAGATGGTCGAAGAGCCCTTCGTCCGGCTCTTCGCTGGCCAACTTCTGCCGCAGGAGGTCGCCCGGCGCCTCGTCAACGCGTTGGAGGATGGTGAGCGTGTAGGAGCCGACGGTCTGCCCGAAGTCCCCGGGCGCTACCGCATCTACCTCAACCCCGACGACCTTTCGGCGCTGCTCCGTCATCATCCCGATCTCGAGGCCCAGCTCACCGAGGCGCTTGAGCACCTCACAGAGCGCATCAATCTGCGCACGCACGAGCCTCCCGCCGTCGCTCTTGCCGTCGACCCACGGCTGCCGCCGCGTAGCGTGAACATCGTCGCCGCCAGCCGTGCGTTCCGGTCAGCCGGCCACACACAGGATCTCGAGCCCTCTCGTGTGCAACAACACCTCGGTGCTGCCCCCGGCACATCGATCAGCGGTCCGCGCGCCTACCTGATCATAAGGGGAGAGCGCACCTTCGATCTGAACAGCGAAATCGTGCACATCGGTCGCGCGCTCGACAACGATATCATCCTCGAGGATCGCCAGGTCTCGCGCTACCACGCACAGCTTCGCCGGCGGTACGGTCGCTACATCCTCGAGGATCTTGGCAGCAGCGGCGGCACCACGGTCAACGGGTTCCTGATCCATGAGATCGTGCTCCGCCCCGGCGATCTCATATCGCTCTGCGGCGTCGATCTCATCTACGTCGAGTCAGAGCCGCTGGAACGGGCTGACCAGGGCCACACTCAGCCGTACAACCCGGTCAGCGAAGGTTGAGCGCTCGATGGCCGAAACCCTGCTGGTTCTGCGGATCGTGCTTGCAGCCCTGTTGTACGCCTTCCTTGGGTTGCTCTTCTATGTCATCTGGCGAGACCTCCACGCGCGATCACGTCAAGACGGTAACCGCTGTCAGCCCGCAAACCTCACGGTCCAGAGCGACACCCACCCCGAACAGCGCTTCACGCTGCGCCCGGTCACTGCGATCGGCCGCGGTGCCGACAACCACATCGTCGTCGACGATCGGTTCGCCTCCGCCAACCACGCGATGGTCGTTTGGCGCGAACAACGCTGGTGGGTGGAGGACCTCAACAGCCACAACGGCACCTACCTGAACGGCGAGCGAATCTCTGAACCTCACGCCCTGAGTGGAGGCGATCTCATTCTCGTGGGAGAGACCCTGCTTCGCTTCGAGATGGAAGGAGAGACCCAATGAACCTAATGCTCAACGGGAAGGTCGTGCTTGTCACTGCAGCCAGCCGCGGGCTTGGCTTTGCCACCGCACGGGAGTTGGCGGCGGAGGGGGCGCACGTCGTCATCTGCTCACGCACCCAGCCTGCCATCGACGCTGCCGCCGAGCGGCTGCGCTCGGACCCGGCGGTGAGCGCTTCGGGAGCCGAGGTCAGGCCCGTCGCCGCCGACGTCACGAACTCGGCCGACATCGCGAGCCTGCGTGATGCAGCGCTCGATCGTTTCGGACGCATCGACGCTCTGTATGTCAATGCCGGCGGCCCGCCCACCGGTCGATTCGTCGCGCTCTCGCCCCAGGACTGGGAGGCCGCCACGCAACTGACCATCCAGAGCGCCGTCGAACTCATCTACGCTGTTCTGCCCACCATGCGTGAGCAGGGCGCCGGCAGCATCCTGGCCAATACGTCGGTCAGCGTCAAGCACCCGCTCGATGACCTCATCCTTTCCAACAGCTTGCGCATGGCCGTCGTCGGCCTTGTCAAAAGCCTCTCCATCGAGCTCGGTCCCGAGAACATTCGCGTCAACGCGATCGGTCCCGGCTGGACCCGTACCGAACGCGTCGACCGGATCTTGGAAAGCCGCGCCCAGGCCAACAACACCACCGTCGCGGAAGAGGCTGCGAAGACTGCCAGCTCCATACCGCTGCGGCGCATCGCCGAGCCTGAGGAGTACGCGCGCGTTGCCGCCTTCCTACTCTCGCCCGCCGCCTCCTACGTGACCGGCGTCACACTCCTGGTCGACGGAGGAATGTCCCGCTCAGTTCTCTAGCACGCCACCCAACGCCGGAGTATCCCGGCGCCACACCATTCTTGGAGGATTCCTGATGACAACTCTTGACCTCGACTTCGTACGCAGCCAGTTCCCAGCCTTCTCCGAGCCCAGTCTGCAGGGATGGGCCTTCTTCGAAAACGCGGGGGGTTCCTACGCCTGCGGCCAGGTAATCGACCGGCTCCACCGCTACTATCGCCAGACCAAAGTGCAGCCTTATGGCAACTACCCGGCATCAGTCAGGGCGGGCGCAGAGATGGACGAGGCCTACCGCCGCCTCGCGGCCTACTTGAACGTTACCGAGGCCGAGGTGCACTTCGGCCCGTCCACGTCACAGAACACCTACGTGCTGGCCCAAGCCTTTCGCGACGGCTGGCAGGCAGGCGACGAAGTCGTTGTCACCAACCAGGACCACGAGGCCAACTCGGGAAGCTGGCGCAAGCTAGCCACGACCGGCATCGTCGTCCGCGAGTGGAAAATCGATCCTGACACAGGCATGCTCGACCCCGGCGACCTCACGGGACTGCTCAGTGACAGGACGCGCTTGGTCGCGTTTCCTCACTGCTCGAACATCGTCGCCCACATCAACCCCGTAGCCGAGATCGCCGCGTTGGCGCACGCTGCCGGAGCGATTGTCGTGGTCGATGGCGTGGCGGCCGCACCACACGGCCTTCCCGACGTCGACGCGTTGGGCGCCGATGTCTACCTGTTCTCGCTCTACAAAACGTATGGTCCCCATCAGGGCCTGATGGTCGTGCGCGATCGGGTCGACGCTATGCTCACGAACCAGGGCCACTTCTTCAACGCCGGCGTTCGCCACAAAAAGCTAGTCCCCGCCGGTCCCGACCACGCCCAGGTCGCCGCTGCGGCGGGCATCGCAGACTACCTCGATGCCGTCTACGCCCACCACGATACCAATCAGGTCGATGCCGCCGAGCGCGGGCGCCGTGTCCACGCCCTCTTCCGTCAGACCGAGCGAGACCACCTGGCGCCTCTCCTCGACTGGCTCAGCCACCGCCCAGACCTGCGCATTCTGGGTCCAGCTGACCCTATCCGGCGCGTTCCCACGGTCTCCGTGCTCCCCCACAAGCACCCGGCGCCGTTTCTGGCCCGTCAGCTAGCCGAACACGGGATCATGGCGGGCAGCGGCCACTTCTACGGCGTGCGCCCGATCGAAGCGATGGGGATTCCCCGCGACCCGGGTGTCCTGCGCATGTCGTTCGTGCACTACACCACCGCCGATGAGGTCACACGCCTGATCGAAGCACTGGATGCGGCCCTCCAGGGGTGACGGCGCACGCCGCACCAGGCTTGCACGTTATGCCCCAACGCAAAGGCCCCCGGGATCCCGGGGGCCTTTCAGTCTCTGGCGGAGAGGGCGGGATTCGAACCCGCGGAGCCTTTCGGCTCACGCGCTCTCCAGGCGCGCGCATTAGGCCGGACTATGCTACCTCTCCTCAAGCCGCGACATTATAGCATAGCCCCTTGTCCTGGCAACCTTTGGCGAGGACTGGGCCAGGGCTATCGCCCTTGGCCCGAATCCCGTTCTGACAGGCGCCTCTGCAACGACGATTGACCGCCTCTCAACCCTGAGGCGTACGGAAGCCAGGCGCGGCACCGCGCCAGCCGACCGGGGCAGCCAGATCCGCGGAATCATCTACCTCTTAGCGGCATAAGCGATTCAGGGCGTGCCCAAACGCGCTAGCCCTTTCGGCCTTCCGACGGCCTTGCACGAAAAGACCCCCGTCCATTGCGGAACGGGGGTCCAAGGGCATCCCTTTGCGCTACGCCGCTGCCGCCGACGGCTTGAGCACCGGATCCGTCTGTGGTTGTGGCGTCGAGCTATTGTCCTTCATCGCCGGGAGCGTCCGGCCCTCCATCGCCGCCTCGAACTCCTCACTCGACAGCGTCTCACGCTCCAGCAGATGCTTGGTTACCCGGTCGAGCTGCTCACGGTTCTCCGTCAGCACCTGCTTGGCCTTCTCATACGCCCGCGTAACGAAGCCGCGCACTTCGTCGTCGATCTCCTGGGCCATCGCCTCACTGTAGTCCCGCTGCTCCCCGATCTCTTTGCCCAGGAAGACCAGCTCCTCTTTACGCCCATAGACCAGCGGTCCAAGCTTGTCACTCATCCCATAGCGCATCACCATCGCACGCGCCAGCTTCGTCGCCTTGTCCAGGTCATCCGATGCACCGGTGCTGATCTCGCTGAAGACCGTCTCCTCAGCCGCGCGGCCGCCCAGCATCTTGGCCATCTCGTCTTCCATCTTGCTGCGCTGCATGATGTAGCGATCTTCGTCGGGCAGCGTCAGCGTGTATCCGCCGGCCATGCCACGGGCCACGATTGAGATCTTGCGGACCGGATCGCACTTGGGCAACATGTGGGCTACCACTGCGTGGCCGGCTTCGTGGTACGCGAAGACCTCGCGCTCCTCGTCGGAAATCACCCGACTGCGTCGTTCGGGCCCCGCAATCACGCGTTCGATCGCCTCCTGGAACTCCGCCATCCCGATCCGGCGCTTGGCGCCACGGGCTGCCAGAATCGCCGCCTCGTTCACCACGTTCTCGATGTCCGCGCCGACGAAGCCCGGCGTGGCCTGCGCCAGCGATTCCAGGTCGACGTCAGCCGCCACCGGCTTCCCTCGCGTGTGCACGCGGAAGATCGCCTCCCGCCCCCGGATGTCCGGCTGGTCCAGCACAACGCGCCGGTCAAACCGTCCCGGGCGCAACAACGCCGGGTCGAGGATGTCAGGCCTGTTCGTTGCTGCGACAACGATCACGTTGGTGTCGGTGTCGAAACCGTCCATCTCCACCAGGATCTGGTTCAGCGTTTGCTCGCGTTCATCGTGCGACCCGCCGAGCCCTGCACCTCGGTAACGGCCCACCGCGTCGATCTCGTCCACGAAGACGATACACGGGCTGTGACGCTTGGCCTGGTCGAACAGGTCTCGAACACGGCTCGCGCCCACACCCACGAACATCTCCACGAACTCAGAACCCGAGATGCTGAAAAACGGCACGCCGGCTTCGCCCGCGACAGCCTTCGCCATCAACGTCTTTCCGGTCCCCGGCGCCCCAACCAGGAGCACGCCCTTGGGAATTCGCGCCCCGAGGTTGATGAACTTCTGGGGCTCCTTGAGGAACTCCACGATCTCCTTGAGCTCCTCCTTGGACTCCTCGACCCCGGCCACATCATCGAAGGTTACCGTCGGCCTGTCACCCGAGAACATCCGCGCTCGGCTCTTGCCGAACGACATCGCCTGGTTATTGGCGCCCTGGAACTGCCGGATGAAGAGGTAGAAGAACGCGACCGCCGCTAGCACACTGATGAGCGTGATTCCGATGTTGATCAGCGTCCCCCAGTCGACCGGCTCCTCGAACTCGATGTTCAGCGCCGCCAACGTCTCTGCGTCCACGCCCAAGGCCTGGAGCTGCTCATAGAGGGTGCTCTCTGGAGCTTTCCGCGAGAGCACAACGCGCTCTCCTGTCTCCGTAGGCTGCTTGTACGTGACACTCAGCTCATCGCCGCGCACGCGGACGGCGGTTACCTTGTCCGCCATCACGTCCTGTGCCACCTGGTTGAGGCTAACGGTTGCACTCGGGCTGCCGCCCGAGATGTAGCTGTAGACCAGGAAGAGCACAGCGGCAATGATGATGAGATACACGAAACTGCTGCTGCCCTTTGACTTCATAGCGCCTCCTCACCCGTACGTCGGGTTCGCGAATACGGGCTTGGCCCGTCAGACTTTATCTTCTTGTCCCACTCTATGCCGTGATTATACCAGAAATGGAGCAGAGAATCGAGGTCAACCCCCGACCGCCGCGGTCGCAGGCTCACTGGGACGACCCAGGCGGTGTAGAACAGCGAGAGCCGAAAGTAGAATACCCCGAGGGGTCAGGCCGGTGACCCACAGTGTTCCCGGCGCGTCGCCTCGGCAGCGCGCCCAGCAGCAACTGTGATTCGCGCCGACTGCCCTACTCCACAGTCACCGAGGTCACGAAGATGGTGTCGTCGATGACCTGCACGCCACCCGAATCGACCACCGGCAGCCGGCCACCGTCGTCGTAGAGCCCTACGCGGATCTGGTATGTTCCCGGCGGTGTCGACTCAGGCAACGTAACCTGGTGCGGGTCATTGATCACGTCGCCGGGCACCCAGCTGTCGGTAGGGCGCAGGCCATTGACAGGCACGATATCGCGTTGTGCAATGAGCGTGCCCAGATCCTGTGTGAGCACGTGGATGAAGACCTTGTACTGGCGCCCCAACGGCGCCGTGCAGCGCCAGCGCAGCGTCACCGGAACGCTGCTTCCCGGTCGGTACGTGAACTGCGACACCCAGGCTTGCTCCAGCACGACTTGGTTGTTCAGATTAACGCCCAGCGCAATCGGCAGATCGGCGCCGGCGCTCACCGTCAGCGTGATCGTGTCACCGACACGAACCTCCGTGCCGCCAGGCGGCTCCTGCCCCACAATCGTGCCTTCAGACTCCTGGCCCCGGATCTCCACGATCGCCAACAGCAACCCGTCGGCCTCCAGGCCCGGCTGCACGGAACCGACATCGTACCCGACCACATCCGGGAGGCTCAACACCCGTCCTGCCGCCAGGATGACGCTGACCGTCGTATCCCGTGCGACCCGTGTCCCGGGCGTCGGCGTCTGGTTCAGCACTGCGCCAGGGCGTGCATCGGTCGATTCCTCCTCGCCCAGTACCTCAAACTGCAAGCCCAGGCTCTCGGCCATCCTCTGCGCGTCGGCCGCGCTCAACCCCTGGACGTTTGGCACTGTGACCAACTGCTCAGTACCCGGTGTCGTCACAGGCGTTGTCGCGGTCGCGAACGGCGGCGGAGTCACCGGTGCGGTGTAAGCGCGGTAGACGAAGAGCCATAGCGGGATCAGGCCGACCACGGCAATCGCGGCCACGCCGAACAACGCCCAGAGCGTGTAGTCCGGGAGTTCACCGCCGGTCGCTACCGGTTGTGTGCTCTCCGCAGCATCAGGCTCAGGTATCTCCGAATCCGGCATTGGCGCACGTCGCGTCGGCACGGCGGGGGTCTCTTCAATCACGGGCGATAGCGGGCCGGTGCCATTCTGCCCCCGTCGCGTGTACTCATCCAGTGCGATAGCAAGCTGGTCGGCATTCCGATATCGCCCCGAAGGCTCCTTCGCCAGAACCTTTCGCACCAGCCAGTCGAGACCCGGTGGCACCCGCGGATTCAGCGCCGTCAACGGAGCGGGTTCCTCGCGCAGGTGCTTCATCGCCAAGACTGTGGGATCCGGATCGTGAAATGGAGGTACGCCCGTCAGCATCTCATAGAGCATCACCCCGATGCTGTACACATCCGACGCTGGCGTCGGCGTCTGCCCGCGGGCCTGCTCGGGCGACAGATAGTGCGGACTGCCCCACACCACCTCGGCGGGCTCGTTCTCGACCTCGTCCTGGTGCACCGCACGAGCGATCCCGAAATCGGCCACTTTCACCTGCCCGTTCTCGGTCACCAGGATGTTCTGAGGCTTCAGATCGCAGTGTACGATGCTGCCCCGGTGCGCCTGGCCTACGCCGGCGCAGATCTGGCGCGCCAGGGCCAACGCTTGCGTTACCGGCAGTGGGGCATCACGGCGAATCAGGGCCTTGAGATCCTCGCCCTCGACCATCTCCATCACAATATAGGGGTGGTCGCCCTGGTCCTGGCCCACGTCGTAGATATGGACGATGTTCGGGTGGTCGAGCCGGGCCGCTGCTCGCGCCTCATGCAGGAACCGTTCGCGCGCCTCGGGATCGCTGGCGTAAGGCTCGCGGAGGAATTTCACCGCCACTGGCCGCTCGAGCAGGAGATCTTCGCCGCGGTAGACGGTCGCCATCCCCCCCGCACCGATTAGCTCGACCAGCCGGTACCGATCGTTCACTACGGTAGGTTTCATTGCAGTTCCTCTGTCCTGATTCAGCGCCATTCTACCCGATCGACCTTGCGTGTCAATCACGGGCGTGTCGGCAATGTGTGGTATCATTGCGCCAACGGAGATCTGTGATCGTGAAGATTCCGCTTCGCCAGTACAGCCAGCTCCTCGCCCGCTACCTGCGGCCCCTCTGGCGTCAGGTCGTGCTTCTCGCATGCCTCATCTTCGTCAGCATATCCCTCCAACTCATCAACCCGCAGATCGTCGCCGGCTTCATCGACAGCGTTCAGGTGGGGGCAGCACCCATCGCCTTGCTCCGGGCCGCGGTGCTCTTCTTGGCCCTCTCAGTCCTGCACCAGCTCTGCTCCGTCGCCACGACGTATGCCAGCGAGAACGTCGGCTGGACCACTACGAACGCGCTTCGGAAGGACCTGGTTGCCCATACACTGAGCCTGGACCTAGGCTTCCACAAGGCCCACACGCCCGGCGAGATGATTGAGCGCATCGACGGCGACGTAACAGCCGTCGCCAACTTCTTCTCACGGTTCGTTGTCCAGGTCCTGGGCAACGGCGTGCTCATCATCGGCGTGATGGTCGTCCTGACCCGTCTCGACTGGCGCTTGGGTCTCGTCATTGCGCTGTTCGCGTTGGCAACGCTCGTAGCTCTCGTAGGGTTGCGGAACATCGCCGTCCCCCACTTCGCTGCCGAGCGGCAGGCCACCGCGGAGTTCTACAGCTTCTTGGAAGAGCGCCTCGCCGGTACCGAGGACATCCGTGCGAACGGCGCAACCTCTTATGTGCTGCGGCGCTTCTATGCCCTCATGCGCGAACAGCTTCGCAAATCGCTCCGTGCTGGGTGGATGGTGAACATCATGCTCAATGCCAGCTTCATACTGTTCGCCGTAAGCATGGCGGCCGCGTTTGCGGTGGGGTCTCACCTGTTCTTGCGGCAGCTCGTGAGCATCGGAACCGTCTATCTAGTCTATGACTACACGAAAACTCTGGAGGGTCCGCTGCGGATTATTGCCCGCGAACTACAGGAACTCCAGCGCGCGGGCGCCGGTATAGGCAGAATCAGCCAGTTGCTCGGTGTCCACAACCAGATCGCCGAGCCACCTGCCGACCGTAGGCGGGCACTCCCGGCTGGCGCCCTCGGCGTAGCCTTCAAGCACGTGACGTTCGCCTATCGAGATCAAGCGGACAGCGCCGGTCCCGGCATCGTCACTGGTGACGCATCGGGTGGCGTGCCTGCAGCGGGTCTGCTGCCCGACGATGCCGGGACCGGCGCTGATCTGCCGGCGGGCGCGCCGTCAAACCAGGGCCAGACGAACCCGACGACCACGGCGTCGGCACCGGACTGCGGGTCCGCACACAACGCGATGTCGCAGCGGGTGGTCCTGCGCGATGTCAGTTTCGAGCTGCAGCCGGGAACCGTTCTCGGGCTGCTGGGGAGGACCGGGAGTGGGAAGACAACGCTCACACGGCTGCTCCTGCGCTTCTACGATGTGGATTCAGGCAGCGTCTTGCTGGGCCACGATGGTGCGCTTGTGGACATCCGCGATCTACCACTGCAAGCCCTTCGCTGTCACGTCGGCATTGTCACCCAGGAGGTGCAACTCTTCAACGCCACTGTCCGCGACAACCTCACCTTCTTCGATCCGACGATTCCTGACGAACGCATGGTCGAGGTGATCGCGGCACTCGGGCTCGAGCGGTGGCTGGCTAGCCTCCCCAATGGCCTAGATACCGTCCTCGACAGCGGCGGCGCCGGGCTTTCGGCAGGCGAGGCTCAGCTTCTGGCGTTCACGCGCATCTTCCTGCACGACCCGGGCCTGGTGTTGCTTGACGAGGCCTCCTCACGTCTTGACCCCGCCACCGAGCAGTTGATCGAACGCGCGGTGGATCGGCTGGTCCACAACCGTACGGCAGTCATCATCGCCCACCGTCTTGGCACCCTCGAGCGTGCCGACGAGATCATGATCCTGCAGGACGGCACAATCTTGGAGCACGGACCCCGCGCCGCACTGTCGACCGACCCCACATCGCACTTCCACCACCTGCTTCAGGTCGGTATGGAAGAGGTGATGGTATGACGAAAGCCACGCCCAAACCTCGCACCGGCGACACGGGGACATCTGCAGGTGCCCCGGGATACCCCGCCAAGGAACGGCCTACTTGGTGGTATCTGTGGCGCCTGGCAGCGTTTCGCCCCGGCCTCTACCTGCTGCTGGGTATTGCCGAGATCCTCTTCTTCGGCCTCTTCCCCCAGATGACGGCACTGATCACGCGCGCGATCTTCGACACGCTGACAGGCACGAACCCCTCGAGCTTCGGGCTGTGGACACTGATTGCGCTCGTCGTCGCCACGGCGCTGGCGCGCTCCCTGGCGATCTTCGGCGACGTGACGATCTACTTCAACTTCCGCTACATCCTGGCCGCCTTGCTGCGGAAGAACCTTTTCACGCACGTACTCTCGCGACCTGGCGCCCGCGCCGTGCCCAGCTCGCCCGGTGAGGCCATCAGCCGTTTCGGCGGCGATGTGGACGAAGTCGCGTTCTTCATGGCCGAGTCGCTCATCCTCCTCGGGTTTGGCTTTTTCGCGGTCGTGGCCGTGGTCGTCATGCTGCGGATCGACGCCCGCACCACGGTCATCGCCTTCCTGCCGCTCCTGGCTGTCATCGGCCTCAGCAAGTGGGCCTCCGATCGCGTGGAGGCGCTCCGCCAGGCTAGCCGGAAGGCGACGGGCGAGGTGACCGGATTCCTGGGCGAGATCTACAGCGCCGTCCAGGCGATCAAGGTTGCGACCGCCGAATCGCGCATCGTGGGGCGATTCCAGAAGCTCGGCGACGTCCGCCGGCGCGCCACGGTTAAGGACCGCGTCTTCACCCATCTGCTCGAAGGCATCAGTCGCAACACAGCCAGCCTTGGGACAGGTCTCGTCCTGTTGCTCATTGCCCACGCGATGCGCGACACGGCCTCACCGATGACCGTGGGCGACTTCGCGCTCTTCATCTACTATCTTTCCTACGTCACCGAGTTTCCGTCGGAGCTGGGCGGCAAGCTGGCGTGGTACAAACAGATCGGCGTCTCGATTCGCCGGATGAACGAGCTACTGACCCCTGCAAGCCCAGTGCCCGCGGCTGATCTCGCCTCGGCATCTGTTCGCGCTGCAGGGCCCGTCGCCCACGCTGCCCCTCCGCCGGCTGCCGGCCTGGTGGCGCCCGCCAGCTTGGTGGCGCCCGCCAGCTTGGTGGCGCATGGACCAGTCTACATGCACGGAGAGCTCCCCCCTGTTCCCGTACCCCAACGCACGCCACAGGATCGCCTGCGCATACTTGAGGTACGGCAACTCACGTGCTTCTATCCGGACACGGGCCGCGGCATCTACGACGTCAGCTTTCGCCTCGAGGCGGGCAGCTTCACCGTCATCACCGGGCGTGTTGGCTCTGGCAAGACCACGCTGCTGCGCGCCCTTCTGGGGCTCCTTCCGGCCGACTCGGGTGAGACTTTGTGGAATGGCGACCGTGTCAGCGATCCGGCTGCGTTCTTCGTCCCGCCGCGCAGCGCCTTCACACCCCAGGTACCCCTGCTCTTCAGTGAGACCCTTCGCGACAATATCCTGATGGGCTTGCCTGAAGACCGCGTCGACCTCCCGCGCGCCCTCTCATTGGCGGTGCTCGATCACGACGTGGCCGAGATGCCCGATGGGCTCGACACCACGCTCGGCGCCCGCGGCGTCCGCCTGTCGGGGGGCCAGCGCCAGCGTGCTGCCGCCGCACGTATGCTCGTTCGTGATCCTGAACTCCTGGTCTTCGATGACCTCTCCAGCGCCCTTGACGTGGAGACCGAGCGCCAGCTGTGGGATCGTATGGACAGCCTCCGTGAGCGCGGCGCAACCTGTCTGATCGTCTCCCACCGCCACCCTGCCCTGCGCCGCGCTGATCAGGTCCTGCTCCTCCAGGAAGGCCGGCTGACCGCTTGCGGAACACTCAGTCACCTCCTCGCCACCAGCGACGAGATGCGCCGTCTCTGGCGCAGCGCGCCCGCCTCGTAGAGCCTGTTCGCCTACCGTTACCCTGGAGCTGCGCCACCGAGGGCGCGCATCCATCTCGCTCGTTCGCCAGCACTCACACTCCGTTCCATCCGCTCCGTCGCTCGGCAGATGGCAAGGCCCATTGGCCTCAGGTACTATGGCAAAATCCACCGCGCGCGCGATGACAGCCTGTATTTACGCTGCTACAATGGAGATGCACACGCTGAGAATGCGAGGTTGTCCATGCAAGAGAGAGAACGCACCCTGTCGCGCACCATGGCCATGCGGACCGGCATACACCACGCGGCAGTGACTGTTGCCGCAGTCCTGCTGACCGAGGTCCTGGCTTGGGCCTTGAGAGTGCCTTGGCTGCAGGCTTCGGCATCCGGTCGAGGCGCCGCACTCCCACTCGGTCGCTTGTTGCTCACGCTGGGGCTTGCGGCCCTGCTGGGCGGGGGCTTCGGCATCTGGATCGGTCGTGGGCTTCATCTGCGTTTGGCGCGCCTCGTCACATCCGTCGAAGCATGGCTCCGCGGCAATCTCGCGTTGCGCATCGAAGACCCTGCCGAGGATGTTCTGGGCGTGCTGGCTGAGGACCTCGACCTCCTGGCCGAGCACCTGGAGGAGGACGAACAGGACCTTGCCCGACTGCGCGAGAGCAACGTCCGCCTCACAGACCAAGTCCGCGCGCTTGCCGTTGTCGAGGAGCGTAACCGGCTGGCTCGCGAGCTTCACGATAGCGTAAAGCAGCACCTCTTCAGCCTGGCCATGACCGCCAGCGCGGTGCGGACTCACCTCGACATGCAGACCGGCACGACCCATGTGGCCAACGGCGAGCTCCGGGAGATGATCCACGAAATCGAAGTCGCCGCCCAGTCAGCCCAGCGCGAGACAACCCGCCTGATCGAGGACCTGCGCCCCGCGCCGCTCCATGCACGCGGACTCGGTGCTGCGCTCAACGACTACAGCCTGCTCTTCGGCGCCCGCGAGCACGTTCTCGTCTATGTAGACGTCGATTGTGAGGACCAATCGCTCCCGCCCGCGATCAGCGAGACCCTCTATCGTGTCGCGCAGGAAGCACTCCACAATGTTGGCCGGCACGCACACGCGACCCGTGTCGACGTGAAGCTACGTTGCACCCCGTCGCGGGCGACCCTTACCATCGACGACAATGGAGTAGGCTTCGATACCACACGCGCCCGTAGAGGTTTGGGCATCACCAACATGCACGAGCGCCTTCTGAACGCGGGCGGCCGTCTCGTGGTTGAGAGCCGGCCTGGTACCGGCACGGCCATCACAGCCGAAGTCGACCTGGTGCCGGGGGCACCGCAGAGCCAGCCGCCCGCGCCGGCCGCCGGCCACGCGCTCCGCCATCCGACCCTCCCGGCGGCTACCATCCGCCCGCCGTCGAACGAGATCGGCCCTCGCGGCAACCGGGTCCAGCCCGACACGGAGCCCTGGTCTGAGCCGACAAGCCCGGCGCCCTTGGTGGCGGTCCCATCCGACGTGACATCGCAACCACCGGATTCAGCCTACCCATCGCCCGCCGAGTCGACCGAATTCCCGGATGAGGCGGCACGGCCATCTATAGAAGCGTGGGACTGGCTTGGGCGAAAGCTGGTCATACCAGTCGGCCAACAGTGGCCCTGGCCTCCAGCTGAACAGGAGCGCTACCTCCGGCGTCCTCTGGTCGAGGAGGGACTCCTGCTACTGAAGCCCGTACGCGGCCTGATGGGCCTCGCCAAAAGCCATGCCCTGTGGTCGCACGGCGCCCGCGTCCCCGTCCTCCGCATACATCGGGAGCATTCGGGGCATGCTTGGGACCACGAGGGCGCACACTGGACCGTGCTACAATGGGGGGGCCTGCGCGGGCGGGCCGTACTGAGCCGGAACGGGCAGGCGCTCGCCGCAATGCAGTACCATGGCCGCCAGATGGACATGTGGACCGAGATCATCTACGACGACCGCACATACCAGCTACGCTATGCCAATGACCCGTCGGGGGGCCTCATTCTCTATGACGGCGGTCGCCAGCCTGTGACGGAGGTATTGGGGTCAGAGGTAAGGCTCTTGCAAGAGCTACCACTGCCCCTAGTCGCAATGGTAATGTCTCGCGCGATCGATGAGACGTCGATCCGGCGGGTCACAGCCCAAACATGATTCTTCAGCCAGACACGTTCAGGGAGGAGTGCAATGAGGACCATCTATTCGTTTCTCTACACGCTAAAGCCATACGAGCGCGGCATCAAGGAGGTTCTGGGCAGCTACACCGCATTTGTGATGCCCGGCCTGGGTTTCCAGATCCCCTTCCTCAGCCTGGTCCGCGTTCGCGATGTCCGCGAGCACACGATGGACATCCCACCGCAGCCCGTCATCACCAAGGACAACGTCGAGATCCGGGTCGACGGCGTGATGTGGGTCCGGCCCAAGGCTGACGAGGAGTCGATCAAGCGTACCTTCTATAACATCGACGACTGGAAGCGCGCTGTGGTGCAGTTGGCGATGACCAACCTGCGCCAGGAGTTCGGCGATCTCACTCTGGACGAGAGCCTGGTGGCCCGCGAGAAGATCGCCAGCAGCCTGGAGCGTGTGCTTAACCAGTTCTTGTCCGACTGGGGCCTCGTCGTCAGCAAAGTCGAGATCATGCTGATCGATCCGCCCGAGGACATCAAGACAGCCATGCACAAACAGAAGACCGCAGAGCAGGAACGCCGCGCCATGCGCCTGCTCGCGACGGGCGAGTTCGAGGCTGCCGAGCAACAGAAACTCGCCACGATGCAGCGCGCCGAGGGCGAACGAGAGGCCTCGATCCGCCGCGCCGAGGGCGAGCGAGAGGCATCGATCCAGATCGCCCAGGGGCGCGCCGAGGCCATCCGGCTGGTCAACGAAGCGGCCAGCACCTACTTTACCGGCAACGCCCAGCTCCTTCGCCAGCTCGAGATGACCGAGACCTCGCTGCGTCAAAACGCCAAGGTCGTTCTCACTGAGCACGGCATCAGCCCGACGCTGCTCCTCGGCGCCATCCCCACCACGCCCACAGACGGCGATGGGTCGTGAGCTGTCGGCGTTGCTCGGAGTAGCCTTGCCGCGCCACATAACACCGCACCGCGTGCGCCCTGGCCAGGGCGGCGTCCTGGCCGGGCGCATGTCCGTGTCTGCGAATACCGCACCCCTATGGTCCTGCCGCGCACGCCGGCAGGCCAGCGCTAACGGAACGGAGTGTCTACTGTGAGCCCTACCCCACCAACCACCGCGCCGGTAACCGTCCTCATCGTCGATGACCACGATGTCGTCCGCAAGGGCCTGCGCTTCTACCTCAGCGCCCGGCCCGATGTCGAGATCGTGGGCGAGGCTGGCGATGCCGAGACCGCCATCCGCGCTGCCACCGACCGCGTGCCCGACGTCGTTTTGATGGATCTACTGCTGCCGCTCCAGCCCGGGGCACAGCCCTCGGACCAGGGCGGTGTGATGGCGACCCGCGGCATCCGCCAGAGCAGCCCCCACACCCAGGTCGTCGTCCTCACCAGCTACGCGCAGGATGAACTCATCTTCTCCGCGATCAAAGCTGGTGCCCTGTCCTACCTCCTCAAAGACGCCGATGCAGACACAGTCCTGGATGCCATCCTCGCCGCCAACCGTGGCGAGGCCGTGCTCCACCCGCGCATTGCTCGTCGTCTGATGATCGAGGTCACGACGCCAGCAGCACAGCGCGACCCCGCTGCCGAGCTCACCCCCCGCGAGATGGAAGTCCTTCAGCTCATTGCCCAGGGCCTGTCCAACGCCGAGATCGCTCAAGCCCTGGTCATCACCGAACGTACGGTCAAAGCCCACGTTAGCAACCTTCTGAGTAAGCTCCACCTCTCTGACCGCACCCAGGCGGCCATCTACGCCTGGCGTGAGGGCCTCGTCGACGACGAGGGCTAGCGCTCTATCCTCACACTTACGCCGCTCTAACGTATTTCTGCCCAAACGGCCACGCCAACCCGAGCCGATTCCGACGGTTTCCCAACCCGAGCCTTACCATCCTGAGACCATCGTTTCCACGCGTTGGCGGTCGGGCGGCGCATCGCGGGACGGGATATCGACCACTCCACCAGTTGCCGGCACGTCCTCTCCCGGTACAATAGGCTTAACCGAAAGGACACCCCATGCCCTGGCGCAGCACCGCCGAGTACCGCCGCATTGCCGACACGGCAGCCCGTCGCGCCGATTGGCGCGAATGGGGTGCCTACCTCGCTGAACGCGCCTGGGGCACGGTTCGCGAAGACTACAGCGCCGATGCCGAGCCCTGGCGCTACTTCACCTACGACCAAGCCCCTAGCCGTGCCTACCGCTGGAACGAGGATGGCCTTGGCGGTGTCTGCAACCGTTTCCAGAATCTCTGCCTGGCCGTGGCCCTCTGGAACGGGCAAGACGACCACCTCAAGGAGCGCCTCTTCGGCCTCACCGGTCCCGAGGGCAACCATGGCGAGGACGTCAAGGAGCTCTACTATTACCTCGACGCCACGCCGACCCACAGCTACCTCAAGATGCTCTATAAGTACCCCCAGGTTGCCTTCCCCTATGCCGAGCTCCGCGCGGCCTCTGCCCGCCGCGGCTACAACGATCGCGAGTTCGAGATCACCGACGCGCTGGCCGATGTCTGGGCCGCAGGTCGCTACTTCGACGTCACGATCGAGTGGGCCAAAGCCGGACCGGCCGATCTTCTCTGCCGCATCACTGCAGTCAACCGGGGACCCGACCCTGCACCTCTTCACATCTTGCCCCACCTTTGGGCCCGCAACACGTGGTCGTGGGGCTACAGCCCCGCGCGTCCCGTCATCGAGGCCGTGACGGATCCGGGAGCGGCCGTCGCCGTGGTCCACGCGCGCGAGCGTCACTTGGGCGACCGCCTGTGGGCCATCACCGTCCCCGAAGGTAGTTCACCAGAACTGCTCTTCACCGAGAACGATTCCAACATCGAGCGCCTCTTTGGCGCAGCTAACCCCACGCCCTACGTCAAGGACGCCTTCCATTCGGCGATCGTCCAGGGCCGCTACGACGTGGTGAACCCCGAGCGCCGGGGCACAAAGGCAGCCGCCCACATCCACGCGGTTGTCTTGCCGGGCAAATCCTTGGAGATCTGGGGCCGTTTCGCTGCACCCTTTCGCGGCGAGCCATTCTCAGACTTCTCCGATGCCTTTGCCTTGCGCATCGCCGAGGCAGACGCCTTTTACGATGCCGTCCACGCCAGCGGCCTGCCCTGCGAAGAGCGGCGAATCCAGCGCCAGGCGTGGGCCGGCCTTATCTGGACACAGCAGTTCTACCACTACAGCGTCGAGCTCTGGCTCGACGGAGACCCGGACCAACCCCCGCCGCCGCCCGAGCGGCAACGTGGCCGCAACCGCGACTGGCGCCACATCTACAACGTCGAGATCCTCTCTATGCCCGACAAGTGGGAATACCCGTGGTACGCTGCATGGGATACGGCCTTCCATATGGTGCCTATGGCGATGATCGACCCGGACTTCGCCAAGGACCAACTGACGCTCCTCTTGCGTGAGTGGTATCAGCACCCCAACGGCCAGATCCCTGCGTATGAATGGCACTTCTCCGACGTCAACCCGCCCGTCCACGCCTGGGCCGCCTGGCGCGTCTATCACCTGGAGCACGCCATCCGCGGGGTGCCCGACCCCGAATTCCTGGAGCGTGTCTTCCACAAGTTGCTCCTGAACTTCACCTGGTGGGTCAACCGCAAGGACCACGACGGGAACAACGTCTTCCAGGGCGGTTTCCTGGGTCTCGACAACATCGGCGTCTTCGACCGGAGCAAACCCCTCCCCACCGGAGGTCACATCGATCAGGCCGACGGGACCGCCTGGATGGCCATGTACTGCCTGAATATGCTCCACATCGCCCTGGAGCTGGCTCGGCACAAGCCCGCCTACGAGGACGTCGCCAGCAAGTTCTTCGAGCACTTTGTCTACATCTCCTATGCGCTCGCCCACATGGGCCGGCAGGGCGTGGGTATCTGGGACCCGACCGACGGCTTCTACTACGATGTCCTCCACACGCCAAACGAAAGCGTCGTCCCGCTCAAGGTCCGCTCATTCGTCGGCCTTGTCCCGCTCTTCGCCGTGGAGGTGATCGAGCCCGAGACTCTGGACGAGCTCCCTGGCTTTCGACGCCGTATGCAGTGGTTGCAGGAGCACCGTCCTCATCTGGTCGAGCACATCGCGCCGCTAACGCGTCTTGGCGAGGGCGGACGGCTGCTCCTTGCGCTGGCCAACCGCGACCAGCTCGTCCGTGTGTTAGGGCGGATGTTCGACCCGGACGAGTTCCTCTCGCCCTACGGATTGCGTTCGCTTTCGCGGTACCACGAACGCTACCCCTACACGTTCCACGCCGACGGCGAGAGCTACACCGTGGGTTACGAGCCCGCCGAGTCGCGCAGCGGCCTCTTCGGGGGCAACTCCAACTGGCGCGGGCCGGTCTGGTTCCCTACCAACTACCTGATGATCGAGTCGTTGCGCAAGCTAGATCTCTACTACGGCAACAGCCTCACAGTCGAGTTGCCGCGAGGCTCGGGCCGCTCCGTCAGGCTGAGCCAGGCTGCGGACGAGCTCGCGCGCCGCCTCGGGGATCTCTTCCGCAAGGACGAGACTGGCCGTCGGCCCGTCAACGGGCAATCGCGCCTCTACCACGAAAGCGCTCCCTTTGAGAACCTCATCCTCTACCACGAGTACTTCCACGGAGACACCGGTGAAGGCCTGGGGGCTGCCCACCAGACCGGTTGGACGGCCCTTGTCGCCAAGCTCCTCCAGGAGTGCGCCGGTGGTGAGACGTGCGTTTCCCCTCCGACCAAAAGCTGAACGCCCCGTGTGGTCTCCGCACCCGAACCGGCCTTGGCCCCATCAACCTTCCCACGCTGAGACGGGACTCTATCTGTAGACCGACGACACAGGAGACCGACCGTGACCGACTTGCCGACCGTGGTGACCCGCGCCCAGTCTGGTGATGACACTGCCTTCGCCGAACTGGTTCGCCGCTTCCAGGACATGGCCTACGCCTTCGCCTATGCCCGCCTGCACGACTTCCAGCTGGCCGAGGACGCAGCCCAGGAAGCCTTCGTGGAGGCCTATCGCTGCTTGCCCAACCTGATCGTCCCCGAGGCCTTTCCTGCGTGGCTCAAGCGCATCGTCCTGAAGCACTGCGACCGGCTGACCCGCCGCAAGCGCGTCACCACGACCCCGCTCGAGTCCGCCACCGGTCTCTCCGCCGTCGCGCTTGGGCCGGAGGAGCTCATCGAGCGGCGCGACGCGCAGGCCGAGGTGCTCGCTGCCGTCACTGCCTTGCCCCAGGCGCAGCGTGAGGTCACCACCCTCTACTACATCGACGGCTACTCGCAGGCGGAGATCGCGGCCTTCCTCGATGTCCCCACGTCGACCGTCAAGAGCCGGCTCCACACGTCACGACAGACCCTGAGGGAAAGGATGATGTCCATGGTACGAGATGCCCTCCAAAGCAGCGCGTTGCCCGAGAGCTTCACCGAAGCCACGCTAGTGCGTGCAATCGCGGACGCTGCCGGCCTCAACCGGAGCCACCGGTTTGGGGAGGCTGAAAGCCTCCTGCGCGACGTCCTCACCAAGACGCCCCCATCGGCAACTGCCGTACGGGCTGCGGCGTTGCGCGAGTTGAACCGAACCCTGATGTGGGGTCAGTACGAAGACGGTGTATTCGACGCCCGCTATGACGAGTTGTCGAGCAATGGCCGCGACATCCTCGCGGCAGTGAGCACCGGCGCCACGACGCTGGATCCGGCCGCTGAAGAGGCCATCTGGCAACAGCTCGCCCAGACCCTGCTCTACATCCCGCGGATGGGCGAAGCAGTGGCTCACCTGGAGGCCTGGATCGCCCGCAGCGGCGCCAGCCCCGAACGCGTCGGGATGCTGGCCTGGGCCACGGGCTGCACGGGTGCCTATGCCGAGGCCGAGGCACTCTGGCGCCGGTTCCTGGCGTTGACCGAAGAGGGTAGTCCCGATGACGACGAGGCAGCCGACGAGGAGCAGGATCTGAGCGAGCGCGCGGCGGTGGTCGAATGGGTCTGCCTGACCCTGGTCGACTGCTTCGCCGCCGCAGGGGCGGCGCTCGCCCGCACCGATCTACGCAAGACCGCTGCGCGTATCGCCGGTGAGGGCTGGGCCGCCGCTCGCCGGCTGGGTGGCCCCGCCGGCATCCTCACCCCGCGCACCGGCGTCGTGATGGACCCAGCCTGGACATGGGTGGACATAGCATACCGCGCGGGTCTGCCGTACGGACAGCGCGCGTGCGCGCTGTCCGCCGAGCTCGCCGGCCAGCCCGTGGCGGGTGTCGAGGGGGTGATACTCGGGCTACGCACCTGGTCTGACGATGTCGCCGCGATCCGCACCGACTGGCTCCGTTGGATCCGGGCACGGGTCCGCGACGGCGATTGGCACGAGGTCGAGGCGATGCGCAGACGCATCCGCGGCTTCATACACACGGGTCGCCCCGAAGCGCTCACGGCCCTTAGTCAGGAGGTTCTGTCCATTCTGCGCGAGGCGCAAGGTGAGCCCGCGCAGGCCGCAGTCCGGGCATGGACCTGGACCCGTTACGACGTGTGGGCCTACCACCGCAACAACGACATCGCCGGGGCGCTCCGTGTCGCTCGCGAGATGGTGACAGCGCTCGGCGTAGCCGAGGGCGGCAGTGTGGCCGTCATCGCGGCCGCCGCAGCCGGATTGCCTACTCCCCCAGACGTCGTGGCACTGTTGGATCAGGAGGGGCCCACGGCGCTTGATCCCGCGGGCCTGTTTGGTTGGTACGCCATCGCGCGCGAGGCTGCAGCGGCAGGCCGCACAGAGCGGGCTCTGGAGGCCCTGAGCCACGCCCTCGACGGCTGGACGAACCCCCCGCTGGGCTATATGCACCAGTGGGAGTCCGATCCCTACTGGGGAGATATGACCGACGATTCCCGCCGCCAGGCGCTCTTCGCTGCCAAACGCGCCCGCATCGGGCCCGTCTATGGGGAGCTCTTTTACTTTCCGGGCTGGTGACTAGGGCGCAGATGGGGTCCGTGCACCGAGCTCAGAGGGTGGGATTCGAACCCGCGGCGGCCTGAAGGCTACCGCGGGTTGGTGAACCGATGACTCGTCCTGGGCGACCAGGGCCCGCAAGCCTGGACCGGCCTGCCCCCAGCCGGTGGTCCACGCGCTCTATGCTTGGCCGCTCGGTAGTCGCCCCGTTACTGGATCGCCGCTGGCCGCTCCGGCAAGACGACCTGCTTGGCGCGCAGCGACCTCGCCTCCAGGGTCAGTAACGCAACACCACTGAGCGTCAGGGCCACACCGGCGACGACCAATGGCGCGCGCACGCCGCTGATCCATGGCTCCATGTGCGTCTGCGCGACCCATAGGGGAGCACTGAGCGTCCCCAGCCCGCAGACCGCGAAGACAGCGCCTCCGGCTGTCTTGGCGGAGTTCCCCTTGAGCGGCTGGTCGAACCGCATCTTGCGCCACAGTGGCGGCAGGCGGAAGATCAGGAAGACGATCAACGTGAGCAGCGTCACAGCGAAGCGAACGTTGACCGGAGCCGACTTGCCACGGACGGACTGCGAGACGACGGTCTGAATGCCCGAGGTCACCGCGCCGATCACGAGCACGATGAGGGCATTGCGGTAGGCGTTGGGCTTGCCGCGGACTAGCTGCCTCATCACTGGAATCCCCCAGACGCCGGCGATGAGGCTGATGAAGACGAGCGCCTGATAGAGCGGTTTGTAGGGCACCAGCCCGACCATGCTCTCGTAGTTCTCGGCGCCGAAGGCGACGCACGTCGTCCCGATGCCTCCTGCCAGGGTGAAGAAGACCGTCAGGCCCATGAGGACCAAAGCGACAATGCGTCCGGTTTTCGAGGGGCGTGGTGCTTCTGTCATGGAAAGACCTCCTGAATAAGGGACAAAGGATGACAACACTATCTGGAGCCGGTCACTACGCACCGGCGATGAGCACGATCATCGAGCCCAACATGTAGAGTGACGCCAACTTATAGAGCCAGGTTGTGCGCCTGGGTGTCGTATGGATCGTAGTCGTGAGCGTGAAGGCGGCCAGGATGCCGCCTAACGCACGTGCGATCCACATGAGCGTAGCGTTCAAATCCAGCGCATACATGGCCCACAGCATCGTCGCAACCGCCGCGGCTGTCGAGATGCCGATAATCCAGCGTGTGACCCGGACTCCGTAATGGTTCGGGAATACGGGTACACTTGCTGAGCGATAGTCACCGGCGTACTTGATGCTGAAGGTCATAATATGTGTCGGGATCCAGAGCAACACGCTCAACGCCAACCAGAGTCCGATCGCGTCTATGCCGCCCACGGCAAGCGCGCGTCCCGCCAGCGCAGGAAGGCCCCCCGCGATGCCACCCCAGACAATGGACCATGGGGTGCGGCGTTTGAGCCAGCATGTGTAGACCAGCACATCGACGAGCACCCCCGCAAGCACGACGATGCCGTAGAGCGGCGCGATTGAGAGCGCCCAGATCCCGCCGGCGAGGACCATACCCGAGCCCAGGAGCATGCCCTCGATAGGGCTCACCAGGCCTGCCGGTATGGGACGATGCCGTGTGCGCGTCATGCGTGCGTCGATGTCCCGATCGATGACCATGTTCAGGACCGTGCTGCCGCCCACGGTCAAGAAGAGGGTCGCCAGGAGAGCGGCGACGCTTGACCACGTCGCTCGACTGGGATGCCCACTCATGTAGCCTGCCAGGCCCGTGACCAACAACAGCCCCGTCTGAAGATCCTTGGTAAGCGACCAGTAGGCGCGCACCTTGGTCCACAGCGAGCGCGGGCTCTCTAGAGAGCGGGTCTGGGTAACCCTAAGCGATTGATCGGTCATCACACTACCCGTCGCGTGCGCATCGGAAGCCCACACGGGGGCTGCTGTGCTGGGGTTCCGCGTTGTTGACCGTCCAGATGCGCAGGTTGTAGGCATAGTTGGCAAAGCTGCCTCCTCGCAAGCCGCGAAGGTGGGTGCCGGCGCGGACATCGCCGGTCCACTCCCACACATTGCCCGCCAGGTCATAGACGCCGTAGGGGCTGGCAGCATCCAGCGTGGCATAGCCATCATAGGTCTTCCCGTTATAGAAGCCTACGGGCGTGGTCTCGCTCCTTCCCTCGAAAGGATCCCGGCTGTCTACGAAGTTGGCGTGACCGGCTCCGATATCATCGCCCCAGGGATACGGGCGTGTGTCTGTCCCCCGCGCTGCCTTCTCCCACTCGGCATCCGTGGGCAACCGCCAGTCGTAGAAACTGCAATAGGCCCACGCGCCAAACCAAGACACCATCGTGGCGGGATGGTCCTCATAGCCGGGCTTCGCGCTGAAGGTGGTGCCATCAAGCGTCAGGCGAAGCGCCGGATCCTCGGTAGGCATCAGGGCCCACTCCCCGGCCGGGATCTCCACCTCGTGCTTGTAGGCGCGGAACGGATCGCCCGGATAGTAGCCGGTAACGGTGTCATCTGTCAATGTGACCTTGCCTGCGGCCAGTGCAGCATTCAGGAAGGCGGCATATTGGGCGTTGGTGACGTTGGTAACCATGATCTCATAGTCGGCCCCGATCGTCGCGGCGTGGTCATGCTGTCCCTGGTAGAAGCCACCGGCGGGCACACGCGCCCACGCTTCAGCGTCGATGCCGGTATCGTAGACGGGCACCTCGGTGGATGCTGAGCCCGGGGCAGCACACGCGACGAGAGTGAGCGCAAGAAGTGCCGTGATGGCTGGCCATCTCATAGGGTCACCTCCTCTGCAGTGAATTCGGTGAGTTCTTGGCGCCAGCGCCCCCGAGGCCCGAATAGATCGATCAAGCGCCAGACCATAAGCGCTGCGAGCGTCAGCAGCACTGCGCCCAGGCCTACATCCATCACAACGGTCACCGTTCTTACGAGGGGACCTTCGCCATACTCAGTGACGAACATGCGCCGTATCATGAAGACTAATGTCGCCCCAAAGGCGAGGTCCGAGAAGACGATGATGATCCAGCCGAAGAGCTGACGCACCCATCCCTTGAGCCCGGCGAGGTCGGCGTAGAGAAGGAGGATG